>Ga0074199_1001783_pt1 | contig 16235 bp, 17 predicted proteins | sample EPASupsiteSAE347_FD_64528 | JGI IMG/M metagenome (GOLD analysis project Ga0074199, IMG submission 64528) | Bioremediated contaminated groundwater from EPA Superfund site, New Mexico - Sample SAE3-47 | ecosystem: Environmental > Aquatic > Deep subsurface > Groundwater > Contaminated ...
GGTTAAATTGTATCTGAGTCACTGAAGGGTCACACAGGATACATCTGCTTGAAGATTAAATATTTTCTCGTGGATATATCCTGCCTTCACTTCATCACTGGAATTCTAGATTGTGCCTTTCGGACGAAGAAGCTAACACTGTCCACTGCCCTGAAGTTGCCGTAGCTGTATTCCAGGCCATTGACCTCGATGATGTTTTCGGACATCTCTGAAGCATAAATGGTTCGTTATCGGATTTATAACTCAGCCTCTGCAAAGATTTATGGAGAAAGGCGATCATGAAAAGCATGAGGAGATGAAACATGACCAAAACCGAAGATGCTCTGGCGGCGGCCTTTGCCGGTGAGTCGCAGGCCAACAGGAAGTACACGAACTTCGCAGCCCAGGCGGATAAAGAAGGCTATTCCCAGGCGGCCCGCCTCTTTCGCGCCGCAGCCGAGGCGGAGGCCATTCATGCCGCCAACCACCTGCGCGCTTTGAATGCCGTTAAAAGTACCAAGGAGAACCTGCGCGAGGCCATCACGGGAGAGACGCATGAGTTCAAGGAGATGTACCCGGAGATGATTGCCGCGGCTAAGGCCGAAGGCGTGAAGGATGCGGAAAGGAGCTTCAACTACGCCAACGCAGTGGAAGAGTACCACGCCAAGCTCTACCATGAGATGCTGGAGGGCCTGGATGCAAAAAAGGAGTCATACCCCTACTTCGTCTGCCCGGTCTGCGGCATGACCGTGGAGCGCGAGGCCCCGGAGAAATGCCCCGTGTGCGGCGTGAAAGGGAGCATGTTCAAGAAGATCGAATAAATCATTCCTGCCTTTTTTCTTGAACGGTTTGAGGCGGACCGAAATATTTCGTTTTTTCTCGATTGCCGGGCTTTGGAAGAGATCGATCAACTTGCCATTTTGTTCACATTAGCTACCATTAAATTCGCATTAAATTCAATTAAATTCTCATAAAATGCTATTGAATTCACACAAAAAAATAAAGTTGCATTAAATCATTTGAATTCATATTAAAATTCCGGCAAGTACACTACTAAAAAATAATAAGATAATTCAGAGAGCAAAAAAGATTTACCTGAGCCGGTCATACTCGCATTCATGAAATCTCTGATTTTAGTAGCGTTGGCTGCACTTCTATGTAGCCCCGGCGTTCTCTGCCAGTTAAATAACAGCTCATCCGAAGAACTGAATGCTTCCGCCCTTCGCGCATTAGTGCAGGACGCATCCATCCAGTCAGACACCTATCGCTTCTTGATGGAGATGGAACAGAATACGCAGATCACCAATCTCACAACCGATGAGAAGCAGGAGCTTAACACCCGCACGCTCAGCGTCGGCTCCATGAACATGAGCGCCAAAGCCCTCAAGATGATCATGGCCACACTCACCGTCCCAGTGGGAGACGAGGAGAATTCCACGGCATCCGCGATGGAGGAGTACCTGATCAACGACACCATCTACTTCAAGATGGATGGAAACTGGACGACGATGACCATTCCCGGAGTCTCGGAAACCTGGTCCCAGCGCAATACTATGGGCCAACAAATAGACCTGCTCAATCAATCCAATATCACTCTGATCGGATACGAGATGGTGGACGGCCAGGAATGCTACAAGCTGCTGGCTGAGATTAACAGCACTGTGGTCGCCGACCAGATCTCCAATGAGACAGGATCAATCCTGCCGGAAGTGTCCCTGAATCTGTCCAAGCTCTTCAGCAATATGACAATGGATGCATACTACTGGATCGCCATTGACACGCATCAGCTCAAGAAGAGCGAGGTGCAGGAGAGCTTTGTCTTGGATCCGCAGTCCTTGGGCCTGCCCACCAACGAGACCGGAAGGATGGAGATGAGCGTGGACACAAGCATAACCATGGCCTTTGAGGGAATCAATAAAAGCGTGATTGTGATTCTGCCAAATGAAGCCAAGAATGCTCAAACCTTTTTCCAGAGCCTGATTCCTTCCAATAAGACTGCATTTGATCTGGCGGGAAATTTCGTCAACGCTACGGCGACTGATGCCACGGAGAATGTTTCTGTAAATGCCTCTTCAAATGACACCACAAATGCCACAATAACGGCAAAATAGGGTTCGGCAAAATAGGGTTTTCAGGCCAAAGCGTCCCGAGCCTGAAACTCCCTTTTTTGCATCTAAATGTTTTTGCATCAAATTTTTTATTTTTGGACAGGTATCTTTGATTTTATTCTGGAAAAAACACACAGGATTCAAGATCCCCTGCAACGCCTGGCCATGAAGAGCATACCCACGGCAAGAAACGCGGGCAAGACGCCGGTATTCGAAGCCTGTTCCGCCATGTCGTCCTCCGTCTCGTTTTCAAAGAGATCATCGTCATGGTGGACCTTCTTCTTGGTGCTCTTGCCAAGAGCCGTCAGACCTGAAACACCAACTACCTTGACGGCAGTGTCTTTTGCGGAAGACGAGGATAGCGCGGACGAAAAGCTCTTGCTGCCGCTTGACCTGCTGCCTCCGCCGCCCTTGGATTTGGCATCCACGACCGCGGCACCGACCAATAATATCGCGATTAGAAGTACTGCAAATGCAAAGATTGCCTTCTTGTTCATCACTTATCACAACCACTAATTTAACAGTTGGAAACTAACAGTCGGAAACTAACATTGGACAACCAGCCTGTGAGAGAGTCAATGCCCCAGATGGCCGCCGGAAGTTGCATCAATCGGCCCGGCATCCTCGTATCCCTGCCGCTGACCGCTGCCCGCCATGCGCAACAGCTTCTCCGGATAAAACAGCAATCGCACGGCATTCAGGGCATGCTCCGCCGTCCGCTGTTCCGCCAGCCAGGCGAGGGTCTTCTCATCCGCAGCCTCGTCCTCGTGCACAAAGACCTCGATGATGTGCCTGTTGGTCATGAGCTGGGCCATGATCAGGCCGGATGATGCCTCATGGGCGCACATCTTGTCCTTCTCCGCGCCGCCGGGCATTCCCAGGGCCATGACGATCTCACACTTCTCCTCTTCCAGCAGCTTCTTCGCGGCCACAGGCAGATCCTTGATGCCGGGCACTGTGTAGCGGACGATCTCCACGGATGCTTCTTTTTTGATGGCATGAATTGCCGCGCGAGCCATGTCTACGCGGGCGAAGGTGGTGTCGGCAATGCCAATGCGTTTCATGGAAATGTGGGTGGTTGAGAATAGCTTTAGGATTGTCGGTCTCACGGGACCTGGCGGGCGTCATGCCGATGATGCCGGGCAAGCGTTCTCCCCGGCAAGCAATGCAATCGGTAAGGCAGCTTCGACCGACATCGTTAATAAGGGGTAATTGATTTCTGGCTGGTTTGTGGCCTGGGGCGGTTTTTTAATACAATCTCCCTACCTTTACCTTTTACCGCCTCAGGCCCTTCTCTCCTTCCATCCGATTGTATGGACGAATAGGACAACAAAGTTTATGGCAATTATGCACGGATTAATTTGTCGGATGGGGACGATAAGGATGAATGATCAGCGCACGGTTTTGTCGCTCATAGTCTAACTTATTGCCACGCCGCCTCACCCAGGTGCTGCAGGTATGCTATGGTGCATTGCCATAGAAGCATCAGCTTAGAAAGCTATTTTGCCTTAAGTATCCGGAAGACTTCTGAAGGAGACAAATGATGGAAAAAGATATCGACAAAGAGTCCGCCAGGAACTGCCGATGAGCGTGGCCCGGTCAGCCTGCCCGGCGACCGTCAGGCCACGCTCGACCCGATGCCGCAAGTAACAACGCTCCGGCCAGCATCAAACGGGGAAAAGCTCCAGAACTATCGCGTCGGTGGATGCAGCAGGAATCGAGGCAAGCTGTTTGTCCGGGCCGCAAACCAACCGGGCGGAATCTATATTTTCTTTCTCACCATATTATGAAATCGATGTCAGAAGACTTAAAGAAGATGGACGAAAATTCGGCTAAAACCATGCTTCACCACTGGATCGAGCACAACGAAAGCCACAGCAAATCTTTTCGCGAGCGAGCCGGGCAAGTGCGGGCCATAAGCGAGAAGGCGGCTCAGGACATTAACGATGCCGCAGATCTGATGGACAAGTGCACACAGATGCTGAAGAAGGCCGTGCAGGACCTTTAAGAGTTATGATTTGGACTGAGGAATACGAAAATGGAACTGGTTTTTATTTACGAAATGGAAAGCGATAAAGCCATGAAGAAGATGCTGGACGAGGAGTTCTGGAAGCGCCTCGGGCCCACCGTGCGCGAGTGCAAGGCGATGGGGCTGGAAAAGTCCGGCATGTGCATCTACATCAAGGCCAGGGATGAATTGGCGCTGGAGGCCAAGAAGCTTCTCGCGGAAACCCAGGCCAAAGAGCTGACCGGCAGCGAAGGCGAGGCACTGCTCAAGTCCTTCCGGGATGAGTCCGAGGCGGCTGAAGCCGGAATGGGTGCCATTTTCGGCTAATTTTATTTTTTTTTCGCGTTCACCCGCCGCCCGAATAAATGCAAAACTGATGATAGACCACTTTTCCAAAACGAGTCCGTCCGACCTTTTCTATTGCGATCGTACAAAACCCTATCTTCCAAAAGGCAAATAAGCTTGCACGTCCTGGCAGGCAGTATATGTCCCGCTTTCTCGTGGTCCTCGGCACCACATCTCACTCCGGCAAGAGCACCCTTGTCGCCGCTATCTGCCGCCTGCTCAGCAATCGCGGCCTGCGAGTCGCGCCTTTCAAGTCCCAGAACATGAGCCTGAACTCCTGGGTAACCCAGAACGGTTCGGAGATCGGCATCGCCCAGGCGGTGCAGGCCTGGGCCGCGCGCACGGAGCCCACCGAGTTCATGAATCCCATCCTCCTCAAGCCCAAGGGCGACCGGACCAGCCAGGTCATCGTCCTCGGCAAGCCGCTGGCCGACAAATCGGCTGAGGAGTACTACCGGGACATCGATAGCCTAAAAAGTGTGGTGGACCGGTCCATTTGCGAGCTGGAGAAGGATTACGACTATATCGTGGTGGAAGGCGCGGGCGGTGCGGCGGAGATCAATCTGTTCGACCGGGACATCGCCAATATCTACGTGGCCCGCCATCTTGGCGCTCCAATTATCCTTGTAGGGGATATCGAGCGCGGCGGCGTCTTCGCCAGCCTTTTCGGCACAGTCAAGCTTCTGCCCGAGGATATTCGCCCGCTGGTGGCAGGCATGGTGATCAACAAATTCCGGGGAGACCCCGCCATCCTCGGATCGGGGATGCAGTCATTAGAAAAGCTCACCGGCGTTCCGGTTTTAGGCGTTCTGCCTTACCTTGATCTGGATATCCCGTCCGAGGATTCGGTCTCGCTGGGCGACAAGAAGACCGGCCCTGCCGGAGATGAGGTTGAAATCGCCGTGATCAGGCTGCCGCGCATCAGCAACTTCACCGACTTCGAGCCGCTGGAGCGCTTCGCTCGCGTCAGGTATGTGGCTTTGGGCGAACCGCTGGGCCACCCGGACGCGGTGATCATTCCCGGCACCAAGAACACAGTCTCCGACCTGCGGGAGCTGAAGGAAAAGGGCATGGACCGGCAGATCCAGTCCTTGAAGGATACGCCGGTTCTCGGCATCTGCGGAGGCTACCAGATGCTGGGCCGAGAGATCATCGACTGCGGCATCGAGGATACAGTGGGAACCGTGCCCGGCCTCGGCTTATTGGATGCGGTGACGCGCTTTGACCTTTATGAGAAGCGAACCGTGCAGGTGAAAAAGACGGTTACGGGCGGAGGGCCGATCCTGGATTCCATCCGGGGCCAGGAGGTCACCGGCTATGAGATTCACATGGGCGTGACAAAGCCGGAGGGCGACGCAGCCTTCGGGGATGACGGCGCAGTGGCAAAGAGCGGCCTTGTCATCGGCACATACCTGCACGGCATCTTTGAGAACGAGAATTTCCGCAATGCGTTCCTTGATTTCCTTTACCGCCGCAAGAATTTATTGAGAGATCCGGCAGCTTCCGCTCAAAGCGACGGCTACACAGTCTTGGCGGAGTGTATCGAAAATAATTTGGATACGCAAAAGATCTGGAAGATGCTCGAAATAGGACCGCAATAATGAAGCTGGGCGTTCTCTTCTCCGGCGGCAAGGACTCGGTCTATGCCTGCCGCCGCGCCATGGAAAAGAACGAGGTAGCCTGTCTCATCACCCTTGTCTCCGAGAATTTGGACAGCTACATGTTCCACACCCCCAACATCCGACATGCAAAGATGCAAGCCGAAGCCCTGGGCATCCCCCAGTTCGCCCGGCCTACATGCGGCGAAAAGGAGGCGGAGCTTGCGGATCTGGAAGCGGCCATATCGGAGGCCAAAGAAAGATTCGGCCTGCAAGGCATCGTCACCGGAGCGATCGAGTCCGTCTATCAGGCGACCAGGGTGCAGAGGATCTGCCGCGCCCAGGACCTGTGGTGCTTCAATCCCCTCTGGCAGATAAATCAGGTGGACTATCTTCGACAACTTGTCTCGGAAGGCTTTTGGGTCATCATCAGCGGCGTCTTCGCTTATCCGTTTGACGAGTCCTGGCTGGGATGCGCCCTGACAGAAGAGCGCATCAGGATTTTGGAAGGGCTGAAGAAGAGATACCAGATCCATCCCTCCGGTGAGGGCGGCGAGCTGGAGACATTTGTCCTCGACGGACCCATCTTCCTAAAGCGTCTGAATATCTTGAGTTCCTCGAAGACCTACGCGAACTTCAGGGGCTTTTTTACCATCAACGGGTTGCAGTTGGTGGACAAATGATCCTTCTGGTGGACCTTTGCTACGAAAAGGATTCGCTCTCACAGTACGAGTTCGTGCACCCCATCTTCGACACCCTCAAGCGCTCAGGCTTTTCCTCGGAAATTCGCCACTTCACGGAATTGGAGAGACGCGAGCGGGAACGGTTCGATCGAATAGTTCTCACTGGTACGGCGCTTAAAGACAACGATTTTGCCGAGAGGATAGATCTGTTCTCCTGGCTGGCGGAATGCAGAAAGCCGATATTGGGAATTTGCGCAGGAATGCAGGTCATCAGTGCAGTATTCGGCGGCCAGATCGTTCCGCAACCGGCTATCGGCCTTGAGGCGATAAGCATCATCCGCGAATCGGCGCTTCTGGGCGAGCCGCGAGAGATAGAGGGCTATCACCTTCATAACTATGGCGTGACTTTACCGGAAGGCTTCCTGCTCCTGGCCGGGATGCCGAGCAAAGTGGAGGCGTTCTGCCACCCGACGTGCCCCATTTTCGGCATAGTGTTTCATCCGGAAGTTCGAAACCGCTGGATAATTGAGCGGTTTGCCGGATTGCCGTTCTGATCAGAGAGCCGCCGTCACTTCGCTGCAATTTGGATTTTCTATCATGGGGCAGCCGGAACATCTGTTCCTTCGAAACCAATTTATGTAATGAATCCTCACGTCACATACGCTATGCAAGACTATTCCCTAAATCAGTTCCTGGCCCTGGCCGGGACGCCTCCACTGGATATTGAAGTCTGCGATGTCACCCTCCGAGATGGAGAGCAGATGCCGGGAGTAGTCTTTCGCGCTGATGAGAAGCTTGATGTCGCGATGCGGCTGGATGAGATCGGCGTCGAGGTCATTGAGGCCGGTTTTCCCGTCGTCTCCGCTGCCGAGATGAATGCCGTAAGAGAGGTCTGCAACCTGGGATTGAACGCCAAGATCTCGGCACTCTCCCGATCAGTTAAAGGCGATGTGGACGCGGCCATCGACTGCGGCGTGGACATGATCAGCATTTTTATCGCCACATCCGATCTTCACCTCAAGTACAAGCTGCACATGAGCTGCCCGGAAGCGATACGCTGTGCCCTGGATGCCGTTGAATATGCCAAGGATCACGGCTTGATCGTGCGCTTCTCCGCCGAGGATGCCACGCGCACGGATTTGGAGACGCTAAAGAAGCTCTACAAGAAGGCGGAAGACTACCATGCCGATTATGTCAGCGTGGCGGATACGGTCGGCATCATGAATCCGCGGACGACTTATTACATGATCAGCGAGATTCGAAAAGTCGTGAAGATTCCCATCTGCATGCACTGCCATGACGATCTGGGACAGGCTCTGGCCAATACCCTGGCCGGTGCCGAAGCCGGGGCAAAGCAGCTTCACACCACCGTAAACGGCATTGGCGAGCGCAGCGGGAATACGCCTCTGGAAGAGTTGCTGGTCGCCCTCCGGCTGCACCACGACATCGATCGCTATGACCTCACAAAATTAAAAGACCTCTCCAAGCTGGTGGAGACCTACTCAGGCGTTCCCGTGGCCAAGAACAAGGCAGTGGTGGGCGCGAATGCCTTTGCCCACGAATCGGGAATCCATGTGGCCGCCGTCCTGGAGGAGCCGAGGACCTATGAGCTTTACTCACCCGAGCTGGTGGGCGCCGCCCGGCACATCATCATCGGCAAGCACACCGGCGCGAAGGCGTTGAAGTACATCACCCAGCGCATGGGCTACCACCTGAAGGACAAGGAGCTGGGCGATCTATCCGAGAGGGTCAAGCTGTGCAGCGAGTTCAAGCACCCCATCGAATGCGAGGAGCTGCGCAAACTGATTCTTAACATGGACAACGTAGATGTTATATATCCGGGGCCGTGATCTTAATGCATATTTCTGTAGTGTAACTGTCCCATAACTTAACTGAGCATTTTTTCGACCAAGTGCCGTAGAGTATCCCTAACGGATCGAAGGGTATATCTTAGCCATTAGCAAAAGTTGCTCGACATAACGTTCCATTCATGATTCATATTTGACACAGCTTTGAGGTGAAATACTGTGAAGGCTCTCATACTCTCCGGCGGCTCAGGCACCAGGCTTCGTCCTCTTACTTATTCTCAGCAAAAGCAGCTCATTCCGGTAGCAAATAAGCCGGTGCTCTTCTACGCACTTGAAGATGTTATCGAGGCAGGGGCCAGTGAAGTCGGCATAATCCTTGGACCGAACAAGGATCAAGTCATCGATACGGTAAAATCTCAGGATTGGGGCGTTCCCATCGAATTCATCTATCAAGGAGAGCCGAAAGGTCTTGCTCACACCATACTGGTAGCGGAGAAGTTCCTGGACGATGACTTCGTCATGTATCTGGGCGATAATATCCTCCGAGACGGCATAGTTCGACATGAGGAACGGTTTATCAATCAAAAGAGCGATGCCAGCGTTCTGCTCACCAAGGTCGAAGATCCACAGCGTTTCGGCGTTGCCGACCTCAACGAAGATGGAAGCATTCGCAGGCTCGTGGAGAAGCCCAAGGTCCCGCCCTCCAATTTCGCATTGGTCGGCGTCTACTTCTTCAAGCCGGTAATAATTGATGCCTGCAAAGCCATCAAGCCCTCCTGGAGAAACGAACTGGAGATCACGGATGCGATTCAGTGGCTCATCGAGCAGGGTTACAAAGTTGATGCCTCCTTTGTGGAAGGCTGGTGGAAAGACACCGGCAAGCCGGAGGATATCTTCGACGCCAATCGCCTCATCCTGGATGACCTCAAAACAAAGAATGAAGGCCAAATTGACGGCTCAAAGGTTATGGGAAGGGCGATCATCGAGAAAGGAACGAACGTGGAGAGATCGGTTATCATGGGACCGTGCATTATCGGGAAAGACTGTACGATATCCGATTCTTACATAGGTCCATTTACCTCGATAGGCCACGGCTGCCAGATATGCGGGACTGAAGTGGAAAACGCCATCATCATGGATGAGAGCAAGATCATAAATGCGGGTCGTATCGTTGAGAGCCTGATCGGCAAGAATGTGAGGATTCAAGAGAGCATCTCGAAACCGAAAGGGCACAGATTCATTGTCGGCGATAACTCGGACATCTCGCTGTGATTATCATGAAACTCCTTGTTACGGGCGGCCTAGGCTTCATAGGAAGCAACTTCATAAGACTCATGCTGAAGGAACATCCGGATTGGAGCATACTCAACGTAGATGCCCTCAAATACGGATCAAATCCCGATAACCTGTCGGGCTTGAACGAGGCTGGAAAATACGCTTTCATGAATGGAGACATCGCCGATCCGGCATTGGTATCGTCATTGGTCAAGAAAGCGGATGCCGTGGTAAGCTTTGCCGCAGAGACCCATGTGGATCGTTCCATCTCCCGTCCTGATTCGTTCCTGCAAAGCAATGTTCACGGCGTTTTCAATATTCTGGAAGCATTGCGAATGCATAATTCAAAGGCCAGGTTTGTGCAGATTTCTACGGACGAAGTCTATGGAGACATCCTGCAAGGCACATTCACCGAAGAGAGCACCTTGCGGCCTTCTTCGCCATATTCCGCCAGCAAAGCGGCAGGCGATGTCTTCGTTCTGGCCTATGCCCGAACCTTCGGCCTGAATGCCATGATCACCAGATGCACCAACAACTACGGACCTCGCCAATTCCCCGAGAAGCTCATTCCCAAGACAGTTCTGCGAGCCGTGCAATCTCTGAAGATCCCCGTTTACGGCACGGGGAATAATGTGCGGGACTGGATATATGTCGATGACCACTGCCGGGCAGTGTCCCTCGTACTGGAGCGAGGCCGAGCGGGAGAGGTCTACAATATCTCAGCCGGGGAAGAGAAGACCAATCTCATCATCGTCAAGACCATTTTGAAGTCTCTTGGCAAAGACGAGGACATGATCGAATTTGTGGAGGACCGGCCAGGGCATGATGCCAGATATAGCCTTGATTCCTCAAAAATCAGAAGAGAACTGGGCTGGCGTCCCTTGCAGGATTTCCACGAAGGAATCAAAAAGACGGTGGACTGGTATTTGAAGAATGAATCGTGGTGGATGCCTCTGATAGACGATAAGGTACTGCATCCAACTCCCTGGAAGCTGAATTGGTGAGCAGTCGCATCCGGTAAACGAAGCCACCAAAAAAATTGGGTTATTTTATGAAGATCTTCATCACAGGCGGAAGCGGGCTGTTGGGCAGCAAGATCGCAGAGATGGCGGTTGCCGAAGGTGCACATGTCGTCTCCGGGTATGCCCACAACAGGCCGGAATGCGGAGAATGTGTTTTATTCGATCTTCTCCATCCTGTAGGGATCTCGAATCTTGTGAACGAGATGCGGCCTGATGTGATCGTGCACAGCGCAGCTCTGACCGACGTGGACAGGTGTGAGCGCGAGAAAGAATTGGCCTATAAGATGAATGTGGAAGGCACGCGAGTACTTGCTGAGGCCGCAGAAAATGCCTCATCTTTCCTGGTCTACATCTCCACGGATTATGTCTTTGATGGACTGCGAGGCATGTACCGAGAGGACGAAACCACGAATCCCGTAAACTACTATGGCTACAGCAAGCTACTGGGCGAGCAGTTTTGTCGGGGCTGCATCGCTCGCACTTGTGTGATCTATGGCTCCAGACCTGCCAGCGGAAAAGTCAACTTTGCCCTCTGGCTCATAAACAGCCTCAGATCAGGAAAAGAGGTTCACGTGGTCACCGACCAATTCATCACACCAACCTTGAACACAAATCTGGCACGGATGGTCCTGGAAGCCGCGAACCGAAGGCTGAGAGGTGTCTTCCATCTGGCGGGAGCCACTCGGATATCCCGGTACGACTATGCAATGGAACTGGCAAGAGTATTTGATCTCGATTCGTCTCTCATCGTGCCTTCCCGAATGGCTGATCTTAAGTGGGATGCCAAAAGGCCGATAGATTCATCCCTGGACACGTCCAAAGCCACGCAAATGCTGGCCGAAAGGCCACTTAATATCCAAAATGCTTTCATGGCCCTGAAAGACGAGATTGGATTGAGATGAGACTGGATATATGGATGCATTATTGGATAATAGAATGAGATATAGTGAATTGGATTCGAATTTCCAAATGAGAATTTAAAGCGACAGGGGATGCGGGACCCGCATCACCTATTGATACTTCAAGACATGATTGACAATGCAAAATTGGGGTTAAAATAATGCTGCCGGGAATTGTGATAAAAACGTTGAGGCGATTTGCCGATGAACGGGGCTTCTTCACCGAGATAATGAGGACGGACTGGAAGGATGTGATTCAAGACGAGATCGTTCAGGCCAATATGTCGGTGAGCTATCCGGGAATGGTCCGGGCCTGGCATAGACATGATCGAGGGCAAATCGATCACTTCCTCGCCGTGCGGGGCGCGCTCAAGATCTGCGCCTATGATGATGAGACGAAGGAACTGGATGAGATTGTATCCGCCGGAGACAATCCTCAGATCGTCCGGATTCCCGGCCACTACTGGCACGGGTTCCAAGTCGTGGGAAACGAGCCTGCTGTTCTGGTCTATTTTGTAAATAAGCTGTATGATTACGCGTCACCCGATGAGATCAGACGACCGTGGAACGACCCAACTGTTGCTCCTTCCGTGATAAACGGCAAGAAGGATGAGCGTTGCGGCAACCCATGGGATTGGTTTTGTCTCCCATTTAAGTGATGTCTATGGATGTGGTAAAGAGGATAGCAAAGAATACATTCGTTCTCTTTTCGGCCAATATAGTTAATCTAATCTTGGGTTTTTTCTACGGGATATATACTGCCAGATATCTCGGTGCCGAGAATTATGGTATCCTTTCACTGGCAATCGCTTTCATCAGCCTTTTTGGAGTATTCACGGATATCGGACTCGGGCAGTTAACCGTGCGCGAGGTCGCCAGGGATAAAAGCTTGGCAGCAAAATATTTGAGCAACGTCTCATTTCTTCGTCTTTTTTTGGTCGTATTGGCTTACGGTTTGGTTTTAATATGCGTGCATTTATTGAATTATCCGGAATTTACCACTAAGGTAATTTATGTAGTTGCCGTGTCCATGGTATTAAGTGCCTTTGCTGGCATGTTGAATTCCATCTTTCAGGCCTTCGAAAAGATGGAATATGTGTCGATCAGTAGCATTTTGAGCAACATAGTCCTGCTTTCGGGGGCGCTATTTGCCATCTCTCATGGATTAAATGTGATGGCATTTGCAGTAATATATCTCTTATCGGGCGTAGTGGTCCTTCTCTTCTCCATTATAATCATTATTCACCTGGGCATAAAGCCGAAATTTGAGTGCGATTTCGAGTTTATTAAAGACGTATTTAAAAGAGCATTGCCGTTTGGCATAGGAACTCTGTTTTTTGTGTACTATCTTTGGATAGACCGGGTGATCTTGTCGGTAATGTTGAATGAAACAATGGTTGGTTATTATTCCGCCGCCTATACACTGGTGAATGCCCTATCTTTCATTCCCAATGCATTTACTACATCGTTATTCCCTATAATGGCGTATTACTTTAAAAATTCAGATAAATCGCTAAATACAATATATCGTATCGGAATAAAATATATGTATATGCTGGCCCTTCCCATCGCCGTAGGAACAAGTCTCCTGGGGTCCAACATAATTGATATTATTTATGGTCCAGGATTTATTATGTCCGCACAGGCGTTGAAGGTATTGATCTGGGCTGAGTTCTTTGTGTACATAGATGTTCTCTTGAGCCAGATGATGTACTCGATCAACAGGGAGCGAGTAACCATGATATATGCAGGAGTTGGCACTGTATTAAATATAGTCTTGAATATTATATTCATCCCCAGATTTGGCCTGGCGGGTGCTGCGGCGGCAACACTGGCAACTGAGATATGGTTCTTCACAATTGCGTATTATGTGCTATCCAAGAGTGGCTATAAAATTAATTGGATGACCATGCTCCCCAAGCCGATTATATCAACCTTCGTCATGGGAATATTCATATTGACATTTATGCAATTGCCGATTGCAATACTAATCCCCATTGCAGCTATGATCTATTTTGTCGTTCTCTATGCGACGAAATATATATCCAACGAGGACTTCGATTTAGCAAGACAAGTTGTAGCTGCAAAAATGAAAGGCCCTTCGCAGAAAGTTTGATATAACAAAATCCAATACAAGCACCCGAAGCTGAAATTCACGCCCGCCTGGAAAGAAAGTACATGGAAAACAAACCACTAGTCTCGATAATCACGCCGACGTATAATCATGAAAAATTCATAGGAACCTGCCTGGAAAGCGTCCTTTCCCAGACTTATTCCAACTGGGAGCTGATCGTGATAGACGATGGTTCAAGCGATCGGACCGGATTTGTTGTGTCTCAGTATAATGATAAAAGAATTCATTATATGCGACAGAACAACCAAGGGATCTGGAAGCTTGGCGAGATATACAACAAGGCTTTACAGCTTTCAAAAGGCGATTATATTGCAGTTCTCGAGGGTGATGATTTTTGGCCGCCGTATAAGCTGGAACTGCAAACGAATTCGCTAGAAAGATCTAATGCGGTTTTGAGCTGGGGAAAAGCAAAAATTATCGATAGCCAAGGCAACATCATAGAGACATTGCCGGGCAATATGGCCCATTATATTGGCCTGCCAAAATATAATTTTTTTTCCGAATTGCTCTTTGATAATCCCATACCCTCCAGCTCGGTCGTATGCCGCAAGAGCGCTCTCCTTTCCATCGGAGGCTTCAAACAGCCCTCCGGCCTCCCCTACGTCGACGAGCCCACCTGGTTGCAGCTCGGTCTCATGGGCGAGTTCTTGCCCATTGACGAAGTACTGGGCTGCTATCGGCGACATGAGCGGCAGGTAACGTCATCCATGAAGACAGCCATGATTAAGGCCAGCCGCTACTCTATAGATTTTTTTGACGGCTTGCCTGCGGAGGCAAAGTCTCTTGTATTAGAAAATGTGCCAGGATTATGCGAAAAATTGAAGCGAAAAAATATAGAATATTCGTACTATTTGGGACGGGCAAACCTTACGGAAGGGAATCATTTCGAGGCCAACCGACACTTCCTAAAAGCTATGCGCGAGGGCCATCCTACCCTCAAGGCCAAGGCCCTGGTAGGGATAATCAGCAACCTCTGCAGAAAAGACATGGGCTGGTTGGATGCTCTGTCCAGAAAGGTAAGACGATAAAAGCTCTCCATGTAACATATTTTTGCGACATTTCTGCGACATATATTTGTGAAGCAATTCGCCGTCTTAAGGCAGATGTAAGGCAGATGCGAATAGTATAAGAGCAGGGTTGGCGCAAGGACTTATTCCATGGCCGTTCGACCAGTAGTATCGATTATAACCCCGACATACAACCATGAGCGTTTTATAGGCCAGTGCATACAGAGCGTTCTTTCTCAGACCTACCCATATTGGGAGCAGATCATCATAGATGACGGATCAACCGACAGGACGGCAAAGATAGCGACCGGGTATAACGATGATCGGATAACTTATACCAGACAGGAAAACCGCGGCATCTGGCGTTTGAAGGACACCTACAACGATGCCCTGCGGCGCAGCAAAGGGGAATACATTGCGATACTGGAAGGAGACGACTTCTGGCCGCCAAACAAACTGGAACGGCAGATGGAACCATTCCATAAGAGCAATGCGGTCATCAGCTGGGGCCGAGGCGCACTCACGGACAGCAAAGGAAATATCTCATCTTACCGTCCCGATGATATTTCGCCATTCCTTTGCATTCCCAGACAGGATATGCTCAGGGATTTGCTGTTTCATAATCCCATCACGGCATGTACGGTCATTTGCCGCAAGAGTGCTTTGAATGCCATAGGCGGCTTCAAGCAGCCCGATTATGTGCCCTACCTGGATAGGCCCACATGGTTGGAGCTGGGCTTAAAGGGCGACTTTCTAGTGATAGATGAGATCTTGGGCTACTACCGAATGCATGAGCACCAGGTGACCACAACCATGAAGCGAGCTATGTTCAAGGCCTCCAAACACACAGCCCTTTTCTATTCGAGCCTCTCTCCGGAAGACCGAAAGGCAATAGCTGGAACCGGGTGCGGTCCGGAGAGCCTCGATTCCAGGCTGGCCGAGAGCTTCTATTACTTTGGCAGGGCCTGCCTCATTGAAGAGAATTGGGACGAGGCGGCAAAAAATTTCCGCAAGGCATTGGCCCTTTGCGGGCCGAAGATGAAGGTCAAGGCGGCCTTGGGCCAGATATGTAGCTATTGCAGGACAGACATGGAGTGGGCGGCCCGGATTATGAAAACGCCTCGCCTGGATGATTGAGCCAGGATGCATACTCGCTGGGAGCCAGGTGAACTACCGCGTCCTGAAGGGCGCAGCTTCCCACTTCATCGCCAAAACTTGCCTCACAGATATGTGACGTAGAGGTTTCGACTCTATGGGCGCTACGGGCTGTTCCATCCCTGCGAGGAGTATGTTCCTGGAGGCATTGTAGTCTCGATTGCATGAGAAACCGCAATAAGGGCACTCATGCACTCTATCTGACAGTTCTTTC
>Ga0074199_1001785_pt1 | contig 16225 bp, 18 predicted proteins | sample EPASupsiteSAE347_FD_64528 | JGI IMG/M metagenome (GOLD analysis project Ga0074199, IMG submission 64528) | Bioremediated contaminated groundwater from EPA Superfund site, New Mexico - Sample SAE3-47 | ecosystem: Environmental > Aquatic > Deep subsurface > Groundwater > Contaminated ...
AATCACGCCCCGTGTCAGTTATTATCCTCATTTAGCAATATTAAAGGAATTATTCTATCAACGTAAGCTCTCGGGTCTCAAGATTACATAACATGTAATAACCAAATAGCTTAAAAATCAAACTGCCATTTTCCAAGCATGGGGTCCTGTAAGACTCTTTAGCTCAAGCTTAATTTTGGCAAGTCTATATTGCTGTAGGAGCAAGAAGCTTTCCAACATGATGGCATATTCCTTCTTGGTCATGCGTATATTCAATTGATGGGCAACATCAAATCCGGGGCAATTTTCCTTATCAAATACTGGTCCCACATGGCAATCAAGTTGAATCAGCGGATACGCCCTGCACAGCGAAGGTTTCATATCCTCAATATCACATCCTCCGCCTTTCATAAAAGGGCACGGCTCTTTATTCTTGTAGTTGATGTAGAATAGCCCATCTTTTTCCTTACGGACATATTGCGTACCTTTTCGCCTGATTATTTCGTTCTTTTCAGATATTAAAAGAGGCACTTGATCATGGTGCAAATTATGGAAATTGAAGGCTTCCCCATTGTCAAATTTTTTTCCACAGCAACATTGTGGACAAAGGTCAGCGAGACATAACCAGTAAATATCGGCATGAGCATTTTCCTCTTCCTTTCTAACAAACCTGCGCTTGACCTTTTGTAAAAAATGTTCAGTATAACGAATTGCTCCATTCATCTGAATGCCTCATCAATTGCATTTTTGAATTTTTTGTCGTTAACCTCTTTCAAGGAAAAAAATGAGAGGTAGCACTTATTAATCTTTGTTTTGATGTTTTGAAATCTTTTGTCAGTTGCGTGCTGCTTCATTTCACTTAGAATGTTGTCGTGAGTCAACCATATTTTGTCCATAGGACCGGGGGTGATAGCATCAATTACTATCTTTTCTTTAGGTAATTTTAACTTTCCGGAGAGCATTTTAAATGTTTGTTCAAGGCGTTCTTGAAGGTCGCCATGAGAACATTCGACTTCCTTTCTGTAAAAAGCCTCGTACCTCTGACCGCTTAGAATCATGTTGACACAATTATCCTTGGGATCTTCGAATTTGCACCATAATTCGAAATCGTTTAAGAACAGGACATTTGCCGAAAGTTCTTTGCCACTTATTTGGTTTTTATCAATGAACTGCCTCAGATTCCTCCTGAAAAGTCCGCGATAGAAACAGACATCCTGATGAAGTATAACCTCCGGGAGCAATACTTCATAATGGGTAGTATAGAATCGGAACATCTGCTTTGACGCCTCCGGGTTAGCTACGGAGATCTTCAGCTTCCCCTTTTCATTCGATATCTCAACATTTTGAAAGAGGTCGTCAACATTGAGCATCCCAACATTTTTTCCGGTGCTGAAAGCCAGCCTGAAGGTTCGATCAACCTGGGCAAGAGAGAATGCGCCGTTGACAAAAAGATTAATCACCTGCAATTCATAATCCAAGTCGTCTTCGTTTCTGATGATGCGAATCACCTTGTTTTCGTCAAAATTACCTGCCAGCTCATTTTTAACTGCCTGGAATGGATTAATCTTTTGCCCATTCGTCGTAAATTTCCTTTCCCAGTTGCCGTAAAAAGGGCCGGATGTATTCATGTTAAGCAAGTCGGAAACAACCTCACCTTTATCTATATGGCAAAAAGGCTTCTCGTTGGCAAGGATTCGATTATGTGGAAATTGGAGAATTCTACAAAAAAGTAAAGACATTATATACTCTTCAAGTAGGTTACGATCAAGCAACCACTGATAAAACATGATCCCGTCAACGTAAATCCTCGCTCGGCAAATATCCGAAAGGTAAAGTGTTCCGATGAGCTGGTTGAAGGCGGTATAGTTAGCGGAAGGATACGTAATCGCGCAAAACGGATCTTCTATTACGAAATTCAGCCTAAGCAGCTCGACTGAACTGAGGACTGTTTCTATAGTCTTATTGACGCGCTTTATCGCATCAGGTGCGAAAAACAACCCCCGACCCGAGGGATTTCGCATCATTGATTCCCTATATACGGGATCGTAAAAATGTTCGCCCTTCAGAGATTGTAGCATCCCTCATACCTCCCTAATTTTCTCTACAATTTCTAGGTAAGCTTTGGCCACTTCCGCATTAGGTCGGGTGATTACGGGAATTTCTTCGGAAAAAGCCAGGGCATTGTCGAAGGGAATGATTACATCGATTTCCACAATACCTGCATTTCTTTTAAAAATGTCAATTTTTTTTCTCGATTCTGATTTTGCCGGTGATGGTACGGAAGAAAGCACAAAGATTGTTTTCAATCCCCCCTCATTAAATTCATCCAAATTCATTCTGGTGCCATATGCGCCCTGAATATTCGGTCTGCTCAGTACAACCGCCAAGTCAGACATTGTAACGAAATTCTCCCTGATTGGATTAAATCCTGTGGGGAGATCTACAAGCATAAAATCGTAGTCGTAATTATCATCAATGGTTTGCTTCAATTGCCTCAGGATCTGAGCGAATTCTTCTGAGCGAGACCATTTTCGCTGTATTTGATCCATTAATCCAATGCTTATGTAGATTGGGATGAGATGAAGATCCCCTTCAATGCCGATAGGTTTATAGGATTCAATCGTTTTAAGGTCTTCGATTGCATCTTTGATTCCTTCCATCTCCGACGTAATTAGACATTTAACCAATCCCTTAGGGGATTCAAGTTTTTGCGTTACAGCATCACTCCCCTTAAAGATAATATTCAAACCACCCGCCTCTATATCCATGTCTAATACGAGAACCTTGCAACCCGCCCGCGCGATACTAACGGCACAGTTGGCCAAACAAATAGACCGCCCCGTGCCACCTCTCGGAGAATAAAATATCACTGTTTTCATTTTACATCACCTTTGGAAGCACCGTCTCTGATTTTAAATAATTCTTCCAGGAAAACCCCTGTAATTGCTTTTACTGTTCTTGAATCATCCAGCGCCTTTCTTATGGCGCTATATAGTTGCGCCTCAGAAAATTCAAAATTGGTTTCCCTTCCATATACATCCAGGTCGAGAAGCCCCGCCACACCCCACATTGTAAATGTGACCAGATAGCCTTCTTCTTTCCAAAGGTTTGTCTTTGAGTCTCTTTGGCGTATCATTTGTGTGGCGAGGCTTGTGATCTTTGAAGAAAGCTTTTCTTCTTCCGAAGCCGATAATGTTATAACTTTCGAAATTCTGCACAGCGCCGAAACAATCATCCCCAGAGCAAGTCTGTTATCGTAATACAAAGGGGTTTTAGCCTTAGGTTGTAAGAAATAAATGAATGCGGGAGATTCGATTTTCGACTCGGAGACGTTTTCCAAAAAGGCTTTACATATTGAATCTATTTTCGATTTAATGATTTCGTTCAGATGTCCGTAGGCAGAACATAAGGCAACCGTGGCAAAGGCAAAGTCGTAATATGTAGTTCCAGCTTTTTTCATGTCAAAGTATAGTATTGCGTTGTCAGTGTCAAATCGGCCACACAGCCATGCTGCACCACCCTGAATCAGATCCAATAGCCTTTCAGCATTTTCAGAAACAAAACCCCATGAACGTTCTGAGTGTAAGAGGGAAAGCGCTTTTACGGCGTATGAGGTAAAGTAGAGATTATTAAAGCTTTGTTCCTTAAGCTTCCATTGGCTATTAGCTGCCCATGAGAACCTGCTTTCGCTATCTTCATAGGCTGACGTGGAAAGAAAAAAGAATGCCTTTGCTGCGATTCCTTCCATGTGCGATTTCACTATCTGATAATCTTTTGAGCTTGATATATGTTTCTTTGTTAGAATAAGTAACTCAAGGAGGGTAGCGGCACAATCAACAAAGTCGAATTTTTCTTCTCGTATATAAGTATAAGGATTAGGGTCAAAACCATCCTTATCAACCAGATCGAGTAATTCCTTCAGTTCGTTGTAGAACCATTTTTTACCTTCAACAATATCGTTGGGCGCCTTTACCCTCACTATTTCAAGAGGCAACAGGAAGCAAAGGAGCGCTTCAATCCTTTTGAAGAGTAAGGATTGTGTTTCCTCTTCTTTCTCCGAATCTTGCCAACTTTGATGCTTCTTTCTTTCCGCGAGCATGGCACTGAGCGTCCGATTCACCATCTGGCGGTAGTTGGTTTCCGCCGGCTTTGTGCTTATTTCGCTGACCATTTAAATAGCATCTCCTTTTTATATTTTCATGCCGGTCAGAGCGGGCGTTTTTAGAGGGCGACAGATCTCCAATCGCAGATTACCCCAGTCTGCCAGGACTGAGTTTGGTCTACTGGTCCAGAAGCCATCGAGCTTGATCGGTGGTGATTCACAAGCAACGTTTGAAGTTTAGGCCACATGTAAACAAAATATGCAATAAAAAAAACGTGGTTGGGTAAAAAAGGTAATAAGGGGGGCAGATTTATTTTTCATCTATCTTTCCTGCTCCCTTTATCTCCCATTCTCCATCGACAGGATCATTTTCAGCTCGTGGATAAGGGGCGGCAGATCGTCGATGATCGTATCCCATACGCGATCAAGATCGACATCGAAATAGGCATGGATCAGCCTATTTCGCATGGTCACGATGACCATCCAGGGGATTTCCGGGTGTGCTTCACGAAATGCCGATGATACTCTGGACGCCGCCTCGCCGACTATTTCGATCGATTTGACGAGGGAAAGGGTCAGCATCCGGTTCGCATCAAGCTCCGATCGCGACTTATCGCCGACAAACGACAATGCCTCCTGTGCCGCATCCAGCATATGGCGGACACGGACAATATCAGGATTCGACATACTGAACCTCCGCTTCTACCATGACCTCATCCCGAAAGTACCGGCTTAGCTCCGCCGGTGTCCGCAAGTCCGCTTTGCGTCCCAGGATCTCGGAAAGCGCCAGTTCCATCTCGGCCAGCCGGATGTAGCCGACCCGCTGACCGGGTTGGAACTCCACCAGCACATCCACATCGCTGTCCGGCCGGAAGTCCGGCCGGAGAACCGATCCGAAAAAAGATAGTCGCCCGATATGATATTTGATGCAGAATTGTTCGATCCGGCTTTTCTCAAATTGTATATTGGTGATCGAACCCATATTCATCAACCCCATCTCAACACCCTGTTCCGTCGTTCAACGCATGTAAGCGAGAGTGGCCGGATTTATTATCTATCCGATTCCAGCTAAAATTCGCATCACCTGTCATTCATTGCCACGGTATAAGCCATAACCATTCGTAATCATGCATAATAGATCATATTTATCAAGCAAACAGTTCAGGAAGCAGCCCAGGTAACATTATAAATCATTTGGTTCCAAACCAGTATGTTTCGCTATTCTGGCGAGCATGCGGGGTCCTATTTCTTCTCCATCATGAAAGGCATATACAAAATCATGGTATCCCGGACGAGACAAGGTAAGGTGTGATCCGGACTGACGCTTGAGACTCCATCCGATGGAAATAAGTGCCGAAAGTAGTTTTTTGGCTTTGACAGATCGCCACTGGGTCATAAGGCCGCGAATGCAATGCTGATTGGCATCGGACCACATTCTGCCATTTCAAGGCGCTCTGCCAGAACACGTAAAGCAAGAGCCTCAGCTTTCGTCATTGCTTCATCGGCAGTTGCACCGTACGCCATAACTCCATGCAACTCAGGTACTTCGGCAATCCAGCGGCCATCTTCTTCACGTTCGTATTCGATGTTATAATTCATTGCTGAGCCTCCATCTGAAATGACTAGATTATTATTGAAAAGACTAAGGAAAATAATTACATCTGTCAAGACAAATCACTTTACCGGAAAATGCCGTTTGAAGCGCCGTAACGAGAAGATCGGGATAATATATTTATTGCTCACATTGAACTTACTCCGATAAGGTCGCCTTTCATATTCACCAGCATTACTTTTACCTCCCAGGCCGCTTCCGTTCGCTCGCGGACAGCCCGGCAAACGGCGCCCGCCAATTCGTTCCCCAGCATTTTACTTTCCCGGGCGGAAAGGTCCGCAAAAAGGCCTTCAACGGTGTTGCCTTCTCCAAGCTCTTTTCCCAATACCCTTGATGCTAAATCAGTCACAAAGGGAACGGCGCTCGGGGAGCGGGAGGAATGGGTGTCCCATTGGTTCATGGCCAGTTTCGCCAGTTTCCCCGGATGCCCCAGGATCATAACCGCCTTGAAAGGGCAGAAAACGGCCGCATCCAGAATAAAGCCCCATTCGTTGCTCACTTCGATAATCTGTTCATCGGCCACGCCCAGATGCCGCCGGGCGGCCCGCGCCCCTATATGACCGGGGACGAAAACCGGACGCTCCACCCCCGTAGCCGCCGCCACATTCAGGCAATATTTCAGGGAGGTCCGTACGGCGGGACAACTGAAGGGACGGACCCGCCCGGATGTCCCCAGGATGGACAATCCCCCTTCAATGCCGAGGCGGGGGTTGAAGGTGCGGGACGCCAGTTTCTCTCCTCCCGGGATGGATAAAATTACTTTAAGTCCTCGGGGGGTCACCTCCCGCAGCGCCGCTTCGATCATCCTCCGGGGGGTGGGATTGATGGCCGCCTCTCCCGGCGGTATGGACAACCCCGGCTTGGTGACTCTCCCCACCCCTTCGCCCGCTTCAAAGTGGACGGTTCCATTCCCCGGTTCAAGATGGGCGCTCCCGCTATTATCTTTGAACTGCTTGCCACTATTAGTTATCTTAAGATGGTCACCGCCATCATCCGTCCAGAAAATTGCCGCTTCCACGGTCGCCCCGTCCGTCACATCGGGGTCGTCTCCGGCATCCTTGCGGACGGCAGCCACGGCGCCGCCACCCTGCCGGCGCACATATAGGAGCGGGAAAGATGCACGGGTCCCATCGGGAAGACCAATCTCGACATTCCGCAGTTCCTCTCCGGTGCAGAGAAACCGGGCCGCCGCCTTGGCCGCCGCCGCGGCGCAGCTCCCCGTTGTAAATCCCATTCTGTCTTGCCCGGATCTGCCTGTCAAAAACCCTCCTAAACAATTCCAGCGGGGGTAAATGACGCTAATATATGTAAACCCATCCCCACCCCAACCCTCCCCTTGAAGGGGAGGGAGGATCTTCATTCTACCTTCCTCAGGGGGAACCCTTTTGGAAAAGATCCATGATTTCCCGCCGCGCCTCCCCGATGGTCAGGGGAATCCGCCCGAAGGCCAGGTTGTCCTCGTGCTTCAACCGGTAGATCAGTTCCGCGATCTGGGGGAGCCGGAGGCGCACCTGGCTCATCTCTTCGGGGGCGGTAAAGACGGCCTCGGGGGTGCCGCTCCTGACGATCCTGCCGTCGCTCAAGACGTAGAGGCGATCCAGAAAAACGGGGATCAGATCGACGCTGTGGGTCGCCATAAAAATAGTCACCTTCTTCTCCCGATTGAGTTTCATGAGGAGATCCATCATCTGATACTCCCCCAGGGGGTCAAGTCCGGCGGTGGGCTCATCGAGGAGGAGGATCTCATGCCCCATGGAGAGGAGCCCGGCGATGCAGACCCGTTTTTTCTGTCCGAAACTCAGGTGATGAATGGATTTCTTTGCATATACCGCCATCTCGACCGCTTCCAGAGCCCGGGTTACCCTTTTGACGACCTCTTCCTCCCCGAATCCCATGTTTATTGGGCCGAAGGCGACGTCTTCAAACACCGTCGGGGCAAAAAGCTGGTCATTGGGATTCTGGAAGACAATGCCCATCTTTCCGTAAATCTCCCGGGACGACAGCCGGCGGATGTCCGCCCCGTCGAGAAGGACGCTTCCCTGGAAATCCTTGATCATCCCGTCCATGATCTTGAGGAGCGTCGTCTTTCCCGATCCGTTATAACCGAGGACGCCGGCAAACTCGCCGCGCCTAACGGCAAACGTCACCCCGGTCACGGCTTCCGTGCCGTCGGCGTAACGAAAACGGACATTCTTGAGGGCTAAGCGATTCATATCCCCCACAATATGCCCATCGCCGTTACCACCAGGCAGGAGAGGAGGATCTCGGAAGACCGGAACGGACGGCTCTGGAAGAGGGGCATGTTGCCGTCATATCCCCGCTGCACCATGGCCGTGGACAGGGTCTGGCTTTGCTCGAAGGCCTTGAGAATCAGGGAACCCGTCAGGACCCCGAAGGAACTAAAGCGATTACGGAAGTTTGCATAGCCAAGACGGTTTTTCTGGGCCTGATAAATGACCATAGCCTCCTCAAAGAGGACGAATATATAGCGATAGGCGTAGAGGAGGATTTCGATGAATCCCCGGGGAACCTTCATCCAGGACAGGGCGGCCATGAGTTCGGGAAAAGGGGTTGCATAAACCAGGACGGCCATGAGGGAGATAGCGGCCATTATCCGGCTGCCGATGGCGATGCCTTCCCCCAGGCCTTCGCGATACCCGGTAAGTTGGAATCCCAGGACATTGAAGGAAAAGAGGGGGTCATGACCGGAAAAAAAGACCTTTAGCAGAAAGACGACGAGCACGATTATCAGCGGTTCGGAGAAGCGGAGCAGAAAAAGGCGCCAGGGAACTTTCATGCTCATGATCAGGATCAGGGAGAGAACCGTCACGAGGAGCTGGAAACCGACGCCTTGATAACTCAGGACCATGACCAGGACAATCAGGGTCACGAGGAGTTTGATCCGGGCGTCGATCCGGGCCAGCCGGTGATCCGAGGCGTAATATTCCAGCAGGTGCATCAACTTCCCCCTATCTTGCCTGAGGCCTCCGGTCCCGGTTCCGCGCGTCCCCGGCACAGAGGCGGCCCTTTTTCCGCAATCAGCACCCGCCAGTAATAACCGGCGGCAAAACCTCCGATAACCCCGGCAACGAGGAAGATAAAGAGCGGCAGGTCACCCTGTTCCATATTGATCAAGGGTTCTTTGGGTTCCCGTCCCTGTTCCTTGGCGATCTTCTCGATTACCGCTTCATCGACGCCCGTCCATTTAGACGCCTCGGCAGGGGCAACTCCGGAAAAGAAAACGGTGAGAGCAATTAAAACCGCCCCGATCACCGCCGCTTCCCTGGCCTTGATGACCCGCATTTTGATGAGCAAATCGGGTCGCTTTTTATAAAGAAGTACCACCATCCCGGCAGTCATGGCCCCTTCGAGGATGCCGAGGGGAAGCTGGGTGGGGATAAAGGCAATCAGAACCTTCCAGAAAAGGGGCAAAAAAGCCGCTTCCCCGCGGATTCCGGCGGCCAATTCCACCGAGGTCATGAAATACGTAGCCCAGTCCGCAAAAAGTCCGGCCATGAAGGCTGCCGCCGCCATGTTTACCCGGACGGACCGGAGAGCGCGAAAGGTCAGGAATCCCGCAAAGGAACCCATAACGCCCATGGAGACGATATCGGCCCCCAGGGTGCTCAGTCCCCCGTGAGCAAGGAATAGGGCCTGGATTACGAGGGCGGCGGCGGTGATAACCACGCTGATGGCCGGTCCGACAAGAATTCCGGAAATCCCCGTACCGCAGGGATGGGAACAGGTTCCGGCAAAAGGCACCGGGATGGGCATACAGGAGATAATAAAGACCACCGCGGCCATGAGACCGACGAGGGGCTTAAAGGAAAGATCCTCCCGGCTGCGCCTGTTGAGACGGTATAGTCCCCAGGCAAAAAAAGGCAGGGCCACGGCAAACCATATGGCCGCCCAGTTGAAGGGCAGGAGCCCTTCGGCGATATGCATGGCCGCCGCATTCTGAGGCAGGAATACACCGCTGATCAGGGCGACGACAAAACCGCTTTTCACCTTTTTCATACCATGACCTCGTAATTTTTCCTCTTTCGTCATCCTCGGACAGTTAATTTGACTTTATCGTCTTCCAGATCTTTGCATAAAGATCGCTATCCTTACCGACATCCTCCAGGAATTCCATTTTCTTCATCACCGCGGCGGAAGGGTATATTCCCTGATCCTGCCGGTCTTTTTTCCTGACCAGGGGGATGCTCGCCGCATTCGGCGTTGCACACCGGTTAAAGTCGGAGAGCATGGCCCCGATTTTGGGATCCAGGATAAAGTTGATAAAGGCATGGGCGCCCCCCCAGTTTTTCGCCCCCGCCGTAACGGCCATCACATCCACCCAGAGGATGGAGCCCTCTTTGGGAACGATAAAACCTACCCGCTTATCCTTTTTCATGGTCCGGACGGCGTCGCCGTTATAAACAATCGCCGCAGTGGCATCGCCGGCAAGGATCCTATTCTTCCCTCCGACACTACCATCGAATCCATTGTATTTTTTACTCTTTTTTGTCGCGACGATCAATTCTTCCGCTTTTTCCAACTCCGCCTTTTTCCGGGAATTGAAGGAGTGGCCCTGATACTTCAACGCCGCCCCGATCAGGTCCCGCATGGAATTGATCAGCACAAAGGGACCCGGCTGAAGATCGGGGTTGAAAATAAGTCCCCAGGTCGGATCGACCCTCGGCATCAGGTCGTCCCGGTACATAATGCCGACGGTCCCCCATTGATAGGGCAGGCTATAGATGTTGCCCCGGTCATAGGAAGGGTTGATGAATGCCTTCGAGACATTTCTGATATTGGGAATACTACCGTGCTCAAGCGGTTGGATCAGCTTCCTCTTTGCGAGGTCAGGAACGGTGTAATCAGTGACTACGACGAGATCATAGTGGTTTGCCCCGTTACCCCGCTGGAGCCTCCTCATCATCTCCTCCGTACTTTCATAGGTATCGATCTCAATTTTTATTCCCGTTTCTTTCTCGAATAGTTTCGGGATGTTCGGATCCATATATTCCGCATAGATGAGGACTTTCAGGCGCTGGTAGCGGGGCAGTTCCGCCGCCGCTCCTCCCGAGACCAGCAGCATCACAGCAACTACCGCAAGCAGCAGGCCGCGCCAATACATTAATTACCTCCTCTTATTTGACGGAATAAGGAATGAGACCTAAAACCCGGAGGACGGTAACAAAAATAATCGCTAATGACAAGGCATGAATTTAAGAAGAGCCGTTCATTCCCCCCGGGTCAATGCCCGGGGAGAATGAACGGAGAGAGGCAGGCAACTATTTATTCTGTTTTTATTTCTATCTTTTTCGCTTTTGCTTTTGGCTGTTCCAGTTTCGGAAGGGAAATACTGAGAATTCCATTCTTGAATTTCGCTTCCGCCTTTTTGGCGTCAATGCCTTCGGGCAGGGGAATCACCCGCTGAAAGGATCCATAGGACCTTTCCACGTGGTAATAATCCTTACCTTTGTCTTCCTTCTCCTCCTTTTTTTCTCCCTTCACGGTCAGGGAATTTTCCGTCAACAACACTTCCACGTCTTTTTCATCCATTCCGGGAAGTTCCACCTGGACATGGACTTCCTTATCATTCTCCCGGACATCAAGGGAGGGGACGAAACGGCTTAACCGCTCCCCGGCGGCGTTCAGGGGCCCCACATCCATTCCCCGGAAAAATTCGTCAAAGAGACGGTTCATATCCCTCTGAATACCAAAGAAGGGATGGTTCTCCTCCCGCCGGGAAGGAACATCGGACTGACCCCAGAGCGAGGGCAAAAGATTTCTACCAAACATGATCTGTTCCTCCTTTCTAAAATCCTTTATCGGTAGCAATTCAACCGGTAAACTTTCGACAACCGCGCCGAGCTTATCTGTCCGCCTTGATGGCGATCTTTTTTACCTTGGCTTTTTCGGCCTTATTAAGGACCAGACGAAGAACGCCATTTTTTACGGTTGCCTCAATCCTGTCCTGATCTATCTCGTCGGAAATGGTAAACGCCCGCTGGTAGTCGCCCGTATCATATTCCGAATAGACAAGGGTTTTCCCTGCCAAGGCGCCGGGTTCCACATTGCCCGTAATTGTCAGGATGTTCTTCTCCAGGGTAATATCCACCGCCTGCTCATCCACACCGGGCATATCGACAATCAGGACGATACTGTTTTTTGTTTCATAAATATCGGCCTTGGGAACATAAACCCGGCGGTTCCGGGTCCGCTCCGTTTCCAAAGGCGTCTGGGCCTGCTGTTTCATTACATCCACTTTCTCTTTTTCCATGTTTCATCTACCCCCTTTCCTTATGCCGCCTTAATGGAAATCTTCCGGGGCTTGTCTTCAGCCGTCCGCGGTGCGGTGATTTTCAGAATGCCCTTTTCATAGCGTGCATCGATCCCATTGGCATCAATACGGAAAGGCAACTGCAAGGTCCTCGCAAAGCGGCTACCGTTTCTTTCCTTCCGATGATAGGTTTCATTTTCCTGCAATGTCTCCGGTTCCCGGGACCCCGACAGGGTCAAATTATCACCCTGCACCGAAATGTCCAGTTTCTCCGGGTCGATCCCCGCCAATTCCGCCGTTACGATCGCTTCCTGTTCATCAACCCATATATTTACCGCCGGATAGGCCTGGGCAAACGGATGGGCGGCGCCGGAAAAAAGCCTGTTTATCTCATTTCGCAACCGGGACATCTCCGCATAGGAATCCGTCAACCTTCCAAATCTCCATACCCCTGGTCCAAACATATTCGTTCCTCCTTTCCTCACTTTTAAATCTTGTCTTTCAACATCTTGACCGCCTTAAGGCGCATTACCACTGCCACGGCCCCGGCAATACACATAAGAACATGATATTGCAGGACTTATTTGCTTTTCGGCCCTAATATATTCACAAAATGGAAGTTGTCAAGGGGTAACAAAGATCGCAATTAGAATTGGATTTAGGGAAGATTAGCTATGGCCTCGTACTCCCCGGGGACAAACCTGGGGGTGCAAATGCAAAGGAAGATTAAATCGCCATCACCGGTGTTGGTGATACGCTGGGGGGTGCTCCGGGGGATGATGACAACGTCTCCCGGGCCGATCTTCATCGGGGGAAGATCTCCAACCTCGACAAGGCCGGTTCCTTCCATGATGACGTAGCGTTCAACGGTGTCCTTCAACCGGTGGCGAACCGTCGTGACGCCGGGGTTGACCCTGGCCCGGGCAATGGATACCTCTCCATCTTCCGGCGTATTCCACATCTCCAGGATAAAGCAACCCTCTTCGATAAAAAACTCGTCCTTCCCTAGTGTTTTGATCACCGCTTCTTTCATTTAAAATTACCTCGCACCTGCATGTATTCATCGTGCTTAACTGTTCAAGGCAATGCTTTGCTCGAATCAATATGTCCACCTCATTTTATCGAACCTTAATCTTGCCGTCACGAAATTGCAACATTGCTTTTGTATCATCAATCCCGAAGGCGAACCGAAAGCATTGAAGACCGATATCTGATAATACTGATTATTTGTTATTTATTGTTGCTATTTGTTGTTTTATGTTAATTTTAACTTGTAAAACTGAAAACAATCCGCTATGATGTCGCCCGCTTAAAAGGATGATTCACAGCCTATGAGATAATAAACGAAAAGGAGGTGATCTTCGTCGTAAATTGCCGGAAAGCAGAACCGTTCGTCTCAGATAAAAAACCGTCGACTATTTCGTATTTATGAAAGATATTCCCGGATTTGCCCGTTCGGGAAAAGCAGGAACAAGAACCATTAACAGGAGGAAATAATGAGAAAATTTTGGTTGCTTTTACTGTCCATCGGTCTGATCATGGCTTTTGCCATGCCCGCTGCGGCAGTAGATGTGAAGTTCAGCGGCAGCTACTATGCCCAAGGCTGGTATATTGACAATCCCTCGGTCCTGGACAAGGGTGAAAGGCCAGGCGCCGCTTCCTGGGCCAACAATTCCAGGCGCAGCTCTTACGCCTTCTATTCCCAGCGCTTCCGTTTGGCGACGGAATTCCAGGTCGTCGAGGGACTGAAACTCGTCACCCGTTTTGACGCCCTGGAGAAAATATGGGGCGATCAGGCATGGGCAGGCGGCACCGGTGAGACCCAGAGCCGCGTTAATTCTTGGGCCGGTGGCGCCGGGGCGGCCACAAAAATCCAGGAAAACCTCGAGTTTGAGCGGGTTTATCTGGATTTCAACGTTCCCTTCGGTAAATTCCAGGTCGGCTACATGGATTATCTCTTGTGGGGGACATCGTTCCTTAATACCACCCTCACGGCAAGCGGTATCCGTTACTTGTATAATCAGGGCCCCTGGCAGGCCGTCGCCGCGATTGAGAAGCGGGCGGAATACCTAACACCTGCCGGTGGAAAACTTGGCGCTAACGGCACTAGTGCCACTACCGGTGGTTCCGGTTATATCGGCCAGGGCAGCGACGCCGACCGTGATGTTTATGACCTAGGCGCCATCTACAAGATGAAGGCCGGCGAGGCGGGCCTTCTCTATCAGTACATCCGTAACTCTCAATTCAAGACCCAATACACCAACGGTTACCTGAGCCAACTTAGCGGCTTTTATCCTTACGCGAAGCTGACCTTCGGCAAACTGTTTTTCGAAGGCGAGTTTATGTACGGATTCGGCGACCTGAGATCTTATGAGGTCAATGGAGCTACTACCAATGCGAATCAGCCCACGGCGGGAGCTAACCTGAACAAGGCACAGAATGTGGGCGTGACCGCATTGGGCGCCTATGCTCACGCCAAGTACGACCTCAAACCCGCCTACGTCGGGGCAAAGTTCGTTTATATCAGCGGCGACGACAACTCCAACAGCGATAAGGCGACCGGCTCCATTCTGCAATCGTTGCAGATGAACCGCAGCTTCTTTCCCACCCTGATCCTCTGGAACGACGACTATCAGAACACCGTGGGCAACATCCCGGGAAATATTCCCGCCGGCGCCACCGGGGCCAACCGCAGAACAGGCCAAAACTACTACATCAGGCAGGAGATGGACAACGTCTGGTTCTATCAGGTCTATGCCGGGGTTAAGCCTACTCCTAAAATTGATGTTACGGCGGCCCTGTCCATCGCCAGTGCGGACAAGAAACCGAAGAGCGACGTGGGCGCCGTCGGCAGCCCCGGCTATTACAGCGGCGCTAATGTCACCGAGTTCGTTTCCGCCCAATACGGTACGGAGCTCGACCTTACGGCCTCCTACAAGATCTACGACAATCTGACCTACATGATCGGGGCCGGTTACCTCTGGACCGGCGACTATTTCAAAGGCTATGACAATACCGCCGTGGTCAGCAACAATTACCTGCTTACCCATAAGTTGACGCTGAGTTTCTAAACTTATCGGTAAGGTCTGCACGCAAAATGCCCCTGCGCTTCCTTGCAGGGGCATTTTTTACAGAACTTGTCCTAAGCGTGTTTGTCTTTGTCATAATAAGGTGCTTTTTGTATTGATAATCGCCCAAAGATAATTTAAGCTGCCCCTGCTGAGAAAAGGAGGAGCATATGCCCGCCGAGATGATGAACACCAAAGAAGTCGCCAAATATCTTAATATCAACGACAAGCAGGTTTATGCCCTGATCCGGGAAGGGGGGATGCCGGCGACGCGGGCCACGGGGAAGTGGATTTTCCCGAAAAAGCTGATCGACGAATGGATCGAAACCACGACCCGCCAAGGTTTGTCCCAGGCCCGCCAGAAAAGCGCCGCCGTCTCCGGGGCTCTCCTTGCGGCAGGGAGTAACGACCCTATTCTGGATATCCTCCAGACCACGCTGCGGAGAAGGCACCCCGATTTATATATCTTTTCCGCCAATACGGGAAGTACGGAGGGACTGGCCGCCCTGAATGCGGGTTATACGGATATTGCCTGGACTCATCTGTGGGACCAGGCAAGCGGACAATATAACATCCCTTTTCTTTCTTCCCGTCTTCCCCGAATCGACGCCGTCGTGGTCAACCTCTTCCACCGGGATATCGGCTTGGTCTTCGCCGCTGATAACCCTCTGAACATAAGGGATATCGAGGATATGCAGCAACCGGGCCTCCGCTTCATCAACCGCCAGGAAGGATCGGGAACCCGCCTGCTCATTGATTATCACCTGAAGAAGGCGGGAATCGGCACGGACAAACTTATTGGTTATGAAAATGAGGTCTTTACCCATCTTGAGGTCGGCCTGGCCATCCTCTCCCATCAGGCGGACGTAGGAATGGCAACGGGGTCTGTTTCCCGGATGCTGGGGCTTTCGTTTCTGAGCGTCGCTAAAGAGCGCTTCGATATGATCCTTGATAAAAAAACATACTTTGAAAAGGGCGTTCAGAATTTTATCGACACGTTAAGATCCGCTTCCTTCCGTAAAGGCGTCGAAAAGCTCGGCCATTACGATTTTTATGAATCGGGAAAGATCCTCCATGCGAGGAACTGAAGTGGAGAAACCAAGACAAGGAGGTGGCATATGAAAAAGCATTTGTTACTGTTGTTATTAATCCTGATGATCGCGCTGCCGGGGCTGCTCGGGGCGAAGGATAAG
>Ga0074199_1001788_pt1 | contig 16178 bp, 19 predicted proteins | sample EPASupsiteSAE347_FD_64528 | JGI IMG/M metagenome (GOLD analysis project Ga0074199, IMG submission 64528) | Bioremediated contaminated groundwater from EPA Superfund site, New Mexico - Sample SAE3-47 | ecosystem: Environmental > Aquatic > Deep subsurface > Groundwater > Contaminated ...
GTACCACTTCGGCGTCGGCGCCGCCGCGCGAGAGGCTGATGAGGCAATGTCGGTAGCCGCCGGCCTTGAGCGCCTGCGAGCCGTGCCACACCCAGTTCTCCCCCTCGTCCCTGGCCAGCGAGTCCAGATCGAGCAGCACTTCCCACTTGGGCTCCGCCTTGCGGTATTCCTTCAGCGTGGTGCGCCGCCACAGGCCGCGCGGGTTCTTGTCATCCCGCCAGAAGTTGTAATAGTACTTCCCGCGCTTGCTGATATAGGGAATGCGCTCTTTGGAATCCAGTATCTCGAGCAGGTCGGGCTTCAATTTCCTGAAGAGGGCGCCGCCCCCCAGTTCTCCCATCGTTTCCGCGTTGCGCTCCTTGGCCCAGGCAATGGACCGCTCGCCGGCGACGTCCTCCAGCCACTGGTAGGGATCGCCGTCCGGGGCGATCTGCTGCGCGCCGAGCTCGTTGGTGAAAGGTATGCTCATAATAAGGATCGCGATGAAATATTTTAACACGGTGCCTCCTGCTGTTCTTTAAGCCGGCCCCTGCCCGGCCAATACCGCCGCCGCTGCCTTGGCCTCTTCCATGAAAGTCTCGTAATTCTTCTCGTCCACCGTGGCGGCGTAGCGGTAGATGGCCAGCCAGCGGCCCTTGGCCTCCAGGCGGCAGCGGGCCGGCAGCTTGAATTTTTTCGTGCGCTCCGGGGTCCAGAAGGCCGCCACAGCGTCCTTGTCCCTGCCCGAGAGGTGATACTCCCGGCAGAATTCCTTGTCGCCGGGCACGTCTATATCGTAAACGCCGAAAACGGCCTTCAGCTCGTCGAGGATGCCCTCCTGCCGCAGCGTGAAAGCAGGGAACAAGTCGCTCTTGAACTCGAACAGCGCCGCCGTCAGGCTATACCTGCCTTTCTCGCGCCCGCCCGACGCGCGGAATTTATAATCGAAGAAACTCACGGCCGCGCCGGCGCAGGAGATCCCGGAGATCCGGTTTAGCAGGCGGAAATCATACCCGTTGTTGAAGATCTCCAGCCCCGTGTTCCGCAGGTCGTACGGGACTTCTGGCTCGAACCGCAGCCTTTTCGCTTCGGCAAAATTCTCCAGCCAGCGGTTCTTCCTGTGATCCAGGAACCAGGCCGCCGCCACGGCCGGGATTATCACCACGGCAGCCACCGCTAGCGTGACGCCGGATGGATCTTCGGCTATTTTATCGATAATATTCATTGGAACCTGCCCGTTATTTGCCCAGGGCTTTCTCTATGTCGGGGACGAGGGCCTCGGGCTTGGTGGCGGGGGCGTAGCGCCCTATCACCCGGCCGTCGCGGTCCACCAGGAACTTGGTGAAGTTCCATTTGATGGCCTCGCTGCCCAGTACCCCTGGCGCCGCGGCCTTAAGGTGCGCGTAAAGCGGGTCGGCGCCGGCGCCGTTCACCTCCAGCTTGCCCAGCACCGGGAAACTGACGCCGTAGTTGAGCCGGCAGAAATGCTGTATCTCCCGGTTGCTGCCGGGCTCCTGGTCGCCGAACTGGTTGCAGGGAAAGCCCAGCACCGCCAGCCCCCCGGCCGCGTATTTCTTGTGCAGTTCCTCGAGCCCGCCGTACTGCGGCGTGAACCCGCACTTGCTCGCCACGTTCACTATCAGCAGCACCTTGCCCTTGAACGCCGCCAGCGGGTACTCCGCGCCCTCGGCGTCCTTCACCGTAAAGTCGTAAACAGTTTTAGTCATAGCCTCCCCTTTAGCGCCTCCAGCCAGCGCGTCCAGCGCGGCCAGTTCCGCCCGCTGGGCCGCCAGCCCCTCCCGGCGCGCCTCCTCGAACCGCTTGCGGGCGGCCGCGTCCAGGCCGGGCTCCTTTTCGGCTCCCCCGGTCTCGCTGTACAGCCGGCGCGTGCCCAGGCAGACATTGGTGGCCAGCCCGCCGGCGGCGCGCTGCGCGTAGACCAGGTAAGACCCGCCCCGCTCGAACCTGACGCCGCAGCCCGACACGAAAGAGCCGGTCTCCACCGCGGCCGTGCTGCCGTTCACGCCCTTCCAGGCGCCGGCCACCCTGAATTTAGCCACAAAACGCCGGCCCTCCCAGCGCCCCTCCAGCACTTCGCCGGAGAAGACCGCGTCCGCCGCGGCGTAGGTCTCCGCCAGCGGCCCGCGGGGCGCGCAGCTGCAGGCCTGCGCCGCGGCGCCCAGGCCGGCCAGCATAACGGCGGAGATAAAACCGGCGAGCACGCGCTTCAGCCCGGCCAGCAGGCGGTCCAGGTCGCGCTCGTTATTGTAGAAATGCAGCGAGACGCGCACGCCCGCGCCGCGCGCGGCCGTCATGATGCCCAGCCGCTCCAGCGCCGCCACGGCCCTGGCCGGCCGGGCGGCCTTTATGATGGTTATGCCCGAGCGGCACCCGCGCTCGGGCGGCGTGGCCGTCTCCAGGCCGAGCTTCGCCAGCCCGGCCTCCAGGTAATCGTTCAGCTGCAGTATGCGCCGCTGTATGTTTCCCACGCCCAGGCCGTTGAGCAGCCTGGCGGCAGCGCCCAGCGCGAAGATGCAGGGGAAATGCACGCAGCCCACCTCCGCCGCGGAGGCCTCGCGCTTCATCTCGCGGGCGGTATTATCCATCTGTTCGGGGCGCGCCACGGCGCGCCAGCCGGCCTCGGGGAACTTCAGGCGCGGCAGCCATTTCCCGGCGGCGTAAAGCCCGGCGGCGCCGTAGCCGGCCATCGTCCATTTAAAACAGGAGAACACCATGAAATCCATGCCGGCGCGGTGCGCGTTCACCGGCATAGCGCCCAGCGCCTGCGTGGCGTTCACCACCAGTATCACGCCGCGCCGCCGGCAGAGCCGCCCCAGCGCCTCCAGGTCCTGCCTGAAGCCGGTGCGGTACTGCACATAGCTGGTGACCAGTATTTTTATGTCCGGCGTGAGCTGCCCTGCCAGGTAGTCCACCGGGTAGCGGTTGTCCCACGGCTCGGCGAATTTAACCTTGTAGCCCGCGTTCAGCCAGGCCAGCGTGGTGGACGGGAACTCGTCGCGCATGGTCAGCACCGTGCCGCGGCCCTTGAGCGCGCCGGCCACCAGGCTCATGCCGTGCGAAGTGTTGAGCGTGAAAGCCACTTCCCTGGGCGAGGCGCCGATAAGTTTGGCCAGTTCGGCGCGCGACTCTTCCAGGCGCTCCAGCCAGCGCTCCCAGTAGGCGTCGCCGTGCCGCAGGGCTTCCTTATAATAGGCCGCCCCGGCTTCGGCCACGGGCCGGGCCAGCGGCGCCCCGCCCGCGGCGTTGACAAAAGTGTATTTTTTCAGCGCCGGGAACAGCGCCCGCGCTTTTTTCCAGTCCGGCTTCTTCATAGCCCTATTCTACAAAACAAAATCGCGGCTATAATCCCGCCGGGTATTCCGACCGCGCCGGAAAATGTGCGAGAATATAGGGGCCGGCTATGAATACGGATAAAAACGCCAAGACCACCCTGCGAACTCTTCCGAGAGGACTTGCTTCTATGAACGCGGACAAACATCACCGTGAGATAATCCTGCTGGGCCTGCCGCCCGTCACCGACGAGGTCAAAGGCATGTGGCACAAGGGCTACCCCGTGCACAAGGGCGAGAGCGAATCCAGCGTGAACTTCGCCACCCTGTACGCCAAGAAGAACAATATAGTGCCCGACCAGGACCTGCTGCGCCGCGAATGGCTGAACTTCGTGGACACGCTGCTGCTCGCCGGGTTCCACCTGCACATCATCCCTTTCCCCGAGGGCCTCAACCGCCCCGACAGCCTGTACCACGACGCCGTCTTCATCCGCGACGGCGGCATGATCTTCCGCAGCATCTGGATCAAGGGCCGCTTCAGCGTGAAGGACCGCGTCACCGAAGGCGAGTTCCACTCCCGGCTGATCTCCACCAAGCTCAAGAAGACCGTGATCACCCTTCCCAAGGACGCTTTCCTCGAGGGCGGCGACATCAATTTTATAAAGACCGAGGGCGGCAGCTACTATTTCGGCGGCCTGTCGCGTTCCAACCGGCTGGGCCACGACTTCGTGCGCGACATCGTGCGCCCGGACAACTATATTCTGGTGGAATCCGACGGCTACCACCTCGACACGGTCTTCACCCCGGTGCTCTCGGCCGACAACCGCCTGGCGGCGCTCATCATCGCCTCCGCCGGCATCAAGCCCAGGAGCATGAAACAGATCCGCGCGCTGGGCGTGCCGGTGATAGAAGTGTCGGCGCAGGACTCTTCCGGCGACGGCGACACGCTGGGCGATTACGCCGTGAACGCGCTGGTGGCCCCGGGCGTGATGGTGAACTGCAGCCGCTTCGCCACGCCGGGCGTGGAGGAGAAGCTGCGCAAGCTGGGGATAGAGCGCTTCGTGGCCCCGCTGACCAGTTTCAAGTACGCCGGCGGCTCGGTGCATTGCCTCACCAACGAGATCTACTGACCCCCGCGGGCTAAAACGAAACCGCCGGGCTGTCCCGGCGGTTTTCATTTGGCTTAACGGCGTCAGTCTATGTAGGCGACGGCGCCCGTGCGCCTGGGCAGGGCCTTCTCCGGGCGGTGCCCCTTGTAGCCGAAGGTCACGGCGTAGCAGGGCTCGTAGCCCGCGGGCAGGTTCAGGCGCGCCACCTCGTCCTTCAGGGAGAACCAGAAGCGGGCCAGGCCTATCCAGCAGGAGCCGATGTCGAGCGACTCGGCGGCGAGCAGCATGTTCTCGATGGCGGCCGAGCAGTCCACCAGCGGCGACAGGGCGTTGCTGCGCATCGCCACCACCACCACCGCAGGCGCGTTGTGAAAGACATGGAAGCTTTCGTTGGCGCCCATGGCCCGCATCCAGTCCAGGTCGCTCTTGAGCATCAGCTCCTTGGACAGGCGGCTGATGCGGTCGAGCAGCGCCCGGTCGCGGATCACCGTGAAATGCCAGGGCTGGTCGTTATGCGCGCTGGGCGCGTACAGCCCGGCCTCCAGGATGGCGTCCAGCTCACCCTGCTTGAGCGGCTCCGGCAGGTAGCGGCGTATGCTGCGCCGGTTTTTGATCGTCTCCAGAACTTTGTTCATTTAGCCTCCTCTCAGCCGCCGCGCAGGCGGCGCTTGTCCTCGCCGATATCGCGCACCATCCGCCCGAACTGCCGCAGCTTGCGCTTGCTCTCGATCCGCTTGCGGATGTCGCCGGCGGCCTCGCGGCGCTCGGTCTCGCGGCGCAGCTTGTGATAGCTGGCCAGCCGCTCGGCGGACAGCGTGCCCGCTTTCACGGCCGCTTCCACGGCGCAGCCGGGCTCGCCCGAGTGCGCGCAGTTGCCGAAGCGGCACTCCGCCGCCAGCTCGGCGACGTCGCTGAAGGAAGCCTGCAGCCCGCCGGCGACCAGCTCCATGCCGAATTCCCTTATGCCGGGCGTGTCTATCACCTGACCGCCGCCGGGCAGGAAATACAGCTGCCGGGCCGTGGTAGTATGCCTGCCGCGCGAGTCGTCCTCGCGCACCTCGCCGGTCTCCGCGGCCTGGCGGCCCGCCAGCCGGTTGAGCAGCGTGCTCTTGCCGGCTCCCGACGAGCCCACGAAGCAGCAGCGCAGGCCCCCGGCCAGCTCGGCCTCCACCTCGGCCACGCCGTCGCCGGTCAGAGAGCAAAGCCCTATCACCCGCGCGCCGGGCGCGGCCAGCGCGGCGGCGTCCAGCCGCGCAGCCAGCTCCTCCGGCGGGCACAGGTCCTTCTTGGTCAGCACCACCACCGGCTGCGCCCCGCTGTCCCAGGCCGCCACCAGCAGCCGCTCCAGCCGGGCTATGTTGAAATTGCCGTCGAGCCCCATCACTATGAACACCTTGGCCACGTTGGCGGCCACCGGCTGCGCCGCGTCGCGGCTGTCCTCCAGCCCCTTGCGCACCAGCAGCGAAGTCCGCGGCCGCACGCCGTGGATCACGGCCTGGGCGCCGCCGTCTATCACCGCCACGTCCACGCTGTCGCCCACCACCGGCAGCTCCAGCCGCGAGGCGGCCTCGCTCTGTATTTTGCCGGTCAGCACGGCCGGCACGTCGCGGCCGTCGAGCCGCACGATGTACATCCCTTTATGTTCCGCCGTCACCAGCGCGGCGGTATAAGTTTTTTCTTCCATAATCTTTTTTCCTCGTTAAACGCCGACGGGCGCACTAGGTGCGCGGTCTTACTGCGGCCGGGCGGCCTGGCGGTTAACGGGGTTAAACGTGCAGGGAGGCCCGGCAAACGCCGTTCATAACAATCTCCATACAAGGGCCTCCTATGCTTAGATTTGACTACCCTGATATTATACACCGCCCCCCGCGAAAATCAAGCCCTCGGGGCTGAAACTTCCGGCCCCCCGGCCGCATCTAAAAAGCGAGGTTCAATTCAGCCAAACGAGGACAAAGCATGGACATGGAAACCATTCAGCCTTATCTGCTGCCGGCTGGCGTGATCGCCTTCCTGCTCTACCGCTATTTCCGCTTCAGGGCCGCGCGCGCCAGACTGCCGGAGCTGGCGGCCGCCGGGGCGGTATTCGTGGACGTGCGCAGCCCCGGGGAGTTCGCCGCGGGCAACAAGCCGGGCAGCCTGAACATACCGCTGGACGTCCTGGCCAGCCAAGCCGGGAAACTGGATAAGAACAAACCGGTAGTGCTTTCCTGCGCCTCGGGGGCGCGCAGCGGCGTAGGGGTGGGGATATTGAAAGGGTTGGGCTTCAGGAACGTTACCAACGCCGGGCCCTGGCAGAACACGCTCTGAGCCAAACGGCTACTGTTTGTCTCCGGGCGGCGGCTCGAAATATTTGGTTATGTCTATCCCCTCGCCCAGGGCTATGCGGTAGGAGACCCTGCGCAGGGTGCTGCCCAGCAGCACCAGTCCGGCCATGGCCAACAGCGCCACGGCGTAGCCGATGCCGGTTTCACCGAACTTAAAGAAGAACACCACGGGCCAGACCGCCAGCACTATCACCATGCCCAGCAGGCCGGCGGCGTACAGCCAGGTGCCGACGCGCCAGAACCAGCGCCCGCGCGAGCCGCGGCGCACCATTTCTTCATAAAGCGGATAATCGGGCTGCATATCAAGATTCTACCAAACAAAACCCGGCGGCCCTATGCCGCCGGGCCCTCTTCCCTCGGGCGGCCTTTCACCTGCTGATAACGGATCTGGGTGTCTACCAGCTCTTTAAAGATCTGCATCAATATTTCGGCGCGGGCGCCGAGTTTTTCGTAACCGGCGGCCTCGGCCTCCCTGCACAGGTAATAGATGGCCTCTATGGTGGAGACGCAGTGCTCCATGGGCTGTTTCTTGATCTTGAACTGCGATACATACCTGCCCGCGAAAGAGAGCCGCGGCAGGGCGCGCACGTTGGGGCTTTTGTTCAGCAGGCTCCTGGCGCCGCGCCAGGTGCCGTCTATCACGAAGACCAGCAGGGTTTTCCCCGGCGCCAGGGCGTCCCCGCCCAAGGTTTTGAAATTCACCGCGTCGGGGCCCGGGTAGAGAACGAAAGGGCTGTAGGCCGGGTCCTTTATCAGGGCGTTGACCCTTTCGTTACCGGTGAAATCCGTGCCCACTATCAGCTCGGAGTTGGTCAGGCACAGCCGCGCCAGCCGCGGCGTGCCAGTTCTTTGCTTGTGGGCTTCCCTCTCGTGCATGAGGATAACGAAGCGCGTGCGCGTGGCGAAAGGCTTAACGCTGCCGCAGAGGCAGTTCTGCTTCGCCCGGCGGCAGACATAGCATTCCCCGCGGTAGTCCATCATGGATTCCGCCCCGCCGCGGCGCGCAGGAATAATCGGCATACGACAATTTTACCAAAACAGAACCGCCGGGCCCTCCCGGCGGTTTCTCCGCACTGGTTCAGCGATTACTTGCAAATTTCGCGGCAGGTCTCCCGCAGCACTTCCACCGGCTGGTACATGCAGTTGCCCTCTACGTCGCAGGCCCACTTTATCACGGTCTCGGTTATGATCTCGCAGACCGTCTCCAGCACGCAGTCCACTATATCGTCCACGATCCCTTTTTGGGTCTTTACACCGGCCTCGCAGACTTCCGGCAGCGCGTAGGTGCCGGTGGCGTACACGAAAGCCGCCTTCTGTTTGGGGGTACCGCTCTTGCGCAGGCACTTCAGGCCCGCCACCACCTCGGGGCTGTTATTCTTCTCCGCGTTGGCGATGGTTTTGTCCAGTACCCGGTCCATCTTGGCCACGTCGTTAAAGTCATAAGCCCCTTGGAAGGTGCGGCCGGGGATGATCTGCGGGGCGCCGGCCTCCGGCACCGCTATAGCAGCGGCACCGCCGCGGCCGTCAAAATTGAGGGCCGGCCCGGCAGCGTTTACGCCGCTGACACCCGCCGCCGCCACCACCGCGAACACCAGCATCATAACTTTTTTCATATTTTCTCCCCGTGCCTTGATTTTGGACTTCACCCCATACAGAGCATTTTATATGCCAGCGATTAAAAACCGGCAATCCGCTTCTTTTCCCTCAGCGGCGGCCCTTTCCCGCCCGAGGTCCGGCTAATAAATATTTTCATATGAAAATATTGTTCTCATACCGCAAAGTGGGTTTTCATTCGCAGTCCATATAACAGGTCTCGTACATGACTTCCACCGGCTGCTCCGAGCACCTGCCTTCAGCGTCGCAGGTCCACTTCAGCACGGTTTCCGTGGTGACCCGGCAGGTCCATATCTCCACGCAGTCCTGGCTGTCGCCTTCGGCGCTCTTGCGCGCTTTGCTCCCGGACTCGCAGGTTTCCGGGAAGGCGTACGCGCCGGCCGCGTACACGAAAGCCGTCTTCTGTTTTGCCGTACCGTTCCTGCGCAGGCACTTCAGGGCGGCCACCGTCCTGGGGCTGTTATTCTTTTCGGCGTTGGCTATGGTCTTATCCAGCGCCTTATCCAGCCTGGACACGTCGCTGAAATCGTAGCCGCCCCGGAATGTGCGCCCGGGGATGATCTGCGGGGCGCCGGCCTCCGGCACCGCTATCGCAGCGGCACCGCCGCGGCCGCCAAAATTGAGGGCCGGCTCGGCAGCGTTTACGCTGACAACACCCGCGAGCGCCGCGAACACCAGCATCACAACTATTTTCATATATGCTCCCAATTGCCGAGTTTGTGCTTCACCAGCTGCGGAGCATTTTACCTGCCACAGGAGGACCACGGCTGCCGCCGGCGCTGTTGAGCGGCGGGCGGTAAAGATGTATTATTCGTTTATAACGCGGCTAATTTAAGGAGACCAGAATGAAGAACAAGATATTCGGCGGTTTCATAGCTTTCGCACTGCTGGCCGGAGCGGCCGGCGCCTGGGCGCAGGCCCCGGAGAAAAAGCCCGAGCTGGTAGAGAAGACCGGCGCCATCGAGATCGTCAAGGCCGACGCCGCCAAGAACGAAAAGTTCGACACTATCCTGCTCAAGGCCGGCGAAGAGACCATAAAGCTCATCCCCAACAAGGACAAGAAAGCCTTCAAGCCCCTCGAGAAAATGGCCGGGAAAACCGTCACCGTGAAAGGAGAGTTCCTGCCCCCGAACCCGCCCAGGTACCCGCTGGCCGCCATCAAGGTGAACGCCTGTCACGAGGTCAAGGCCGCCAAGAAAAACGCGGCCCCGGCCAAGAAATAACCGGAGAAACCACTCCGTCCCAAAAGCGAACCGCCGGGCTGCCCCGGCGGTTCTGCTTTGTCGATATCCTATAATATGCGTATGGGACGAAACCTGGGCGTTAAACTGGGCGGCTTTTCCGCGCTTATTCTCCTTCTCCTCACCCTCGCCACCTTCGCGCTGATCATAATGGCCAATATCTAAACTGGCCGCATTTGTCCGCCAGTTCCGGATCGACCGCTTATCTATTTTAAATCTCCCTTCGCCGCCGCCGGCCCGCCGCTCAGACGGCGCAGTATGGCCGCCGGCAGCGTTACCACTGCCCACAGCAGGGCGAGCACCCCGCCCACGGCCACGCCCAGCATCCGGAACGGGAGCAGCACAAGCCAGACCAGCGGGTACAGGAAGAGCGCCAGCAGCGCCAGCGGCCAGCAGAGCGCCAGCAAGATCAGCCACAGCACGAAAGTCAGCATGCGCTTATTCTACCAAAACAAAACCGCCGGGCTGGCCCGACGGTTTTGCTTTATATATCCGCGGCTCCGGCTGCCGTCTTAGAGGCCGGCCACGCCCTTCTCGTCCACCCTGAAGGCGCAGGCCTTGGACTCGCAGGCGTAGGTGAGGGTCTTCCAGTCGGCGCCGGCCGTGGAGGCCATTTTCACTTCTTTAGCGTCGAGGGTCATGGCTATGCTGAAGCCGGTGCCGGGTGTATTCACGTTCACGCCGGCATTGTCCAGCACGAAATCGCAGGGCAGCGTCTGACAGGTATAAGACAGTTCATTCCACTCCGCGCCGCGCACGGCCTTAAAGGTGAGGGCGTTCTCCTGCTTCTGCACGGTGAACTCGAAACTGGCGGCGGCCGGGGCTTTCTGCTGGCAGGCAGCGGTACCCATGAGAGCGACCGCGGCTATGGCGATAAAGTATTTCATTGTTTCCTCCTGAAATTTGCGGACTACGAAAACATTCTATCATAACGGCTCCCGCGGTTGCCCCCGGGAGTTTCAGCGCTAGCGCCAGGTGCGCGCGGCGTGGACCTTGTCCTTGTCGCGGAAGGCCCGCTCCAGGTCCACTTTGTAGTAGCTGGCTATGGTGCAGACGTACATCAGCACGTCGGCCAGCTCCTCGCTGATGGTCCCTATCTTGGAGTGCTCTCCCACCGGGATCTTCTCTTCTTTGCGTATGGCCTTGAACAGCTCGCCTATCTCCTCGCCGAGTATCAGGCATTTCTCCAGCGGCGCCTGCTTGCCGAAGCCGCGCTTTTTGGCTTCGCTCTCGATATAACGCTGCAGCTGGCCCAGCGACGCGCCTTTCGGCAAACTTGTTTTTTTGGTCTTCATATCTGAATTCTACAAAACAAAGCCGCCGGGCTTTCCCGGCGTTTCGGGGCGCGAAGGCTGGCAGCGGACCGGAGCGGAGCACGGAATACAATATCCAGGCGCATGATTTTCAGATCGGGCCCTGCCCGAGCCGCCTGTCTTCGCGGCCGTGCCTTAAATGCGAAGGCGCCGCTTTTGGTATCATAGCGGGGGAAGGAAACGCGGCGTGGAGCCTGTCGGATGTTCGAGCGCGCTAAAGATTTCTACAACAAGCACGAACCGGCCTGCACGGCGGGCTTTTTCGTCGCCGGCTTCCTGTTCGACGTCCTCGCCGTGGGGCGCATAGACAAGCTGCACAACATCATCCACCAGGCGACCTACCTTACCCTGTGCGCCTGGCTGACCGGGCTGGAACTGCGCGAGACCTACGGCGGCTTCCTCCCCCCCGAGCGCCTGCGGACGGCCTGGCGCTACCACGTGGGGGCCACGCATTTCATGCTGGGCACCCTGCTGAATATCTATACCCTCTTTTATTTCAAGAGCGCCTCGCTGGGCACCTCGCTGCTGTTCCTGGTGGGCCTGACGGCCCTGGTTGCGGTGAACGAGCTGAAGCCTTTCAAGAATTCGGGCACCCTGCTGCGCATGAGCCTGTTCAGCCTCTGCCTGGTGTCCTATTTCACCTACCTCGTGCCCACCCTCATGGGCCGCCTCGGCGCCCTGCCTTTCCTGGGGTCCATGATAGGCGCTTCGGCCTGCGCCGCGCTCCTGGCCTGGCGGCTTAAAGCGCGCCTGCCGCAGCAGGAACTGGCGGTGCGCCGGCATGCGGTTTATCCCTTCGCCGCGGTTGCCGCCCTGTTCACCATCCTCTATTTCGCCAAAGTGATACCGCCCGTGCCGCTGTCCATCTCCGAGATAGGCGTCTACCACGGCGTCAGCCGCAATGAGAACGGGTTTGAACTGGTCTCCACGCGGCCCCGCTGGAAGTTCTGGCAGCGCGGCGACCAGACCTTCCTGGCGCGGCCCGGCGACACGCTGTACTGCTGGGCCGCGGTTTTCGCGCCCACCAATTTCAGGGAACGCCTCGCCGTGCGCTGGCGCTACCGCGGCCCGGACGGCTGGAGCGAGTCGGACACCATGCCCATGCCCATAGCCGGAGGCCGAGACGGCGGCTGGCGGGGCTTCACGTCCAAAGCCAACTACCGGCCCGGCCGCTGGCGGGTGGAGATCATAACTTCTGACGGCAGGGAGCTCGGGCGCATAGACATAACGGTGAAGGCTGACGACTCCACGGGGCCGCGGGAAGAGCGCGTCCTCCTGCGTTGAAAGTTCGATCCCGCCGTAACGGCCCTCCCCGAATTGCTAAAATTACTTTATGAAAGCCCTCTGGAAGCGCCACCCGCTGGACCGCGAGATCTTCCGCATAGCCGTCCCGGCCTTCCTGGGTTCGCTGGGGTTCGTCCTCTTCGACATCATCAATATCTTCTGGGTAGGCACGCTGGGTACCGCCGCCATCGCCGGCGTGGCCTCGGCCGCTTTCCTTACCTGGGCGGTCTACGCGGCCATGGCCGCCACCACCGCCGGGGCCAACAGCCTGATAGCCCAGGCCTTCGGCGCGGGCAAGAGCGAAGAAGCGCGGCAGACCGCCGTGGAAGCCGCCTGGCTGAGCCTGGGCGGCAGCCTGCTGATAATGGCCCTGCTGCTGCCGAGCATCCCCCTCATCTTCCGCCTGATGGGCCTGCAGCCGGAAACGGCCGCCTTCGCCCGGCAGTATCTCACCATTTACGTCTGCGCCCTGCCGCTCTATTACCTCTGCAACCTGGCGGGCAGCGTCTTCAACGCCTACGGGGACACTCGCACCAACGTGATCATAATGACGGCGACGGTGGCGCTCAACATCGTACTGGACCCCGTGCTGATACTTGGCTGGGGGACGGGCCGGCCGCTGGGAGTGCCTGGCGCCGCGGCGGCTTCAGTGCTGGTCACCACCATAGCGCTGGCGCTGCAAGTGGTGTTCCTGCGCCGGCGCGGCTACCTGCCGCCGCTGGCCGAGGTACTGCGGCGGCCCGCTTTCACGCGCGCCGCGCGCATGCTCAAGATCGGCGTGCCGGCCGCCTCGGTGAACGTGGTCTGGTCGCTCGTGTATCCCGCCCTTACGGCCATCATCACGCGCTTCGGCGAGGCCCCGCTCGCCGGCCTGAGCGTCTGCTTCCGGCTGGAAGGCGTGCCTTATTTCCTGGGCATAGGTTTTTCCACCGCCATGGCGGCGCTGGTGGGGCAGAGCTTCGGCCGCGGCGATATGCAGCGGGTGCGGCAGATAGTGACGCGCGGCCGCCTGCTCATCACGGTGCTACTGCTGCCGGTGGCGCTCGCCTTCATCTTCGTCCCGGAGCTGCTGGTGCGCCCGATGACGTCGGACCCCGAAGTCATAGCCAACGCCGCGCGCTACCTGCGCACCGTCGGTTACTTTGAAATATTTCTCGGCTGGGAATTGCTCTTCGAGGGCGTGTTCACCGGGCTGGGCCATACCCGCGACTACATGTTCATCGCCGTGCCGCTCACGCTGGCGCGCTGGCCGGCGGCCTGGCTGCTGGCCATCACCCTGGGCTTAGGCACGCCGGGCATCTGGTGGGCCATTACCCTTTCCACTTTCGCCAAAGGTGTGTGGGCCTCCTGGCTGTTCCACAAGGGCGGCGCCACCTCCCGCCTGCTCTCCGGCGGAAACCCGGTACCGGTACCGCAGCAGTAAATCTCCAAAAATAAGACCGCCGGTCCTGCCCGGCGGTCCTATGGTAAAAATCCGTCCTCTTGCGGTCTATTTCCCGGCGGCCTGAGCCAACTTGGACAGAGGACTGGATTTGTACATGTTCTCCAGGAAGTCTATTCCGGCGTAACCGGCCAGGAAGGCGGTTTTCCAGCTGCTCTCGGCCAGCGCGCCGGCGATGCCGCCCAGAATGCCTGAAAAGAAGACCGTAGTGAAGAAGTACTGATAATTGAACTTTACTCCGGTCTTGGTCCGCCGCTTCTTAAGGAAGCTGGAAAGTCCGCGCGCTATCCCGCCAACGAACCCGGCTATTATGTAGATCTCGAATTTATTCACAAACCCTCCATTGCCTTACCTGTTTCCCACAATTTTACTAAAACAGGACCGCTGGTCGCCCGGCACTGGTCCTGTATCGCGCCGGGATCAATACTCGAACTCCAGCTTCGCCAGCCATTCATGGCCAAGAAGCCCCGGCCTGGTAGTTACCTGCGCCACACTGCTGCCCGGCCGCAGCCGCAGGTACTGTTCCTCGCTCACTCGCAGTCTCTCCGTGTCCCGTCCTGGTATCCATGACCTGAGCGTTACGTAATGGTCCCGCTCTCTGCGCCCGGTGGCTTTAGCGCCCAACACGGCCGCGGAATGCAAGGCCGGCCGCCCGGTATCCCCGGCGCCGTTCACCCATATCTCGCCGAAGTAGACCGTGCCGAAAAAGAAGGGATAGGCGACCACTAGCATTATCACCCACGCCGCCGACCTGGCTATAGGCCCTTCCGTGCGCACCGAGTTCATGAAGAGCCAGACGAAGATGAGCAGCGGCGCCAGCGTGTGCCACAGCGCCTCGCGCCAGGGCCCGTTGCCCACCGGCCAGTAATCCCGCGCGGCGAACAGTACCGTCATCATCAGCACCACGTTAAGCACCGCCATCACGAAGGCCGCCATGTCGAAAATGCCGGCCCGCCTTACCTCGGCCTGCGGCATGGGCTTGCCGTCCTTGAAGGCACGGGCCTCTTCTGGCAGCAGCTCCGCCTGCGTGCGCCAGTCCATTTCCCTGGCCCAGGCCTCTTCGAACCTGTTCGCTATATCCGCTGCCGTCAGTTTGACCAGCCCCTGCGCGGCGCGGCCAGTCTGCCAGCGGGCGTACAAGGCGCCCGCGTCCGCGCCCGGTAAATATTCTATTTTGGCGTCAGGGGGCCGCAGGCGCGCCGGCAGGCCCGGGTCCTTGCCGGAAGAGCAGCAGAAAGTCCCGCCCCCCTCGTAAACGCCCACCACGTCGGCCCACACCCCGGCCTGCGGGTGTTCGTACACGGCGGCGCCGGCGGACGACCATTCGTTCACCATCAGCCGCACAAAAACTCCGGGGAATTTGTCTATTGAGTGAACGCCGGCGTCGGAAAAGCCCTTTTTTTTCAGCCCTTCCGCAAAGGTTTCCGCGGCCGCGGCGTCCTTCCAGGCATGCTGCTTCTGCCTGGTGAGGCGTATCTCAACGGGCTGCGCCTGCAGTACGCTGTTGGCCGCGGCGGCCAGGTCCGCCGCGTAGAGTTCGCGCAGCACCGGCCGCATGAACTTGAGCGCGCGCGACCAGAGCCACCGGTTGCCCAGGCGCCGCACCAGGAACAGCAGTATGAACAGCAGCGAGAAGGCCAGCCCCACCACTGAGCCGGCTATAATGATCACCACTAATTCCATGAGATCGGACCTTTTCCTAGGACAGCAGCAGTTCTATCATTTCCAGGAGCTTTTCCTGGCTGAAGGGTTTCCTTATATAGGCATCCGCGCCGCATTCCTTGGCCGCCTTTAAACCCTTCTTGAGACTATCGGACGAGAACAGTATTATCTTGGCCCCGCCGGCCACGGCGCTGGCGCGCAGCTGCCGGCACACTTCCAGGCCGCCCAGCGGCGCCATATGATTAATGGCCAGGAGCAGTATCACGTCCGGCTTGAACGCCTCGGCAATGCTGACCACCCTGTCGCTGTGCTCCTGGTCTATCACCATCAGCACATGCGCGCTGTTGTCCCGTTCCAGCGTCCCCACGCAAAGCTCCGCCAGCTCCGCGCCGCCGCCGACTATCAATATCCTCGCTGTCTTGATCCCCATGCTCAACATTCTACCAAACAAAACCGCCGGGATCGGCCGGCGGCCTTATCAGCGTGCTCCGCCCAGGTCCGGAGCTAGCCCAGGTCCTTGTACATGTCTCGAACTGGCGCGAGTATTTCCTTCCATTCGGACGGCGGCACGGTGGCGCTGCGCCCCTGCTTGCGTCTGTAACCGGAGAAATCGGAAGAAATGGTGGCCTCTACGGCTTTACGGTATTCAGCCCGGCTCATTTTCCCGCCGCTCCGGACCCGCTGCACCAGTTCCAGGGAGACCATTCGCCCCAGAAGATAAGTAAAGTCCCGGAAAGGCCACCGAGGGTCGTACAGGGTTTTGCTGCGCAGCCAGAACCAGGTGCCCTCCGGCGAAACCCCGAACCACTTGCCCAATATTTCCAGGTAAGCCGCTTCTGCGGCTTTCGGCGGCAAGGCCCCCCCCCTGGCCCAAGCCACCATGCGCCTCTCCAACTCCAGCAAAACCGGGAACAGCAGCAA
>Ga0074199_1001789_pt1 | contig 16176 bp, 13 predicted proteins | sample EPASupsiteSAE347_FD_64528 | JGI IMG/M metagenome (GOLD analysis project Ga0074199, IMG submission 64528) | Bioremediated contaminated groundwater from EPA Superfund site, New Mexico - Sample SAE3-47 | ecosystem: Environmental > Aquatic > Deep subsurface > Groundwater > Contaminated ...
CAATAGTTGCTTTCATTGCCTCCTCAAAACTATATCGCGGATGCCATCCGAGCGCCTGCAGTTTGGCCGCGGAAATCGAATAGCGGCGATCATGGCCAAGACGATCGACAACGGGTTTAATCAATGATTTGGGTTTTCCTAAAATGTCAAAGATAAAATTAGTTATGTAAATGTTCTCTTTCTCATTACCGCCCGCGATGTTATAGACTTCCCCCGGTTTACCGCTTTTCAATGCAAATTCAATCGCTTCACAATGATCCAGGACATACAACCAATCCCGGACATTTTTACCATCACCGTATAACGGAACCGGTTTGTTTTCGATTAAATTGGTGACAAACAGCGGTATCAATTTTTCCGGATATTGAAAAGGCCCGTAATTATTCGAAGCCCGCGTCACGATCACTGGTAAATTGTAAGTGTTATAATACGAATAGGCCAGACGATCGCCGCCGGTTTTACTGGCTGAATAAGGATTGCCCGGCTTCAGTGGCGATTCCTCGGTAAATGAACCTTCCCGGATCGAACCGTAGACTTCGTCGGTACTGATCTGAATAAAGCGCTCAATGCCGAATTCCTTAGCGGCTTCCAGTAAAACAAAAACTCCGAACATATCGGTGCGGATAAAATCATCCGGTGCGCCGATACTGCGGTCGACATGCGACTCCGCTGCGAAATTCACGACATAATCCGGATGATGTTCCTGAAAAATCCGGCGCACGATTTCGGCGTCGCAGATATCACCTTTAACGAAATAATAGTTCGGATTATCCGCAAAGTCCTTCAGGTTAGCCGGATTCCCGGCATAGGTTAGTTTGTCGAGATTGATAATTCTAACCTCTTTGTATCTGGAAAAAAGGTAACGAACATAATTACTGCCGATGAATCCGGCTCCGCCCGTTACCAAATAGACTTTATTCTCAGCACCTGACATCCTAACTCCTAAAAATTATTGATTGACGATTTTTCGACCGATACAGTCATACTTGAATCCTGCTTCCTGGACTTTTTGGGGATCGTAAATATTTCTTGCGTCAATCATAATCGGGTTTTTCATTACTGATTTCAAATAGTTTAAATCCAAATTACGGAATTCGTTCCATTCCGTAATGATGATCAGGGCATCAACACCCTTAACGGCATCTTCGGTCGAGGCCACATAAGTGATCTGCGGAAAGTGATTACGCATTTCATGCATGGCTTCCGGGTCGTAGGCTTTGATCTGCCCACCGCGTTTTAATATTTCCTCTATCACTATCAATGCCGGCGCATCACGGACATCATCAGTATTTGGTTTGAACGCCAGCCCAAGTAGGCCAATCGTTTTACCCTTTAAGTCAGGCATAATTTTCAACAATTTCCCGACCACCAGCATTTTCTGGCGACGATTAACGTCTATTACGGCTTCCACAATAGTAGCCTGCATTCCGAATTTTTCGGCAATCTTGGTCAATGCGGAAGTGTCTTTCGGGAAGCAGGAGCCACCATATCCGGGTCCGGCGTGTAAGAATTTCTTACCGATCCGACCGTCTAATCCCATGGCCTTGGCAACGTCCAGCACATTGGCATCGACCAATTCACACAGATTGGCAATCTCGTTGATGAACGAAATCTTTGTCGCTAAAAAGGCATTTGAAGCATATTTTATCATCTCCGCAGTGCGAATATCGGTTGCAACGATCGGCGTCTCGATTAAATACAAAGCGCGGTAAATTTCCTTCATGATTTCGAGCGCCCGAGCGGAATTGGTACCGATAACGACACGGTCAGGCCGCATAAAATCACCAACAGCCGAACCTTCCCGTAAAAATTCGGGATTGGAAACAACTTCAAACATTTCCGGCGCAACATTTTGCGACAACATCCGTTCACGGATTTTATCGTTGGTACCTACCTCGACTGTGCTTTTAGTGACAATGACTTTAAAGTCATTAATTACCTTTGCAATTTGATCGACCGCATTAAATACGTAAGATAAATCGACTTCACCATGTTTACCGGAAGGAGTCGGTACAGCCAGGAATATCACTTCCGATTCCCGGACAGCCTGAGTAAGATCGTAAGTGAATTTTAGCCGGCCTTTTTCGACATTCTTCTTGACCAGATCAACCAATCCTGGTTCATAGATCGGAATTTTTCCATTCATCAATTTTTCTATTTTGGATGGATCAATATCGTAACAAATAACTTCATTGCCGAAATCGGCCAGTCCGGTTCCGGAAACTAAACCGACATACCCTACTCCCAGCATTGCGATTTTCTTCATAATAAAAATACCTCCGAGTATTTTTCTATTTTATATTTAGGATTTATGGCGAATGTGCTAAGACTGGATTGAATCTATCAACTCTCTCAGAAAAACCTCATTGTTGTAATCAAAGTCAGCACGGCGAAAATTAGGTTATTATACACTAAAAGGGCAAGACTTTTTTATTGATAACCATAAAACCGTCGAATGCTCCATTCTGTTATAAGTAAAATTACTATCAGAATCAGCGACCATTTCCAGCGCAGAAATTTCAGACTGTGTTCCCGCCGGACAATTTTATCGTCAGATTTCAGCACGGGAACAACGTCCGAAACTTCATCAAGGTTGACTTTCTTTCCACCGGTTTTTAATGCAATCGCCCGCAGAAGACTGGCGTTTTGTCTAACCTCCATCAATTCGATTGGTTGGTTGACGACTGAGATTTCCTGTTCCCGTGTACCAATAAGTTCTTCCTCCTTCCAGACTAATAATCTGATACGGCAATTTCCAGACGCTTTGACGGGTAAAACGCCAATAAAACGTTGGCCGTCCCAGTTTAGATTGATCGAACTGAGCACCTTGTCTTTATTGAGCAATTCGGCTTTCATCCTGGCGTTGGATAAAACATTGTCCTTCAAATCACGCAACAGACCGGTTATTTCGACCGTCTCGCCTGTCAGGAATATTCTTTTATTAACTGCCATCTGGATTGCCGATGAACTCAGGGTATCAGCCAGCCATTTGGTCAATCCCTGAAACAGTTCATCGTACAGGTCGATTCGGCCGGCTTCCTGCGTCATAAACGACCAGCGCCAATAATCGGAGCCGATGCAAATTGCCAAGTGTTTGTTTGGTTCATTGCTCACTGAGATTACCGGATTTTCGGCCAGATTGGTACTCTTGATTAAAGGTAGAAACATCGGGATAAGCCTGACCTTTTTATACGGCATTCCGATCGGCGGAAGTGTCCGCCAGATTTGTTCCTCTCCACTATTACGCTGAAAGTTTCTAATGACCGGATGATTAGCGCCTTCGCGCGTGCATTCAACATTGATCTGCCCCGGAACTTTTTCTATCGAACATTCTGCGACGGGATTCCAGCCCAGTATTTTTTCCAATTGCCCGATTGAAGTATTGCTATCGAGAAAAATTATTACCGGCAGATTCGAATCAGTTATTTTCCGGCGCAGATTGACCAGATCATTCATCCCGGACTGTATGGTCGGATAGCCGATTAAAACCATTGCATTCCACCGCCGGGATAAAATTTCCGGAAGCTGCGACGGAAGCCATTTTCCGTCGTTTTCAATGATGCTCAAGATTTCAATGTTTTTCAAATCGCTCAGACTGCGTACCAGAAAACGTGCTTCAAAATTGCCGCGCCCACTCACTATCAGAATCCGGATTTTCGACTCAAGAATTTTTACCGTGCTCATTTTGAAGTTATTGTACGGATTGCGATCGTGCCCTGCGGTGATTTCAACGGAGAAGGTTTTTTCGCCCGGCTCACTGGCAACTATCCGAAATGCCACTGCTTTTTTCAATGACTGCGGCTGACTCTGCACAATCTGCTTTTGCAGGATTTTTTCACCATCCTTTAAAAATATCGTCAGCGGTTCACCATTTCCGGCCGGAATTATTTCGGAATTGACAATTAAAGTATCGCCGGCGCTTACCGACTGTGGCAAATCGATTTTAGTGACGGCCGGATCGAGAACTATATCACTATCGCCGATCCCAATCGTAAATATCGGAAAGGGCGTGTCGATTTGCATAAAGGCCGGATCTTCGCCCCGGGTGAATATTCCATCCGTTACCAGAACTGCGCCAACAACATTATCTTCACTGAATTGGTCTTTGGGAGTCTGAAAGACATTCGCTATATCAGTGGCGATTCCGTCGAATTGAATGCTCTTCAACTTACCGCCGACCGGTCGGACATTTTCATCAAACAGAAAATAGCGCGGTTTGATTCCCTTGGCCGAGAACGCATCATCGAGTTGCTGAATACTATAAAGCAGACTATCCTGAGAAACATTGGTCTGGGCCGCAATACTGAGTGAATTATCAATCCAAATCAGGGCTGACGGCGATTTTTTACGATTGCTAATCCAATGGAATTCCGGTTTTAATAGTAAAACCGTCAGCAGAATAAGTATCAGGCTCCGCAGGATTAACAGGATTTTGCTTACCGGGCGAGTTGTAATCTTTTGCGATTTTAAAAAAGTCCAGATCAACAAACCGATCATGCCGACAAACAGCGGAACCCACCACCAATCGAATCCCGGTAACTTCAATGAAAATGAATGCACTTAATGTTCAAATAATTGTCAGATTCGGGACTGCCGCAACTGAGAATGGCGCAATTTGCCCTCGTCTGAGCATTTCCAGACCTGCCCGGGCTATCATGGCAGCATTATCGGTACAATACTTTAATGACGGAATGATTAATTCAATATTTTGCCGTTCGGCCTCGTTTTTAAAAACCGCCCGTAGCCGGGAATTGGCCGCGACTCCGCCGGCCAGCACCAATTTATCGGCACGCAGTTTTGCAGCTACGTCGAAAGTGTTGGTCTTTAAGACATCCACGATCGCTTCCTGGTAGGAAGCACATAAATCGTTCAGGTGCATTTGCGCCCATTCAGTCCCCTGCTGGCGAACTAAATATAACATGGCCGTCTTCAGACCGCTGAAGCTAAAATCAGATTGATCACCACGCACTCTGGCCCGCGGAAACTGATGAAAAGTCGGATCGCCGATAAACGCCATCTTATCGATTTGCGGACCGCCCGGATATGGCAAATTCAAGATGCGGGCGGCTTTATCGAATGCTTCCCCGGCTGCATCGTCGATACTCCGCCCCAGGATGCGATACTCTCCAAAATCGTTGACCTGGACGATCTGCGTATGTCCTCCCGAAACGAGCAGACAGAGAAAAGGAAATCTCAAATCGGGACAATCCAGAAAATTAGCCATAATATGTCCCTCGACGTGGTTAACGCCGAGCAATGGTTTTTGCAGAGTATAAGCCAGACCTTTCGCAAAACTCAGACCGACCAATAAAGCCCCCATCAGACCTGGCCCGCGAGTCACAGCCACGCCATCTATTTCTTCCGGCTGACAGTTGATCTTCATGAAAGCGTCGCTCACCATTTGATTCAACAGACGCATGTGTTCCCGCGACGCAAATTCGGGTACGACGCCGCCGTATTGTTGATGCAATAACTGAGATGAGACCAGGTTTACCAGAACTTCATTATCCCGTAAAATCGCTACAGCGGTTTCGTCGCAGGAAGTTTCGAGACCGAGAATCAACATCAGGGTTGCCTTTCCCGGATAATTCTGATCTCGAATTTCTCCGGTGTCAGATTTCGCCAGGACAGAATGTTATTTGGAATTTCGACAGTCGGTGAATAGAACGATTCAGATGGATGCCAATCTTTTTTCATATCGAACACGATTTTTATATCGTCCGGTTGAATTGCTTTCAGAACCTCGATGCCACCGGAGACTGTTATTGCAGCTGATGCCGGAATAACTTCCGCCTTTTGGTTCGGCCCGAGGTTAACAACCATCACAGAAATATTCTTTAATTCCCTTTCGCCAAGTTGATCGACTTCTTGCTGACAGCGAACGCTTTTCACATCCAGCTTGATATTACTTTTCGGAATAAAATCAAGCAACAGATACTTGTCGATGGAACTGGAAATATTTTTCATGACTAATTTTTCAGTGTGAATTTCTTTGAATTGCTGAATGAAAGTCCGTGGACCGCTGATAGAAACACTATCGGGATTTACTGTCATTGAATCGATCAGAATATAACCAGGCGCTAATTGCATTTCCAGCATCGGCTTGACGGGTAGCTTAATATTCAGCAAATCATCCAGAACTACGTGTAATGTCTCCGGCCAGGTAACATGTTCGAGCCGGACGTTGGCACCGCGTGGAATAATGACCTTTTCCGGATTATTTGAAAAATATTCATTTAACGGAAAGTCATAGTACCTTTTTATCGACTGACAATCGACAATGAATTTAAAAGATTTCTGGCGCGAGACAAGCAGGTAGAAAAGGTCTATCCCTTTCCCTGAAAAACTGGCTTGAAGTCGTACGGGAAGTTTTTCCATCAAGGTCTTGGTCGGGTCGATATTCCGTGTTTCGATCTTGGCGGTAAAAGTGTACGAATAGCGATTATTTAAAATTACGAAAAGCCAGAGAATCACGGTAAAAAGGAAAATCCAGACTTTTGTACGGGTGTTGGTCGCTAGCCATTGTTTGGTACGACGGCTGAGATTATTATAGCTCAGTTTTAAGTTTAGTACGCGGCGTTTTTCGTTTAAATCCAGGCTCATACTACTCCTGAAAATAGCAAAGGGGCTTGTAAATTCCAAGCCCCTTTGCAGTTATCGAATGATTCAGGACTCCCTATTTTTCTGTAGAGTCATCGGCTGGGGAATTTTCATCCACGGCCTTGGTCTTGGCTTTTTTTGTTGCCGTTTTAGCAGGAGTCTTCTTCTTTTTACTGGTTTCAGCTTCTGCGGCTGGTTCAGCCTCCGGTTCGGTTTTCTTCTCACTGGCGGCTTTTTTAGTGCTCTTTTTCTTGGGTTTTTCTTCTTCCGCTGGTGGTTCCGTTTCCGGTTGTTTGGCTTTCTTGGCCGCGGCTTTCGTTTTAGCTGTCGGTTTTTCCGCTTCGGCTGTTTTTGGTTCTTCAGATTTAGCGATTTTCTCAATAATCTCATTCGGAATTTCGAGTTTATTGGTCGTTTCTCCCTGTTGCATCAGATAGGCTTCAAGTTCAGTTTTGGGTTCACGCGGCATAGCTTGTTCGCGAGACAGCACAATTTTCTTTTCATGCTTATTGACTTCCAGAACTTTCAGCTGCATTTTTTCACCGATTTCAACGGCTTTGCTCAGGTCTTTACGATACTTCTTCGGCATCTGACCAAGTGGCACGATTCCTTCGAGATCATGTTCCAGATTAACCACAATGAATTTTTCGGTAATCTTGGAGACTTCGCCATCGACCAGACTGCCATACGAGAACAGAGTCTCTATCATCGGCCATGGATCTTCGGTGGCTTGTTTCAAACCGAGAGATATTTTGCGATTCTCTTTGGAGATTTCCAGGATTTTAAACTCGACCTCTTCGTCCTTTTTCAGCATTTCGCGCGGATGGCGTAACTTTTTAGTCCAGGACATGTCTGAAATGTGAGCAAATCCGTCGATGCCTTCCTGTAATTCAATGAAAGCGCCGTACGGAGTCAGATTCCGGACAATGCCTTTGTGGATCGAATTAACGGTGAAATTCTGCTCGATGGATTCCCACGGATCCGGTTCAAGCTGTTTATAGCCAAGAGAAATTTTACGTTCGGAGCTATCAATGCCCAGCACTTTAGCCTCGACCATATCGCCCAGATTGAAAACTTCCGATGGATGTTTGATATGTTGCGTCCAGGAAATTTCCGAGATGTGAATCAGACCTTCAACGCCTTTTTCAATCTCGACGAATACGCCGTAGTTAGCGATATTGACGACTTTGCCTTTGACGATCGTATCGACCGGGTATTTATTTTCCACGCCTTCCCAGGGATGCGGTGTCAGTTGTTTCAGGCCAAGCGAGACTCTCTGTTTTTCTGAATCATAGTCGATAACTTTTACAGTCAATTCCTGATCCATCTGCACGACTTCTCTGGGATGATTGATGCGACCCCAGGAAATATCGGTTATGTGCAACAGGCCGTCCAATCCACCAAGGTCGATAAAAACTCCGAAATCAGTAATGTTTTTAACCCGACCGGTCAGGACGTCGCCGACTTTGATTTTCGACAACAGGTCATCGCGTTTTTCTTTCATGCTTTCTTCGAGCAATTCTTTACGGCTCAGAACGATATTCTTGCGTAATTCATTTAATTTGACGATGCGGAAATCATAGGTTTTCCCGACAAACGAATCGAAATCGGTAACCGGTCGGATGTCGATCTGGGAACCGGGCAGAAACGCATCGACGCCCATGACGTCAACCACCATTCCGCCTTTAATCCGGTTCAGGATACGACCTTCGATAGTGTCGCCGGCGGCGAAAACTTCCTTGATCCTTTCCCAGATTCGCATAAAATCAGCTTTGCGTTTGGAAAGAATCATTTGTCCGTTTTCGTCTTCAAGAACATCGACGAATACTTCGATCTGATCGCCGATTTTAGGCAATTCGCCTTCCATAAATTCGTCGCGGGAGACAACACCTTCGGATTTGAAACCGACGTCGACCATGATTTCATTTTCATTAATAGCGACGACACTCCCGAGGACACGCTGGTCTTTGGAAACGTCTTTAAGTGAACTTTCATAGATTTTAGTAAGATCTTCCACGTTGGGATCTTTAGCGTCTTTCAGGCTATCAATATCTTTAATATCGAAGACCCGGATTTTTTCGGATAGCGGTCCGGAGGTGATCAATTCGGTTTCGAAAGACGAACCTGTGATCGGAGCTTCGGTTACGACCGGCTCGACGGACTCGACTGGTTCAACCGACTCGACCGGTTCCACCGGTTCAACCGGTTCGGCGTTCATTTCGATCTCGGATACTTCCGAATTAACCTCTTCCTCTTCTGAGGATATAGGGTTCATTGTTTGTTCTTCATCTGACATTGCAAATGTTCCTTTGGTTTAGGGTTTAACTTACTGAAGGGCCCGATTTTGTTCGGCGTCCTTATTTTGGCAGGTTTATGGACGATCTGATTATATCAAGAATCATTCCGATCTGTTCTTCAAATTGTAAATCTGAGGTATCGATTATGATGGCATCGGCAGCCTTTTTCAATGGCGAATGCTGGCGTGAGGAATCGATCTCGTCCCTTTTCCTGATTTCAGCCATTATTTCCGGAATGGTTAAATTCTGGCCGATTTTCTGATAATCAGAGATGCGGCGACGGGCGCGTGTTTCGAGGTTGGCTACGAGGAAAAACTTGAAGTCGGCATCCGGAAAAACATTGGTGCCGATGTCACGGCCCTCCATGACGATATTCCCGGCGCGCGCCATTTCGCGCTGGCGCTGAACCATGATTTCACGAACACTACCAATCGCGCTCACCGGACTGACTAACTGCGCCACTTCCGCTGAGCGGATTTGTATACTGACATCTTCGCCATCCAGGATTGTATGCAGGTTTTCGTCAACCCATTTAAACTGTATGTTCGCCTTTTGGGCCAGATCCGTCACTGCGACCGGGTCGTCAACTGCGGTTTCACTTCTGAGCACCATAAGTGTGATTGCCCGATACATCGCACCGGTATCGATATACGTAAAACCGAGACGGCGGGCAACTTCCCGGGCAGTCGAACTTTTCCCACTGCCGGCCGGGCCATCTATGGCAATTACAATTCCCATAATCTACCTTTCAAAAAGCGCGTAAATTTAATTCCGGACAATAACAATTCAAATTCCTTTTATGTAATATTATTAAAAATATAATTATAAAGATCAATAAAATTTACCTGTGCAGAGAATTTCCGGATTATCGTTTCTATCCGCCTTTCAATGTTGAATGATTCCAACCTGCGCTTTTAATCGGTCCACTTCAGTGATAGTAAGAGCGCGAAATTGGCCGCGTTCCAAGCCGCTATATTGTATCCCGGCAAAACTAACGCGGTCTAATGAAATGACTTTATGCCCCAACGCTTCGAAAATACGCCGCACTTCACGGTTCATACCCTCTTTCAATTCAAGTGTGATGCGCGAATAGGCCTGCTGATAACGGATCTCCAGAATCCGGCCATGAGCGATTTGTCCATCGCCAATATCCACACCGTTCGCTACAACATTTTTAAATTCTTCAGTAACAATCCCGAGCACAGTTCCCTGGTATACGCGGGCTATTTCATATTTCGGATGGGTCAGCCGAAATAGCAATTCACCGTCATTTGTCAGTAGAAGCACCCCGGTCGTGGCCGTATCCAACCTGCCAACCGGTTTCACCGGTACATCTCCGATCAGATCGATAACCTTGTCACGACCGAACTGCTCCCGCACGGTTGTGATATAACCGGCCGGCTTATTCAACAAAAAATAAATATATTTTTGTGGAACGACGTTTCGTCCGTCAACCGTTACCCGGTCTGACTCGTCAACTTGTGTGGCGAGTCCAGTTATGATCGAATCATTGACATTCACCTGACCGGTCAGGATCAATTCTTCACATTTACGGCGCGAGCCAAGCCCGCAAAGTGCCAGGTATCTATTCAGCCGCATCTTGTTCCGGGTAGTCAGCCGGCAGATTTTCATCGCTGACGATTTCTGTGATTTCTTTGATGCGCGGTAAATCCTTTAATGAAGTCAACCCGAAATATTCCAGGAAATGCGTGGTCGTTCCGTAAAGAAGCGGCCTTCCCGGTCCGTCCTGACGGCCTTTAATATCTATCAGGTTTTTCTCTACCAACGGCTTGACAGTCGTATCAACACCGCGGATCGAGTCGATTTCGTTTTTAGTGATGGGTTGTTTATAGGCAATGATCGAAAGTATCTCCAGCGCCGGGCGCGACAGGCGCAGTTTGCCTTTATTCTGGAAAAGGCGATTTAGCCACGGCTCATATTCGGCGCGGGTCATTAGCCGGTAACCTTCGGCCACGTTCTGAATCCATACCGGCAGTCCCTCGCTTTCGAAATATGCGTTAATATCCTCTACGATTCGATCCAGGCTGATATCTTCCTGAAGGCAGACATCAGCCTGGGTTTTCGTCAAAGGTTCACTGGCGCCAAATAAGAGCGCCTGAATGATTCTATGCGTTTGTGATAACATGATCTTCCGCCGTTTTTTTTCGGGTTAACCAGATTTCACCGAAGATGTCTTTTTGGGAAACATGGATTTCTGTCGTTTTAATCAGTTCGAGAATTGCCAGAAAAGTAACCACAACCTCAATGCGGTTGGTCAGTTTGGAGGCAATCTCGGTAAATTTGACCCGGTTTCGTTTGACGAAGAATTCTCTCAAAAACTGGATTTGCTGATGAATGTTCACCTTGATTGTCTCGACACCGAAATAATGTACTTTCGGCAGTTTCTCGAGTATTTTTTTAAATGTCAATCCGAGATCGATCAAAGTAACTTCTCCCAGAAATAGTTCCGGATCGTAATTGCGGCAGTCCAATGTCGAATTAACCGGGAAATATTGCGCCTGATTTTCTTCAAGATTCTTCAAGGTATCGCTGACGGCTTTGTATTTCTGATATTCGACCAGCATTTGCACTAATTCCGTGCGCGGATCTTCGATCTCTTCGAGTTTTTCGGTTTCTGGTTGCGGCAAGAGCATTTGGGCTTTGATCCGCATTAAAAGCGCCGCCATGAGCACAAATTCGCCCGCCAGTTGAAAATTCATACTCTGCATCAGGCGAATGTAGTCGAGGTACTCACGGGTTATGTGGGCAATCGGAATATCGTAGATATTGATCTCGTCCCGTTTGATAAAAAACAGCAGGAGATCAAGCGGCCCTTCGTAGACATTTAATTTGACGTTATAACTCATCGGCACTTCATTGAATTAAACAGATCAGCGGCAAGCCGCAACCGTAGTTCCAATCACCTTAACCGATCAGCATTTTCTGACGTACGTCGGCCATCGTATTTTCCGCCAATGTTCTGGCCCGTTTTTCACCTTCTGCTAAAACGTCCATGACCTCCGCCGGATGTTCTGCGAAATAGGTGCGGCGAACATAATACGGTTCTATGACGGTATGAATCGCCGCGCCGCATCTTACCTTACAATCGACACAACCCAGCGCACCGCTTGTGCAATTGGCATGAATTTCGGGACATTGTTCGCGGTTGAATTTTTCATGGTAGGTATAAACCAGACAGACTTCCGGCCGGCCGGGATCGCCCCTTCTGATCTTCTGCGGATCGGTAATAGCTTTCTTTATCTTCGTTTTAATTTCCTCAGCGGAGTCGGCTAATAGAATGGTGTTACCAACCGATTTACTCATTTTATTCCCATCCAGACCAGGCAGGCGTGCGAATCTTGTCAATTTCGCTTCCGGGATCGGAAAGACTTCCCCCCAGGTCTGGTTGAATTTGCGGGCAATTTCGCGCGTGATCTCAACATGCGGTACCTGATCTTCACCGACGGGTACGACATTGGCTTTATACAGTAAAATATCTGCCGCCTGCAGAACCGGATAGCCCAGATGACCGAAAACCAATGTTCCGATATTCAGGTCGCGGACCTGTTCTTTGAGAGTCGGATTGCGCTCTAAACGAGCGGTCGTAATCAGCATACCGAAAATGAGGCATAGTTCGGCATGTTCCTTGACCTGACTTTGCCGGAAGATCGGACTATGCTGCGGATCGATGCCGACTGCCAACCAGTCGCTGACCATTTCAATAGTATTGGTCAGAAGTTCGCTCGTGTCCAGACTGGTTGTCAACGCGTGATAATCGGCTATCAGGTGATAATTTTCATAATCGTCCTGGAGTTTGACCCAGTTTTCAAGCGCGCCTACGTAATTTCCGAGGTGCATTCTGCCGGTCGGGCGCATCCCGCTCAGAATTCGGCCTTTAATTTTGCGAGTTTCCATCGTTTTCCTGTTCTAAAAATAAATACGGTCGCCATTCGTGCACCGGCGACTCGGCATATCTTTGTAATGTATGAATCTTGTGCGGTTTATTTGGTTTATTACGTAAAGTCAGTCCGGCTTCTTTTAATTCCTGATTGCCTTTTTTATTGTTACAAGCGATGCAGGCCGTTACCAGATTAGCCCAGGTGTCCTTACCGCCCCTCACTTTCGGGATAATATGATCGATAGTCAGCGGAACATCATGAGCACCGCAATATTGGCAGGTGTAATTATCCCGCCGGAAAATATTCAGTTTATTCAGAACGGCTTCCCAATGTCCGATCCGTACAAATTTATTGATCCGGATGACGGAAGGAATCACAAATTGATCCCGTACAGTCTTTAACATCAGGTGATCGACCGATTTTACCAGGGTGGCTTTTTGCTCCAATATCAATACGATCGCGCGTTTTACATCGCAAATATGCAATGGTTCGTACGTTTGATTCAGAACCAGAACATTTCGTTTAATGACGTTCAATTCCATGCCGTATCGCTGCTCAATATTGCGTTAAATTGTAAAAACCGTCCCAGAATTCGATTCTTCTCCTAATATCATTGATTGTCGAAAATCATCACTTCTTCATTCAGGCTCGTATTTGCATTCGTTTGCCAAAGTAAAGCGCTGAAATTTATTCGGCTGGTTGTACTTCCACAATAAATTATACTCTATAGTGAATAACCGGTTGAACCGACACGAGCACAGATCACATGATCATCCGGACAAATTTCTCTTCCATTCGCAATTGCATCGCCGCAAAACTTTCGATCTTCAAAGTATGCTCGAAACAGCCTTTCCGCAGACAACCGATGATCTGCCCTTCTTTTGGCATTTCCATTACAAAAGTCGGAGCCGAACAACTGCGACAATTTTCATATTCGTTTTTAAGCGAAACGCCACAATGCGGACATAAAAAATCGACGATTTCACCGGACGGAATCTCGATTTCCGAAATATGCTCGTAACTACCGAATTCCGGATCAAGGTAGATCATACCTTCTTTATCCTGCCAGCGAATCTTAACGGCAATCGCCATTAAGCCGTTTATTTTTACTGTTTCCGACATCAGGTTACAGCCATTGACACAATGCGCGGTCTGAATGTCAACCTTTTGGGATTGATGAAACAAACTGGTATTTGTCAGATCAACATTTTTTAATCGTTCACCCATTGTCGTACCTCTATCAAAAACCTAACACTAAATTCGATCCGAAATTAATAAATATTCCGGTAAATGCCCACAACCGTCTGATCTTTTTGAATTTTATTTTGTCTTTTCAGGCTGAAACCCTTAATATCGGGCGCTTTTTATAACCGTTTTAGGAGATTATTTGAAAATTTTAATACATTTGCTTGGCATCGTTGGCCTGATAACTTTTATCTCGCTACCAATTCAAGCCCAGATGGAAGATATGCCGGGAATCCACCAACTTGATCTCGAACGCTTCCGCGATTTCCCTTCATACCCCGACGATCAGATTCAGAATATTCCGCTCGAAAAACCGGCCGGAGAAAAATCGCTCACTCATGAGGTCTTTGGGTATTTGCCTTACTGGATGTATAATTCATATTCAATTTTGAAATATGATCTGCTGACTACGATCGCTTATTTTAGCGCGGAAGTCAAGTCCGACGGTTCGATCGGCAATGTACATAATTGGCCGGCTAGTAATTTGATCGCGACGGCGCACTCGAAGGGAGTTAAGGTTGTCCTGTGCGCCACCTTATTCGACAAAACGGCGCTCGGCACGCTTCTGTCAAATCAAACTTATCGAACCAATTTAGTCAATAACTTACTGAGCAAAGTCCGCCAGGCCGGCGGCGACGGAGTAAATATCGACTTCGAAGGTGTCCCGGCCGCCCAGCGTGATCATTTAGTCATTTTCATGCGCCAACTGGCTGACTCGTTCCGTATTTATATTAGCGATGCTCAAATTTCGATGGCGACTCCGGCCGTCGATTGGTCGAACGCCTGGAATTTTAATTCATTAGCCGGCATCTGCGATATTTTATTCATTATGGGCTACGATTATTACTACTCCGGTTCGACAACTTCCGGCCCAAACGCTCCTTTAACCGGCGGCAATTATAACGTGACTAAGACAGTCAATACTTATCTTACCAGTGCCGGCAGCAATCAATCCGGGAAAATAGTACTCGGCGTTCCATATTTTGGTTTTGAGTGGCCGACTGAAACCAACCTGGCGAATTCCACCACAACCGGCAAAGGCGTCTCTATTTTTTTCGACGGCGCCGAAACGGATGCGGCGCAATTTGGAAAAAATTGGCATTCATCTTCCCAGACGCCGTGGTACTGCTATTATGATTCTCACTGGTATCAGGGCTGGTACGATGACAGCCTGAGCCTCGCGCTAAAATATGACTTCGCCAAATCTAAAAATCTGGGCGGCGTCGGAATCTGGGCTCTCGGTTATGATGGTAACCGAACGCAACTCTGGAATGCGCTTGCCACCGCCTTCCAGCCGGTTTCAATAGAACCTCAAAATAAAGTCAACTCGATTTTCCGGATATTACCGAATTACCCCAATCCGGCTAATCCGGGCACGGTAATTCCAATTATTCTCGATGATAATTTCATCGGGAAAAAAATCACAATCAGTATTTACGATTTAACCGGAAAAACAATCTTAAACCGGCCTCTGACCGTCAATACTAACCGATACGATTTTTTCTGGAATGGCTTATCGGATACCGGTCAACCACTGCCATCCGGAGTCTATTTTATAAAAGTCATCTGCGGAGCGGAAATCCTAAGCAATAAGTTCAGTTTATTGAAATAATTTCCCGGTGAAGCCGATTGGCTTTGTAACAATTATTTCATAGATTTGTTTGAGTTAATTTTAAAATTGATTATAGTATTTATATGAAGATGAATTCAGAAGAGCGCTTGATTTTTTGGTTTATTGTCGGGATCGTCCTGGTGGTGATGCTTTTCCTCCTCTTTGATAGCTGGTGGGGTTCAAAGAAGACGCCGGAAATTCCGGCCTTAAACCTGATAATATCCACTATTCAGTATATTCGGATTTAATTTTTTGGAACCTGCCTGCTTGATCGGAATCAGTCGGACATGTGATTTCTTTGCTATGTAAAGATATAGGTGATTTGAAAAGGTAACGCGATGTAAGGCATAAAAAGGAAGGGGAAAAATGCAAAAAAACAAAATGGGTTTTCTTTAAGGCTGAAAGCAGTTATTCAAAATGCTCAGTTATATTTTTATTACAAGAAAGTGTATCTTAAAAAAGACTGACTTTAGGAATGTTGATTGTGTAAGACAATAGATAATTTGAAAGGAGTGATCCCATG
>Ga0074199_1001790_pt1 | contig 16171 bp, 12 predicted proteins | sample EPASupsiteSAE347_FD_64528 | JGI IMG/M metagenome (GOLD analysis project Ga0074199, IMG submission 64528) | Bioremediated contaminated groundwater from EPA Superfund site, New Mexico - Sample SAE3-47 | ecosystem: Environmental > Aquatic > Deep subsurface > Groundwater > Contaminated ...
TTTTGCGAGTTCTTTCGATATTAATCCGGCATTATCCGGCTCAAAATGCCGCAGTCCGGCCAAGGCCACTCCAAAAACCTGCGGCAGGGTGGGCCGCATTGGATCAAGCGCGGGCGCAAAGACACGGGCCTTGAGGCAGAGGTGGCTCCAGAAAATATCCGATTTTACGACACTGCCGGTTCCTATCATTTTATATGGTTCTTTATCCATCTTCATGATTTCAAGCACGACCCTGAGAATATCGGCGATGTCGTCGGCGGCGGACTCCAATATGGCAACGGCGATTTTATCGCCTTTTTGCGCTTCGCTGTCCACAATTTTGGCTATGCCGGCGATTACGGAACGGTCATGGGGTTTCAGGCTGAATACAACCAATTCATAGATGTCCTTGGCGCCGCAATAGTTAAAAATGATTGGGCGCAAAGAAGTCCGGTAACGCGGATGCCAGTCAGACCTGGCGGCCGCGCGGAGGGCGTGCAAGCCGATCGAATAACCGCCGCCGCAATCGCCCAATACCGGTCCGAGTCCGTCAAGATGCAGTTCATGTCCGGAACGGTCTTTGCCGTGAACAAATGCGCCGGTCCCGGAAAGAACCACGATGCCGCAGGTTTCTCCGGCCAGTTCCAGCGCCACGTCTGCCTCGCGGACAATCAGTGTCTCTTTGATGGAAATCGGCAGTTGTTTCTGGAAGGAAGAAAAGAGGCCGTTGTTGTGTGCCACGCGTATTTCTTGAGTTATCGGCCGGCTGCCGGCCGCCTCCAGGATTGCCATACGTGCCGCTTCCAGGCTTCGTCCGCTGATTTCAGGTCCCTGTCCGATTCCCATGCCGATAATTTTGCCCGTCGTGTCAAAAAGCAGCGCGTGGCATTTTGTGCCGCCTGAGTCAAGGGCCAGAATCAGTCCGTTTTGTCCGACCGTAGTCATGTCTCGGGAGAGTTAAATCCGTGCGGGCAAAAAAGTCAAGTCTGGTTCAGTCCGGGGAAAATCAGGGGGAGACCTTCAGCGGCACGGAAATCATCGGCATCTGTCCGCAATCGGTTGTGATCACGAGTGTTTTTCCATCCAGTTCCCGGGAAGGATTGATGTTGCGGAGGTCAATCCGGTATCCCTGGCCAAGGGCCATTTTACGGATGCTTGCCTCGATTTCCGGCGCAGGAGGATCCACTCTGACAATATTGAATCTTGTTTTCACGCCGGAATAGACGAGCACGGTCCTTGACACCGGGCGTCCATCCTTCGATTCCACGTTGATTTCATCGGGAATGGCATAAATATATCCAACCACCCGGCCCTGCATGGGTATTTCAATGGTTTTGAAACGCGGATGGTCGGTTTCAATCCGCACGTTAGTTTCAAATTTGCCGGGGCGCAAAGGCGGCACGGTGCGAACGGCCACTTTATAAACCCGGCGCGGTTTAATGCTGATCAGCTCCGCGGCAAAAGACGGGTCGGGTGATAGAACGGAATTAATATATGATTCATCGCCTTCGGAAAATCGTATTTCGCATGATTTTTCAACAGCTGCGGCAGTATGGATATTGCCCCAGTAAATCCGGTCGGGCGCGATTTCCAGCGGAGCAAGGGCCTCGCCGACCAGCGCCAGAACAAAGCGCGGCTGGTCCGGGTCGTTGGATTCAACAATAATCCGGCGCATCTGTTGTCCGCTGCGGCGTTTCAGGTCAAATTTTACATTGAGCGCCACGCTTTCGCCGGGGGCCAGTGTGTCGTTGGCGAGCCGCGCCAGAACGCAGCCGCAGTCGGTGCGCACGGACGAAATGTAGAGAGGACTCAAGCCTTCATTTAAGAGAACGAAATCATGGCTGATGATTTCCGTGTTGGGCGCCGCCCCGAAAAAATATTCGCTTTCGTCACAGACAGCAGCCGGAGCCGGACGCGGCGGTTTGGCCTCCGCAGGCAAAATAAGGCACAAAAGCAGAAGGCATCCAGCCTTCGTAGCCAGAGTTACTACGGCGGAGTAGGCCAAAGGCGCAAAATTTCTAAACTTTATGATTTCTGCATTCCGCATTCCGCCGCAGGCGTCCGCCACTGGAGGATTCATTCTGCATTTACCCTGATTTCCGGTTTTGGCTGGCGGTTATAGACTGTTGCCTTGGCCGGGACAGAATGGGTCAGCCAGACATTACCGCCGATGACCGCGCCTTCGCCGACAATTGTTTCTCCGCCCAGGATGGTGGCGCCGGCATAAATGGTGGCGTTATCCCGCACTTCCGGATGGCGTTTGATGCCCTTGATGGGGTTGCCGTGTTCGTCTTTCGGGAAGCTCAGCGCGCCGAGGGTCACGCCCTGATAAATCTTGACGTTTGTTCCGATCACGCAGGTTTCGCCGATGACCACGCCGGTGCCGTGGTCAATGAAAAATCCCGCGCCGATTTTCGCGCCGGGATGGATGTCAATGCCGGTGCGCGAGTGGGCGAGTTCCGACATGATACGCGGGATGAGCGGCACGTTTTTTTCGTAGAGCGGATGCGCCAGCCGGTGCATGGCGATCGCCTGCAGGCCGGGATAGCTCATGACAATTTCCATGAATGATTTTGCCGCCGGATCGCCGTCATAGGCGGCCTGGATATCGCGCTGGAGAATGTCGCGTATTTTCGGCAATTGATCAATCAGGTAAATGACGGCCTCCTCGGCCTTGTCGCGGCAGTCGGTGCAGTCGGCGCATTTATCCATCTCGCACTGGTAACGGAAGGAGTGTTCCGCCTGCTCCGCGAGGCGCCCGGCCGCCGCGCGCAGTTTGACGCTGTAAAATTCATCAAGGCGCGTTTCGGCGATCGGTCCGGTCCCATGGCAGCCGGGGAAAAGGATCGCCAGAAAATCATCAACGACCTCGTGAATGGCCTTCTGGCCGGGGAGGTTGAAGCTTTTTTCGGTGTTGGCAAAAGCCGGACAATTTTTACAGACGGCCAGCCGGTCGGTTATCGCGGGCAATGCTTGATCAATCCATTCCTTGAGTGTCATGTGAATTCTCCTTCAGCTTTCCCGGCCGATTTGCATCAAAATCCGGTCGGCGCCGAGATTGTTCCAGCCGACGCTGACAAATAATTTGTCCAGAAAACTGCGCGGCATGCAGATTTCTTCCTTGATGCGAATATGGTCGCGGGCGCAGAGCGCCCTGAAATCGCGCAGGGTGGAAAGATGAATGTTCGGCGTGTCATACCATTCAAAGGGAAGTGAAGCTGAAAGCGGCATTTTTCCGGTCAGCCCAAGCCGCAACCGGTAGCGCCAGTTGCCGAAATTGGGAAAGCTGACAATGCCCGTTCGGGCGACGCGCAGCATTTCATTCAGCAGTTCGCGCGGCTTGCGCACGACCTGCAGGGTCTGGCTGAGGATGGCGTAATCATAAGCCTGGTCGGGAATCGCGTTCAGGCCCTCATCCAGGTCGCATTGAAAAACATCCAATCCCTGGCGGATCACACGGATGATGTTTTCAAGATCAATCTCCATCCCGAGTCCGAGAATATTCTTCTGGGCGAATAATTCGCACAGGAGCCGGCCATCGCCGCAACCAAGGTCGAGCACGCGTGTCCCGGGTTTTATTTTTTCGGTTATAAGTGTGTAATCGTTTTCGCCGTCGGCATCCTTTTTGGAAGTTTTGCCGCCCGTTACGATATGTGTTTTGCGCGGGCTGTCCGGCGATTCAAGGAAAGCATGAATCACTTCCGCCAGACGGTTAATTTCAACCAGAAAGGCGTCATGCCCGTAAGGCGACTTCAGGAGGCAGTAAGAAACCCGTTTTCCGGCGCGGATTAAAGTCCGGGCCAACTGCAGGGACTGTTCCGGCGGAAAGAGCCAGTCGGAACTCAGGGCGACCACCAGAAAACGCGTTTTCATGGCAACATCACGGAAAACATCGGAAGGATCATCAACGTTTTCAGCAAGATCGAAAACATCCATTGCCTCGGTAATGTGGAGATATGAATTGGCGTCAAACCGGTGGACGAATTTTGAGCCCTGATGGTCCAGGTAACTTTCCACCTGGAACGACGTGGCGAAACGTGGCAGGGGGGTTATGATTTCATTTTTTTCCCGCCCGAACTTTTTTTTCATATTCTCCGATGACAGATAGGTGATATGTCCGATCATGCGCGCCTGGGCCAATCCCTGCGCGGGTTTTTCCCCGGCTTCGTAGTAATCGCCGTTCGCCCAGGCCGGGTCGGCGGTGATGGCGTTCCGGCCCACAATATCAAAGGCCAGGGCCTGGGCCGAAAGATTCATGCCGGAGGCGATACAGATGCATTTTTCGACCATCTGCGGGAAACGAATGCTCCACTCAAGCACCTGCATTCCGCCGAAGGAACCGCCGACCACCGCGGCCAGGCGGGAAATGCCCAACTGGCGCAGTAAAAGTTCCTGCACATTCACAATATCTTGAATAGTGATTGACGGAAAAGAAGAACCATATGGTTTGCCCGTGCGCGGGTTGAGGGATGAAGGGCCGGTGGTGCCCATGCATCCGCCCAGAATGTTGGCGCAAATTACGTAAAAGCGATTGGTGTCAAGCCCCTTGCCGGGGCCGATCATTGCGTCCCACCAGCCCGGCTTGGCATCGTCGGCCGCATGATAACCGGCAACATGGGCATCGCCCGTCAGGGCATGGCAGATATAAACGGCGTTGTCGGCGGCCGGGGAAAGGCGGCCATAGGTTTCGTAAGCCACCTGCAGTTCCGGGAGTGTGCCGCCGTTTTCAAGTTTGAATCCTTCCGGAGGCAGTGTCAGGCGCAGATATTTTGTTTCAACTAATCCGACGCTGTCATTGTCTGAATGTTCGTTAGTCATTCATTTCTTCTTGCGGGCGGCAATCTTGGCCATTTGCTCGTCAACGTATGCTGATTCTTTAGTGTTCGGCCGGACTTCATCCATCGCTTTTTTAAAGTGTTGTTCGGCTTCGTCGTAGGCTTTACGCGCGCCGTCTTCATCCTTGAGGTCATCGCGCAGGATGTCGCCGATTCTCAGCGCGTTAAATCCAAGCAGCATGGCCGGCGTGTAATACTGGCCCGAGGCCGGGTCGGATAGGCAGACATTCTTTTTGGCGACGCAATCCATATATTTTCTGAAATCTTCAATGGCTTCCTTGTAATTCTTGTTTTGCAGGGCGAGGTGCGCTCCGATTTTGACCCTGGTTGAATCCCGCCATTCTTGCGGCCAGTATTTTTCATTGGCGGCGACGGCTTGCAGTGAACGCTCATAATCGCCGATGGTGAACAAGCCGTCTATAAGAAACAGAGCCATTTGTTTTTTATCGTCCGGGTTGTCAAGCCTGGCGCTGAGCTTATCGCCGAAAGCCATCATTTGTTTTGATGCGTCCTTGTTGCCCAGCATAATCACGGTGTAGAAATATTCACCATAAAGCGAATACAGAGCAGAGGGCGCCAATCCCATAGCCAGCAGTTGTTCAAACCGCGCCGGGATTTCGGTGATTTTGTTATTTATGGCCAGCATGTTAAGGCCGATGGCGGCGGCGACAGGCCGCGATTTGTTCTTTTCCTTTTGGCTTTTAATGATGAACACGCTCATCCGGTCAACCGTGTCAAACTCATTATTTTCCTTGGCCCTTGAGGCGGCAAATGAGACAAATCCGGCCAAATCGTCATCGGATAAATCAGACGCCTTTTTAATCAAGAACGCCTCGCCTTCATCCCAGCGCTTCTGGGTGATGATGATTCTTGCTTTTGCGGCAGTAACCATGGACTGCAAAGCGCCAATGCCCCTGGCTTCCTTCTCAATAATGTTCAAGAGGCGGCCAGCATCGTCATATTTGCCGTTTTCAATGAACGCTTCGATTGCCGGCGAGAATATTGAGCGGCACGTTTCCGGAGTGAATTTGGCGACGCAATTCCTGACCAGGGCGCGCGCCTCATCCGTCACCCCGCCGGAGCAAATGGCGCTCAGGCGCCACGTAAAAATCTGCGGTTGTAAATCATCAGGCGGCGGCAGATCCATCAACTGGCCTGTCCACTCAATGGCCGCGCCACGGTCTTTTTTCTGGACGTAATATAAATAAATTTTGTCAATACCGGCGCGGGCAAACTCCTGGTCATGCTTTGCGTATTGCAGGTAAAGCGACCGGGCTCCCTGGATATTGTCCTGCGCCAGCAACACGTCCAGCATGTTGCCGAATATGGAAGCGCGCAACCTGGCAAGCCGGTCAAAATTTTCCGTCAGGAGCGCCATGGCGCCGCCTTTGTCATTGGCCTGGACCATCTGGCTGGCGCGCGCCAGAACGTCGTTTACGTAAACTTCGGCCGGATTGACCATTTCTATTTCCATCGGAGGCGGGCCCGGGGGGACTTCCGGCGCCTGGGCTTGAGAAATCTGGGTTGATAAAATCAGGGACGAAAACAGGCCGGCCAGTATTAATATTTTCATGGAAATATGCCTTTCTTTAATTTTTTGGATATTTTATTCGTTCCTCCGGATTTGGAAAGTAAAAAATGGCGGGAGAGACGGGGCTCGAACCCGCAACCTTCGGCGTGACAAGCCGATGCTCTAGCCAATTGCGCTACTCCCCCCCAGCAAGATGAACGCATAGTAGCTTTTTTGCCGGAGAGCGCAAGAGAAAAACAGATTGGAATTATTATTCGCTGAAATTTTTTGGCCGGAATTTTGGCAAGGAGAGTAAAAACTGTACAATGACGGAGATGAGGAGGATTAAACCGCAGACGGCGTACATACTGCCGCTATCGGCGGTGAACCGCATCCACCATTCGCTGACAAAAAGGCCGAGCAGGGAGGCGGTGCCGACCAGGAATTCGTTAATCCCGACGTTAAAGACGCGGTTGCCCGAATTGGAGCTGTAATAAACGCTGCAAAAATAGGCGAAACCGAAATAAATACCCATAAGGCTGAAAGTCAAGAAAGAAACCGCCAGCGTGGGCCTTATCCAGACCGCGAAGAATAAAATAGACGCCAGGACTTGCATCGTCACAAAAGGAAGGCGGCGATAAAGCGCATTGCGCCATTTGACCATGACAAAACCGAAAAGCGCCTGGACCGCAAAAACAAGAAATAAAGGCAGGCTCGCCGTAAAAGAATTTATGCCGCCGGCCGCGCAAATTGTGGGAAAAAAGGTTGTTAACGGTTTTTGAACGAACATGGCGGTAAAAATTATTATCCAGCCCACCAGGACATAACTGGCATTCACCGGCCGTGTGCCGGCCGGCCCCTGTTCGCTGTGTTCTTCCGAAGATATTTGTTCAAAAGGCCGGCGTTTATATCTGATAACGGCCAGAATGATTATAAATCCGACTGCCAGCGATAAAGTTATAAGAGTGCAGACGCCGTAACGGTAAAAAAATCCTGAAGATATGAACCCCATGCCGGATCCCAGGCTCCAGGACAAAGTATAGATGCCGACGGTTTTCATCAGATTTCCCGGCGCCGATTCGCCCCGCATAAAAGCCTGGAACGAATTGAAAAAAAACGCCGTGAATATTCCCATCAATGCCATTCCAAGCAGCAAGACCTGAAATTCAACGGCGGCGAGGCAGAAAATGGCGGTTAAAACTGTGCAAGCGGCGCTGAGCAGGAGAATCAACCGGGCGTTTTTCCGTGAAATAACAAAACCGACCGCCAGACTGGTCAGCATATAAAACAAAGACCAGATCCCTCCCAGCCAGGCGCATTGATTGAGCGAGAAATGCTGTTCGCCGGCGCGATACAGGACGGCGAAATTTGTCAGAAAAAGAAGCCAATCCATCAAGGCCGGACAGGTGTTGATAAAAAAACGGGAGTTTTTCACGCCAGAATCACGGCGTAGAGGCAGCCGAGGCGAGATCGCTGGTTGCCGGAATATGCGTTATATAAGCCTCGGCCGTATTGGTTGACGAACTGGAATTGGTTGATGAAGAGCCGCCGCCGTTGTCGGAAAATGAGGAAGTTACCCTGACCACCTGCACGGCGGGGGTGGCGGGATCGTAGTAACTCGTATAGGTTACCGTCATTCCGCTCCGGGCGCTTAGCATGCCGTATGTTTCATTCGCCAATGACCAGGTATAGACGTAGCCGTTGTAGGCCGTCAAGGTGACGCTTTCGCCGTAGCGTAAGGTGGCAGAATCAGGATTGATTTTGACTTTTTGCGCGGCCGAATCAACTTCGCATCCGCAAAAAAGGATGATCATCAGCAAAGCCGCCGAACCAAAAACTGCCGGAAACAAAAGTGAAGCGCCCCGCGGTTTGCCGCAGGACTTCCTGGCGAAGAATGGTGATTTATCACGTCTCATGTTTTTCTTCTATGCTTAAATCCGGAAATTGTCAAGATATATCAGAAAATTTTTACGCCTTTAGCTTGCGGAAGATATTTTTATATGTCATATTGAAACTGCAAAGAGAAGGGCGCGGTTTATGAAAATTTTGTTTTATTGTCTTTTTGTTTTACTACTGCCGTTTTATTCGCTTTTTGCCGCCAACAAGCCATCCGGCCCGGGCGCTGAGCCGATCCCGGTTGACGGTTATGCGGCGGTCGTGAATGACAAGGTGATCACCGTTTCCGATGTTCTTAAGGCAATGGAACCTGTTGAACGGCAGCTCCGCGAAACATATTTTGACAACACATTGGCGGATAAGCTTGGCGCCGCTTATAAAAGCACCCTTGATTCATTAATTAACCGCGAGTTGATTTTAGGCTATTTTGCCGCTCAGAAACAGTTTGCCCTGCCCGATAGCGTCGTTGACAGCCGGATTGACGAAATCGTCCGCAATAAATTCAACAATAACCGCGCGGAGTTGCGCAAAGTCCTTGACCGGGAAGGGTTGACCTTTGAGGAATGGCGGGGCAACTACAAAAATTCACTCATTGTGGCGTTATTGCAAGAGAAGGAAGTTGACAGCAAAGTTGTGATCTCTCCTCAGGCAGTCCGAGAAGCTTATGAAAAAGCGGGCGACAAATATCTGGTTCCGGAACAGTTGGAGGTGCGCGCCATAGTTATTAATCATGAGGGCACGGATGAGGAGAAATCCCTCAAGCTTAAACAGGCGGAGGATATCCGCCAGCGTCTTAAAAGCGGAGAATCCTTTGAGGAACTCGCAAAACAGGCCTCGGAAGATCAGAAGGCGGCCTTGGGCGGATACTGGGGCTGGATTGACCCGGACAGCCGCCGGGCTGAAATTGCGGCCGCCCTCAAATTGCTTTCGGTCGGCGACATAAGCCCTGTCATTCCCGTTGGCGACGAGTTGTACATTTTCAAGGTTGAGGGCCGCAAGAATGCTTCGGTGACGCCGTTTGAAACGGTGCAGGAATCCATCCGGAACGAGCTTCGTAAAAAGGAAAACAAGCGCCTTTACGATGCCTGGATTGAACGGCTGAAACAGAACGCCTATATCAAGAAGTTTTAAGACAGAGATCAGAGCCTCAGAGGTCAGCTATCTGATCTCTGACTTATGACTTCTGATTTTTGACCTCTATTTTTCCAACCGCCATCGCATGAACCCGGTTGTAATGGCCGATCAATTGTTTCCAGTCAAACTGTTCGGCCAGTTCCTGGGCATGAAACCGCAATGCGATCCGCTCGCGCGTGTCAAGCTTGCAAAAGGCGAGCAGGTAGTTGGTCAATTCCTCGGCGGCGGCGTCAAAAGAAGTGTTTTTTCGTTTAACGACGTACAATCCATTCTGCTGGCAGTCGGGCGCATGGCTCAGGATATAACTGCCGAAACCGGAAAGATCCGAAGCCACGGCGGGGATATTCCTGGCAAGGCATTCAAGGGGCGTGTAGCCCCATGGCTCGTAATAACTGGGGAACAGTCCCAGATGACAGCCGCGGACAAACTGGTCGTATTCAAGGCTGAAGAGCGGATTGGCCATCGTCATAAAATCAGGATGGTAAATAATTTTTACCGGGTCATCAGGATGGTTGACCATGTTGGATTGGCGCAGTTGGTTCAGCACCTCGTCCCGGTCCTGATCAAGCAAGTCGTGCGTGACAATCGGCGGGAGACGGTTTGTCCGCCAGGCCTGCATGATGCGCTTAAGACGCATCATGTAGGATTCATCAACAAGCGTGTTAAAATCGGGCAGGCGGCCGGTTGACGAGGCCTTGAACAAACGGGCGCCAATCTGATCCTTGACCATCATGCAGGTGTTGTGAAGCTCTTCCGTCATGGCCTTATTGTTTAATACTTCCGCAATGATTGAGCGGAACGGCCGGCGGGAGATAAGGAACATGATGACGGTCAGGTCGTCGCGATTTTGCTTCAGGCGCGCATTTAGGCGCGCCAGCGCCTCAAGCGTAAGGTCAAATCCTTTGTTGCGGTATTCATAACGGCCGGAAGTAAATAAATAAATGGTGCGGTCAAGATTGAAGTTGTAGCTTGGGAAAAAGTGGCCGATGACAAACTGATTGATCCTTTCCTTGTAGATCACATGCAGGTTTTCCGATTCGTGGCGCGCGGTGAACCTTTCCACGTTGAGTCCGTTCGGCAGAACCTGGTCAACCTCGCGATGAATAAGGTGTTTGCATTCCAGCGCAGTCACGTTGCTGACCGTGGTGAATATATGCGCGCCGTGCGACGCCGCCCGCTCAAGGCGAACCCGCGATTCAATATTAAAACGCCGCGCGTCGTTTTCCCAGTTAACAAACGGCAGATGGTCGTAGAACCACTGATCGGTCATGGCGATATACCGGCCAAGCAGGGTGGCATGGGTCGTGAAAACAATGCCGGCTGGAAGCTTGAGACGCCGCATCTCCGGGATCGCGGCGCTGGCCATCCATTCATGGAAATGGGCGATAATCGGCGGCAAATCCGTCTTGTCTTTTGTCAACGCCCGAAAAAATTCCTGGACCAGAAAGCCGAACGAAACCACATGATTCAATTCATCGTCGTTGGCGGGCGTGCCGATATGGTGGTGGTCCCACAAATAATATTTTATTTCGTTCAAATTACGCAAGGCGCTGTGCGTGTTCAGCAGAATAACCTGGGGCCGCCCCGATATAAGCCAATGGCCATAATGCACATCAAATCCCTTGATTTTCAGTTCTGTGATCGCGCCGGCCATAAAACCTGCCGGACTGCTTTCCTCAAACTCAATGGCCGCCGTGACCGGGTTATACGGGCCGATCATGCAATAACGGTTTCCCCAGTTTTCAATCATGCGGGGCGCTTTGGAGCGGATAACAGTGTAGATGCCCCCCAGTTGCTGGCAGACTTCCCAGGCAATTTCAAAAAGCAGGGCGTTCTGCGGGATAGGGTCGTCCTGCTTGATCGGCCTATTCAATTTTGGAGCGCTGGTAATCTTCATGACATCAATTTGACTCAAATTTACAGATTATCAACGGCCATGCAAGAAAATTCAAAGCGCAATAAAACCTTAAAATAAGGGACTATTCGCGGCTTGGCTGTGTCATGCTCACGGCTCCACCGGGACGGTTCGCCCTACCCGTCGGGAATATGGCCGAAATAGGTAGGGCGAATCCCGCGGGGCGCGGGACAAGGCCTCCGGCTGAGCCGTTATGCGCGTCAAGAATCGAGCATGACGCAGCCATGTATTCGCGGCCCGGAATTCCAATATGAAATTGACAGCCTTCCTGGTGATGATTATTGTCATTTTACTATGCCTGCAAAACGGGATACATGGGGGTCGCGCTTGGCCGTCATCATGGCCGTGGCCGGCTCGGCGATCGGGTTGGGAAATTTTCTGCGCTTTCCGGCCAAGGCCGCCGCCAATGGCGGCGGCGCTTTCATGATTCCCTACTTTATTTCTTTCCTGCTTCTCGGTCTGCCCTTGATGTGGATTGAATGGACATTGGGGCGCTACGGCGGAGGTTTTGAACACGGCACGGCGCCCGGGATATTTCACAGTCTTTTACAGAAAAACCGGTTCGTCAAATATTTCGGCGTAATCGGCATTTTCGGTCCGCTGGTTATATTCATCTATTACACCTACATTGAGTCCTGGACTCTGGCCTATAGTTTCTTTGCTGTTATGGGAAAATATGCCGCCTTGACCGACCAGCCCGCCATGCAGTCTTTTTTGCGTGGTTTCCAGGGACTTGAACACAACGCTTGCTTCCAGGGGATGGGTTGGGCTTATTTCTTTTTCCTCGTCACTTTTGCCCTGAATATTTTTGTCATCTACTATGGAATCCGCGGCGGCATTGAGCGCCTGTGCAAAGTTGCCCTGCCGCTTCTTTTTCTTTGCGCATTTCTCCTTATGTTCCGCGTTTTTATGCTTGAGCCGCAAACGAGCGTTCATCCCGACCGGACGATCCTGAACGGGCTGGGATTTATGTGGAACCCGGATTTTGCCGCCCTGAAGTCGGCCAGGGTCTGGCTGGAGGCGGCCGGCCAGATATTCTTTACCTTAAGCGTCGGCATCGGGGTCATTTTAACTTACGCCAGTTATCTTTCCAGGACCGATGATGTTGTCCTTTCCGGCCTTACCGCCTCGGGCACGAATGAGTTGACGGAAGTTGTGCTGGGCGGAAGCATCATTATCCCGGCCGCGTTTGTCTTTTTCGGACAGAACGAAATGCAGGCCATTGCCCGCTCAGGCACTTTCAATCTCGGTTTTGTGACCATGCCGCTGGTGTTGAATCAACTGCCCTGGGCCGGCTTTTTCGGCTTTGTCTGGTTTTTACTGCTTTTCCTGGCAGGAGTAACTTCGTCGGTGTCACTGGCCCAGCCGACCATCGCTTTCCTGGAGGACGAATTTGACATCAGCCGCGAAAAAGCCGTCGGAATTTTCGGCGTGGCCGCTTTTATTTTCTGTCAGCCCTGTATATTTCTGCTGGGCAAAGGCGTGGTGGATGAGCTGGATTTCTGGGGCGGAACATTCTTTCTCGTTGTGTTTGCGACGATTGAAGTGGTCCTGTTCGTCTGGGTCTTCGGAATGGAAAAAGCGTGGGATGAAATTCATCATGGCGCCGACCTGACCCTGCCGCGCTTTTACAAATTGATCATTAAATATGTTACGCCTCTTTTTCTGTTTTTTATTCTTGGGGCTTGGTTCTGGCAGGAATGGATCCCGGTTATTTTCATGAAAAAAGTTTCCGCGGAATGCCGGCCCTATATCCTGGCAACGCGCTTGGGCCTGGCGCTGCTGTTCATCATCCTGGCATTGCTGGTTAAAATCGCCTGGCGGCGCCGCAAAGAGAGAGGAGCGGCGGCGCAATGACCCGGTACGGATGGATACTGTTGATTCTTTCCTGGACCTTCATTATCGCGCTTAACGTGTTTTGTTTTGTGAAGGTGCTCGGCAAAAAAAGATGACAAGCGCAAGGCGAACGCCTCAAAATCAGATTGATGCCAGCGTTTTTGCCAGCCGGCCGATTGTCTTGGCGAGCAGATCGTCGGAAGTGATCAGCGGCGGCATCAGGTAAATGGTGTTGCCCAGCGGACGAATCAGCGCGCCGGCCTTGAACATGGCAGTTTTTATTATCGGAGCTTTTGCCGCGTTATCCATGTCGAAAGCGGCGATCATTCCCAGTCCGCGCACGTTATTAATTCCTTTCAGGAAGCGCAATTCGGCCATCTTCTTTTTCATCATTTTGCCCTTGCGCCGGGCTTCTTCAATAATATTTTCTTCTCCATAAATTTTCAATACTTCCAGGGCAACGGCGCAGGCAATGGGGTTGCCCGCAAACGTATGGCCATGATAAAAAGTATGATCAACTGGCAAATCACGGAAGGTGGCATAGATGCGTTCTTTAACCACGGCGGCGCTGATCGGCAGATAACCGCCGGAAAGTCCCTTGCCCAGGCAGACAATATCCGGGTCTATCCCGGCCTGCTCAAACGCAAACATTGTGCCGGTGCGCCCGAACCCGACCGCGATTTCATCGGCAATCAGGAGAATGTCATAGGAACGGCATAATTGCGCCAGTTTTTTCAAGTAGGCTGGGGGATATATTCTCATGCCGGCGGCGCATTGGCAGAGGGGTTCAACAATAACCGCCGCGATCTTGTCATGGTGTTTCTCAACAGTCCTTTGCATTGATTCAAAACATTGACAGTTGCATGAATTTCCCGTTCCGCTTTGCAGGCAGTTTGAACAATCCGGCGCGGCGGCGCGGTGGACGGGGAATGTCAGCGGTTTGAATTGACGATGGAATTGCGGCAGAAATCCAGCCGAAACTGCGCCGAGCGTATCGCCATGATAGGCGTGTTCAAGCGAAACCAGACGACAGCGGTTTGGCTTTCCGATATTATGCCAGTATTGAACGGCTATTTTAATGGCCGCCTCTATGGAGCTGGCGCCATCGCTGGAAAAAAACACGCGCCGATTATTGTCCGCGAAAAGTTTTCCAATTTTTTCGGCCAGCTCAATCGCCGGCGGATGGGACATGTTGCCGAGAATGCTGTGCTGGAGTTTGCCGGCCTGGGTTTTAATTGCCTTCACCAGCCGGGGATGATTATGGCCGAGATTACAGCACCACCAGGAGGAAATTGCGTCGAAGTAACGTTTGCCTTCGCAGTCAAAGAGATAAGGTCCTTTGCCGCGGACGATTACCGGAAAGTTATTCTTTTGAATTACGGAATGGCTGGAATAAGGATGCCACAAAAAACACCGGTCAATTTTCCTGTATTTTTCCGATTGAAAGTTCATGTTTGGTGTTCTTTCATAAATCATCAAGCGGGCTGTCGGCCGTATTGGTCATGTCGCGGATAACATGCGTGTATATCATCGTGGTTTCTACGCTCTGGTGGCCCAGATATTCCTGTACCTCGCGAATATTGACGCCTTTCATCAGCAGGTGCGTCGCAAAACTGTGCCGGAGCGTATGGACCGAGGCTGGCTTGTGGATATCGGCCAGCCTGACCGCCGCCCGCATGGCGTTTTGCACCACTTTATCCACAACATGGTGGCGCCTTACTGCGCCACTGCGCGGATCTACCGAGAATTGCGCCGCCGGAAAGACATATTGCCATCCGAATTCTTTGGCCGCTCCCGGATACTTCCGCTCTAGCGCGCCTGGCAAAAAAACAGAGCCATATCCCTTTGCCAGGTCCTGTTCATGCAATTTCCGGACATTTTTCAAGTGCTCCTTAAGCGGTTCAACAAGTTTACGCGGCAGCAATGTGGCGCGGTCTTTGTCCCCCTTGGCGGCGCGGACAAATACAAACAAATTATCAAAATCCAGGTCTTTGACCCGCAGGCGAATCAATTCCGAAACCCTCAAACCGGCTCCGTAAATCAACTGCAATATTAACCGTTTCGTTCCAGCTTTGGTGTTCGCGAAGACACGTTTAACTTCGTCCGGGGTCAGCACCACCGGCAGTTTCGGCCCGCGCTTGGCGCGGATGGCCTTTACATTATCCATTGTAATGCCGAGGACCTCGCGATGCAGGAACAATAAAGCATTGAAAGCCTGATTTTGGGTCGAAGCCGAGACATTGCGGGCGGTCGCCAGGTAGGAGAGATACGAACGCACGCCGTCCGTGCTCCTGTAATCAACGCCGTGTTCCCGGGTATAATTAAGATAACGATTTACCCAATCAAGGTAAGTCTGTTCGGTGCGATATGAATAATGGCGCAGGCGGATGAGTGTCCGCATTTTCGGCAATAATTCAGTTTCATCGGTTGGCGCTGATGGTTGCTTTTCCTTTGAGGGGTCATGCGTCCGGGCTTGCTCGAGAAAAATATTCAGGTAAAGCTGAACCGCGCGGATGGCCTGGCGCACCTGCCAATCTTCGAGTAGACTATCGCGTTCCAATTGATCGCTAAAACTGATGATTCGATCTTCATCCTTAAGATTGGAAGCTGGCGGTTCCGACTGAAGGAAACGCCTGACCCAAGAAGTATAATATGGAATGTTGCGTTCCGGAGCCAATTTTCTATTTCTAAGAAATGTTTCAAAAGACTGCAAATCTATAGTTTTCATGACGTTAAATGCAGTTTTTTGGGCTATTACCCGAAATTACGACTGTTCGCATAACATCCTATTACATGGATTTTACGAATCAAGCGAAATCGATTGCCCTCTAATTTTATTTGACAACCCGTTGTTTTACCGTAACATATTCATTCAAGTCCGTGTATTGTCAGGGATGAGATAAGTCTGGTCTTAAGCCTTTTCTTCCTTGTAATCCATGGATTAACGAACGTTCTACTATTATATGTTCCCGGCGCGCTGCGCGCGCCGGGAACGGCGAGGTGCCCCGGTGCGCCCCGCCCACGACGGGGAATGGGTCTTCCCGGCCGCGCCCCCCCCCGGCCGCA
>Ga0074199_1001792_pt1 | contig 16156 bp, 17 predicted proteins | sample EPASupsiteSAE347_FD_64528 | JGI IMG/M metagenome (GOLD analysis project Ga0074199, IMG submission 64528) | Bioremediated contaminated groundwater from EPA Superfund site, New Mexico - Sample SAE3-47 | ecosystem: Environmental > Aquatic > Deep subsurface > Groundwater > Contaminated ...
TAATATCATGCAGCCTTTTCTTTTCCCTATCATGCCCGAAACATAATGTATATATAACTAATGTGTTAATTTTAGCAATAAAAATGAAACTAGGGTGTGGTCCATAGCATCACATCCAGTAGGTACCAAGGATGTATGGAAAATATGAGCACTCAGGGATATGCCCGGGATATAGAAAGATGAGACAAGATCTGGCATTTTATACAATATGCCTGCTGTGCCTCTGCTCAGGCCTTGGACTCGCCTTAGCTGGGCAGAGCAGTGATCTGACAGAGAACGCCAGCCTTGTGCTGGATGCAATCCAATGGCAAAACAGTAGTTGTTCAAATAACACAGCACTTCATGTATCTCCTGCCCTGGCAAAGCCTGAAGAGCTCAATGCTGCTTCTCTCGATAAAAACGCGAAAAAGGTCCGGGCCGATCCATCTGAGATCCCGGGAAAGACCACATTGATATCTCCGAAGGGCACAACAAAGACCGGCACAACATCCTTCGTCTGGAGCCCTGTAGACGGTAGCATATCTTATCATCTGTGGATAGACCGGGCTGGATCCCACGTCTTTGACCACTGGTACCTGGCATCTGAAGTGACGGCAGGATCCATATGCTCAGCCATGCCTTCAAAGGTGTTTTACAAGGGAACCTACTCCTGGAAGGTCCAGACGAGGGGCGACGAAGGGGTAGGGCAGTGGTCAAACTGTATGCGCTTCTCGGTTGTTCCTCTGACACCGCCCAGCAAGCCGTCGCTCATATCGCCCAAAGGGACAATTGGCAATCGCAATCCCACGTACACATGGAGGGCAGTTGCCGGTGCTGATAGGTACCTCCCCATTGTAGATAGTTCCCCCAGACGCAATCTAATCAAGCAGTGGTTTAATGAATCGGATGTAAAATCCGGATCCATATGTTCCGCAACGCCCAAAGAGGCGCTTGATGTGGGCACATACACTTGGCGGGTCCTGGCCGGCAACCGAGCAAGAGACGGGCCCATGTCTCGCAGCATGAAGTTTGGCATAACCACCTCAAAGAAATGGACATTCATGGTATACATGGACGGCGACAACAACCTGGAGGAGTTCGCAATAGACAACATTCTTGAGATGGCTAAGGTGGGCTCTAGCAGCGATGTCAACATAGTAGTTCAATTTGACAGGATACCAGGTTATGACAACAGTTACGGCGACTGGATCACAGGCAAGAGGTTCTACATAACCAAGGGCATGACCCCAACTCCTGAGAATGCGGTGATGGACATAGGTGAGCCGGACATGGGCAGCCCAAGGACTCTCGGCGACTTCATTAACTGGACTCGAGCCAACTATCCGGCGAGCAACTACTGCCTCGTCATCTGGAACCACGGGGTCGGCTGGAAGCACTACGTGAGAATGATACCCTGGAGTGGTGATACCGGATCAGGCGACAGCTTAGCTGTAAAGGGAGTCTGCATTGATGATACGAACAAGACTGTCCTTACGATGCAGGATGTAGGCGCTGCCCTGGCTGCATCTCCAGTGAGTCTTGTTAACTGCGATGCCTGCTTCATGCAGATGGCTGAGGTCATTTACCAGGACAATCCGAGCGCCCAGGTACACGTCGGCTCTGAGGAGGGTGTGCCCGAGTATGGAAATGCTTATGACACCATATTGAATGACCTGGTATCCAAGCCCGGCATGACGGCCGAGGGTCTGGGAAGATCGATAGTTAAAAACTATGCAATCTTCTACCTGCCAGAATCGTCAATATACTATCTCCTATCATATGAGAATACGAGGCTTGCCAGAGATTCTCATTGGGACGAGTTCTTGAGAAAGCACCTGAATATAACCACGGCTTTTAATGATAGCTTCACGAGCAGTGTCCTCCCAGATAAATGGATCGTAGCCAATGGCAGCAGGTCTGTTGGAAGCGGAGGCCTTTACTCCGGTGACAGATTCAATGGCTGGCCGAGCATTTACTACAATGCGATCTTCACCAATCTTACATACGAGGCCAGGATATTCCGGGGAGTCGATGCAGGCCAATCAAATGCAAACGACGATGGCAATCCGAATGCAATCGTGGTCAAAGGCAATCCTTCCGTGCTCTCTGACAACCTCTCCGCAAGCCATGTGAATATATGGGATACTGCATACTACTTCCAGTATTCCCGCAATGGAAAGTACAGCATCTGGAGATCGACTGGCTCCGGCATATGGGACTGGGTCCAGCCATGGACGGACTCTCCTGCCATCAATAAGGGAGACGCCAGGAATACCCTGAAGGTAGAGCTTAACATAAGCCAGACTGCGAAAGGAGCTTCAATTCAGACAAAGCGGCCTGAATTGATTTTTTTACACAATCCCTAACCCTAAACTATTTCTTGATGATGGCATTCTCAAGTATATTCAAGGAATTTCCAGGCTGCCCACCTTTTTTTAAAGCAAAGCCCATATCTGCGGTCGAAGACAAATTTCCCCAGACCGTGCGAAGGACCATCTTAGACACCCTCATCAATGACTATCCAGAGCGCCCGCGGGATGATCCCATCGGATGGGCGGTAAAATTGACCCGCCCCCGATCGATTAAGCTGAATGGAATTACAATCCACAGCGATATGTCTCCCAATAATAATAACAGGCTTATACAGATTATCAGCCATGCCAACTCCAGCACCTCAGACAAAAGGCAGCATGTCGCTTCAAAGCTGCTGGACCCTCTGCTCTGGCGACGAGAAAATCCATATGTAGAAATGTTCGCTGTGGTTTATGATCTTTCTAATTCCCCGCGATCTTTCTACCTCGTCATCGCCTCTTTCTTCATCTCCGCCGGCATCTTCTCAATGGCATAGCGCAAGGCTGTTCTCGGCATCTTTGCCTTCCACCTCATCACATAGTCGAAGACCTCAGCCTGATGCTTTTTGCTCGCCTCCTTGAGCAGCCAGCCGTAGCCCTTCTGCACCATATCGTCCTTGTCCATTAGGAGAATGTCGGAGATCTCAAAAGCCTCTTTCAAGAAGAGTCCCTTTCTGGCCGGCAAAATCAGGGTCACAACCGAGGCGCGCCGGAGCCAGCGGTTCTCCGCGCGGGCCCAGACCGCCAGGCGATCGATGAACTGGGGATACATCTCCACGAAGCTGCCCAGGGTGTGGTTGCAGAGGGTGTCGCACTTGGCCCAGTTGTCCACGTACAGATCCACCCATCTCTCGAAGACGGCAAAGTCCTCCGGCTCGTACGCCCGGCGCAAGGAGTAGGACCATTCAAAGGCGATGAAGGCCTCCTCGCCAAAGCCCGCCTGCAGGAGATCTTCGCACAGAGAAAAGATCTCGTTTTTGTCTCGACCTTTTATCTCCCGGAAATACTTGGTGGCGATCTTCTTGACGGCAGCGCTCTTCACGCCGTGGAATTTTACCTCCTCCTTGAAGAAGCGCTGGGCGCTCTCCCGGGTCTTCTCGTCAATGCTTTGCAGCAGCTCTTGGCGCACGGCTGCCAGGACATTTATCTCCATATCTCACCGGTGGACTTATCTTTATCAAAAATTCTTCGCTAACGACATGGTGCAATTCGTCCTGACTGTCGCCGCGGCAAAGCGCCTGATAGGCAAAGCCCTGGCGGCTCACCCAACCATTAAGGCAGCTCTTTCCTCTGCCACTCTGGTTATCATTGCCGGAACCACCAACGGCTACGCCGCTGAGGAGATCCTGAAAGTGGTAGGCTGCGCAGAAGAGTTTTCCAAGAGGAGATTTTTCCGGGGCATAGTTCTGCCGCCGGGAAGGACCACTGAGACGGGAAGGCTGCCGGATGAGAGCGATTTTCCCGGCGATGTGGTAATAGTTAAAGGAGTCTGGCAGAAGGGCAAGACCCTCTTCGACGTTGCCGAAAGCCTAAGAGAAGGCGATGTCATCCTGAAGGGAGCCAATGCCCTGGACCTAGGCAAAAAGCAGGCAGCGGTGCTCATCGGCCATCCTCGTGGGGGAACGACGATCACCGCCCTGCAAGCGGCCATGGGCCGCAGGGTGCAGCTCATCCTGCCTGTGGGCCTGGAAAAGCGCGTCCCTGGCGATCTGATGGAGCTGGCCGCCCGCATCAATGCCCCTGGGGAGAGCGGCTTTCGGCTGCTGCCCGTGCCCGGTGAGGTCTTCACTGAGATCGAGGCCATTCGGCAGCTCACAGGAGCGGAGGCGGAGATGCTGGCCGCGGGCGGAGTAGGCGGCGCAGAGGGAGCAGTCTGGTTGGCCTTGCGGGGGAGCCCAGAGCAGTTGGCGAGGGCCGAGGAGCTGATCAAGGTAGTTTCTGGAGAAATTTCGGAGGCAAATGTAATTGCATAGAGAAGGAGGCTGGCCGTTACATGCCTCTTTCTTTCCTATTCTGGATTTCTTTGGCCATAATCCCTATCTTTTTCCACTTTTTCTTTTCGGCTCTCTGAAGATCAGGATTTTTCTTTCTCTCTATTGCCAGCAACTCTCGCTGAAGTTTTCTGTAGCTCTCAAATCTGACTCCAGGAAGCGTTCCTTCCTCAATTGCCTTTTTGATCATGCAACCTGGCTCAGTCTCATGCTGGCAATCAGAAAATTTGCATTTTGCTGCAAGTTCCTCAATATCCAGGAACGTATTATGTAGCCCATCGCTGGCATCCCATAGTTGAAGCTCTCTCATGCCTGGATTATCAATTATGACTCCGCCCTTCTCAAGCAAGATCAGCTCCCGCACAGTTGTAATATGCCGGCCTCGACTATCATCTTCCCTGATCTCACCGACTTTTTGCCTTTCAACCCCGTCCAGTGCATTAATTAGGGTGGACTTTCCGACACCGGATGAGCCAAGCAGCACAACGGTCTTGCCATCCTGAAGATATGGTGACAGAGATCCCATTCCGACATCCCCTGTAGCGCTAATTGCATATACCGGCACGTCCGGCGCGATTGCCAACACATCATTTATCCTTGCATCAACATCACTACAGATATCGGATTTATTTAATACAATGACAGGATCAACGCCGCTCTGTCTCACAATGGCCAGGTACCTCTCCAGCCGTCTCATATTCAAGTCTCTGTTGAGCGAGGTCATGATGAATGCGATATCGATATTCGTAACGATTACCTGCTCGCCAGTCGCTCTCCCTGAATCTTTCCTAGAGATCTTGTTTTTTCTTGGCAATATGGCGTGTATAGTGCAGGTGCCTGTATTATCCTCTGAAATTGCTACCCAGTCTCCGACTGCAGGATACTGGCCATCCTGGCGCAGCCTGCCGGAAACCCTGGCCCTCACTTCGCCGTTCTTCGTATAAACTTTGCAGCCATTCTTATTTACGCTGGAGATCCTTCCAGGCTCATGCCCTTCAACATGCTCTCGGAAGCTTTCGCCGAAAAATGCGTTCCAGCCAAGCTTCCTCAACACAGGATCCAAGTCGTCATCTCCATTTGATCACCCTGCTTTCCTCTACATGGCTTCATCGAACTCGGTTCTGTATCTCGCAATGCCACACGCACCGAACATGGCCTCATCATTCAAAATCAGGATCATGAAAGCCTCATCGGGAACTCCTTCCCACTGGCTGCTAATGCCGCTATGCGAAGTTCGCTGAAAGCCGAAGCGAGGATAATATTCTGGATGCCCGAGCACGATAATGAAGGGATCTCCTCGACGCTTGAGTATCTCTATGCCAGCCTGGACCAGTTGGGATCCGATTCCCTGACGCTGAAGCTCGGGCAGGACAGCCATGGGACCCAGCCCCGTGCCCTCTATTACCTTACCACCGTCAATCTTGACCGGACTAAAAAGGATATGACCCACTACATGATCATCTTGGACTGCCACTAAAGAAAGGATGTTTGTGCAGTTCTCACGCAGACGATCGATCACATTTGCCTCTGAGGCTTGGCCGAAGGCCTGCATGAAAGTTTCTTCGTTTAGCTTCCTGATTTCTTCGATGTCCTCAGGTCCCTCTTCTCGAATGAAAATCACGCTCTCACCCCTTTATGTTATCCATTAATCTGAATCGAGCTGAGCCACATAGAATACAAAACCATAGTATTCAGAATACCGCTTGAAAATGTCGATCTCTCTCCGATGATCCTCCAATACGGCAAGAGCATCCGGAAGACCTTCATACTTCGGTCTTAGTTGAGAGATCTTTTCCTCCAATGGTGAATAATAGCACCACCAAGCCGACATTGGAAGGACGAAGTGACCTATATGGCGATAGCCCGACCCTTGAATTATACTCAGATTGCCTTCGATATCCTGCATGCCAGGATATTCTTTTATAAAGTATTCTTTTATATCATCAGGAGCATCGGATCTAAGCCAGGTAAGCTCCGAGGCGACAAGATATCCTCTGTCCTTCAGGAATGGTCGCCATTGCATAAACCCTTTTTCAAAGCCTATGATGTAAATGGAACCTTCCGCCCAGATAATATCAAAGGTGCCTTCTTCAAAATGCAGATCGCACATATTTCCTAGAAAGGGAGTTATCCTATCAGTTAGCCCGTTTTGCCTGATTTTTTGGCCTAAATCCTCTAAAAATTGTGGGTGGTTGTCGATTGCTATTATAGATCCATCGGTTAAAAGGCTCAGGTCTATAGTCTGTGTGCCAGGTCCACAACCAATATCCAGTATCCTGGGATGGGAAGGCAAATCTTTGAGCATATCAAACCTAAACTCCGGCCTATGCAATAACCATTTTTCCATTTGATTTCTATCGCGCATGGATTAACCGAAGGGTTTATATATTATTATGGTTATTACTCTTAGCTATGACCTATATAGTCAAACAGAAGATCCGCGGGCACATATATGCTTACGAAGCCGAAAATTTTTGGGACCCTGTGAAGAAACAATCCAGGCAAAAACGCCGCTATTTAGGCATTTGGGATGAAGCTTCCGGCCAGATCATTCCTAAGGTCGCAGAACGAGATGTCAAGACAACAAAATCGCTGGGCCCAGCTTATCTTCTAGATTGTGTAGGCAACGAGATACAACTCAGAAAGAAGCTATCTGAATCATTTGGAAAAGATGGAGATTTAATTCTTACTATCGCAATGAGTAGACTGCTTCACCAAACATCTCTCAAGAACCTTCACCACGTTTTAGATGACTCGTTTCTGCCAGAGATGTACTCGCTGAAAGAGTCATTCAGCTCACAGTGGCTCTCTAGTTTTCTGGAACGATTATCTGAAAAAGAAGCAGCTATGACATCATTCTACAACTCCCTTGTAGCAGGTGAGGATGAGACGCTAATATTCGATATCACATCACTATCCTCAGCATCTCAGAATATCGATTGGCTTGAATGGGGATATAATCGCGATGGTTTGGACCTGCCTCAAGTAAACCTTGGTTTGGTGCTTTCGTTGAATAATCACTTGCCACTTTACTTCAAGTTGTTTCCAGGGAGCATCAGTGATGTTGTGACTTTGAAGAACCTCGTGGCTGAAGTTAAAGCATTTGGCATAACAAAGAGTCTCTTCATTCTGGATAAAGGATTCTACAGCGAGAGCAATATTAAAGAGATGGCGGCGGAGGGGATTGATTTCATTCTTCCGCTCCCGTTTAGCGTTAATAACGGCAAAGGTCTTATCAGCGAAACAAACCGAGATATCGAAAACCCGGCCAATGCAAGAAGATTTGGCGGAGACATATTTTACGTCTTGGAAAATGAGATCCAAATTGGCAAAGTCAATGCCTACGGATATGTTTTGTTCAATAAGAAGCGAGAGGGTTTAGAAACAAATTCATTCTATAATAGGCTAATCGATATCGAATCTGCTCTCAACGGAAAGGATTTTAAGAATCCGATCGGCCAATTCAAACAGACGGCAGGCAATTTTGAACGCTATTTCGAATGCACAGTAGAGGGAGAGACAATCCACCTACGCAGGAGAATCAATGCTATCTCTCAGGCTGCAAACCGATTTGGGAAGACCATTCTACTTTCAGCGACCAAACGAAGATGGGATGAAGTGCTTTCGCTCTATCGAGAAAGAGATGAGGTCGAGAAGAAATTCGATGACCTGAAAAACGAGCTTGAGATTATGCCTCTGAGGGTGCAGAAGATTGAAACGCTTCAGGGCTTGTTATTCATTTTCTTCGTATCGTTAGTTCTTAGGGCGATACTGCTTCGAAGGGCAAGGGATGCAGAGTTGCTTGACAAGAAATCCATCGAAGAAATTCTTATGGAACTGGCAAAGCTCAGGGCAGTGAAGGTTGGAGGAAAATGGAGGCTTACGGAGATCTCAAAAAAACAGAGAACCATTCTGGATAAGATGAATATTGAAATCCCAGTAGATCCGAGTCTGGTTATTAAAAAGGGCGGAGTTTAGGATCAAAGGCCTTTTTTGTGAATTGAAACTCTCCGGGGCCTTCTCTTGGATTGCCGCTGTGAATCTCCCAGAATAGCTCCCCCATTTCTAGTTCTTCCATCTTGGATCTTCTTCTAGGACTATCTTATTGTATTTAGCCATTCTCATCTCTAAAGAGACTGTAGTCCTATTTGAGGTATAAGTGGAAAAGGTCAAAGAACTTATCTTGACAAGGCAATTCTCACCTGCATCCACAAGACCGCTTCTTCCCCTTCCCTTCCCCGCCAGTACATGGGAAGCTCCCAGCCCCGCCCTATACTCTGCCTCTTCTTCTCCACTCCGCCCCGCTCCTCGTAGTGCCTCTGCGTATCCTTCAGGATGCCGTCGAAGCTCAGCCCCTGAAGAGCCCCCCCGCCCATAAGCAGCCGCTCCTCAGTGTCACCCTTCAGGAAGACGCACTCCACCTCCGCCGCCCCCAGAAATCGGCGGATCTCCCTGGCCAGCTCATATCCCTGCAGAGCGGGAACCGTCAAATCACACTCGGGAAAATGGCGCTGCAGGATCTCCAGAAGCTCGGTGAAGAGATGAAGATCAATGTCGGCGTATTTGAAGAGTTTATCCAGCACTATTTTTCTATTTTCCAGATCAACCTGCAAATAGATCTCAAATGCCACGTTATCCAGACCGCACCTCGCCCTCTCCTCCCAGCCCAGGCCATCGAAACCCTCCTGCAGGCGGTCGAAAAAACGGCACAGCTCCCGGCAGAAGCTGCTCTTTCTCGCCTCGGCTTCAGAGCCGGCAACGTCGGAATACTCAATCGAGGCGCGCACGGATGGCCATTTGCCTGTGCATTCATCAGCTAAATCAAGCATAGCGGTTTCAGATCATCTTCTGCATCCAGACCACATCAAAATCCTGGCCCCATTTTCGTCCAATCTTCAGGAAGCGTCCGCACTCCTGAAAGCCTTGCTTCTTGTGAAAGGCAAGGCTTGCCGAGTTGAGGGAAGAGATGCCTGCCAGAATGGATGTGATGCCCTTCTCCTTTGCCTCATGCAGGAGTTGCTCTTGCATTGCTTTTCCCATCCCCTTTCCTACGTGCTGCGGAGCGATGAAACAGGCAATCTCTGCCGTCCGGGAAAAGACGGGCATGGGGCTATGCGGGCGGAGCAATGCAAAGCCCAGCACATCTCCCTCACCGTCTTTGGCCACCAGGAAAGGATATCCTGCGGACATATTCACGAAGAGATCAAAAAACTGGTGAGGCACAGGATTTTCCGGGTAGGCGGCGAAGCTGTTCTCCACGTAGTAGTTGAATATGTCAATTACCGCATCTCCATCCCCTTTTGAGACCTGGGCAATTGTATGGTCCATCTTATCCATCCTGCCGGCATCAATTCCTGGAGGTAACGGATGGATAATTATCCATGCCGGGACCGCTTCCAATCATCCGTGGCTGGTCGCAGATTTTATCCTGATTGGTATCATTACAGCCTTCAGAGACCTCATCGTAATCGCTGTAATGGTTTCCTACAACCGACAAACCGCTTACCATCGCCAAAAGGCTCTGCAATCCCGCTGCCGGAGCGCTCTCATTCCATCGATTGTTGATACCACTGTCGCTTACAGCTATTTCATTGTCCAGCAGGTCGTTGGACAGGAAGGTGTTGTTTTCACAGCCTGATTGGATATAAATGCCATATTTATTCTTATAGATGATATTGCCTTGCACAATATTATTACTGGATTGGACCTTTAACCCGGCATTGCCGCAACCGCAACCGCCCGAGCCGGTTATATTAAAACCCTTAACAATCGTTTCGTTGGATGTCATGCTGATGACGCTTCCCGACCCACCGGCATCCACAACAGGAAGACCGCTGCCCGTGTCAATTCCCTGCAAGGTGAGTGTCTTATAGACATAGAGGTTCTCGCGATAAAGTCCGCTCTGCACCTCAATGATATCTCCCTGGCTGGAATTGTCAATTGCCTGCTGAATATGCGAATAATCCGCATCCTTCGGCCCCACAGTTATCTTGGAGGCAGCTGCATACCCCAGGACCAGAATTGGGATTAGTATTAATATTAAGCACGCTCTCATAATTTTCCGTAGTAGCTTCTTTCTATTAGAAGGTTTTCATTAATATAGGGGTAGATGAAGATGTTGGAAGGCATAAAGTGTCAAAATTGCGGCAAAATGATATCAGAGGACGAGGTCTTCGCTACAGACGGCAAGACATTATGCGAAGACTGCTACATCGATGTCGGCCACCGAATTCGCGTCTGCGATCCCTGGGGAGAGAGGTCGAAGAAGATATTCCGAACGAGCCACGGCCTGGAAGGAACAGATGGCCTCACGGATCTGCAAAAGGAGATCTATGAGTACATCCAGGAGAAGGGCAAGGCCACCAGGGCAGAGCTGATGGAGAACTTCAAGCTTCCCGCACCGGAACTTGAGAACCAATTCGCCATACTTCGCCACTGCCAGCTTCTCAAAGGCAAGAAGGAAGGAGACACAGTTTACCTCGTCCTCTGGTGATGACATAGAATTCATGGGGGCAATGCAATTGAGATATAGCCTCGGAGAATACATGATTCGAGATTGGCGCGATGACGATGCCACTTCTTTAGCTCGATATGCAAATAACCGGAAGATCTGGAGCAACCTGAGAGATGGCTTTCCCTATCCCTATGCTCGAGACGATGCGGTCTTATTTATTTCCAGAGCGCTGCAAAAAGAACCAAGAACTGTTTTTGCCATTGCATGCGAATATGCGTTCAATGAGCTGGGCTTTTGTCGCATCTATGCAGAACCCTACACTACGAATCCGGCTTCAGCCCATGTACTCGAAAAATCGGGATTTGTTCTGGAGGCGATCCTGCGCGCAAACGTCGTCAAGGACGAGCGAGTTCTGGACCAATTTTTATATGCCAGAGTAAAACAAGAAATTGACCATTGAATAATTGCTGCCTTTTAATCCCGAGGGATGCGAGCATATTCGGGTGCTGTAAGCTGTTCCTCTTTCATCAGGCGAAGACGCTCGCCACAATCTCAATGGTTTGCCGCCCAATTATCAGATCTCACCTCCAAACCTTCCCCCGCGTTAGACTGCATGCCCTTACAAATAAGAAAAATCCTCCCTGAATACGAGCCATGACCGTCGATCAGATTCCCATCACCAGGTTCTCAGTTATCACGAGAATCACCCCCAAGGCCCTGCGCTACTACGACCAGTTGGGGCTGCTGGTACCGGCAGCTAAAGACACATTAACCGGCTACCGCTACTACACGACAGACCAGCTGGAGAGGGGCGTGAGAGTAAAGACATTGTGCTCTTTGGGCATATCCCTGGAAGAGATTGCCAGCTACCTCGAGGCTGAGGCGAAAGGTGATAGAGATGTCTTGCAGGCACTGAGAGAAAAACATCTCAGCCGGACTCGGGGCGAGATCGCCAGGCTGCAAAGGATCGAGGCCCTGCTCAAACAAAGCGATAAGGAGCTGATAAAGATGGCATTGAGCGAGCCGGTTATCAAAGATGTGCCCGCCCTGCGGGTGGTAAGCAAAAGGGACAAAGGGAGCTATGGCGAAACCATCGGTCGCCTCATTGGAGAGCTGTGCGAAATGCTTTTCCGGCCGGTCAACCAGAAGAATCTCGTGAAAGTGAGCGGACCGTGTATGGCGATTTATCACGACCAGGAATACAAGGAGAACGATGCTGATATCGAGGTGGCTATACCCATTACCGGAAGGATCGAAGTGGATGAGGGCATGGAAGTTAAAAATCTTCCTCCTGCCCGGGTCCTGGCGGTTGTGCACAAAGGAAGCTATGACACCCTCATCCTTACTTACAAGGATATCTACGAGTATATGATAAAAAATGGGATGGAGTTTAACGGGCCGGGCAGGGAGCTCTATCTGAGCGATCCCTGCAAGACAGCACCAGAGGAGCTTTTGACTGAGATGCAGTTGCCATACAAAGATAGTCCGGTAAAAACATAAGTAAACAAGATGTATTTCCCGACATCCTGGGCACGGGCTGAATGGGCCGCACGTCTGAGAAAGCGGCCCAACTCATGCTGCAAAAGGTTTATGCAAGCACTATATCGGCCAGACCGGCCTTGCCGGCATTAGGCGTCGCCATGTAGATTGAACCATTGATTCTGACTTCAACATGGTCGCCTCTTGGTGTAGCATCAAAGTTGTGGGTGACAAGCAAGAAAGCCAGATCCTGAGCATTTATCCGCGCATCTTCGTTAGCATTGGACAGGTTTAAAAGATCCTGATAATCGATAGAGGCGCTGCCTACAGGGACCACTGATACTACCATGCCCAAAAGCAGCGCGACTATGAGGCGGATGGCACCCACTTCCCTCATGAAAAACATAGTATCACCGCAAACCAATCATCACAATCCTATTCCAGTTCCAGATGACATTTCTTTGATATCTTTTTGCATATCTGGACTCATTTTCGTCTCGTCGAGGCGCGACGCTGCAATGAATGGAAGCGTTATCTTATCGTACTTGACTCCTTGCAGATTGGCACCACTTAGATCGACGCCTACTAGATACACGGTTGTCAGGTTAGCCCCTCTCAGATCTGAACCTGAGAGGTTGATGTTCTCCAGGGTGGCCTTGCTGATGGTAATATCCCTCATGTCAGCATTGCTGAAATCCACCCCGCGAAGGAGCATTCCGTCCATTATGACCGAACTGAGCACTGCTCTATGGAAAGTGCAACCTTCTGCACTTAATGCGAAAAAAGTAGCTCCTCGAAGATCGGCATCTGAAAAGTCTGCAAAGTTCATTTGATTATTTAAGAAATGGACCCCACTGAGATCTGCGCCCGACAAATTCGCATAGGACATATCAGCAAAATCCAGTATGCATTTGCTGAATATGCACCCGGATAGATTGGCTCTCGTGAGATATGCCCTGGTAAAGTCGGATCCGCTCAGGTTCGATCGACTGAGATCGGCACCAAACAGCTCAGCTCTTGCAAATTGGCAGCTTTGCAGCCTACTCTCGCTCATATCTATCCAATTGAGTTTGGCTCCAAGAAAGCTAGTCTTACTCAGGAAGGCATTCTTTATTTTGGCTAGTGTGAAATCTGTGCTGACAAGCCTTGCCCGGCTCAGGTCGGCTTTAGTGAGATTGGCTCCATTCAGATAAGCCCCCGTTAAGTCCGCATCGCTCAGATCGCAGCCGGATAGATCCGAGTCGTTCATTTGAGATCCCATTAACCTAGCGCCGTTCAGCCTGGACCCGGCAAGGTTGGCCTGGTAGATCCAGGCGCTTTCAAGATTGCACCCTGTTAGATTCGCATTGGATATGTCGGAATTGGATAGGCCAGATGCCATTAAGCTCGAACCGGATAGATCTGCTCCGCTCAGATTTGAGTGGGTCAAATTAGTGAAAATCGATCTGATGTCATTCAGCCCGGCACCGGATAAATTCGCACCCGCCATGCGAGACTCGGAGATATCAGCCTGATTTAGGCATGCACGGGATAAATCGGCATCAATGATATTGGCCCCGACCAGGCTTGATTTGCTGAGATTCGAACCTACCAGCATCGAATCTCGCAGCCTGACCCGATTCATGAAGGCGCCTACAAATTGCGCACCACTCAAATCGGACAGGCTCAGGTTTGTGGCCTCCAATCGGGCGCCGCTGAGGTTTGCTCCCCAGAGAATAGATCCAATGATGCGGGCTTGATTGAGATTGGCCCCAGTCAAGTCCGCATCGCTGAGATTTGATCCGATCATGTTGGCACCCACCAGGTTGGCACCTCTGATCTCGGCCTGAGATAAGTTGGCGCTGTGCATGTCTGCCTCCTCCAGATCGGCATAGCTGAGGTCGCTGCCCACCAGCCGGGCATGAGATAGATTGGACCGCATGAGATTGGAATGGCCCAAATCCGTAAAGCTGATGTTCGACCCCTGCAGATCGGACTGACTGAGATCTTTTCTCTGCAATTCCAGGTGGCTCAGATTCTCATTCTTAAGATTTGCACGTGCCTGGAAGGGTTGGTTGATAATGATGCTGCCCGCAGGCAGTCGGTCTAGAGATATGCCGAAACGGCTTAGAACAAAGTAGTCAAACATGTAGCGATTTAAGCTCCCTCTCATCACGGGAATCTTGTCGGCGGATTCCCCCTGCAGGATGCGAAGTGATATCTCTGCCGCCTCATCGCCCTGGAAATACCCGCCGATCATCTTTCCCCCCACAACCCCGTAGCCCAGGTAGAAATCATATATGCTGTAAAATGGAACTGGACTTGCTTCAAGCACCAACTGGGCTGCGTCCTCGTAAGTCAGGAAAAGCCCGGATCGGTCACGGTTCAGGGTCATTAGCAAGATGAGACTGTCATTGGACAAAGCCGCCAGGCTTTGGCGAAGCTCGTCAGCTGTGTGGTTGTCGAGATATTGGAAAGAGACATTCTTCTCAAAGTGAGGGATGACCTCATCCAGAACTTTCCGTGCGGATAGGCCGGTTGCGGTCTGGTCGTTTATTATGGCAATGTGCTTGGTTTGAGGATGGAGATTAAGCATCAACGAGATTGTGCTTTCCACATCATATGACTCCACGACGCCTGTAAAACCCGCTTTGCCGCGGATCATCTTCTCGTCAAAGTAAACGACGCCGCAAAAGACTACCGGCGTTCCAGCAAAAAGATCGTCTCTATTTTTCAGCAGGAAGTTGAATGCATCCGTATCCACGGAGATGATGAGGTCAAAAGGCTGATCCTTATACTTCTTTTGATAAAACGCCTTCAAATCGGCAAAACGCGCCTCATCGGCGGCAATTCGCTTTGTGTCCATGTACGCCACAGTTATTATCGCGGATGGCATGTTCATCGCGAAGTGCAGCTTAATCTCAGAGATAATGCTATCTTCCCATGTCATGCCTGGATGATAAGAGGCAAGAATGAGAATATTCTTGGGAGTGCTTTCCAGGTACACGGATGATGATGCGATATTTGAAAAGACAAGCATTAGAATTAGACATATTCCGATGGCAAATCTCATATTGGTGGCACCTTAAGCAAATACGTACGTGAGTCATTAATAATCTTTTGTATGTCACAAACATCGTGCAAGAAGAGATAAATAGTCAGCCTTCCTAGACATATCGTTATTCTCAAGGTGATGTTAACTATGTCGGATAAAAAAATGTATTCCTTGCCACCGCTGCCCTATGCCTACAATGCGCTTGAGCCATTTATCTCAGAGGCACAGCTGCGCCTGCATCATGATAAGCACCACGCCGCCTATGTGAACGCAGCCAACGCCATATTGGAGAGACTGGATAAGGCCCGCCAGGCTGGAACCGATGTGGACATGAAAGCTACCCTGAAGGAGCTGTCCTTCCAGGTAGGCGGGCATATTCTGCATGACCTCTTCTGGCGAAATCTGTCCCCCGCCGCAAAGACGAGCAAAGAGCCAGGCGGAGTTCTGGCGGAAGCTTTAAAGAATGAGTTCGGGTCATTCGAGCGCTTCAAGAAGGAGTTTTCCGCGGCGGCAGCCGGCACGGAAGGCTCGGGATGGGCGGCGCTCGCCAGGTGTGGCATGACCGGCAGGCTGCTGATCACGCAGATCGAGAAGCACAATGTAAATGTCTACCCCCACCTTCGCGTCCTCATGGTCCTGGATGTATGGGAGCATGCCTACTATCTGGACTACAAGAACGAGAGGCCCAAGTTCGTGGAGGCCTTCTGGAACATCGTGAACTGGGATGAGGTGAACCGGAGATTGGAGGAGATAATTAGATAAATTTTTTGTAACTATTCAGCCACCCAATCAAAATCCTATTTTTCTTCTGAAACTTCCTGAATTATAATGTCCGATACTCAACCCAAAATTTAAATATTAATGATAA
>Ga0074199_1001793_pt1 | contig 16143 bp, 13 predicted proteins | sample EPASupsiteSAE347_FD_64528 | JGI IMG/M metagenome (GOLD analysis project Ga0074199, IMG submission 64528) | Bioremediated contaminated groundwater from EPA Superfund site, New Mexico - Sample SAE3-47 | ecosystem: Environmental > Aquatic > Deep subsurface > Groundwater > Contaminated ...
ATAAAGGAATAAAACCAGGCGGGAAGGGAACATTTGAAGACATTATTGAGGCATGTAAAACAAATAATCTTCTGCAAAGTGCAACTAAACCTTTACCTGATTCAATAAGACACTTTCGTAATTATGTGCATCTTGAAAAAGAAAAACAAAAGAAGGAGGCAATAATTAAATCCGCTGCTTTAGGTGCGGTAGCATCGATATTTACGATCGTCAATGATTTTTAGTGAGTAAAACAGAACAATTAAAATTTTATAAGGAGGAATATGTTTAGGTATTTACTGATTTGTTTTTCTCTATTATTTATTGGCTGTGATAGTTATTCGCCACCGCAGAAAACTTCCCAGCCAGATCCTATGCGCCCTGGAAAAGCTGCCACTCACATTGTAGAACTCTACAAGGTCCAGATCGGCGCTAAAGATTTCAACCTGTCTTCATTTGGAAATCCACTTGATATAGAAGTGATTTTCAAAGAAAACGGAAATGTTATCAGTCCTCAGGGTATTTATCTTTTGGATGGAAAAAGAGGCGAGCGGATTTTAAATAAACCGATGGTTTGGGTTGTAAACTTCGATCCGAATAAAAACTATCAGATCGTACTAAAAGAAGTTTCAATTGTTGCGTCGGCTCAATCGTGGTCTATCCCAGGTACTCCAAAAATCGGTTATTGGCCTATTGGAGTAAATAACGGTCATATTTCTTTCGGAAAGGATTCTTACCTACAGTTTCGTGATAAGATAGCTGAATAATATTATCCGCGTCAATCCCTGCCCGATAGTAAGGCAAGTGCGGCAATATATTTTAATACATTCCTTACGCCCTGACGAGAGATGCCGAAAACCGGGAACTTAACCGATCCGAAATACTTGAATCTAAAAGATTGATACAAACCTAACGCAATTGCATATCAGTAATCATCAACGTAAATTTCGGCAAATTTGAATCTATGATAATTAACAGACGATCTACCAATAAAATAATTGTAATTCTATTCTTCGTTTTGGTTGGCCTGAACGGCCTGGCAGGAGCGGCCGAACTCACGATTTTACAGGAAACCGCAGCCGGTTTGACGGTCAGGATAAAAATCGATGCGCCCTTTGAATGGCGTCAGATAGAGAATTACCCGGAGAAAATCAGTTCGCTGACGCTCGGTGATGCGTACCAGGCATATCTCAGGAAAGATCTTGAGATTCCGTATTACGAGTGGCTGATCGCCCTGCCTAAAGCCATCCGGCCTACAATTACCGTCACCAAATCGGTTTATGAGACTGTCAAACTGGAGAAAAATCTGGCATCGGACGATTTAAGCGCTATGGCGAAATATCCGCTGGCGCAAATGACCGGGATCGGCTACATGCGAGATGTGCCGTCCGGGTCGCTGGAGATTTATCCTCTGCGACCGGGAGATCGACCGGGAGAATTAAAACTCCTGCGCGAGATCGAGGTCATGATTCCTTATGCGGCGACCGGGACTCTTCAATCCAGTCCGCGTGAAATCGGTAAAAGCGAATTCCTGAATGCTTTCGTGAATGTTCCTTCCGCCGCGCAATGGCGGCAACCGCGTTCGCTCAACCTGAAAAAAGCCCAGGCACAAGTGTCCGGTAAATGGCTGAAAATCACCGTCGAAGAGGATGACGTCTATATTCTGACATTAGCCGATCTGAAGAGCGCCGGAATAACCGAGAATAGCATCGACACCAGCCGGATTTTCCTCTATTCCAATTCTTCCGGCGGCCGGGAACTCGACGAAACTATCGGCGCCGCTGTGCCGGCAAACTTAGTCGAAAATGCCCGTCTGATTTCTGGGAACGGTGACGGATATTTCACCACGGCAGATACGATTAACTTCTATGGCCGCGCAACCAGCGGATTGACCACTGACAGCCAGGGAGCCTTAATCTTCGAGCGAAATTGTTATTCGTTTGACAACTATTACTGGCTATTCATTGCCGATACGCCCGGTTCCCCTAAAGCTATGAGCAGGATTCCTTCTCTCTCTGAAACCTCCGTTAAAACGGTTACTGAGACCGATCGCCTTGAAGTACATGAATTCGAATCGGCTAACTTTCTGCGTGGTGGAAAAAGCTGGTACGGCGAGAAGTTTCCCAGTTCCGGTTCGAATGTGACCGTACTGCTTAATCTCCCGGCTACCAAAACATCCTATCCGGCGAAGCTGACGATTAAAACCAGAGGTGCAACCAGCGAAGGGCAACTTTTTCATAATTTTTCATTATATCTGAATTCTGCGACTTCACCGGTCACCAGATGGTCATGCACTAATTTCAGCAGCCTTGCCAGGTATTTCACGACTACTTTGCAACCCGGAATAAATATTTTAAGAATTAATTATACGTCAAGCCTGAACACTGCCAGCGCTTACCTCGATTATGTCAAATGTCTTTATACGACCGATCTGGAATCTTTTACGACGCCCCAGATATTCTGGTCGCCTTTATATGATGGTACGGTCGAGTATCAGATAACCGACCTGGGAATCGCCAATCCGATTATCATGGATATTTCCGACTGGAGTAATGTTACGCTCCAGCAATTCAATCAAAGTGCGAAGACGATCAAATTTCAAACTGTCGCCAGTTCCACTCAACGTAATCAATATTTTCTTTATTCACCGGCAGATTATAAAAAGCCGGATAATATCACATTAATTGAGAATCCGGAGTGGGCTAAGCTTCGTGATCCTGCCAATGACTACGATTATATAATTATCACGCATGAAAGTTTGTTACCGGCGGCGGAAAAGATTGTGACTCTTTACTCGCAGGAAGTTCCGGCCGATGACCGCTTGAAGACTATTGTCGTAACCCAGAACCAAATATTGCGGGAATTCAATGCGGATATTAACGATCCGCACGCCATTCGCTATTTTCTGAAATATGCCTACGAAAACTGGGTTACCGCTCCGGCGTATGTTATGATCCTGGGTGACGGTACGTTCGATTACCGCGGGATAGAGTCCAGTCAGGGTAATCTCGTCATGACTTATCAGGTCGAGACTATCAGCGATACCGATTACTCCACCGATGCGCGATTTGTTTATATAAGCGGTAGTGATAAAATAATGGACATGGCGGTCGGCCGGATCACAGTCCGCACCCTTAGTGAAGCCCAGGATTATTATGAGAAGTTGCGGCAGTACCTCCTTGAACCGAAATACGGGGAATGGCGCAGTCGGATTACCCTAATGGCCGATGATCCGGTAAGGCCCTGGAATAATGAACCTGGCCATACAACCGATAGCGAAAGTTATATCGCCCGATATATTCCAAAATCCCTGATAACCAACAAACTCTATTTATTAGAATATCCCGAAGTACAGGATGCTACCAGCTACGGAGTTAAAAAACCAGCCGCGACCCAAGCGCTAATGGATCAACTTAAACGCGGAACGACAATTATCAATTATCTCGGGCATGGCAGTCCGACAGTCTGGGCGCAGGAATATGTCCTCTATATGGACCGGGATATCGGTTTGATCGATACCGATGGGCAGTTGCCGTTTTGGATCGCCGGAACCTGTAGCTGGGGTCAGTTTGACGATATTAATTCGACCTGTATGCCGGAAGCGCTGATTGCCAGGACGGATGACGGTGGAATCGCGGCTTTGGCCGCTACCCGTCCAACCTATGGAAGCCCAAATGCGAGTTTCATAAGCAGCATGTTACAAAAGTTATTTCGGGGCGGCAGGATTGCACGGGTCCGGTTGGGAACTCTCCTGCAAATGACCTTGAACGGACAAGATGAAAATAATGAAAAATATATCCTGTTCGGCGATCCGGCTCTCTACCTGGCTTTGCCATATCAAAAAGCCGAATTTGATAAAATGCCCAGTGATACTTTATCGGCTTTAAAAAATGTTGCCATTACCGGCCGGGCTAAAGACGCAAATCCGGACTTCAACGGCGCCGGTATTATCAACGTATTTGATAGCGATCAATACGTTACCCGCTATTATCTGACGGGTGCAGGAGTTTCTTCAAGTCTTAGTTATACTCTGCCTGGTGAAGTACTATTCCGGGGCAATCTGAACATCGCGAGCGGTGCGTTTACTTCCAGTTTTTTTATCCCGAAGGACCTCAACTATCAAAACTTATTCGGACGTATCAAACTCTATGGTTGGGATAACACCTCCGGCTCCGAATTGAGCGGTTGTTACGATTCATTGAAATTTACCGGAAACTCGGTTGAAATTGATACCATCGGTCCCGAGATCAAAATCGGATTCGAGGATATGAATTTCGTTACCGGTGATATCGTTACGTCCACCAAAAAACTGGAAATAAAGATCGAGGATGAACATGGAATCAATATCGCCGGGCAACTCGGGCATGATATTTCCGTGCAGTTTGATGAAGATAAAGATTTGCTTTATAAAATGACCACCGATTTCGTCTATGATACGGATAGCGATTCCTCCGGAACGATTTTATCCGCTTTGCCAGACCTCTCAGCCGGTGTTCATCAGATCAGTGTAAAAGCCTGGGACAATGCCAATAATTATACGACGGCAACCGCCGATTTTACGCTGACTTCTTCGGAAAAGCTCCATCTTGAAAAAGTGGTAAACTATCCAAATCCGTTTAGCGATGAGACCGATTTCGTATTTTTTCTCACGCAGGCCGGTCAGGTAAAAATAACGGTCTACACAATCCGGGGCTTGCGAATCAAAACCATCGACGGTGACGAAATGCTGACGGCGGGATTTCACCAGATAAACTGGGATGGACGGGATGATTTCGGCGATGAGATCGCTCGCGGCATTTACATCTATAAAATTCAGGTTCAATCGTCCGAAATGGACCAAAAAGACTCATATATCGGTAAAATGGTAAAATCGTGACCTTGCAGATAAATTGGTATGATATGCCGGTGATCCTGGCATCTCAATCTCCGCGCCGCAAAGAAATATTAGACATGATCGGCCTGCAATATCAGGTGCATGTTCCCGATTATCAGGAAGACAACTCGCGGGATGAATTGCCAGACCAGATCGTAATCCACCATGCTTTGAATAAAGCCCGGGCGGGTGCAGTTCACTATCCGCGAGCCTGGCTGATCGGTGCCGACACGATTGTCGTCCGTAATGGACAAATTCTGGGCAAACCGATTGATGAGAGCGATGCCGTCCGGATGTTGCAGTTCCTGAGAGGAGCGGAACATAGTGTCTTCACCGGCTATTGTGTATTAAATTCGGTGAATGGCCGTTATTTGAAAAACGTCGTCGAGACTAAGGTATTTTTTAAAAATATTAACGATGACGACATCCGATATTACGTCCGGAATTTCCATCCTTACGACAAAGCCGGAGCCTACGCCATTCAGGATTTCAGCGCCACGTTTGTTGACAGAATCGATGGCTGTTTTTATAATGTGGTCGGATTTCCCTTACCGGCTTTTTATGAACAGGTACGAAACGAATTATATTCCTGTCTGTAAAAGTTTTTATTGAATTTAAATATAAATATCCTGATATTTGCTGGGTGGCAGGTGAATATCAAGAGGTAAGATGATGCTGTTCTACGAAGAATTAAAGCAGAAAAGAGAAACACTCGGTCTTTCAGTTGAGCAGATTTCCGGCCGGACAAAGATCAGCAAGGAAATTATCAATGCGATCGAAGCAGGCGATTTTAAAATTTTACCAAAAACGTATACCCGACTCTTTCTGAAAGCTTATGCTCACGAATTAGATATAGACCCGCAACCGGTCCTCAAAGCATTCGAAAATTTAATAGAAGATATAGAACCTGAAACTCCGACGGCACAACAGACAACTCCAACCGAAATAATTCATGATATTCCGGAAAATAAAGGCGAACATATTAGCACCACAAAACGTAATCGCAATTTCGCCACCGTCGTTATTATTCTGGTAATAATTATCTTCATGATTTCTATCCTGAAACAGGTCATGGTAGACCAAAAACAAAAAAGCATCACTACCGCGTTCCCCGATGTGCCAGCAGCTGACACGGTTCTGGCTGTGGCTGCTTCAAGTACGGATTCTCAAACTGTCGTTCCGCAGACTGATCTGAAATTGATGATTCTGACGAAGGACAGTTGCTGGATCAGAATAATTGTGGATAACCGGGATTCATTTGAAGCGAATTTGCCACCGCACTTCAAAAAGGAAGCAATCGCAAAAGAACAATTTGATGTACGGGTTGGCCGGCCGACCAGCGTCAATTTAATATTAAACGGTAAAGATCTTGGACCGGTCGGTGCACCGGCTATTCCGACCCGTGTCATTATCACTAAGAACGGTATAATCAGACGTCAGAGTTTCACGACGCGCTGAATCAGTTTCCGTGCGCCGGAATGTTATACAGCGTTCCTGTATAGCAGTTGAAATAAATACAACCCTGGTTCTCAGTAAGCGGCCAGAAATTCTCCGGCTTCGGCGAGATTTTCCGGTTTCCCAACGTCCAACCAACGGGAAGCATTGTGCCGGTAACATTTAATTGGATAATCCGGGGCGAGCCGAAGGTACAGATCAATTAATGAGAAAACATCTTCCAGCGGGAAATGCTTCAGAATGGCCGGACTGAGCACGTGGATGCCACTGAAAGCTAACTGTCGCAATGTAGAGGTGGCCGGCCGGGCGCTGATCGTTTTCCCGGTTTTAACGTTCTGCCAGCCGCAGAGGAAATTATCCGCATCGAAAAGCAGAAACCTTTGGGTCGGACGGTTGCGAACAGCTAATGTCGCCAACGCGTCGGATTTTATATGCGCCTGATAAAAATCGCGGAGATTCAAATCGCTTAGAATATCGACATTGTAAACGAGAAAAGGCTCACTCTGATCAAAAAACCAGGCGGCTTTTTTCAATCCGCCGCCAGTATCGAGCAGACGGTCGGTTTCATCGGAGATTTCAATATGGAGGCCGAAGAAACGTTTACTTTCAAGGAAATCTTTTAGCAGTCCGGCATGGTGATGAACATTGATGATGATTTCGTCAAAACCGAAACGAGCTAAATAGCCAATTGCGATTTCGAGCAGGGGAGTGCCATTGACCGGAATCAATGCTTTCGGAGTTTGATCGGTCAATGGTCCTAGCCGTTTACCCAGCCCGGCGGCCAGAAGCATAGCTTTCATATTGAAAATTGGAGGTTGGAGATTGCTCCGCAGGAGCCCCTTCGGGGGAGATTGTTCCGATAGAGTCTCATCGAAGCAAAATTCAAATTACAAACTGCAAACTCTGAACTGTAAACTGTAAACTGTAAACTATTACCCGGCATGCGTGTGATGATTGAAAGATTTTACATGTTCTCGAGTTCGGTATGATGCAATTCGATCCTGACATCGTATTTGCTCATAAGATAACGGCTGAGTTCTTCAGCGCAGAATACCGAGCGGTGTTGTCCGCCGGTGCACCCAAAATTAACCACCAGACTGGTGAATTTTCGCTCGATATAATCGTTGACACTGCGCTCCACGAGAGCAAAGACGTGGCTCATAAATTCATCGATGTCGGTTTCTTCTTTCAGAAACCGGATTACAGCCGGATGGCGCCCGTCCAACGTTTTGTATTTTTCATAGCGTCCCGGATTAAGGATCGCCCGGCAATCGAACACAAAACCGCCGCCGTTGCCACTCGTATCGGCCGGAATGTTCTTTTTATAAGCGAAGCTGTTGATCGTGACTTTCAATGAGCTGGGCGTTTTTTGAAAGGTTTTCAATTGCGGTGAGTCAGCGATTCTGTTCAGGACTTTCCAGAGTGTTGGAATTTCAACCGGCAGGGTTACGGTGTTCAGGATATAATTCAGATTGGCAATAGCGAAGGGAATACTGCGCAAGAAATGTTCTTTTTTTTCGTAGAATCCCCGGAATCCGTATGAACCCATGGCCTGCATGATGCGGATCAGGACGTATCCCCAATAATATTCGGTAAATGACTTTTCGTCGATGTTGACGAGTTGGCCGACCTGCCGGATATATTCCTGCAGGAGTACGTTCCGGATATGCTGGGGAATGTCGGCTTTGGCGTCATAGAGCAGAGAAGCGATGTCGTATTGTAAAGCGCCTTTGCGGCCACCCTGGAAATCGATGAAATACGGTTCTCCGTGAACCAGCATGATATTGCGCGATTGGAAATCGCGATAGAGAAAGTAATTGCAATCGGTTTGCAGGAGATAATCGCTGAATTTCTGGAAATCGTCTTCCAGTTCCTGTTCGTCATAATTGACTTTCGCTAACTTCAGGAAGTAATATTTGAAATAATTCAGGTCCCACATCATCGAGCGTTTGTCGAAACTGGCACGCGGATAACAGTAGTTATAATTCAGGTCTTTGCCGGCCAGAATCTGGAAACGCGGCAGTTGGGCGATGGTCTTTTTATATACTTCTATCAGATTTTTGGGAAAAATACCGTTTTGGTAAACCTGCGTTAAGTAGGCGTACAGTGTCAGGTCGCCGAGATCTTCAATGAGGTAAACGTTATTTTTGGCTTCCTCGGCATAAATTTCCGGGACGTTCAATCCGATCGCACGGAAATGCCGGGCGAATTCGATAAAGGCCGTGTTCTCTTTACGATCGGGATTAAAGACGCCGAGCGCGGTTCTTTTTTCTCCGGTAATCCGGTAATACTCACGATACGATCCGGAGAGCGGGAGGGCGGAAATACTCCGGGCGCTTTCAGCGGCCCAGCCTTCGAACAATCGGATTAAATGATTTTCTTTGTACAGTTCCATAATGACGGCATTTTAGGATTGTTTGATTAAAATTTCAAGTTAATTTGTGCTTTAATGAATTGAACGCACTGATTGCAGTTCGCCAGGCCTGTGCCGGATTATCGCAGGCAATCCAGGATTCGGCCGCGCAACCCTCGAAGCCCCATAAGGCGAAATTGCACATTCCGGACTGGTGAGCCATTTCGATCGCCTGCCTGATCTAGGCATTGCGTTCTGCCTTAATTTTACAGCATTGAATCCAGAATAAATGATCTTTAGAGTTTTCGGTGGCAATCCGCTTTAATATCAGAGCGTAATCCCGCACGGATTCAAGCGGCAGACCGGCCCACATCCAGTACGGTCCGGTCGATATGACATCCAGCGATCGGATTTTTGTATAGTGCTGCCAGTCCCGATAAACGGTTTCCGCTGGCTGGTCGGCCGTCAGGAACAGGATATTTTGCAAACCGGCCGCGCTGCTTCTGACGCTCAGCGATTCTAAGAATGCGACTAAACTTTCGATCTTGAAGGCTCTGACCTGATCATCTTCGATCTGTGACAGTGGTTTTGCGTTTTTCGTCATGAATATTTTCTGGCAATGTTCACAGCGGCATCCCCAGCGACCGGATTGGCCTTTGAGATGACTCGGGCTGTGAAAATGCGGCTCATCCCATAGAATTCCATCCGCATCGGTTGTAATTGCTACCGTTAACCAGTCTTGCATAAATCGCTGAAATTCCGGAGCATTCGGACAAGCGAGGTGAACACGCTGGCCATTGTCGAGCAATTGGCAACTGTCCTGAAAATGCTCGGTTACGAAGTCGGAGAACGGCTCACCGCCAAAGACATTCCCGACGCCCCATGGATCGAGATAAACCTTTAAGCCGCTTTCATGGGTGACATCGACAATGTCCGCGATATTGCCGCGATGATAAGTGTAATCGTATTCCGAGAAAGTATGTATGACGAAATTAAAGCCCTGATACTTAAGTTTGCGCATATCGGCTTTGACGTGACGCAGGATGCGACTACCAAAATAAGATGTTCCGGTGTTGATAGAATTCGTCATCGGCTGTAATTTCGGACGAATGAAAGCATTTTGGAAGAAATATTCTGTGTTGATCGTTTAAAAAATGCAAGCCGAATTTGACAAACCGGATAGGATTAAGTAATTTGAGCAGGTTTTATTTTAAAAAAGGAATTGTCGGATATATGAGTCAAATCAGGATCGATCTTCGTAGTGACACGGTTACCAAACCTTCTCCTGATATGCGGGAAGCAATGGCGCGGGCCGAGGTCGGCGACGATGTCTATGGTGAAGATCCGACAGTCAATCTGCTCCAGGAACGGGTTGCGGAGTTGCATGGCAAAGAGGCCGCGCTGTTCGTACCAAGCGGGACAATGTCAAACCAGATCGCGATCAAATGTCACACCCAACCCGGCGATGAAATAATCTGTGAGTACGAAAGCCATATTTACACTTATGAAGCCAGTGGAGCGGCTTTCAATTCGTTAGTGATGCCCCGACCGGTTAAAGGGCACTACGGCGTCATGGCGCTTACGGACGTTATTAAAGCAATCCGGCCTGATAACATACACGCCGGTCCGACCCGCCTGATCGAAGTAGAGAACACCCATAACCGTGCGGGCGGAACAATTTATCCGTTGGAAGAGATTCAGCGGTTGGCCGAAGTCGCCGACGAAAGACATATTCCGATGCATCTGGACGGCGCTCGTATTATGAATGCTGTCGTAAGTACGGGTACTGCACCTGTTGAATGGGCTAAATATTTTGATTCGGTTAGTCTTTGTCTGTCGAAAGGTCTGGGAGCGCCGGTCGGTTCGGTGCTTAGTGGCAGCAGTTCGTTTATTAAGAAAGCGTTGCGTATCAGAAAGATTCTGGGCGGTGCGATGCGACAAGTCGGAATTCTGGCGGCCGCCGGTCTGTATGCCATTGATCATAATATTCAGCGCCTGGCAGACGATCATGCCAATGCCCGTTTGCTGGCGGAAGGACTGTCAAAAATCGATGGACTGTATATCGATCCGCAGCAGGTGCAGACCAATATGGTTATGATTTACAATCGCCATCCGCATTTGTCAACCGGAGAGATGGTGCAAAAACTATTGGCGGCCGGGATTGGACTTAATGCCGTCGATAATGAAAGAATGCGCGCCGTGACACATCTGGATGTTAATAGAGACCAGATGGTTGAAACGGTTGAGGTTTTTAAAAAAATATTGGAAGCATACTAAATGAGGATTATCATTATCGGAGCCGGAGAGGTCGGTTACTATCTGGCGAAACGTCTGATCAGTGAGGATCACAACGTCACAATAATCGAGCAAAATCAGGAACGTTACCGACGCGCGACCGAAACCCTGGACGCTATCGTCATTCACGACAACGGCTCCAGTCCCCAGGTAATGTCAAATGCAGGTGTTTTGACCGCTGATGTTTTATTGGCAGTTTCCGGCAGTGACGACACGAATATTCTGGCTTGCATAATAGCCAAAAAAATGGGCGTGAAACGATGCCTGGCTCGTATTCATAGCGAGGAATTCAGTCATTCCAAATCGATCATAACCGGAAAAGATATCGGCATCGACTTGTTAATCCACCCGGAACGCACCGCCGCGGATGCAATTATCCGCCTGGTCGAACAATCATCGGCTTCCAAGTTGGTGACCTTTGAAGATGACCGGTTGCAGATCATTTCGCTGATAATCAAAGAGAATAGCCCCATCGCCAATCTGACTCTGGAGGAAGTTGCCAGCCGTAATCAAAATATACCCTTCCTGTGTCTTGGACTGTATCGCGATGAGAAAACCATCATTCCGCGTGGCAAAAATATCTATCAAAGCGGCGATGTCGCTTATTTTATTGCCCGGGAAGAAGATATAACGAATTTAGCCCGGATCGTCGGTTATCCCAGGAATGAACAACAGCAAATCATGATTCTGGGCGCCGGCCGCCTCGGTCGTATGGTTGCCGCGGTCTTGTCGCGTGAAATGAACGTCAAATTGATCGAAGAGAACCGGGAAACAGCTGAAGAGGTTGCGGTGGATTTGCTGGATACGCTCGTTCTGCACGGCGATGGAACGGACGTCGACTTTTTGACATCCGAGCGAATCGGAGATATAGATTGTCTTGTGGCGGTTTCCGGCAGCGAAAAAACCAATCTGCTCTCCGGATTACTCGCCAAGCATCTCGGCGTCAAGCGGGTCATAATTCATGTGACAACGAACGAATATATTCCGGTAATGGACAAGATCGGGATCGATGCCGTCGTCAGTAAAAACGTCGAGACCGTCAATGCCATCATGCGTTACATCCGTCGTGGTAATGTCATCGCGGTTTCATTATTCGAAAATATTAAAGCCGAAGCGATCGAATTGATCCCACGCACTGACAGTGATGTGACCAAGCATCCGATCAAAGATCTCGATCTCCCGGAAGATATGATTATCGGGGCTGTGATCCGGCAATCCAATATCATCATCCCGAATGGCAATACTCAGATTTTACCGGACGATAAAGTCGTCGTCTTTTTAAAACCTGCTCTAATTCAAAAAGTAGAAAAGTATTTCAACTGAATGGCATGAAGCCGCCTGTAATTCTGATCATCAAAACCGGTTCGACTTATCCTGATCTGAAAGCCGAATCGGGCGACTTTGATGCCTGGATTAAAAAGACTGGCGGCGATGCCGATATAACCTGGAAAATAAAACCGGTCGCGGACGTCGAACCGGAAAAGATCGGCAATTATCAGGGCATCATTATCACCGGTGCGCACTCTTCGCTGACCCAGTTCTACGCATTTTACAGCGGAATGGAACGAGTGGTGGAACGATTACTGGCACAGAGAATCTTTACTCTTGGGATTTGCTTTGGGCATCAGCTGATTCATAAGATAATGGGTGGCGTCATTATTACGAATCCGCTGGGAACGGAAATGGGTGTAGTGACCATTAATCTTACCATGCAAGGCTTCGTTGATCCGGTTTTCCACGATCTGGGCGGTAGTAAAATCCAGGTTTATGCTTCGCATTCCGATGTGGTTTCGCAACCTGCGCCGGATTTTATCCGGCTTGCCTGGAACGATCTTGTAGAATATCAGGCAACCCGCTACGATAATTTCATATACACGACCCAATTTCACCCGGAATATAATAAAAAGATCATGCGCCATTATTTATTGAAAAATATACCGTTGCTTGCCAAACAACATCTGCACAACCCTCTGCATATTCCTGCCCCTGAAATCGCTCTGCAAAATAATAAATCCTTACCGAAAAACGCCCGAATCGTCCGCAATTTTATTAACCTGATCGCCAATCAGAATTTATAAAATGGAAACGGTAACAGATCATCCCTGGCGGGTCTCGTTTCAACAGGCCAAGGCTACTCAGATGGAACTTGCCAAACGCATCGTTTTAGAGGAATTTACAGCCAGGATTGTCACAGTTTGTGCAGTGGATGTCTCATATGGGCGTTTCGATCATTCCGGCTATGCCGTTCTGGGATGTTTTTCGGTCGCATTTGATTCTCAGTCGGCGAGGTATGATTGCCGGATCGAGCGGATTTATACGGCAATCTCCAGAGTTGACTTTCCTTATGTGCCCGGCTACCTGAGTTTTCGGGAAATTCCGATTTTATTGCCGCTTTTCCGGCAATTGCCGGAAAGACCGGATTTGCTGCTGGTTGATGGTGCCGGTATCGCTCATCTACGCGGTATCGGATTGGCCGCTCATCTCGGGGTAATCTTCAACCTACCCGCGATTGGTTGTGCCAAATCGAGATTGTCCGGTGAATATTCGGAACCCGCCAATCGATCAGGTGCGGCAAGTGCATTAACGAGCAACAATGCAATTATCGGGGCCGTATTGCGAACTAAGAATAACACGAAACCGATCTTTATCTCGCCCGGACACCGCATGGATGTCGCCTCGGCATTGGCGATTATGCAGAAGTTCAGGGGTAAATATCGTATACCGGAGCCGCTCAGGATTGTCGATCTGGTTTCCAAATCCTTGCGTAAACATCCGGAATTGGTCGGTGAATCTCAGGCATTCATTTAAAATCATTTAAAATAAAAGGAGGCATTCCGATGAAGAAACTTTATCGCAGTAAAAAGCAGAGAATCCTTGCCGGGGTCTGCGGAGGCCTGGCAGAATATTTCGAAGTCGATCCGGTAATCGTACGCCTGATCTGGATCGTTCTGATAGTTTTCGGCGGAGTAGGCGTGTTGGCTTATATTCTGGCCTGGATCATTATTCCCTTTACTTCGGAAAATAGTGCTGAACCAGAGCCAGCCGCCGCAACGCCCGCAACCCAAGTGCAGACCAATCCGCCTGTTCAACCACAAAATCTGCGCTTATTCTGGGGAATCGTTCTGATCTTAGTCGGCGTACTGATAATTGCCCACCAATTCTGGTGGCCGTTAGATATTTTTCGGATGATGATGAGGAATATCTTCAAATTCTTTGTTCCGGCTTTACTGATTGTGCTGGGCATTTTTGTCATTTTGCAGAAAAACAGCGGTTCAAATAAGGTATAATAATTTAATTTATAAACCGGTTTGATAATGCCATTTATTTTAATTGTCGGCTGGATTAGTGGCGGAATCTTAAGTTATTCCGTACGACAGATAAAATATATCAGGTAATTGATTGGTGGCTCCAATAGATTTATTGGGAGTGACTTTAAATATTTTACTCACCTTTTTGAGAAATATTCATTAATTTGGCACCAGTTATGATCTTCGGATTGCAACCAATGCCTCAACAACAAAAGAAAAGAATATCTATGGCAGAAATGCCAACGGATAGATCACCAAAATATATCATCGAAACTCTATGGAGGTCAAATGAGTTATGTCAGTTCAGTAGTTGAAAGTCTTCAGACTCGGTACCCGTGGGAAAAGGAATTTTTACAAGCCGCTACGGAAGTACTCGAATCGCTGGAGGAATTTGTAGAACGTAATCCCAAGTATAAACAGGCCAAAATACTGGAACGGATTGTCGAGCCGGAGAGAATTGTTACATTCCGGGTCAGTTGGATCGACGACCGGGGCGAAGTCCAGGTCAATCGCGGATTCCGGGTTCAGTTTAACAGCGCCATCGGCCCCTACAAAGGCGGTCTGCGCTTTCATCCGTCGGTCACACTCAGCATGTTGAAGTTTCTGGCCTTTGAACAGATTTTCAAGAATGCACTGACGACTCTGCCGATGGGCGGCGGAAAAGGCGGCTCGGATTTCAACCCAACCGGCAAGTCCGACAACGAAGTTATGCGCTTCTGCCAGAGTTTTATGACCGAACTTTACCGGCACATCGGCGGGCACGTGGATGTTCCAGCCGGAGATGTCGGCGTAGGCGGCCGTGAAATCGGCTATCTCTACGGGCAATATAAACGCATCCGGAATCAATCTGACACGGCGACCCTGACCGGCAAGGGTTTGGCATTCGGCGGCAGTATTCTGCGACCGGAAGCTACCGGTTATGGCGCGGTCTATTTTGTGGAAGAAATGCTCAAAACCAAAGGTGAGGACATCGCCGGCAAAGTCATCGGCATTTCCGGTTTTGGTAATGTGGCCTGGGGCGTCGCCCAAAAAGCCACTGCGCTTGGCGCGAAAGTCATTTCGCTGTCCGGGCCTGACGGTTGCATCATCGATCCGGATGGCATCGGAACTCAGGAGAAATGGGACTACATGCTGGAAATGCGAGCCAGCGGTCGCGACGTAGTGAAAGATTATGCCGATAAATTCGGCGTGAAATTCTACCCGAATGCCCGGCCGTGGGACGTGGCTAAAATGGACATCGCCATTCCATGCGCCTTTCAGAATGAATTGGACCTGGCGAATGCCCAAAACCTGCTGAAGAACGGCTGTAAAATCGTAGCGGAAGGTTCGAATATGGGCTGCACAGCCGAAGCTTTTCACCTGTTGAACAAGAATATTATGTACGGCCCCGGAAAAGCCGTCAACGCCGGTGGCGTCGCGGTTTCAGGTCTGGAAATGTCGCAGAATTCCGAACGGCTGGCCTGGCCGGCCGAAGAAGTCGATCACCGTCTGAAGTGGATCATGAAAAGCATTCACAGTCAGTGTCTCGACGCGGCTGCAGCCGTCGGCGATCCCGGCAATTATGCCAAAGGCGCTAACATCGCCGGCTTTAAAAAAGTCGCTGAAGCCATGCTGGCCCAGGGCATCGTCTGAGTTTTTATATCAGTGCCAATCAAAAGGGCTGTCTCAGGGCAGCCCTTTTAATTTTATCTCCAACAATGTGAAGTGTATTTCTGACAAGATTAACAAGATATTTTATAATTGTTATTTCGAATTGTTATCCGGAGTACCTCGTAGATGGTAAAAATACAACCTTCACAAGGTTGAAAAAATAGCTGTATTAAACGACATTCAATTATAGAAAATTTCCACGGAATATTTTGAGAATTTGCCGGATTAGC
>Ga0074199_1001795_pt1 | contig 16140 bp, 22 predicted proteins | sample EPASupsiteSAE347_FD_64528 | JGI IMG/M metagenome (GOLD analysis project Ga0074199, IMG submission 64528) | Bioremediated contaminated groundwater from EPA Superfund site, New Mexico - Sample SAE3-47 | ecosystem: Environmental > Aquatic > Deep subsurface > Groundwater > Contaminated ...
TTCCGCCCCGTGGTATCTGGGGGAAGGCACCGCCCCATGAATTAATTTAAAAGCCAGACGGCGCGGCATGGATGCCCCCGCCCTTCCTTTCCACGAATCAGAGCCGGTAATTCCGATGGTAGGGGGGGGGCCTCGGGCCCCGCCATATCTTCGAATTTTATCAAATTGGAATCCGGCTCACAGCTGGTTGTTCGCGGCAGGATAGAAAAGATAACAAAAGCGCCGAAGCCGCGAACAGTCCCTTATGCGGACCATATCATCGCCGCGCATCTGGCGGATGTAATGGCCGGAACCAATCATTGCGGCCAGGCCCTGATTTATTTGTTCAGCATGACCAACAACATTCTTTCCAAGGCCGCTTACCTTAAGGCCGGTGACGAAGCCGAACTCAAACTGCGGCCATGGTCGGATGTTTCCGCAAAGTATGAACGCATCAACCGTTCGGACCTTGATGAGCCCGATCTTCTGTCCCGGGAACCGTGCTGGGGAGAACTTTTGCCTTGATATTTATGGCAGTATGATTTACACACGCGCTATGAAAGCAATCATACTTTCCATCGGCGATGAATTGATACTTGGCCAGACCGTGGACACGAATTCCGCCTGGTTGAGCGCCAGGCTTGTTGAATCTGGAATTGTCCCCGAATATCATCAGACCGTTCCCGACGAGTTGGTCGCGATAGTCGAGGCTTTTAAAGCAGCATCCACCGGAGCCGACCTTGTAATCGCCACCGGCGGGTTGGGGCCCACGGCAGACGATCTGACGCGCCAGGCCATGGCCGCTTTGGCGGGCGCCAAGCTGATTTTGCACGGTCCTTCGCTGAAAAAGATTGAAAGATTTTTCAGAAAGATTGGCCGGAAAATGCCGGCCGGTAATCGCATTCAGGCGATGATTCCTGAAGGCGGAATGGTGTTGTATAATCCGGTCGGGACCGCGCCGGGATTCTGTTGTTCAGTGGGAAAGGCAAAAATCATGGCATTGCCCGGCGTGCCGAAGGAAATGAAAGTCATGTTCGATCGGCATGTCTTGCCTGTCGTTAAGGCTGGCAACAGGCGCAGGGTATTGACGCAGCGGCTGAATGTTTTTGGCCTTGGCGAATCAATGGTGGCCGCAAAACTTGGAAAAATGATGGCCCGGGACCGCAATCCGCTGGTGGGGACCACCGTCTCCGGCGGGATTGTTTCAGTCAGGATTCGCGGTGAATTTGAAAAAAATAAAAAAGGCATACCCGAAATGCGCAAAACCGTTGCCGAAGTCAGACGTTTGCTCGGTGATTATATTTTCAGCGAGGCCGACGCCTCCTTCGCGGAAGTCGTCGGCGAACTGCTGCTGGCGAGGAACAGGACCCTGGCAACGGCCGAAAGCTGCACCGGCGGCATGCTGGGCAGCATGATCACGGAAGTCCCCGGGTCCAGCAGGTATTATCTCGGCGGCTGGGTGGTTTATTCCAACCAGATGAAAACTCAAAATATTTCCGTGCCCGGAGATATGATCCGCAGGGAAGGCGCGGTGAGCGCGGAGGTTGCGCGGAAAATGGCCGAAGGAGCGCTTATGAAAGCAAAGGCCGATTACGCGCTGGCGATTACCGGCATTGCCGGGCCAAAGGGCGGTACCAGAAAGAAAAAAGTCGGCACGGTCTGGATAGCCCTGGCGGAAAAGAAAACCGCCGGTTGCGCCGTTTACGCCGAAAAATTCTTGTTTCCCGGAGACCGGGCCATGATCCGCGACCGGGCTGCCAAAATGGCCTTGAATATTTTGAGATTGCGGTTGATGCGGAATTGAATTATCTTTTTCAAGGATTAAGTCTTTTTTAGGCATAAAGCGCCTTTTGAAGGCCATTTGTGCCGGAGCAGAAAAGCAGTATTTATGAAAATTCTGATCGCGGGCGAGGATGCCGCCTCTTCATTGGGCGCGGAAATAAGGCAAAAAGCGGAGGATTTGCGCAGGCGGACCGGCCGTAACGCGCCATCAAAGATTTCTCCGGAAATAGGCGCTTTGGCCCTGCACAAGGCGCGGTCGGATGAGGAATATTTCGTTCATTACATGCGGCTGCTCCGCTATCGCGACGCCTATGACACTTATGATTTTGACATCCCGCGCCGGGCCGGTTTTGTCGGCGCCATAATGGCGGGTTTTAAAAAAATCCTTTGGAAACTCCTGCGTTATCAGCATGACCGCATCGCCTTCCGCCAGAACTTGATCAACAGTCTGTTTACCAACGCAATTGAATTCGAGATGGCGGAAAGACGGCGCAATGATCAGGAAATCCACCTGCGCCTGGAACGGATCGAAACCCTTCTTCGGGAACAATAAGCCAACCCTCAAGAGCGATGAATATCCATCAAATACTGGCCGGGTTTGCCGACGGCGATGCCATATCGCATGAGGCCATGCAATTGCGCGATATTATCCGTTCCTGGGGATATGAATCTGATATTTTTGTCGAGCCGGCCAGGGTGTCGCCGAGTCTCTACCAGCAGTGCAAACCGCTGTCCGCTTATTCCGCAACGGCGGATGACGTCTGTTTGCATCATTATGGCATTAATTCGCCTTCCACGGATTTATTTCTGGCATCCCCGGCAAAGAAGGTGATTATTTACCACAACATCACTCCCGCCGAATATTTTTACGGATTTGACGACAGTCTCGCGTCCGAATTGCGCGCCGGACGTTCAAGGCTGCGCGATATTTGCCGCATTGCCGATTCGGTCTGGACCGTATCACAATTCAACGCCTCCGAATTGAAAGAGCTGGGCGTGGAGAAGGTGGAAGTTTTTCCGCTGCTGTTCTCCCCCTGGAATCTCGACCTGATTCCCGAACCGCTGATTCTGCAAAAATTCACGCGAAAATTGAAGAACATCCTGTTTGTCGGCAGAATCGTCCCCAACAAGCGCATCGAAGACTTGATTCAGGCATTTGCCTGGTACAACAAGACCATCAACCAGTACAGCCGCTTGATAATCGTGGGATCCAATCGCAGCGCGCCGCGCTATTACGCCATGTTGCGCATGCTGGCCGGCGATCTTGATCTGCCGAATGTCTGTTTTGAGGGGTTTGCCGCCCCGGCGGGCCTGGCGGCTTATTACCGCGTGGCGGACGCCTATGTCTGCCCCAGTATTCATGAGGGCTATTGTCTGCCTCTGATCGAGGCCATGTACTGTAAAGTGCCGGTCATCGCCCGCGCAGCGGGCGGCATGCCGGAGGCAATGGATCGCGCCGGCGTTTTGTATGCCGGTCTCGACGAAATTGAACTTGCCGAACTAATCAACAGGGTGATCGCAGATAAAAGGTTGAATGCCAGGATTATTTCCTCCCAGACGGAACGCATAGCCAAATTGCAGGCGCGGCAGCCGGACTTGGAGCTAAAAACGCTTCTGGGCGCCTGGCTGAAGTGATGGGAAGGCACAAAGGCACAGAGTGGCAAAGGTACAAAGCCGGAAAGAAACAGAGCCTTTGAATACAAAGTACCAATTTTGCTTGCTCTGCGTTATTGCCGCATTTTTAGTCGTCCTGGCTGGTTGTCATCGTTCAGAAAGCAATCATTCCCGGCTCGTTTTATCCCCTGTTGTTTTTAACGCATCGAACGCGTTTGCGGAAGTCAAAGCCCTTAATGCCATTGGCCCGCGGCCGTCCGGCTCGCCTGGGGCGAAAAAGGCGGCGGAACACCTGCTGGAACGCCTGCGCTCCATTGGAGTCGACGCGACTATGGATGAATTTGAGGATGACGCGCCGGCCGGCAAGGTTGTTTTTCGCAACGTCATTGGAACATTACCTGCCTGGAACAATGGGGAAAAATCGGAAACATGGATAATTCTTGGGGCTCATTACGACACCAAAACCGGCATTGCAGATAATTTTACGGGCGCGAATGACTCCGCCTCGGGCGCCGGTGTTTTGCTGGAAATCGCGCGCGTCATTAAAACGGCATCAAATAATTTAACATCAAATTTCATGTTCGCATTCTTTGACGGGGAAGAGTGCAGGCAAAATTATTCCGCCAATGACGGCCTGCACGGCAGCCGGCGGCTGGCAAGGCAGTTGCAACAGGACGGCCGGGCTGCAAAAGCGCGGGCGGTCATTATCCTTGACATGATCGGCGACCGGGATTTAAGCGTTACCATTCCGCGCAACAGCACCTCGTATCTTATCTCGGGCCTTTTCAAGGCGGCCGCGGAGGAAAACACGCGCGGCAAGTTTGCGCTCTATGACTTGGAAATGCTGGATGACCACCAGCCGTTTCTTGCCTCAGGCATGCCTGCCATAGACATCATTGATTTTGAATACGGCTCCCAACCCGGCAAGAATGACTACTGGCATACTCCCGAGGACACGATTGACAAATTGAGTCCGGCAAGTCTTGAAATCATCGGCCGGACGGTTTTGCGTCTGCTTGATGATTTGGTGTACAGAGGACCCATGCCGGCCATACTCACTTCGGACCAGCGGCATGTCAGTTATTTTGTTTGTCGGATTCGTGAATTGCTGATTGCTGGATAAAAAACTTGCCGGAAGCAATTTTGTTTTGTATCTTAACTATCAGAGGTAAAGATTATGTTAAAGTCGGTTGAGGCAACAATTGAGGCAAACGGCAAAATTCATCTGATAGAGTCCGTGCATTTACCGCATGCCTGTCGCGCAATCGTGACGATAATTGAAGAACCGGAAATTTCGGAAACCGCTTTGCTGAGCGAAAACGCGTTAAGCAAAGACTGGAACCGTCCGGAGGAGGATAAGGCGTGGTCTCACCTTCAGCCGGCTCGGTAGTTCTCGTTAAATTTCCATTCTCCGACCTGTCGTCAGCCAAGTTGCGCCCGGCAATCGTTCTCGCCGCGTCCGGACGGGATGATTGGATTCTTTGCCAAGTGACAAGCAATCCTTATTCCGATCCGAACGCAATCCGGATCACAGACGATGATTTCATGTCGGGTTCCCTTCAACACGTAAGCTTTGCCCGTCCCAGCAAGCTTTTCACGGCAAACGGATTCATCATCCATGCCGAGGTCGGTCGACTTGTGCCAAACAGTCTGGATAAGGTTCGTCGGGCTGTAACCGACCTGCTGCATCAATAATGAGGCACAACGCGAGGCCGGAGAGCGCCTTTAGATTGCCGGCCATCTGAAACGCGATCCGCTTGCCGATGTCGACAGCCGTCTATTTGTGGGATTGCCGATATAAAACTGACCAAAGATTCCTGTCATGAAAAAATATTACGAGATATACGAGGACCGGTATCGGAAGGTTTATGATGCCGGCATGTCTTTCTGGCGGTATGACCATGACAAGGGCGAGTCCTCGGAAGTCTCCATATCAAAGACTTGGCTGTTAAGAAGAATCTGGAAATCGCTTTTTCCATCGGCAATGTCCTTGGTTTGAAAGAAATCAGGCCGGAAACTTTCGATATCGTATTCGAGTCACAATGCTTTCATCACATGGTCTATGACCGTGATTTGCGGCAATGCTTTTGGGAAACATTTCGCATTTTAAAACGCGGCGGAATGTTAATCTCCAAACACGCATGGAGCGCCAATGGATTCGATGGCCGCATCGAAACACCTGAAGACGTCGATCAATATATGAAACCGGTTTACGAGCAGTTTCATGGTCGCACCTACACTCAGGCATACAAAGATGAAAAAAACGGTTGCCTGAAAACGGTTGAAGTTGACATAATACCGGCGCGGACGAAAAGCAAGGAAGCCGCCGTCAGGGATTTTGAATCGGCCGGCTTCAGGCTGATGAAAGTCATCGGCGAGTCATGCGCGGTTTTCATAAAAAACGGACAATCGGTTTAATACAGTCGTCAGAAAAGGAAACACAAAGATAAGTCTTGAATGGCTATAAACAATAATATATCTTTTTACCATGAGTCCGAATGTTAAAGCCATACTTGCCGCGATGGTTGAACGAATAGTGACCGGTTTCAAGCCGGAACGCATCATTCTGTTCGGTTCAAACGCCCGTGGTACCGCCGGAACCGATAGTGACGTTGATTTGATTATTGTCATGCCCACGACAGAATCCAAACGTAAAATTCGTCTGGCAATCCGCGAAGCAGTAAGCGGCATGGGACTTTCCAAAGATATTCTGGTTTACACCCCCGAAGAAATGGAACACTATCGCCATCTGACGGGTTCATTAGTCAACTCCGCATGGCATGAGGGCAAAGTGCTTTATGAACGTGTCGCCTGATAAATTACACTGGATTCAGCAATGGATTATTAAGGCGGAGGGCGACCTTAAGGCAACAGAACATTTATTGACGCTTAAAGACGATTGTCCCACAGAAGTTGTCTGCTTCCATGCCCAGCAAGGCGTTGAAAAATATCTCAAAGCGCTGTTGACCTTATTTGACATTGATTTCCCCAAAAGTCATGACATTGGCGCTACGAATGAAAACGGTTGAAGTTGACATCATCCCGGCCAGGACAAAAACCAGGGATGCGGCTCTCAAAGAGATCGAATCAATCGGCTTCAAATTGATAAAAGTGATAGGCGAATCATGCGCGATTTTTGAGAAACAGCATTGACATATAACCATAATTTCCGTATGGTTTTCCATATGAAAACTACATTAGCCATTAACGATGTTGCCATGCGTGCGATCAAACAGGAGGCGGTGCGCCGTGGAACGACAATGTCAAAGCTGGTGGAGGTTGCGTTGACGGCGTTTTTTCGTCCAACCGGCCGGCAGCGCGATCTTCCCCCTCTGCCGGAATATCGTAGCGGCGGAGCGCGAGTGGATATAGCCGATCGGAATCGACTGTATGAAGTCATGGGGAACTGACGATGTTTGTCGTGGATACCAACATTTTGATTTATGCGGCCGACCGCGACGCTCGCGAACACGCAAAATCGAGGGAACTTCTGCTCAAATGGCGCGCCCATAAAACGCCATGGTATCTCACTTGGGGAATTATATATGAGTTTCTCAGAGTGGCCACTCATCCGAACATATTTCGCAAGCCGTTTTCAACTGCCGATGCTTGGCGTTTTATTGAAGCAGTGTTGATTTCCTCAAGCGTAAGCATGCTGGTTGAAACTGAGCGGCACCGCCACGTGATTGAAGAGGTCTTCGCCGAAATTCCCGGCATCAACGGCAACCTGGTTTTCGATGCGCATACCGCCATCCTGATGCGTGAAAACGGCGTGCGGACGATTTATACACGTGATACGGATTTTAACCGGTTCCCTTTCATAGATGTGATCGATCCCATCACGGAATACCGCCGAACCACGGCATCCCGGTAATACTGACCTGCGCTCTCCCCGTGACAAAAGACATAGGCGCCATTAGTACCTCAATGGTGAGATACTGCCAAAAAAACAAGAAACAGAAATATTTACCACGGAGGTCACGAAGACACGGAGATAACCCAAGAGGAGATTTTTTTCATCCCGATAGAAATCGGGATGAAAAAAACGGTAGTTGGAGGAATACGGGGAGACGGACAAAAACCTTCCTTCCTGCTCCAGCGAAAAAGTCTTGCTTAAAATCTGTTTTGCCGTTCAGGCAAAATAGATTTTAAGCAACCTCTTCTTGTGCCAACCTCTGTGCCTCTGTGATCTCCGTGGTTAGGTTGCGGGCTCTGCTCGCTTTAGTTTAAAAAATCCGGATACCATTCTTCCATTTTTGCGTCTATAGTAATAAAAGCCGTTATTGTGACTGCAGACGAAGATTTATAGAGAATAACATTGAGCGCACAATCCGAAGAAAAATTGATTGATTTCGCGTTAGCCGGCGATACCGATGCGTTCAATTCGCTTATTACCAAATATTACCAGCAGGTCTATGCGCGCCTTTCGACAAGAACCGGCAATCATTTCGACAAGCAGGACATTCTCCAGGAAGCGTTTCTTATTTCCTGGCGCAAACTGGCACAACTGAAAGACAAGCAGAACTTCGCGGCATGGGTTTGCCGGATTGCCGACAACCTTGCCAAAACATGGCATCGCCGCCACTGTGTCCAGATACAATTTGACGATGTACTTGGGCTCATGGACCAACAGAAAATTAACGATGATTGGAACGAGGATGATCTGATCGTCAAGTCACAAGTGCGGTCTGCCTATGGCGCCTTGTCGGATCCCCATAAAGAAGTGATCCGGCATCATTATTTCAACAATCGAAGTTACGAGGAAACAGCAGCCATATTGAACATCAACGTGGATTCCGTACGCAGCCGTCTGCAGAAAGCACGGGTAAAATTAAGAAAGGAAATGCAACACATGACAGCAAAAGCAACCAACCGTAATATTTTTGAATTGAACAGGAACGATCTGAAAACATTGCGAACGGCGGCGGTATTGTGCGATACGAATCCAAAGCGGCCTATGCTAGCCGGAGTATTACTGGAAACCCACGGCCGGATTGTGGCTACAAATGGGCGAGTATTAGTGGCGCGAAAATCAAAAAGGCTTGCGGACCTTGAAGAAAACGTGATTATCGGCGACTGTTTGAAGATGCCCGATGCTTCACGCGCCACGCTTGTCTTGGGCGTAGACGAAGCTGTGCTGCGGTTTAAAGGCAAAGAAGAAGTGTTTCCCGTGATCCACGGCGAATTTCCAAAATATGAACAAGTTCTGCCGAAAACCTGGCATAATAAAATCAGGGTAAAATCTGCCGATTTCAATCGTTTAGCCGATGAAATCAAGCCGCACCTTGAGCCGCGTCATCCGGCCCTGAGCGGATTCAAATATGATCCGGTAGTGGAATTGTGCTTTAATCCCTTCAACCTGGAACTATCCGTGGCAACCGAAAAAAATATGGGATATAGTCGCCTTGATCCAAAATCAAAAAATAAAATTCATTTTGACCAATCTTCGGATTGGAGCCATGGCGCGGCGATCAAATTCACCACAATGAACAAGAAATCTCCAATGGAAATTCCTGACATGCTCTTTAACTTTGGTTATATAAGTAATGCGGTTACGGCGCTATGCCTGAAACCGGACGAGATGATTGAATTCAGAATAACCGATTCCCCGGAAACAATGCCTTTTGGCATCTTTTCAGCGTCCGATCCGGAACAATGGGCGGCGGTCATGCCGATGCGGCGATAGGAATAATGCAACGGTCCATGCCGGCCAGATCATGCTTTGCGCCATACCGCGCTTGTAAAGAAAGGCGATTGGTTGTACTGTCTGGCGTAACAAGCAAACAATAAGGAGTAATGTAATACTATGATAAAAAATAAAAAGTTCATGTTGTTTCTTCTTTTTTCCATGTTGTTCTCACTTGGGATATATGGCAACCCTTCGGGCGTGGATTATAAACCGGAACCTTTTATGCCCCTTGTGGATATTCCGCGCCTGAAAGTTCCGCCAAAACTGGACGGCGTTGTCAATGAAAACGAATGGGCCGGATCCGCTTCCCTGGATGATTTTATGGTGCCGGCTAGCACCAATCGCGCTGTGCCAGCCACAAAATGCCGGATTGGCTTCGATGACCGGAACTTATACATTGCCTTCCGGTGCGAAGTTGTTCCGGGCACAGCGCCACAGGCAAAAATAAAAAAACATGACGGGTCGGTTTGGAGCGACGACAGTATTGAATTCTTTATCTGGCCGGATGGGGCAAAATCATTTTATGCTCAATTGGTTGCCAATTCGATCGGAACGCGTTTTGACCAAAAATGTTTTTTTGATCCGGTCAGATATTATAAAACCGACGCGGATGGTATATCGTGGAATCCGTCATGGGCAACGGCAACAGCCAGGGAAAAAGACGCTTGGACAATGGAAATGGCGATCTCCTGGAAATCGCTGGATATTGAACCAAAGGGAATAAAAGGTTTCAGGTTGAATATTTGCCGGAACGCAGTTCCTTCTTCGGCTTGTCATTCAAGCTGGGCCTATCTGCCTGAACCGGCTTTCCATATGCCAGACCGTTTCGGTATTGGAATATGTTGTTTTGATCCTGAAAAACGGCAAATCGAGGATATTACCGCAACCGGCCTGGGCATGGCCGGGCTTTTGTCGCGGGTAAAGGACGAGAAAGACGGCGGCAAGCGGTTTGCAATCGGGCTGTTTTCAACTGCGGACGCCGCCAGGGATGTGGCGTCCAATTTTGTGGTTAACTGCCGCTTTGAAAGCACTGATTATGATAAAGACGCGGAAGGCAAATGGGCTGCCTGTCCGGAGATATCCGAATTGCCGGAATTGCAGAGTTGTGTTTATTCGAACCTGAACCTGGCATTCCATCGCCGTGGACTGCGCGTCAACAAGCATGCACCGGGACGCTACTATATCGAGCGCTATTTTTCCGCAACAAATCAGTTACCGTTATTGCGATATTATGCCTGTCCTGACTGGTCCGGGACAGCGGTGATATTGTTGGATGCACAGCCGAGAAGCCAAACCAATGCGCTCAAAACCATCACCCAAAACGCATGGCATTCATCTCCGAAGCTGGATGCACACTACATTGCGGTCGGAGACAAGATTGCAGGCAAAATATCAGCCGATGTGCCGGCGGATGCATGGTTCGACTGGTCGGAACAGGCCGCCGACGCGAGCAGAGACGGCAAAATGTTTGTATCGCCTTATGGTCTGCGGCTCGTGCTTTGCCGGCAGAATGAAACAAATAATCCGGTCTGGCAGCAGGATGTGTCACTCCAACCATGCGGAACAGCATTTGCCATCCCGGAAACCAACCTTGCAGCAGGCGTCTATACGCTGGACGTGTTGGCCCGTGATCCGGAAGGAAAAACGCATAAAATAAGATCAGAATGGAAATCAAAACGCGGCATATCCACAATGACGCCGGATGTCCCGGTGGTCATTGTGGAAAAACTTCCGGTGGAATTGCGGGGAAAATTGAAAATCGCAGACACGCTAATCACCAATGCCGTCCTGATCGGCAATCCAGCCGGGAAACAATTTCCAAAAGATGATATGCCCGACTGTCAGGCGCGAAGCGTTCACGCTCTCCATCTCTTTGAAGGCCGCATCTATGTCGGTTCCGGCGACTGGAGCCGCAATCGCGGTCCGATTCAAATCTGGTCTTTTGCGGCGGACGCAGACAGTCCGGTAACGGAGTTCGTGAAGGAATTTACGGTGGATGACGAAGCGGTTGATATCTTTCGAGATTATAACGGCAAGCTTTATGTGCCCGGCATTGATGCGGCTGACAAGGTGGATGACCAATGGGCGCTTGGCAACCTTTATATCAAGGAGAACGGCAAGTGGCGCAAATTGCGTACGGTCCCGAACGGTATTCACGTCCTTGACGTTGCGGTATTGGGAAATACTCTTTATGTTTCCACGGGCACTGAAACCGGCGCAGGACTTTTTGCCTCTCAGGACGACGGTCAGACCTGGATCCGGTGTCAGGGGCCCGGCGCGCAGGAGGGAAGGTTTTATGAGATTCTGCCAATTAATGATATACTCTTTGTCACTGGTTTTCAATCAAAGCTTGGTGCGTATCGCTGTAAAGATACTACAATGGAACGGTTGTTTCTGCCGATGACAACCGGCTATAGTGGGAACAGAGGGCAAATATACCGGCTTAAACAATACGGCGATGGTGCTGTCTACACTTTGCGCGGTTGGGGCGAAGAAAAAAGTCATCAGCCGCTTTATTGGTTGAGCGACCTTAAAGAAGGCGCAAGGCCAATCGAGGTTTTTAAAGACAAACAGGTTCGCGACATCGTGGTTCGCGGCAAGGTCTGTTATGTCCTGTGCGGTTCTTCTGAAAAACAGGGAGATGTCCCTGAATCGTCGTCATTTATCGCGCAGATTTTTTCGTCCGCCGACCTGAAGGACTGGACACTGGAAGCAGAAGCAAAAATGCCGGCCTTGCCGAATTCGTTGGAAGTCACCGGCAGGGCTTTCTTCATCGGCCTGGCCAACGGCAAGCCTTGGAAAAGCGCGGACACGGCATCCGGAAATATTTACCGATTGGAACGTACTTCCAAGTGAAGGGTATTATTCCAACCCTCCATGCGGCGGGCGTCGCCTTTATCGATGATCTCGGCCTGTTTGACGGTCTGGCCGAATGTGTTTTGAGCAAGTAAAATAATCTTATAGGCTTGTGATTTACCCATTGCAAAGTATAATTCGTTTGTATGGATAAAAGCAAGTTGCTCGAATATTTAAGCGCCATGGATGAGGCGCTTGCCGAAGAAACCGAGCTTGTGGTTTACGGCAGCGCCGCGTTCATTTTGCTGGATGAAGATGGTCGCACGAGTCTGGATATTGACGTTGCCGCGCCATATTCGCGCGTAAATTATCCGGATTTCTGCCGTGCGGCCGCGCTTTCCGGTTTGCCCGTCAATCCACCGGAAGACACTTCGGGTGATCATATTGAATGGATATCATCACTGCGCTTATGCCTCAGGAAACCGCAATCCGGTGATGAAATTGTGCTTTGGCGCGGAAAGCGGCTGACGGTCAAAACCGTTTCGGCCGTTGACCTTATCGCCAGCAAACTCATTCGTTACGACCCGACAGACCAGGCCGATATTCAGCATATTTTTAAAATGACAAGGCCCTCTTTTGAACGCGTTCAATCGGCCGTTGCCGCATTGCCGGAGCCTTTTAACACTGACCCGTTGGTTCTGGAAAACCTGGAAAATTTTAAGGCCGATATGCGCATGTGGGTGGAAAAGTCCTGATGACCCCAAGGGAACAACTCGAAAAAGCCTATGCCCTGGCTTTTGATCCGGCCAGCCTGAACGAGTTATGGGGTCGGATCAAACGCCATGAGATCAAAGACATCGCCGAAACGGCGAAGCTGGTGGACATGGCGCTGCTGCTTCATCAGACGCTTCCCGAAGGCGGTTATTCCTCCCAGCGGGCCTTGAAACGCCTTGCCATTTATCAAGCCCGCGCCCGGTCCTTCGGTCTGCCGTGTTTCCTGCGCAATATCCGCAAAGCCCTTGGCGCGGACGCGCCCCTTGAACCCGGAACGGTTCCGCCCGAAATGGTCAGGGACATAGCCCTGCCTGAATTGAGCCATCATACCGCGGCAAACCGCCATATTGCCGATCATTCGCGCTGAGCGCCGCAAGAGGTAGCAGCGTGTCGGAGTGTCGGCGTATGGGAGTGTCGGAGTAAAAACGCCCATCATTCATATCCCCATGCCTCGTAATGCCAAAAATCATACAAAAAATCGAAACGATTACGGCCTATTTACTGATCCGTGCTGTTCTGACCGGTCACCTGGCCCTTACTTCCCTGCATACCAAGGACGCACCGGAGGCAATCAGGAGACTTCTGGACATGGGGGTTGAACCGTTTCTGATCAATTCCGCCAATCCCTGCGTGATATCTCAAAGGCTTGTCCGGATGATCTGCCGGGATTGCATTGAAGAATATAAGCCCGAGGAATGGGCTATGGATTTGACGCGGAAATGTAAAGATATGAAATTTTTCAAGGGCAAGGGCTGCAAAAAGTGTTATGGGTTCGGTTATCGCGGCAGGACGGCCATTCACGAGTTGCTTGAGCTTGACGACAAAATGAGGCGCCTGATTACGAGCAGTGCCGGCCTGGAAGAATTGCGCGACCAAGCGATAAAATCCGGCATAATCACCATGCGCCAGGACGGAATCGAAAAGGCAAGACAGGGCATCACAACCGTTGAAGAAGTAATGCGCGTCTGTTCCCTTTCAGGCTGAATGACAAGCAGGCGCCTGTTTTTTTATTGCTGCTCACCCCAAATACTTCCGCGAAACGGCCGGCCGGAAGATTGCGCCATGGCGCGCGCCATCCGTTGCATCCGGATCAATATGGAGATTTTTTTCGCAAACGGCTCTCTGGCCAGTTGCTTTCTCATTGCCGCTTTTTCCCGAATCAGAGCGTCAACGCTCATAAAATTGTCTCCATTTTTCCAGCAGACTATATGTTCCCAGAATTTGCTCAAGACGCTCCTGATCCAACGGCACAGCTTCGTTATTCACTATTAGATCAAGTTTGGCGCGGTCCTTAGGACGATATAATTTCAGCATATTTGCGACAAGATATTCAAGCGTGATAATCTTCGTCGGCACATCCTCAATAACTATTTCCCGGGCATTAGAAAGCGCTTCAGAGAGAAGGCCGTCGTCTGCAGGGATAAACTGCACTGGCACGCCGGCGATCATTATTTGATCTTCTTTGCCGAAACAAAACCCCATCTGTTTTAATTCCCGATATACCGGAGTCGGGTCAAGCAATGCCCCGGCATTGTGAGGAAATACGCAAACCACATCAAAGTCATAAGTCAACACTGGTTCGGCGTAATATAAGACCGCTACGCCGCCGCCGATGGCATAATCCGCTAACAATCCCTTGTTTTTAAGCTCGTTAAGGGTCCGTAAAACGGGCCCGATAATATCCCCGCGCATTGACAGAAAATCATTTTGACCATTATTACTCATGCCACATCGTGTTTTGATTTGAAGGTATCAGTTTATACGCGAAATGCAAGATTGTTCGATTTGATTCAACGGGGGGCGAAAAAATTGACAGAGGGTAATGGGTGTGGATGAGATTCCTCGTCATTCCGCTGTTCGCGGGGTTCCTCTGAATGACACTGCGGCAAACCGCTTAAATGATCGATCGTAGGTGCGTTCCACGTCATTCGGAAAAGCACAGGCCGGCAGTTCGTTCATGGCCAGATGGTAGCGCAGGCACTCGCAGCATTTTCCCTTGCGCGGGCAGGGGTCATAAGTGCAGTTGCATTGTACGCGGTTATTCTTGATGTTCTGGCATTCGCTCATTTTTCGTTCCTTCCTCTATTTTCAGGGCGCGTTGCCGCGCCTGACCCTCGATAAGCGCAAATGACGGAAAATACTTCAAGGTCATGGGATTGTCGTTGCTTTTCATGTATTGTTCCCATAGCATTTTGGCCCTGCTTTGCAACGCCTGGGCTCTTTCGGAAGAATGGGTAGAGCTGGGCGCGTAACTTTGAAAAAGCAATCCCTCAATGACGGCCACGGCGTTGGCCGAGGGCAGTCGGGCGATGTCGGTCTGATCGCAATCGCGCAGGTATTTCTCGAAATTCATTTTCCCGCGCAATTGCGGCGCTTCCGAAAGCATTCTGTCGAATAATTGTTTTGCCTCCCCGTCTTTGCCGTAGGCGTGAAGAAAGAAAACTGCCTCGGCAAGGAAATTGATGTAAGCCGTTTCAAAAAGTTCGCTGTGCCGGCGCTTTATGCCTTCTTCATAGGCTTTCAGAGTACCGGGTAAGGCGGTAAAAAGCGGCGTGGCAACATATATGCCGGCCTTGGGATCGAAAAAAAGCCGTCCGTGCCTGAATTCGGCTGCCAGGCATTGAAAGAGCATGTGGTCGCATGAACTGGTGTCCTTGCCCGGCGCAGCCTCGTGCAGCCCCCGGTAAGCCCAATAAATTGCGTGAGATTCCGGCATCCGCCAGTCGAACGGGCAATATTTACGTTCAATCGCCTGCATGATTTCAGGGTATAATTTGTATTCGTTGCGCATTTTTTTCGACACTGTGGCCGGCAGCCCTGCTGCCTTTGAAAAATCCGGCCGCGCTCCGCCGAAAAGTTCGGTCATTTCCTCGGCGAGTTTGATCTTGTAGTAGAAGTGCATGTCGTCCCACTCCTGGCCGATTTTGTGCTGATAAAGCCAGCCCAAATCGTGATAGAGAACCGGATCGTTTGGGTTGTATTGCAGGGCCTCATCACGCAGCAGTTGGATGCCGTTCCTGATCCAAAGCCAGCGATGCTCCGGGTTGGAGAAAAGAATGCTGATATTGTAGGCCATGTTCCAGGCATGGAAGGACCAGACGGTCGTGAATTGGGGCTCCAATTTGGTTATCCAGTCGGCAAGCTGGGCGATTTCAAAAACCTTTCCCTCGGCCTGGATGGTAATGAGGCGCATCCACAGCAAGTCTACCAGCAGTCCCCGGAAGCCGCCGAGCGCAACGGTCGTCAGGGTTATGAGCGGTGTTGCCTCGTCATGCAGGGTTTTGCCTTGTGCGCCGGTTTGCAGCGGGAGCGGGCGCGTCTGCCAGGAAGCCCAAAAGAAAAATATAGCGGCGGCAAGGATGAAAGAAAAATATTTTTTATTCATGAGCCAATTTCAAAACTCGGGTTTTTTGATGAATAATTTTCGGAAAATTTGCTTGAAAATCGGAGTGTTCCACGCTACAACATGTTGTGATACAATAACATGCGCGTTATCAAGAAAGGAA
>Ga0074199_1001796_pt1 | contig 16139 bp, 18 predicted proteins | sample EPASupsiteSAE347_FD_64528 | JGI IMG/M metagenome (GOLD analysis project Ga0074199, IMG submission 64528) | Bioremediated contaminated groundwater from EPA Superfund site, New Mexico - Sample SAE3-47 | ecosystem: Environmental > Aquatic > Deep subsurface > Groundwater > Contaminated ...
TGCGATTGTAATAGAAAGCAGAAGTACCGCAGGAATTGCGGGAATTGAAGCCTGTCAGAGTAATCTCAATAGAGAAACGATGAAACAGGAAGCCACCCTACTTGTAGGGTGGTAGTTCACGCGGCTAAGAATTTGTTTATGTCTTGCTGATTCTTTTCTGGCTTTGAGCTCGAGTATTTTTTTTTCTCTAAATACCCTGTTCCTCCGGCTAAGAGAACATTCCTGTAAGCTTAAACTCATGGATTTCACAAAAAATCCCCAAACCACAACGTTTTTAAAGGTCTTCGTACAATTATAGTACGATTTGCATAGATGCGAATAGATATTCATCCATGCAATGATCATCCAAAGAAAAGTAGTTAGATATTCATAATTATACACGGTACATAGAATAGAATTGAATAATGTACCTATATAACAATGTTGATAGTCATTTCCAATAATGGACGAGAAATAACGTGGGCGGCTCCTGACATAGGGGCTACTGACTAGTGTAAAAACGTTAAATTAGCCCGGACTGATGAAACTTTTTTCTAACTACTGTTCAATGGGAGGGTACTATATGCAAAATTCAGATACAACGAAATACATCATTCATGCTAAAATAAAAGCAGATGGAGTTATCGAGCGCCCCGACGTCATCGGGGCGATATTTGGACAGACCGAGGGGTTGATAGGCGCAGACCTTGACCTCAGAGAACTTCAGAGAAGCGGCAGGATCGGCAGGCTTGAGGTTAACATTAAATCCAACATGGGAAAATCCATGGGCACGATAGAGATCCCGTCAAGCCTTGATAAAGTCGAGACCGCAGTGCTTGCAGCAAGCCTTGAGACCATTGACAGGATAGGTCCCTGCATTGCCAACATCGGCATAGGAAAGATCGAAGATGTCAGAACCTCGAAAAGAAAAAAAGTCATAGACCGCGCCAAGCAGATCCTCTCCGAGATGTTCGACGAGATGCTGCCTGAGAGCCAGGAGATCACGGATGAGGTGAGGCAGTCCCTCCGTATCGAGGAGATAACGACCTACGGGAAAGAGAACATCCCCATGGGACCCAACGTCATTGATTCAGACGCTATAATCGTGGTCGAGGGCAGGGCTGATGTGCTGAACCTGCTGCGGTACGGCATTAAGAACGCTATCGCAGTAGGCGGGACGAACGTGCCCCTGGCTGTGATGGAGCTGTGCAAGAAAAAGACTGTCACGGCTTTTACAGACGGCGACAGGGGCGGAGAGCTGATAATCAAAGAACTGCTGCAGGTAGCGGATATAGATTATATCGCCCGCGCACCTGACGGGAAAGGGGTTGAGGAGCTTGTCCAGAAGGAGATACTGAAATCGCTGCGGCAGAAGATACCTGTAGAGCAGGCATTCGACTACTACCAGGTCAGTAAGAAGAGAAGGGTCGCGATCATGGAGGCTACCAGAAGAAAGACCGGCGGGAAGGGCGAGCAGGCGGTTACTGAAGAGGTAAATGTACCTCCTGCTAAAGACGAACCAGCTGCCGTGTTAGATCTTCTTGCTGCTGAACCTGAGAAGCCCAGGTTAATAGAAGAACCCGTTGAAGTACTGGAGAAAGAGGCTGAAAAAGAGAAACCGGTCAGGGTGAGCCCCTTCCGTGAGCACATAACCCAGTTGAGCGGAACGCTCAGTGCCCGGCTGCTCGATGAGAACAATAATATCATAAACGAGGTACCTGTGCGTGACCTTGCAAGCGCACTAAAGGACGCCAACGGCAATATCGCAAGCGTGGTATTTGACGGAGTGATAACCCAGAGGATAGTGGATATCGCCTCTGAGAAGGGAATATCCAACCTGGTAGGCGCAAAGCTAGGGAACGTGGTTAAAAGTCCGGTATCGATACATATCGAGACCTCAAACGACCTGTAGGGATTAAGATGTGGGTAGAGCCCTGGCCTGATTTTAATCCGGGGAACCCACTTTTTGTATGCATTCTGGCCAACACGGGGACTGCAAAGATACCGAAGATCTCCGCCGCAGGAAAATCCCCTGAGCTTACGGATTACACACCTGCTGCGGATGCCGAGCTTGTTGAGACAGGCAATGCCATCAGCATCACAGAACCTGCGATGTGCCCGTCGGGTGCACCCACGCCTGCGGTACTGACAAGAGCATCAATGCTGCTTACCGGTATCCCCTGTCTCTTTATCAATGCGGGTCTGAACGTGAGACCGAAGATACCTTTTATTGATATTGATGCCAGGCCGGGAGGGGATATCCGCAAAGGGCACGCTGTGACAGATGCTGCAGGCATCTATGAAAGGTCAGCGGCTCTGGGAAGGAAACTCTCAAGGCTCTCTGACCTTGTAATAATAGGCGAGAGCGTGCCGGGCGGGACAACGACCGCCATGGCAGTGATGAGAGCCCTGGGCTATGACGGCAGGGTCTCATCCAGCTTCCCCGATAACCCGCTCGGTCTTAAAGATGCGGTGGTGAACGAGGGGATGAAGAGAGCGGGTCTCTCTTTTGGCAGTTTAAAAGATGAACCACTCCGTGCCGTGGAATGCCTCGGCGACCCCATGATGGCAGCGGCAGCCGGACTGGTGGACGGGCTCGGTACAAAAACCATCCTTGCAGGCGGCACGCAGATGGTCTCGGTTCTCAGCATAATCAAAGCTCTCAAACTGAAAAGAGATGTCTCGATCGCCACGACCTGCTATGTTGCCGGTGATACCACAGCCAATTTCAGGGAGATGGTAGAAATACTGGGCTACCAGGCGTTCACAGCAGACCCTGGCTTCGGCAGCGCCAGATTCAGGGGGCTCAGGATGTACGAGAGCGGCGATGTTAAAGAGGGTGTGGGCGCAGGCGGCGCCATGTTCGCTGCTGCGATGATGGGCTTTTCACAGGAAGAGTTCAGGGAGAAAGTGGAAGAAGTATGCGAAAGTATTTTCTCCTCCCCCGGCAGCAGGAAATAATCTTCCGCTATTATTCAGGTATCCGAACTATTTCTCCGGTCCTCCTATAAGTCCTCAACCCGGAAGGCAGTCTCTCCCCGAACTCCTGCGAACGCAGGGCTTCGAGGAGGCGCTTTATTTCCCCGCTCTCCAGAAGATGCAGAGGTATGACAAAATCATACTCTTCGTCGGCGATCTTGATGAACGTAAGTCCGTTCATCTCAGCGACCGTACGTATCCCTAACCCGGCATCAGCTTTTCCCAATCTTACTGCCGAGGCGACTGCACTGTGTGTCTTTGCTTCCGTATGATATCCCTCTATATTCCCTGTCAGCTCTTCAAACGATAATCCTCTCCTGGCGGCTATCTCCCTGAGTTTCATATCTGTAAGGACGCGCGTTCCAGAGCCAGTATTCCGATTAATGAAGCTCGCATTTATGATATCTTCAAGACCCCCGATTTTGCTCTCCTTTCGCACCATCAGGCCCTGCTCTCTCAGATAGCCTTTAACTAATACTGCGTTTTTTATCCCGAACCTTTTCATGAAAGGGATGTTATATTCTCCCGATTCGTCCAGGAGATGCACCCCCGCAATATCCGCAGTGCCGCTTTTTATGGCGCTCAATCCTCCTGAAGAGCCGGTATTGATCACCCGCATTCTCAGTTTTGAAGTGTCTGCAAGCGTATCAAGCCCAAGACAGTGGCTCCCCACAAAAAGAAGATCTGGCGTTTCGATCTCCCCGAACAGCGTTACATCCACTGTCTCTCCTGCCTCTATCATCTCCACGTCGGATGGTATCTCGATAAAGCCATCCGCCTCTGAGAGCGTGGTTATCGCGCCTGAGCCCTTCTCTACCGGATAAGCTAAGCCCCTTGCCAGTCCTACAGGGAGAAGCTGGCTTCTTCCCTCGGAGCGCACCCTGACAGCCATTTTCGCTCTCGTTCTTTGCCTTTCCCCTTTTCTGCCCGTTAATCTCCTGATAAGCGGGGCCACGAACTCGTTGAATATGGTAAGCGATGACGCAGGGTATCCTGGAAGACCGAATACAGGTTTCCCAAATACTTTTCCGATGATGGCGGGTTTTCCGGGCTTGATATCGATCCCGTGGACAAGTACAGTGCCGTTCTGCTCTATGAGCCTGTACATCACGTCGCCTGAACCGGCTGATGTGCTTCCTGAGGTCAGGATTATATCGCAATCCCCTGCAGCTCTTTTCAGGGCGTCCCTGATCTTGGCCTCATCGTCCCTGATCAAGCCGTAGCGGATCGGTGTTCCGCCGCATTCCTTTACCGCCGAGGCTGTGGAGAAAGAGTTTATATCGTAGATTTTTCCTGCATCCAGTACATATCCCGGCTCTGCAAGTTCATTTCCCGTTGAGATTATACCCACTTTCAGCCCGTATACTCTGACATCCCTCCTGCCTGTTGCAGCCAGGACGCCTATTTCCCTGTAGCCAAGTTGCGTACCTTTCCTCAATACCCTCTCCCCCACCATGATATCCGAGCCCGCATGCATTACGTTCTCATTGATGGAGACGGGACGGAGGATCTGCAAAGCGGAATCGAGCCTTGTGTACTCAACCATTACAACAGCCTCCGCGCCTGATGGCATGACAGCGCCTGTCGCTATCTCTGCGGCTTCTCCATGTTCTATATGGATATCCGGGCTTATCCCTGCAGGGATAGAGGCAACACACCTCAGGCGGACCGGCTTATCCTCACGCGCGGGGTACGTATCAGCAGCATGAACAGCATAGCCGTCCATAGAAGCCCTGCTAAAAGGGGGAACATCCACTTCTGAGATGATATCCTCAGCAAGTACCCTGCCGTACGCATCCTCAATGTTAACCTCGTCTGTGCCTGGCAGAATATCGAGCCGCTCGATTATTTTTTTCGCTTCGTCCGCTGCAACGAGTTTTCTGAATTCTTTTCGCACGTTCACTATCATGAAGCCTTAAGTTAAATCGTTTATCCATTCGGATGTGCATCATATCAGATCTTTGCAAGGGCATTTCCAAAAGGTTATTAAGGATTAATACCGTAAAAGGTTGTGTAAAACGGGAAGTGGTATTTGCGATAAGTTCATAACACTACCGTGGGGGATCATTATGAGCAAACTCAGGGAATTATTAAGAAAGAGAGGACCAATCAGGAAAATCGGTGTTGTTGGAATGGGATACGTTGGAATTCCTTCAGCAGTGCTGTTTGCTGAAAAATTCGACTTCGTCTGGGGTCTCCAGCGGGGGTCGAGGAGTTCGGGTTACAAGATAGATATGCTGAACGGGGGCTCGTGCCCCTTAAAAGGCGAAGAGCCCGGACTTCCGGAATTGATACAAAAAGTAAGATCAGAAGGAAAATTCGAAAGCACATCTGATTTCTCAAAGATAAAGGAAGTAGATGCCGTTACATTAGCCATCCAGACGCCGTTCAAGGACAGCGTAAAACTTGAGCCGGATTTTGGCGCCCTGGAACAGGGGCTGCAGCAGGTGGGCAAATACTTGCAGAGGGGAATGCTTGTCGTACTTGAATCGACCATTACCCCGGGCACTACCGGAGGCATGGCAGCCGGTATCCTGCAAGAGGCATCAGGGCTTGAGGCTGGCAGGGATTTCGCGCTGGCACATGCCCCGGAAAGGGTGATGGTCGGAAGACTTATCAGGAATATACAGGAGCATGACAGGATAGTGGGCGGGATAAACAAGGAGAGCACTGAGAGAGCTATAGAGCTCTACAGCCCGGTTCTCACAACAGGTAAAATAATAGCAATGGATGCGACGGCAGCAGAAATGACAAAAACAGCGGAGAATACGCTTCGGGACCTGCAGATAGCCGCGGTCAATGAGCTTGCGCTGTACTGTGAAGCCATGGGGGTAAATATCTACGACGTAAGAACTGGCATAGACAGCCTGAAGGGCGACGGGATAACGCGTGCAGTGCTCTACCCTGGCGCAGGGGTTGGAGGTCACTGCCTTACCAAGGATACATATCACCTGGAGAGGGGCGTAAGGCTTGCGAGAACTATTCTTGATTATCCGCCAAACGCAGAATCCCTGTACACCCTTGCAAGGAAGATAAACGACTTTATGCCCGTGCATATGTACAACCTTACCTCAGAAGGTCTCTCAAGGCTGGGGAAAAGGATCGAACACTCAAAAATAGCCATACTGGGCTGGGCTTTTATAAATAACTCGGACGATACGAGGAACACCCCGGCTGAGCTATACTATAAATTGTTAAAAAAAGAGGGGGCTCTGGTCTCAGTCCATGACCCTTATGTTGCAAAATCGAACGGTGTCATGGTATCGCAGGACCTGAACGAAACCCTGAAAGAGGCTGCTGCCGTGGCTATCTTTACCGGGCACAGGCAGTACCTGGGTCTTAAACCAGGGATGGTCAAAAAACTGACAGGAGTACAGCATCCTGTAATAGTGGACGGCAGGAACGTCATCGATCCCGACAATTTCATCGATAAAGGTTTCGTCTACAAAGGCATAGGAAGGGGAGATAAGAATTTTCATGATATCAGTACCCGCGCTTGAGCGCGGGTGCTTTTAGCTTATCTCCACCGCTTTTCCCGTCTGGTACGATTCTATCGCCGCCATTACTACCTGGAGCGCGTGTCTGCTGGTCTCCCCGTTCGAGACGATACTGTGGCCGTTGCTTATGGCTTTAATAAAATGCTCTAATTCGTTTTTTAATGGCTCTCTTGGCTCTACCTTGGCTGTGCGGATCCACATCTCATCATGCAGTTCCAGGGTCTGTTTTATGTAATCCAGGTACGCCACACCCTGCAGACCTATTGCCGTAAGGTTGCGTATTTTATGCGGCGTCAGCCAGTTCGTCTCTACCATACCTGAGAGGTTGTTATTGCACCGCAAAAGTATGGATGCGTGGTCCTCAAAGGAGTGTATATCTTTGCCCGCTATCGTATAGACTTCGTTTATCTTACTGCCGTACAGGTACGATATGACATCAACATCATGTACTCCCAGGTCCATTATTATACCCACGTCCCGTATGCGGGGGTTGTACGGACCCACGCGCCGCGAGGATATGGAGACGATTTTCCCAAGCATGCCTGAATCAATGATCTCTTTTAGCCTGATCACAGCAGGATTATACCTCTCTATATGACCAACCATCAGCTTTACTTTCGCATCGTGCGCGGCATTGATTATGATATCAGCGTTCTCAAGATTGTCAGCCACAGGTTTTTCGACAAGCAGATGCGTGCCTGAATCAATTGTATCAAGAGCGACCCGGGCATGAAAAGTGGTCGGCACTGCTATACTCACCCCGTCAAGATCCTGCTCCAGCAATTCCTTATGGTCAAAATACGGCTTTGTCCCATACTTTTTCGCCAGGTATTCTGCCCTGGTCCTGTCTATATCGCATATACCCGCCAGTTCTACGTTCTGCATCTCGCTGTATATCCTGAGGTGGTTCTGCCCCATGGCACCGGCACCTATCACTCCAACTCTCATCCAATAACCCCCTGAACTAATTCCATTATTTCTTATGGATTCACATTTTAATGTAAAATAACCCTTTTCTATTATGACTTCAAGTTATTTAAGCTATTTCATTATATCCCTATCGATATCAGCAACCAGTTTCTTCATCTTATCGTACCACTCATCTATATTCCTCATGACCATCTCCTTCATCCTGCAAGGGTCAAGTGAGATATATTCGTAATAGTAACCGCCTGAGCTTATGGTCCTGGTCTCCCTGTGGACAAGACCGCATCCGATCAGGTTCTGAAGTGACCGGTAAGCTGTGCTGCGCTCTCTGTTCAGAAGCTCTCCGAGACGTTCTGCCGTCATGGGACCTTTTGCAACAAGCATTTTATAAGCTTCTATGTCTATATTCTTCAGTCCCAGGATGCACTTCGCGATATCCTCGCATTTGAAGTCACCCCGGATCATTTCAGGAATCGATCTTGGCATGATAACCTCGGGTTTATGCGCAATTTGTACAAAACCTATCTAAATACCTCTGAACATAAATACCTTATCAGAGACCATGAGCGGCTACATAATAGTACTCGGATGCAAAAAATGCGGAAAATGCGACAGTGTATGCAATACCGGAGCCCTGGAACGCGTGGACGGCATTGCAAGGATAGATCACGAAAAATGCAACCTGTGCATGCGCTGCGTAGTGATGTGCCCGAACAAGGCTCTCAAGTACCTTGAATGACAGGTATCACAATAATTTTATATTACCCTGTTACAATTATATGCCTATACGCTTTAAGCGTGAGGTGAGAATATGGCTTTAGAAAATGCGATAGTAGGGATTATTCAGTTAGTTATCGCCATTATACTTGCAGTAGTTGCATTGTATATTGGTTTCTCTGTACTGGGAAAGATAACTAAAGGGATAGAGGAAGAAAAGGAAATTGCCAGAGGTAATGCAGCGGTAGGTATTCTCGTTGCATCCGTATTTATTGCAATAGCAATAGTCGTTCAGTCAGGTGTTGCAGGTGTTTCCATAGGGATATCAAGGGCTCTAGCCGGAGATTTAATTGCTCTGGTAGCAAGCATACTTCAATTAATACTCGGGATAATACTTGCTATAGTCGCGATATATCTCGCGCTGAATATACTCGATAAACTGACAAAAAGAATCGATGAGTTCGAAGAGCTCAAGAAAGGGAACGTAGCCGTTGCACTGGAGATGGCAGGCGTAATAATCGCAGTAGCGATAATCATTCAGTCAGGCGTACTGGGTATAACTGCTGCAATGATATAAGTTATACCTTTTTTAATCCCCGGTTTGTCCCTGTGTCCCAATTACGGGTCTTACAGGTGTTTATTTTTAGTAATATTTTATTTCTACAATATGCTTTTCAGCCAGAGCAAGTATCCTGGCAAGCAATTCGGCTCTATCCATCCTGATCCTCTGTTCCCTGCCCATCAGTTTCTCGTAAACTTCCCGCCCTATGATATCGTCAAATCCTTCTTTAACGCGGATGATAGCTGATCCATCGGGAACGGCAGTATCCTCAAGTATGCTGTCAAGGTCGCCGTCCGTTATCCCGATAACAGGAATGCCGAGGCGTGCGAGTATATCGGCGGCTATTGCAGTCGTATCATCCCCTACTGTTACGACCGCGCCTGCATCTTTTACAAGCTCAAACGTGGACTCCGCGCAGTGGTCGATCATAGCCACGGTTTTACCTGGTGCGTGAGGCTGAATTTTTTTTATTCTTTTCCTGTGCTTTGTCCGCCTGATATTTCCTGTTTTGATCTTTGCTGTGAATAGATCTATTCTCTTGTTCACAAGTTTTTCAATGCCGTGGGGCTTTATCTTCCCTCCCCGAAGTTCGATCATCCTGCCGTCCCTGCATACGATCTCAGGCTCAGTGCGCGCGGCGCTGCCTATAATGATCCCGTTAAGCCGGATATTCTCCCCGGGTAGCGCGCCTGCAATCCTGCGGATGGTCATATCGCCCTCCACCCGTACGTCCAGGTGCCCGGCGTTTCTTCGCTTTAGGACCAGGTCGTATTTCTGGCAGTGTTCCTTAAGAAATTTCTTTATGTACTCGGCATATCGCTTTGCCTTCGGGCTGTGATATATTATTCTGCCGCCAAGATCCGGACTCTCGATATGGACAAGAGGGATAGAGGGATCGATTTTAGAGGCTACTATGCGTCCGAACTGTTCCCCGGTCTCTAATGTTTTCCCCTGGTTGAGCAGTACAGCAACATCAATGTGATCTTTCAATGCTGCTATGGTCTCACTCGGCGTGAGCCCCTGAGAGATATCGATGATATCCTCAAGCCCTGCATCCAGGACAGCGGTCCGTCCCATCGTGCCGCCAAGCTTCGCTGTGACTGCATGTTCCTGCTTCAGTATCCCGATTATGCGTTCTGCCGAACTGGCATCGATAATTTCAGGGCCGTGGAGGACTATTCCGATACGCATCTGATATCACCGGTTTTTGCAGATAAAGATTTAAGTTTTAAAAAGAATCATATCAATATGAAACTCAGGGACATTATTATCGCGGTCATTGCTCTTATCCTTGCTATTTTTGTTATCAGGATCATATGGGTTGTTACAATGTTTGCCATACAACTGATAATTTTCCTGGTAGTGGCATACCTTGTGTATATATTCTTAAGGAAAGCCCTATCGTAGATACGCTCTACGCATATAATCAATCCGAAAATCTTGTTTTAAGGAACTGGTGCACCAGGAAAATAACTATCCAGAAAATGACCGCCCCCTGCAGAGCCCCAAGCCAGTCGATATCTCTTTTTTCAAGAAAATATTTTAACAACAGGAACGTGACGAAATAAACCGCCGATGCAACTGAAGCTGTGAAGAAAGGGCTTTTTTTATCCATTTATCTCTACTCGCAATACGCTATAAGATTATAATAAGAAAAACCTTTCCATGTGCCAATCGCGCTACTTTCCCTGAACTAAAATATGCTTCTGCCGCTGAGCTAAAATATATATGTAGATAACCCTATCTTGGACGATTATTAGTGTAAATAGGTTGTAATAATGACAAAGAAAATCAAACTTTCAGAACTTGGAAACCTTTTCGGGGGCCTTGACATCCAGGCTCTTGAGGGAGTAAAGATCGAAGGAGATGTAGAGCTCGATCTGGGGCAGATGGGGCTTAACCCGCAGGTGTCCTATGCTTTAGGGCACGAATTCGCTCAGATTGCTTTTCACTTAATGAACGTTTCCCGGATACTTGGCTATCCTGTCGAGCAGATGCTCGGCTCTGCTGCGCCGCCAAAGAGATTATCGAAATTGATCGAATCAAAATTCAGCGTCAGCAGGATGGAAGAGTGGAAAACGCCCATCCAGGAAGTGGTGCTGGGAGCAACATCCTCAGATGGCGGCTCGCGCAAGAGCACAGTGACGCTCGGAGGGGAGAATGCTCTTCCGTATTATTTTGACAGCCCCATGCCTCACCGCAACCATGTGACCATGGACGTCTTTGATATGCCCATAAACATGGCAAAAGCGGTCAAATCAAATTATGAGGACGTAATCAACAGCCCTGCGGAATGGGCAAAGAAGGTCGTGCGCGATTTCGGGGCTGATATGGTGACCATACACCTCATCAGCACAGACCCCAATATCAAGGATACCTCTCCTGCCCAGGCTGCAAAGACGGTAGAAGAGGTGCTCCAGGCCGTGGACGTGCCCATAGTGATCGGCGGCTCAGGCAACCCTGAGAAAGACCCGGCTGTGCTTGAGAAAGCTGCTGAGGCTGCTGCAGGGGAGCGGTGCCTGCTGGCATCGGCGAGCCTGAACCTTGACTATGCCCGGATAGCTGAGGCAGCCAAGAAATATAACCACGTTGTTCTCTCCTGGACCCAGCTTGAGATAAACGCGCAAAAAGAGCTGAACCGCAAGTTAATGAAACAGTGCGGCGTGGCGCGCGAGAATATTGTCATGGACCCGACGACCGCTGCTCTGGGATACGGGCTTGATTACGCTTACACCAACATGGAACGGATAAGGCTTGCAGGTCTGACAGGGGATGCAGAGCTTAGCTTCCCTATGTCAAGCGGCACGACGAACGCCTGGGGAGCGCGCGAGGCGTGGATGGTCTCTTCGCCTCTCAAGGAAGATTCGGACTGGGGACCGCGCGAGTACCGCGGTCCGATATGGGAGATAATCACAGGATTGGCACTATCGCTTGCCGGGAACGATCTATTCATGATGATGCACCCGGGAGCTGTCCATGTGCTAAAGGAGATAACCCAGACGCTTTACGGCTCAAAGGAAACCGAACCTGTGAACATCGACAACTGGGTATCGGCGGTGGTCTAAATGAAGCTTAACAGCCCGCTTCAGGTCTACAAGTACCTGCCCCAGATCAACTGCGCAGAATGCGGGGATGCTACGTGCATGGCTTTTGCGGCGCACCTCATCGACAGGTCAAAGAAACTTGAGGACTGTCCCCCGCTGCTCAAGGACGAGTACAAGAAGAAGTACATGGAACTCCAGACGCTCCTTGCGCCTGAGATACGGGAGATCATGATAGGCGTGGGAGAGAGTGCAAAGAAAATAGGCGGGGACGACGTGATGTTCCGCCACCAGTTGACGTTCTTTAACCCGACTGCGTTCGCCTACGATGTCGGGGATACGATGCAGGAGTCCGAGCTTGTTGAACGGGTAAACAAGATCCAGAACTTCAAGAAATTCTATGTCGGGAAATTCCTTAAAGTGAACATGGTAGCGGTGCGGTGCGTCTCCGGGGATGCCCTCAAATTCGCAGGTACGGTAAAGAAGGTCAGCGAGACTACAAAACTCCCGCTTGTGCTGTGTTCCTTTGACCCGGCAGCACTGAAGGCTGCGCTGGAAGTGGTGAAGGACAGGAACCCGCTCATATATGCAGCGACGGAGAAGAACTGGGGAGATGTGGCAGAGCTTGCGCTGAATTATAAAGTCCCGGTCGTTCTGTTCTCGCCAGACCTGGATAAGCTCAAATCCCTTGCTGCGACATTCCATGAGATGGGAATAAAAGACCTCGTGCTTGACCCCGGAACCTATCCGCAGGGGAAGCAGTTGAAAGAGACGTTTGAGAGGTTCGTGAAGCTTCGCCGCGCCGGTATAAAAGAGGGACAGAAGGATATCGCCTATCCGATAATGTCTGTTCCCCTGAGCGCGTGGCTCATCTACAAGGATGCTGTCACAGCCTCTTACTGGGAGACGGTGCTGGCGTCCGTTTTCATAGTAAGGTACTCGGATATCATGATACTCCACAGCCTTGAGCCGTATGCCATGCTGCCCGAAGTGCACCTGCGGGATACCATCTATACCGACCCCAGGACGCCTGTCAAGGTGGCTCCGGGCGTGAATGAGGTAGGCTCGCCAACGAAGGATTCGCCTGTGATAGTCACCACGAACTTCGCCCTTACCTACTATACTGTGGAAAGCGACCTTTCCTCCAACAAGATCAACTGCTATCTTGCGGCAGTGGATACTGACGGCATAGGCGTTGAGGCTGCGGTGGCCGGGGGACAGCTGACCGCGGCGAAGATAAAGGATACCTTCCAGAAGGCGAATTTCGATTTCAAGGATAAGACCGCTCACGGTACACTGATACTGCCCGGTCTTGCAGCGCGGCTGCAGGGGGATGTTGAGGATGCCACAGGATTGAGAATACTTATAGGTCCGCCGGACTCGGGACGCATACCCGGATGGATGGAGAAGAACTGGCCGCCCAAACCAAAATAAGCAGTTTTTCTGTAGAACATAAATCACCGCAAAGTTCGCAAAGAACGCAAAGTGTAGCTGCAGTAATCTTTGCGCCCTCTGCGTATGCCGAAAATAAATTTAAGGCGATTATAACTCAATTTTGGTTGCATCAACAACAATGGGATACTCATACAGCCAGTCTATCCGGTATCCATAATGATGCAATCTGTATTTCTTTCCTTCAATGATTTTTGAATAAACCACATCTGGATTACGTGATTGATTGAAGGTATCCAATAACGGTCTATCCACTTCAAACGTGCCTTTATCTGTCACAAGAAGGTAATGCGATCCTTCTTTAGAAACGTCAATGAATTTTTTTTCAATCACTGCATCAGTGTAGCCTTCGTTTGCATGTATGCTCTCAAGGCAGCCACTTGAAAAAATCGCTATCGTAATAAGTGCTACGATAATTATTTTTTCCATTCAGCCCCTGTTCTTATGTTTTTAGTTGTTATATCCAGGAATTCAAATTTCTCGGCATTTTTCTGAAGAACATAAAGGTCACTTTCCGCTAATATGCGAACTTCATCAGAATTCTCCCCTATTACTTCACCCTCGATTATTTCTGGTGCATACTTTGAAACGCACATCGCTCTATGAAGCGATTCGATTGGATCAGGATATCGTTTAAGGTGATCTGCATATCTCAATCTATAAAGTCCGTTCTTTAGGTCCTTGTAAAAGACGATATCCATCGCACCAGGAAAAGAAGCAGCTTCACTTATTGAAAATTTTATAAGTTTCAATTTACCCACTTTAACTTTGATCATTGTTTTTCAAGCCTTCTCAATAACCTGGGATGGATGCAAAATTTCCACCCCCTGATCTTTTAGACCTTGACTTCTCAATAATCTCCCATCTATTGTAACAAGTGGAATATTAAGAATCTTAGCGCATGTTGCATGAAGGATATCCCCATCTTCTACTCGATTATCGACTCCTCTAAGCTGGAAAAATAAACATAAATCGTTATTCTGAGGTACGAACCACTCAGCGTTAGAAGAAATTATTTCTTCCAGAATATCGAACAGATATCTATGTTTCCTATCCTGTCTAATCTCCTCTGAATAGAGAATGGCGTGTATCATCTCTCCTGCCACATAAGGAGAGATATACCCCTTGAAAAAACCGTTTCTTACTCGCCTTATGAACCTCTCACATGCTTCAGTGGCATTATCAGTTTTGATGGTACTTATGAAGACGCCAGTATCAATAAAAAAAGATGGCATAAAACCAGTGTTAGCTTTTTACTCTTTTTTTCTGTGCAGAATCTAATATCTCCATTGCGGTTTTTTTTCCAAATGCTTCATCCCAGCGTTTCCTGGTTTTTGCTAATTTTTTGGGATTATCTAAGAGATCCCCAAATGTTCCCTCTTCGTCTTCCACTATTTTGAAGCCTTTGAGTTTAAGTTCGATCTGTCTGCTTACAGGTATCCCTGTCTTATCTCTGATATCTTCCATTTCCCTGGCGATCTCTTCATCAACTTGAATGCATATCTGGCGCTTTGTCATAATCTTTTCCCTCTAATTAATTACAATTGAACTAATTGTATTTAATAGTTTTCAATTGTGAGATTTTTAACTAGAAATAGACCAATTTCCATCAGCCGATATCTTTTGAAGATTTTCCTCTGCGCCTGACGGGCATCAAAGTCATCAATGAAGACATAATAGATAAAAAGCTGTAAAGCTATCCATATTGTTTCTAATATACCTTGATGCAGTTCAAAAGACATATCCAGTGACTTCCTTTATTTCATTTGAAGGAAAGATCACGATCTGGACTTATTCTGGATTTATCGAGTGATTTATCGTACGTGGGTTTTGCTTTCTCTATCTTCAACTGCTTTAACCCAAGTCTCAGGATTTTAGAGATTGAAGATTCACCCTCATGGAATCCCTCGGCCAGATAATCAGGCAGTCGAACGGTGTTTGTCTTCATAGTTTTGACTTATCTTTAGGAGATATAAATTTATTGCGGGACATCTATTTTATCCCGTTACGGAATTTGACTGAGAAACTGAAGGCATGTGTTTTTAATCGTAAAATTCGTTTGAGCCTCATATCCAAAAGAGCAAAAACAATTTACTCCTGACCTCCCAGGTACCCTTCTTTGTGCAATATGCCAGGTATGAGTGGAACGCCTATGCAAGCTCCCGGCTATTCCTGGCGGATTCTGATAGCTCTTTCTTCAATTCTATCTCTCAGCCAGCACTCAATGGTGGAAAAGGGTTATACTCGCTGAGGCGTTAAGGAAATGGGTTCATCGTTCTATCGGTCTTTTAAACGTCAACGACTCCCGACCTAGGTCGGGAGCATCCACGAGTGGGTGCATGAGGATATCTAATGCTTTTCGTCGTTTTAACTAAAATCGCTAAGAAGGGGACACAAAATATGAGCATATCACCAAAATTTAGACCTTTGGTGAGAGCTATCCTCTTTTAACGATTCTAAAATCATAAATTTTCTCTTTTCTTTTTTCCCATAAAAAGTGGGCTACTCTTAATCCTTCATCAGTGAGAGAGTAGTTATTGGTACGATATAGTCTTATTAGACCCTTTGTGATTAATCTGTTTATATTTTTCTTCAGATTAGCATGATACTTGGGTTTTAGCTTCTTTTGTATGGTTTCAAGTTCTACGTTTTTATTTTGAGAAATGTCTAATTTACCAAACATTTCCATAATCATTTTTTCTTCATCATCTAAATCAATCATCAAGTTCGTCTTTATATTTATTTTGAACTAAATAAGCATATAGCATGGCTCAGTGAAAGTATTCAAGTTCAAAAAACAAATTTTAAGTACTAAAAAAGGAATAAATACTAGTAGTGGTAATGATAGTAGCAGTATTAATAATATAATTAATAATAGAGATATAGGATAACAATGTTTGTATTATCAAAAATATTTGGAGATTGCCCACAAGTGAAGATATTGGAAGTGTTTGCAGACCATTTTGATGAAGAATTATCAATTCC
>Ga0074199_1001797_pt1 | contig 16131 bp, 10 predicted proteins | sample EPASupsiteSAE347_FD_64528 | JGI IMG/M metagenome (GOLD analysis project Ga0074199, IMG submission 64528) | Bioremediated contaminated groundwater from EPA Superfund site, New Mexico - Sample SAE3-47 | ecosystem: Environmental > Aquatic > Deep subsurface > Groundwater > Contaminated ...
AGTTCCTTTCTTGATAACGCGCATGTTATTGTATCACAACATGTTGTAGCGTGGAACACTCCGATTTTCAAGCAAATTTTCCGAAAATTATTCATCAAAAAACCCGAGTTTTGAAATTGGCTCATGATTTAACGAAATTAATGATTCAACCTGAAAACATGCGGCAGCAAGTCGCGCAATCGATAAACGTTGATTTTATCCGGCTGGTCTGAGGCCGCGGTAAAGATTTGAAAATCCGGTCCGCAAAATTCAGCCAAAACCTGCAGGCAGGCGCCGCAGGGAGGCATTTTTCTCTTTTTTCCGGAAACCACGACGGCTAAGGCCCGAAACCTTCGATAGCCGGCCGCAACGGCAGCGGCCAGAGCGGCCCTTTCAGCGCAAATGGTCAGGCCATAGGAGGCGTTTTCAACATTACATCCGGACACGATGCGCTTTCTTTCAGTAGTCAATAAGGCGGCCCCGACATGATACTTTGAATAAGGCGCGTAAGCCCGATGCAAAGCCCGGGCCGCTTCTTTAACCAATTGCCGCTGCATTTTTTTTTCCATCACATTCCTTTTTTTGACATTAAAGCCCAAAAATCCATTAATATTTTTTTGATCGTTTCCGCCGTTTTCCGGCCGCTTCTGCAAACCTCTCCATGATCAAGCGGTTTTCCGCCAAGACCGGCCGCCGCATTTGAAATTAAAGACAAGGCGGCCACTTTCAATCCGGCCGCGTTGGCCAGCATGGCTTCGGGAACGGTCGACATGCCGACCGCGTCGGCGCCCAGTTTCCGGAACGCAAGAATTTCAGCAGGCGTTTCGTAAGTCGGCCCGGAAACGGCAAGGTAAACACCCTCCTTCAGGGGAATTTTATGCTTGCGCGCGGCCTTTTTAATAAGCAGGCGCAGTTTCCTGTCGTAGACGTTCGTCTGGTCCGCAAAACGCGGACCCCAGAAATAATCATGTTTCCCGCAAAGAGGATTCAGCCCGGTCAGGTTAATATGGTCGCTTATGGCCATCAACGCGCCGCGCTTGAGATCTGAACGGATGCCACCCGCGGAATTGGTCAGGATTACGGCCGAGGCCCCCAGCTTTTTCAGGAGATAGATCGGGAAGGCGATCGGGTCCATGCCGGCGCCTTCGTACCAATGCCGGCGGCCCTGGAAAACAAGAGTTTCCACGCCGGCCGACTCCGCCCAAAGGAGCATGCCGGCATGGCCGGCCACGGTCGTTTTGCCCAATGCCGGAAGGAGCGCATAGGACAATCGTTTCTTGACGGCAAATATGTCAACCGCCGTTTCCCAGGCGGAACCCAGAATCAAACCAATGGCCGGCCGGCACCCCTTGAAGTGTCCCCTGACGATTTTTGCCGATTCATCTAGGATTTCAATATGCAAGGATTTTAACCGCATGAAAAATTTTAAGACGAATTGCCAGGCGGCAAGCTGCGCGGCAATTCACCACACATAATATGTGCTATCCCCGCATATTTGTCAATCAAAGCAGACAATTACCGCCTTGCCGAAACGTGCCGGCGCGGCGAACGCTTCAATTCCGCCATCCTGGCAGGAAGGTCTTTTGGAAAACGCCATTTGGCAGGGATGGACTTCCTTATCTGCGCGCAAGTTTCACAACCGGGGTCGGAACAATAAAGCGAATCGAAATCGTCCCTGCGCACGCGTTCGATTCCGCTGTCAATCACGTCGCGGGCTTTCATCAGAAACGAACGCGCCAACCCCACGCAGCCCTCGCGCAACAAACCCTTTTCACGCAACAGGCGTTCATACGAGCTAAGCCGGGCCGTGTAAAAATCGCGATGATAAAAAGGCTGCTTTTCATAGCGAATCTCGCGTCTTGCGCCGTTATCCACGTAATGATAAACGTCAGGGATCATGCCCGGCAGGCCGGCCCAGTCCTCAATGACGTGCATGGAGGAATTCGCCGCCAGGCCGCAACCGGCCATGAGGATTTTTGCGTCCAGTTCGTACAGCTTTCCAAAAGCGCCCCGCATGTCATAGGGCGAGTGGGGCAGGTTGTCCGCTGTAATCCACGCGGCATGCGCACCCTTTGCCGCCAGGCCATGGCTTGGATGACTGCTCCGCAATACGCCTGGCCGTTTCCGGAATAATTCCGGCAAATCGCCGATCCGCGCCGGCGTTGACGCCGCGTCGTAAGGGGCGTCCGGATAATCCCTGGTGGTATTATAGGCAAAAGACGGAAGCACCACCGTTCCATTGCCGCCCACGGCTTTTTCCAGGGCCGTAAAGAAAGTTTCCGGCCCCTTTTGCATTGCCCCGAAACTGAACAATGACGAATGGACCAGAACCGTGTCTCCCCGCCTTATCCCCAGTCCTTTCAGCCCGGAAAGCAGGTCCGATTCTGAATATGTTTTTCGATAACCGAGCCTGATATAGCCGGCCTTATTCATCATTTCAAATGCGCGGACAAGATTACGGATATTGATGTCACTCCCATATTCGAACTCGCGCCATCTGACGATATCGAGCAGAGACCGCCTTCCGTCCGCCAGCGCCAGGTAATATGCGTATTCGACGACACCGCAACCAAGCCGGACAAACGCCTTTCTTTCGGCCGCCGAAAACTTCTCAAGCGTCCAGAGCGATCCCTTGATGAGCCTGTGGGGCACGATGTTTTCGGCGACGCGCTCCTCGCGGTCGCGCAAATAATCGAGGGGCCGTTCAATTTCCCACGCTTTCGCCCTTTCGCCCGCTTTCCGGAAGCGCTCCCCGGCCGCCTCCTTCTCCTCGGAAATGACCCGGTCAATGCCGGCTGCGGCGCTGTCGAAACCCTTTTGATATGATTTACGGTCGGAAACCAGCGCAGAAACATCCGTCATTCTCAGGGATTTTTTCCTGAGGCAATTCATTTCAAATTCGAATTTTTTCCGGGCAACGGCCGTGTCCGGCCTGTCGAAATTGAAATTTACCGCATATCTTCGAATCTCGCGTTCGGCTCGGGCGGCCGCGATTTTCATCATCCGCATGGCATCGTCCTGATTCGCCCCGGCAATTTTCAGCGCCCACAACATGCCGGTCAAACCGCTGTATTTCAAAACTTCCGGATCGATCATGGCGATGGAACTGTGGGATTTATGCCAGGTCGGCCCCACCATCTGGAACGGCCAGGCATTCGAGACGTTTGCCCCCTGCGGATCGATCCAGTGCGTATCCGTGCCGCACACCCACGCGGAGGTCATCCAAGCCGTCATCGGCATGTTCGCGGCAAAATGTCTTTTCCACAAATCCACGAACAAAGCGTCGGCGAAGGACGTGGCAAAACCCGGACTCAGATAAAGGCGCAGGGGCTGACGCGTCAGCGCCTGTCTGGTGGCCACGCCGTCGCTGCAGAAAGAAGCCAGCCACTGTTTTCCCTTCTTATGATGCATGGCATAGAACAACGATCCGAACCATTCCCATCCCAAAACAAAGCGGATCGTCCGGTCCGGCCTCGGCAGGCATCCCTGTCGCATCGATTCCTTGATGACTCTGACCGTTTCCAGAAACATGCCGGCCGAAACCGCATTATCGTCGATCTGGCATTCGTAGACGTGGGCGTAAAACACCACCTCCTGATTCGGATGTTTTGCGCCTTCGATCGTCGCGGTCACGATGTCGTTCGAGCCCTTGTACAACGATGCCCTGACCGTCGCGTGGACTTTCAGCGGCTTTTTCGATCCCAGGATGCTGTCCTTCAGGCTTTTCCCCGTTTCCGGAGAAAGGACAAATCCCAAAATGGGCGTATCGCGCCCAATTATGCCCCAAAGGTAATGCCCGCTCCAGCTGTTCCACCAATGGACCTCCCTGGAATATTCCACGGGCGCGGTGGAATAGTCGGTCACCATGCCGGCGGCCCCGTTTTTGACGGCCAATGAATAGACAACATGATCGGGCGCGGAGTGCGTAAAGACCATTTTTCCCCGCGCCGCCTTCTTTTCCCACTCGTTCTCGTCTTTTGCGTCCGGCAAATAAACCAATTCCAGTTTTTCGCCGCCGGGCGCCGTGCCGCGCGACCATCTGATCAGATTGTTCGGAACGGCCCGGTAATCCGCCAGAATTTGTTGTCTGCTTCCGTTGGCATCGATCAACTCGAGAACACCTTCCTCCGCATCCCATGCCAGCGGGGTAATCAAGTCCCCGAACTGATGTTTGCCGTCGAAGGGAATGGCAATCCTTTCCACCTTGTCCGCGCCGAGTTTTTTAAAGTTTTCGCACAAATAATCGGCCGTCCGGCGATAGCCCTTGAAAGTGTTCCAGCGGTCGTTTTCAAAAATGATCGCCGCATGGTTCAAAATCCGGTCTGGTTCGAAATGCCGGGCCAGTTTGTCAAACAATTCCGCTTCCTGCCGAATGGACATGTGATGGTTCTCCTTCCCGCAAACGCAGTGTTTTATCTCGGGCGAAAAAAATTAAACACATATTTTTAGGTTAATTATGCATGATTTAACGTTTAACTTAGCAATTGCCATGGATGCACGGGTTTATCGTTGGATTCAGGTTATCTCGGAAATTATCATTTTCGGCTGATTGACGCCGTCCGATCCGACTTTAAACGCCTGCCTTGCCAGCGGTCTTGCAAGCTCAAGACGCTTCCTGGAATTCGCATAAAGCAGCGCCAGCGGCTCGCCGCGCGAGACAGTGTCGCCGATTTTCTTTAAACAGCATATGCCGGCGGCATGGTCTATTTTTTCCTCAACTCTGCTTCTGCCGGCGCCGATGGCCAGCGAAGCCCTGCCTATCAATTCGGCGTCAATTTCATGAACGTAACCGGTTGATGATGCCCGCAGTTCCTTTACGGCGGCAGGGCGCATGATGCCCGGGGCCCGGTCCAGACAGCCGGGATTTCCGCCCTGAAGGCGAACCATCAGCTTGAATTTTTCAAAGGCCTCCCCTGTTTTTATTTTTTCAAGCAGCGCGGAGCGGGCGGCAGCTTTCTCCTTGAACCTGCCGCTCATCAAAAGCATCCTTGTCCCCAATGCGAGTGTCAACTCAAGGACATCGGCCGGGCCGTTGCCTTTGAGCGTCATAACGGCTTCATCGACTTCCAGCGCGTTGCCGACCGCCGTCCCAAGCGGCTGGTTCATGTCGGTGATCAGGGCTTTGGCCTGCAGTTTCATGAGGTTGCTCGCCTTGACCAGGGTTTGCGCCAGTTTCTTGGCCGAGGAGAAATCTTTCATGAAGGCGCCCTTGCCGCATTTGACGTCGAAAACGATTCCGTCCAGGCCCACCGCCAGTTTTTTGCTCAGAATGCTGGCCGTAATGAGCGGAATCGATTCGACGCTGCCGCTGACGTCTCGCAGGGCGTACATTTTCCTGTCCGCCGGCGCCAGCCGTTCCGATGCTCCGATGATTGCGCAGCCGCATTTTTGAACAATTTTTCTGAATTCAGACTCGCCGAGCCGCGTGCGAAAGCCGGGGATGGATTCGAGCTTATCCAGCGTGCCGCCGGTTATGCCGAGTCCCCGGCCGACAATCATGGGAACCGCCACGTTGCAGCAGGCGACCAGCGGGGCCAGGACGAGCGATATCTTGTCGCCCACGCCGCCGGTTGAATGTTTGTCGATTTTCGGCCTGCGCACCGATGAAAGATCGATGATGATGCCTGAGGCCAGCATGGCCCTGGTTAAAAAAATGGTTTCCTGCAGGGTCATGCCGCGTATGGCAATTGCCATCAGCAGTGCGGACATCTGATAGTTCGGGATCGCGCCTCGCGCATAGCCGCCGACAAAAAAGCCCATATCTGCGGCCGTGAGCGCTCCGCCGTCCCTTTTTTTCTCAATTATCCATTGCGGCAGCATCTTTTTATGACTATACTATGGCGCGTTACTTGTGTCAAATAGAAGGCATATTCATGGAAAAATTACTCTTTAAGATCAGGTTTTACCTTTTTTGCTTTGTGCCTCTGTGCCTCTGTGCCTTTGCTGCTCTTTTCATGACGGCCGGTTGCGAGGGCGGCAGCAGCCATCTGGCCGACGGACATGATTTCGGGAGCAACAGCCCCAACGTCTACGTGGCTTTTGGCGACAGCATCACCTACGGTTCTGGGGTGGACTCCAACGACAGCTACCCCACCAAGCTGGCCCTGATGCTGAAAAAAACAGTGATCAACGAAGGGTATCCCGGCGCCGAATCATTTGTGGGCGCCGAGATGGTTAACGATATTCTAGCCGCATATAAACCCGGTTTTTTGCTGATACTGTTCGGCATAAACGATCTTATAATGGGTTACAGCGAGGATGAGGCGATCGTAAGTCTGCAATACATTTGCCAGGCGGCCATCGACAATAAAACCATACCCGTGTTAGCCACGCTCACGCCCGTGAGCGGGGAGCATCACGCTTTTGCCAGCGGAGTGGACCGCCTGAACGTCCTGATCCGCCGGCTGGCCGCGGATATGAACGTGGCCCTGGTTGACCTTGACGCCGCCTTCAACTGGAACGTCGCTTATTTGCAGGATGACGGACTGCATCCCAACGTTCAGGGTTATCAACTCATGGCCGTGACCTTCTATGACGTGGTCAACTAGGTAAAAATGATCGACCTTGACCACGAACGAAAAGCCTGGTTTACGGAGGCCGCGGACATTGAAACCTCCTCGGACGATTATGCCCGCCGTTTTGGGGGAAAAGTCGGCGAATGGATGCTCAAGGTACAGGAGCGCATTGTGCTCGAGTCCCTGCGCCAGCCTGGCATTTCCACGGTGCTTGATGTCGGCGGCGGCCATGGGCAACTGGCCGCGCCGCTTTGCCGCGATGGTTTTGCCCTGACCGTGGTCGGCAGCGCCGACTCCTGCCGCCGGAATCTAGCAAATATGATCGATGCCGGAATGTGCAAATTTCAGGTGGCCGATCTGCTCCGGCTTCCCTTTCCGGCAAGGTCGTTTGATGCCGTCATCTGCTTCAGACTTGTGCCCCATTGCGAACGCTGGCAGACCCTGATTGCTGAATTATGCCGTGTGGCGCGCTATCTGGCTGTCGTCGATTATCCCACCAGCCAGAGCGTCAATTGCGCCGCCCCGCGCCTTTTCAACCTAAAAAAACGCCTGGAAGGCAATACGCGTTCTTTCAGGCTTTTCCGCCATCAGGAAATCGCAGAGGTTTTTTCGGAGAACAATTTCTCCATCGCGGCGCGGACCGGCCAGTTTTTTCTACCCATGGTCCTGCATCGGATGCTGAAATGCCGCGGTCTCTCCGCGTGGCTTGAGGAAAAATTTCAGCGCTGCGGCCTGACGCAGCGCTGGGGCTCTCCGGTCATTATCAAGGCTGTGCGGAAATAAAGGCAAAGTAATATGAACGACAACCGGATTGTTTTTGCGAAAGTCTTCAACCGGGATAAAAATGAATAGGCTTGACCACAATTTTGCCGGCGCGAAAGTGCTGGTCACCGGCGCCACCGGTTTCACCGGTTCGGTTTTGGTTAGAAAGTTGGCCGCGGCTGGCGCCGAAGTGCATGCCATTGCCCGCGAAACCTCGAATCTGAAGCCCTTCGAGGGCCTGAAAATCATCTGGCACAAAGGCCAGGTTTATGACGAAGCCGTGGTTGCCGAGGCCGCAAAGGACGTTCAATATGTCTTCCACCTCGCAGCCGCCTACCGCGAGGCCAAATACGGCGATGAAATGTACCGGAAAGTCCACGTGCAAAGCACCCAATTGCTGGCTAAAGCCGTGCTGTCGGGGTCAAACCCGAATGGCGCTAAGATAAGCCCCGGCTCGCCACAGGCTCGCCCTCCACAAACCGTATTGCCCAGCAACATGGAGGGCGAAGCTGTGCTGAGCCGCCAACAGAATGGCGCAAAAACGTTTAACTTAGCGCCATTCGGGTCAGACCATAAAATAAAAAATAACCCGGAGTTAAGTATTAAAGTTAGGTTTGACCCTGAGGGAGGATTCAAACGGTTCGTCCATGTTTCCACGGTCGGGGTGCACGGACATATCGCCAATCCGCCGGCGGATGAAAATTATCCGTTCCATCCGGGCGATATTTACCAGGAGACCAAGGCCGAGGCCGAATTGTGGCTGCGGCAGTTTGCGGCCGAAAATAAACTGCCCCTGACGGTTATCCGGCCGGCCGCAATTTACGGTCCGGGAGACACGCGCCTGCTGAAATTCTTCCGGATGGCTTCAAAACGTTTCCTGATTCTGCCGGGCACCAAGCGCGGACTTTATCACCTGGTCCATGTCGATGATTTGACCGATGTTCTGATGCTGGCCGCGACGCATCCGGCGGCCTTGAACGAAGTTTTCATTTGTGGAAATCCGGAGTGCATGTCTCTGGAACAAATCGCCAGGGTGGTGGCCGATGAACTGGGGACGCATTTCAGGGTTGTGCGCCTGCCGGCTTTCCCGTTCTTTCTCGCGGCGGACATTTGCGAGAAAATCTGCCGGAAAATCGGCGTGGAGCCGCCCATCCACCGCCGGCGCCTGGCGTTTTTCACCAAGGACAGGTCCTTTGACACGCGCAAACTGCGTGAAAAACTGGGTTACACCATGAAATATACGAACGAGCAAGGCCTGCGCGAGACCACGCGCTGGTATTGCGCGCACGGCCTGCTTCGCAAACAAACCTGATTCGAAGCATAGAAATTTCAACGCTTAACCGTCAGCGTAACCGGCAGTTCCACTGCGTTCAGTCGGCTGGGTAAAGCGGTTCTGACGGCCACGCGTTTTTGATCTTTCCGGGAAGCGTCATAGAGACCTATTCTGATTTGATATTTTCCCTCGGGCGCGTGTTTCGATAAAACGATCCGGCGGGTTTCCACGAAAACCTCGGGATAGGGTTGATAGTCGGAGCCTTCAAATTTTTCCAGCAAATGGTCGTCCTGCATCACGCTGTTTTCTCCGGAAAAATGAACAAAAACGCAGGGGGTCCCCCTGACGCCGCCAGCGGGATATTTCCAGTAATAGCGGATGGTCAGCGGAGAGTCCGGGCGGACCGCATTGGCGGAAAATGAGATTCCGCAGAATTCAACGCCATTTTCGAATTTTATTTTAGCTTCTATTTCCGGCTGTAATTTTTTTTGCTCAGCCCGCCAGTTTGCGGCATCCGGCAAATTATTTTCCCTTTCCGTCAAATATGCCAGGCGCTCGACTGCCGGAGGATAATTTTTCCAGGCAAGACAGGCCTTCTTGAGCATAACGGCCGCTTCTTGACAAGAATCCGAGGCAACAAGACTGTCGGCGCGGCGGACAAGTTCGGCCGCCCATTTTTTATTATTTTTGGTCAAGCATACGAAGCCTGTCCACTGCAATTCGACCCGGCCATATTCCGGCTTCCATTTGCCCGGCGAGAAATCAAAAAGAACCCAGGGAGAAATTGCCGTCGCGCGCATTTCAACCAGGCGATCGGCCAGCGTCTGCCGGCAGACCGGAGCGTCCTCGGCGCGCACAAGAAACGCCGTTTGCGGAGTCAAACTGACGGTATTGCTCAGGGAAACGAAAAGCGACGGATTAAGAGGCGTTTGAACCGCGCCTTTTGTTTCCCGGTACACGGCATTGGCCGGCCAGCGGTCGCAATACAGGCATTTGATGCCCCGGCCGTGAATTATATCAAGCAGTCCTGCCAGAGCGGTTTCTTCGCCTGCCGGCGGCAAGGCCGGAGCAAAAAACTGAATTTCCCGCAGTCGGCATCTGTTTCCAACGTGATGAATTCTTATGCGCTCCAGTCTTTCAGCCGGAATGCGGCATTCAAGGCGATAGGTATCCATGCCCCAGCTCCAATATGGACGCGGACCGGACCACAGATAACCGGCCGTCTGAATGCAGGGAGTAAGCGTTTTCCAGACGCCGCCCGGCGGTTGGCCTTCAATCTGCCACGTTTCCGGATAATCATCGTAAAGGAAGCGTATCATGCCGACGGTCTGTATTTTCTTAAACGACACTTCCAGCCATTCGCTGTCGCCTTCCGGAACGGAACTTTCCCAATAAGAGTCTAGGTTGCCGTCAGTCAGCGGGGGCAGGACGCTGTTGTCCTGTGAATCCGAAATGGATTCAATTTCAGCCGGCGAAACGGCGTCCAATCCCTGCCTGGGAGGGATGAAATTATAGGAAATGGACGCGGCCCCGTTGTGGTAAACGCTGGCGCTGCCGCCGTAATGGGCGGTGAAGTAATCGATGTCGCCAAAATTGTCGAGAATTGCGACGCGGTCCGCCAGTTCGGCGCGCCGCGCATAAGGCAGGTACCTGTCCTGAGGAAGGTCGCAAAAACATATTTTTTCCCGGAGCGCGAAATTCCAGGCATGCTTGGCGTAGGGAACGTAACAGGCGGATATGCCTCGCGACTCGAGAAATTTTCCGCATTCCTCTATTGCGCCCTGATAGGCCGTTTCATCGGCGCCACGCTGTTTGAGGCCGGTCAGGCATCCAAACTGTCCGACAATGACGAAAGCCAGAGGAACCACGGCCAGAAAAAGCGGCATTCGCACGGCCAATTGCGACGTGGCAACCCCGAGGAGAACGGCCACGGCCGGGAAAAGCGGAAGAAGATAGCGGGAAGTGCTCATATGGGCAAAATGGGAAGTGCTGAACATCAGGGCGGAGACCAGGATAAAAACATAGAGAGTCAGCAGATGAAACCAGCGCCGGTCCTGCCTGGCCTTCAGGCGCAACATTATGAAAAAACCCCATGCTGCCGCGCCGATGTAAATCGCGATTTTAAGGATCCGGCCGGCCGGCCGGCCGGAGTTCAGATCCAGCAGGTCCGGAAAACGGTCGATGAAAAATATTTTTATTCCCTCCCAAAATGGCGTTTGTCCCATTGAGCCGGCAAAGTCGAAGGACCGCCAGTCGTTGAAAATATTCCACCACCAGAACGGCAGGCTGCCGATAAAAAACCCGGCGGCAGCGAGAACGGTGTTAAGCGAAAATATTTTTTTCCCCAGGAAAGCCAGGCCCAGGATGGCCGCGGTCAGAATCGAGGAAATAATGAGCTGGTTCGACCACCAGCCCAGGCCGGCGAGGAGCCCGAGCAGGAGCCATTTGCCGGAATTTGAATTAGATTCAGCGATCAGTTTTGAACTCAACCAGAGAATCAAAGTTGAAAACAGGATGGTCACGGAATATCCGCCGCGCGGAGACACCCCATAATGCAAGAAAGCGGAAGGACCGATCACGCAGAACGCCGCGGCAAAAAGTCCGGCCAACGGCGAATGGGCGTCCCTTGCCCAGAGATAAACCGCAAAAAGAACAAGCCAGCTTACAAAAGCCGTGCCCAGCGTGACCATAAAGCCGCTGCAGCCGAAGAGCGCGCAGAACAAGGCGCTCACCATCGGCTCAAGGCTGCCCATGTAGGCCTGGCCATAAAAGAAAATGGGGAAATCCCCGCCTTCGGCCATGTGTTTGGCCATGAGCGCCACGATGCCGGCATCGGGATTGAGATTGTGCCGCAATTCCCACGCGCCGTAGATGCGCGCAGCCGCGCCCAATAAAAACAAAGCGGCAAAAACAATCACAAAAGCCTGCCCTCTAACCCGCCGCCAATATTCATTAGCTGTCATGGCTGTAAAAACAAATTAACGCTTGCGCGCAAGGCTCCGGATTTTTTGATCACGACCTGCCGGGCGCGTTCGCCGAGAATTTTACGTCCTTTTGCGTCGGCCAGCAAAGCTTGCAGGATTTTTTCCAGCGCCTCCCGGTCGTCCACCTGGATAATGGCCTGGGCTTCAAGAAAATCTTCCAGTACGCCCGCAAAATTTTCCGTGTGGGGGCCGATCACGATCGGCTTGGCGCAGACTGCGGCCTCGATCGGGTTCTGTCCGCCCCGGGCGGTCAGGCTTTTGCCGACAAAGACCGCGGCGGCCGCCGAATAAAAGGCCATCAATTCGCCGGTGGTATCCACCAGGAGGACCTCCGTTTCTCCGGGCCCCGCCCCGGCAGCGCGGCATTTGCTCCATAACTCGAATTTCAAACCGGTTTTGGCAATATCCGCCATCACCGCCTTCCTGCGCTCCGCGTGTCTCGGCACGAGCACAAGCCGCAAGGAGGAATATTGCGGGCGCAGGCGGCCGTATATTTCCAGCAAGGCAAGTTCCTCGCCCGGCCAGGTCGAGCCGCCTACCAGCAGGAGTTTTTCTCCTCCAAAGCCGATCGATTCCAGCCTGGTTTCGAAATCATCCCTGGCGCGGAACGGGACGGAAGCGATATCGTATTTGGCCGAACCGGTCACCCTTATCTTGCCCGGCTCGGCGCCCAGCGCGATCAGGCGGTCTTTATCCTTGCCGCTCTGCGCGCAAATGGCATCGAAATATGCCAGAACGCGGCGGACCATGGGGCGCGCCAGTTTGTATCTTTGGAAGGAACGGTCTGAAATCCTGCCGTTCAGAAGCATGATTCTGCCGTTTCGCGAGGCCATTTGTCGGATCAAATTCGGCCACAGTTCGCTTTCCACGAGGACCAATCCCTGCGGGTTGATTCTCCGCAAGGCGCGCCGCATAATGAAGGGAAAATCGACAGGAAAATAAAGCAGCAGGTCCCGGGGATTTATTTTTTTTTCGGCCAGGGCATGGGCGGTGGAGGTGGTCGTGGTCAGGACAAACGCCGTTTCGGGCCGCGCCGCGCGCAGTTCCTCCATAAAGCGGAGCGCCACCTGGATTTCGCCGACGCTTACCGCGTGGATCAGCAGCGGACCGGACATTGAGGACAGTTTTTTTGCGACATTCTCTTCGTAAACGCCGAACCTCTGCATGAAAGAGGGCAAATAACCGCCCCGCCGCCACATCCGCCACAGAAAGCGCGGCAATATCAGCAGATAGGCGATCGCGAACAGAAAATTATAAAGCCACCAGATCATATATTTCTGTTTCCTTTCAGCCTATTTGATTTCATAGACCTTCAGGACTTCGTCGCCGTAATGGTTAATCACCTTTATGGCGATTTTTCCAGTCTTTGGCGGCTCAAAAGGCTGGCTGGTCGTCGAATAGAGCGAACTCCATGCGGCTTCATTTATTTCGGCGCGCAAAGCGCGTTTTAATTTGTCGTAAGGCTCATCGCCGCCGGTGAAATAGGCGTGCCGGACAAAAAAACTTTCTTCATTGTAGTTGGTGTCAATGAACCAGCAGGCGATATCATCGGTGCTGTTGTTGCGTATTTCGCCGGTGGTGGGATCGTAAATATCCAACCCCTTGATCGTGACAACTATTCGATCTTCCGCCTCTTCTCCCCTCTTTTTCCCGCTGACCTCCGATCTCTGGCCTCTGACACGCTGGATTTGAATATCCGGTTCTCCAAAGACCATAAAGAGATTGCCCGCGCCTGTTTTCTTGAGCAATTCCTCCCCCATGTAGAGGTCTGAGTTCATGCGCACGGGTAGGATGGTCAAATCGCCGTAACGCTTGACTTCTTCGGAAACATGCGGATCGAAAGCAAATCCGCAGACCAGAAGAAGATCAAAGCCGCGCCCCTTAACCGCTTCCTTGGCGGCTTCCTTGACCAGCTCCGGACCGACCGTGCCATGCTCCGGTCCGATGCACACCGCCACTCTCTTGCTGACCTCTGACTTCTGATCGCTGCCCTCTGTAAACTCCCCTTCCGCATGAATCCAGGTTCCGGCAAACGGCTCCAGGCGCGTGAAATGCAAGCGCTCATTCTTGATCGTGTTCTGCACTCCGGCCTTCTTGAGATTCTCGATGATGATATTGCCGAACTCGCCCGCGCCGCGGATATCCACGCGAAAACCTTCAATTCCCTTTTCCTTCAGGGCGCGTTTTTGTTCAAAGCTGATCGTGCGGTGCGGAGAAAGGCTTTCAACGGTAAATGGACCGGTTACACGGATGCGCTTGTTGTCCTCGTAGGGCTGGTCAACGAGGGTTTCCTGTTCGGCATTTTTCTGGATACAGGCGTCAATTTCAACCTGGCGCTTACGCTTGATTTCCCACCATGCGGCAACCAATGAGACAGCAGACCCACCCCGGCCTTCGGCCACCCCTCCGGTGGAGGGGATATCCGGAGAAGATCCCCTCCTGGGAGGGGTACGCGAAGCGGGGGGTGGGTTATCCGCCGGCTCCCGCGGAATCTCCCATTCCTCCCATTTCTTTCCGCACGCCTTGTTGATCTTTTTACGCAATTCATCCAGATCAGGCTGGTATCTGGCATGGATGACGTCAATCTCCTCGTTGTTGGCTATACTTCCAATGGTGATGTGCAGAACGCGCTTGCACATAAATCCCTTGCGAATATCGTTATCGGTCTTATATTGCGGCGGAAGTTTGCCGGTGATTTCGCTTTCTTTTTGCACGCCATCCGGAGAATCGGCCAGAAGGTAATACGGAAATTTTGCCGACATGAGGCGCGTGCGCGCCAATGCGAGCGCCACGCGACTCGTGTCGCAGGTGATCCAACGCCGGCCCCATTGCTCAGCCACGAACGCCGTGGTCCCGGAACCGCAGGTCGGATCCAAAACCAGATCGCCGGGGTCCGTGGTCATGAGAAGGCAGCGTTCAATTACCTTATCAGATGTCTGAACGACGTATGTCTTCCCTGCTGCGCCTTGTGTGTCTATCCACTGGTTGGAAATCTCCATTACTGGATAGTCGTCGGCCAAACCAATATACCGAGGCACTGTTTTCATCCACTTTACTCGGCCTGCATAAATCAAACGTGCCATACCTGCCGGGGTAGTTTTCCAACTATTCCGCGCTGGTGGATAAGCTCTGCGGCCTTCATGGAAAAACTCAAAATGACAAGACTCGGTATAGCCAGAAGCCATAAGATCAACCAAGGTAGCCGTGCGTTCCTTACCATCTTGAAATTGAATTTTTTCAAACAAGGAGTCATCTCCTGTGTCACGATCAAAAAAAACACGGCGGAATTTGACGCTATCAACGTCCTTGGCATACCAGATCACGTAATCAGCGATGTTCGCAAGCCGGATAGGGTTCAAGGGAATTTTTGTTCTGAACGATATGAGACTGACAAAATTCTCCGCTCCGAACACCTCATCCATAACGCACCTGACAAGGTGGACATTTTCATCGCCAATCTGGACGAAGACGGAACCGGACTCGGTCAACAATTCGCGGGCGACGACGAGTCGGTCGCGCAAATATGCCAGGTAGGAATGGATGCCGAGCTTCCAGGTGTCGCGGAAAGCTCTGACCTGTTCCGGCTGGCGGGTAAGGTCTTCGGCTTTGCCGTCCTTGACGTCGCGCTTGCGGGTGGAGACCTGCCAGTTGGAGTTGAACTTTATTCCGTAGGGCGGGTCAATATAGATCATCTGCACCTGGCCCTTGAGCCGCTCTTTTTCAGCGAGGCTCGTCATGACAAGGAGCGAATCGCCGAGGATCATGCGGTTGGACCAGTTGGCCTCATGGCGGTAAAATTCGATCAGGTCTTCAAATTTGATGCCGTTGAAATCCGAGAACAGCGCAAGCTGTTCATTTGCTTCCTCGTTTTTTTTCGCTTCGGCCCGCAAATCCTCAATAATGGCCTGGGGATGGATTTTTTCCTGGATATAAACGGGAACGGCGGGCACGGTCAGCGGCTGTTTATCCTGTTCATCCTTTCCTTTCCAGACCAATTGCGGGTCAAGAGAAGGATCGCGGGCGTAAAGCAGGCCGGGGAATTTAACCTCGGAGGGTTTCTGTTCGTCTTCCTTGACGAAATCGCGCAGTTCCTCGGTGGGGATGTTTTTGCGTTTGTCCTTATGCTTGAGGGACTCGATATGCAAGGTCTTGCCGTTCCTTATCTTATGCTTGCTCATAATGTATTACCTAATAAATTACCCATTACCATTCCTAACTGCTATCCGGTTAAAACGTGATATGGTTTATGTAACATGTTAATAATCAATATGCAAAACGAATCAGACCATGTGACGCATTTGATTCTTGATCAAACATGCCGCCAGACTGGAAACTGGCGGCATGAATACAACCAGAACAATATTTTCGCAAGTGATGGACAATGTTCATCGGGAACAGTTTCAACGTTGCGTTCAAAAATTCGACGGCGACGCGAAATACCGTTCGCTTTCTTGTCACGATCAATTTTTGGGCATGGCTTTTGCCCGGTTGTATATATTTCAACAGACTGGCGCTTTCTTTGTTATTCGTTCCAAAAGCTCTATGAGTTACATTCGATTGCGTTCTATGCCGGTGGATGCAACTGCGAACGTGTGCTCGGACCAAATTATTCATCTGA
>Ga0074199_1001798_pt1 | contig 16122 bp, 14 predicted proteins | sample EPASupsiteSAE347_FD_64528 | JGI IMG/M metagenome (GOLD analysis project Ga0074199, IMG submission 64528) | Bioremediated contaminated groundwater from EPA Superfund site, New Mexico - Sample SAE3-47 | ecosystem: Environmental > Aquatic > Deep subsurface > Groundwater > Contaminated ...
CTTTTTTCATAAATGAAATCTGATAAAGGCTGACCCACATCAGGTACTTTATATCGTTTTTAACTGTTTTTTTGACATACTGAGAAAGTATCCAGTTGAGATAGCCCTTCCATCTCACCACTCCTGATACAATTTCATAGATCAGGCCCTTTTGGGTCTCTGTAAGCTTATGCCTTGAAAATGTCCGATCAATTGTCTCATCAAGGAAGCTGCCGTCCTCTACTCTATCAACCGCCTGAATGCATATTGTTCTTAATGTGCTGCCGAAGCTATCTTCTATAAGCCAGATCCTCCAGTCTCTTGATTCTTTCTTCTATTGGAGGATGTGTGCTGAAAAGAGAAAGGACTCCTTTTGCAGTAAACGGATTCATTATGAAAAGAGGCGCAGTAGATGGATTGGCGTCGTTCATCGGGCTGCGCGCTATGCCTGCATGAAGTTTTTTTAAAGCCTCCGATAAAAAAAGCGGATTCCCTGTTAGCCTTGCCCCGCCGTCATCAGCAAGATATTCCCTTGACCTTGAAATGGCAAGCTGAATAAGCATAGCTGCAAAAGCAGCAATAATGGAAAAAATAATCACGCTGAATATATTGCCACGGCCTTCATCGTCGCTATTGCCTCCACCGAAAAATGCTGCAAAACGCGCCCAGTTGGCAATCATGGTGATTGCGCCTGCCAGCGTTGCTGCAACGGTTTGTATAAGAATATCCCTGTGTTTAATGTGGGTTATTTCATGCGCAATAACACCTTCAAGCTCTTCCCTGCTCAATATCCTCATAATTCCTGTTGTGACAGCCACCACACCCTTTGACGGGTCCCTGCCCGTTGCAAAAGCATTCGGACTTTCATTGTCTATGATATAAACTTTGGGCATGGGTATAGACGCCTTTTGGGAAAGATTGTAAATAATGCTGTACAATTGGGGGAAATCGCTCTGGGATGCCTCTTTTGCGCTATACATGGAAAGAACAATCTTGTCGCAAAACCAGTAACTCACAAAGTTCATTATAAGAGCAATGAGAAACATTACGGATGCACCCGTGCTTCCGCCTAACATGCCTCCAAGAGCAACAAGAATTATCGTTAAAATAACCATCAGAAAAAAAGTCTTCATCTGGTTCATGCAAAACCTCCGTTTGAATTGCGTACTTTGCATAGTATAAACATTTTTACAGTTTTATCAAGGCTGATTCAAAAGGATATGAGGGGATCATACTGCGGTAAAATATGTTCTACCCGAGCATAGTGATAATAGCCTCTGAAACTTCTTTAAGCGACTTATTTTTGTCCATGCTGATCTTCTGGATCCGACGGTATGCCTGTGACTCAGTAAGATGTTCCTTATCCATGAGAAGACCCTTTGCCCTGTCTACCAGCTTGCGTTTTTCAAGTTCGTCCTTAAGCCGTAATATACGTTCCGTAAGGGAGGATTTTTCCAGAAAATGTCTTACCGACAGCTCAATGGCGGGGGAAAGGCTTTCCTCCCTGAATGGCTTTGTGAGATATGCCATAACACCGGCGTCCCGGGCCTGATCGATGAGATGGCGGTCGGAATAGGCAGTAAGTATTATCACCGGATAGCTGTCTGCTATCTTTCTCGCCAGGTCTATGCCGCTCATATGGGGCATCTTTATGTCTAATATTACAACATCGGGCTTTTTCTGCTTTATCAGATCAAGGGCTTCTCTGCCGTCCCGAGCCTCGGCAACCACTTCATGGCCTATCCCCTCCAACAGCTCTTTCAGGTCCACCCGTATAAGGGGCTCATCATCTGCAATTAAAATACGAAAGCTCATAATTTTATTTTAGATCATAGTAATTTTTCATTAAAGGGAATGTGACACACGCGGTTGTCCTTCCCTCTCCTCTCAATGTAAACCTGCCCCGCAGGTCGTCCTTAACCAATGTGCGAACAATCGTAAGACCAAGATTTCCGTCCTTATCAGAGTTGAAACCTTCGGGCAAACCTGAGCCTTCATCTTTTATAGTCACTGAGACATTGTTTGCCGCTTCTTCAAGAATTATTGACAGTTTTCCTTCGGTCTGCCCTTTGTAGGCATGTCTGGCAGCATTCTGGATCAGTTCGTTCATAATAAGAGATAGGGATGTGGCCTCTCTGGAGGGGATCATCATTGACGGTCCCTGTATATCCACTGTCATCCTGGGTTCAATCTGACCCGCCAGTGACAGGCGGCTTACATTATCCATAAGCTTCTGCAGATCTACCATGCCGATTTCACCCTGACAGAGTGTTTCATGCACAACAGCGATACTCATAATACGGGATATGCTGTCATTCAGTGCCTGCTCTGCTGAAATTCCATCCAGCCGCCTGATCTGCATCCGCAGAATACTGGCAACGTTCTGAAGGTTGTTCTTCACCCGATGATGTATCTCTTTCAAGAATGTTTTATGCTTCTGAAGATACCTGTTTTCTATAAAAATGGCAAGTTGATTGGTAACACCTGAGAAAAATTCCATATTCTCCTGTATCCGTTCATACTGGAAGAAAAGTCCATGGTCTTTCTTCCAGAAAAGATTCAGAACACCCCTGATTTGTCCTTTGTATGAAATGGGCAGGGAAATAAATCCTCTGTCAAAAAGTGCCGGCATCTTCACCGGAAAATCGTCTTCCGGCAGATCGGCTATGGAGACAGGCCGGCAATGTTCAATCTGCCACCGCGCAAGACCTTCATCGTTTTCATCATACATCTCTTTCGATGCCCTGTCCGCATCGAATGCATCCTTTACAAGGAACTTGCTGGCAGGATCTATAAGCCAGAGACTTACCGTTGAAAGCTTAAGTATGCGTCTGATGTGCCTTGTAATATTTTTCAATTTTGTGTTTGTTGTAATGGACCTTGAAATTTCATTGCTCAAATGGTTTAAAATTTCCAACTGCACCAATTTATTGGTGAGCCTCCTGTCCACTTCTATCCTCTGCAAGCCTTTGGCAGTAAGTCTTGCTATGGTTTTTGCAAGGGATATATCTTCTTCGTCAGGCAAAACAATACCGGCTTTCCTTTTCAGCAGCAGTATCCCGAACCGTCTGCTCCGGCTGTCAAGGAGGATGGAGGTAAAACCGGAAGGTACTTGTTTACTGTGTATTTGTCTTGGAAAGACATTATTGTTGTGAATTGCAACTATCGAAAAAGTATCCTGAATATCTGCAGGCAGGTAGAACCTCCAGTCTGCCCAGGGAAAAAGGCTGTTAAGTCTGTTTGAAAGCCGTACAACCAGACGCATTACGTCTGTTTCTTCCTGAATAATCTGATTAATTTTACTCATTACCTTAGTCTGAGCTTCTCTTTTGTTCATACGTGACGTAAACTCGGAATAGATACGTTTTCCTTTGTGTATCAGCGCAGCAACAGGGTTCAGCTCATCTGAAAAGACAAGCATTGAAACCGACTGATTTAAAAAAACGGGCAGACCGTCATCAGAAATACCATGCTCACCGAATGTATAAAATCCGCATACAGGTATTTTTGCCTTTTTACGAAGAAGGTCCATTTCTTTTGACTCGTCAGACCCCATCAACCGCTTTCTTAATGCACAGGAAAACATCATTGCAAAAGAAGGCTTTTTTAAACCCCCCTGTCGGATGGCCTTGTTGTATGCGGCAAGCCCTGCCTGAACTATATCGTCTTTGTCGGCACGCATCAACGTGAGAACCTGATCGTTCCTCATGAGTGGTCCGAATTGAATCGAACCATCAGGCAGCACACATTCGGGAACATAGAGAAGCCAGTTGCCGTATATATCACTGGCGCCAAAGGGAAACTGGCTGAACCAGATTACCCCGTCACCCAAATGTTCAATGGGTATGCCGAGTAAATCGGCACAAACCTCAACTGCCGGTCTCCCGTCAAGCTCGTGGACAATATGCCCTGACGCCTTTGTAACCAATGCACGTTTTGTAGTAGGAGAAAACCCATGTGCTGTTCCAAAACCGAAAAGAATATCTGTTTCCACAAAGGCAAGGACTACGGCATCGCTGTATACCGCATCATTCAAAATCTGATAGTTTGATTCGAAATGAAAATTGTCGGAAGAACTCCCTCCAAAAATGGGGATACGGTTCACTGAAGCTTTCCGGAGCTCTGTATGAATATCATGACTAAGTGAAGCCTGTTTTTTCGTTGCACCCGGAGAGAAAACGATGAGGAACACAGGCGAAACCCCCGCCCCCCTCGACGTTGTCATGTGCAGCATCTGGTGCAAGGAATGATCAAAGCTGAAATACCCGGAAACATCCGCGCTGGCTAATGCCTGCTTAACCGCTTTCTTAAAATCAGAGGCAACGTTTTTTCCAAGGCCTACTCGTACACGCAAATGCGGTGAGGCAATAACAGCAACAACCACGCTGTTCGAAATGTATTCATCGGCTATTTCTCCCGCGGTGCTTGTGCCTATGATAGGACAGTCTCCGATAATTTCAACAACCCCCTTGCTAACCTCTTCAATGTTGAGTTCTGAGGAGACAAATACTATAGTTAATGTCGGCTTAAAACGATTCAGCCGTGCAATGGCCTCGGCCGCAGCCTTCCGGCCCATTTCAATATCTTTGCCAATATAAGCCTTTCCAACACCTGTCTCGATATATACGCCCATATTCTCCAGTGGTAACCCCGCTATGTCGTGATGGGAAACCTTATGCACATTCATACTCCACAATTTTATATATGTCAATCAGTGTTGCGGGCCAAGACGTGTCGCCAGTTGTTGAGGAATAATCAGTTAAATGTGTCATATGAAAATATTCCTTTCAACACACCTGTTCATATTTTTGACCCGTTCCAAGGATACATTCCCTACGCACTTCCTATAACTGGCGGCTTCCAAACCGAGCTGTGCCGTTATAAATAATACAATTTGGTGTAAACCATGCAGGGAGATCGCCGTGCTGATGACAATCATTTCTTTCCCTGCATGGCAGTCAAAAAAGGTCTGAAACAAACGCTCCTTTGTTTCAAATATTGCGCCATGTACACAGGACAAATCAGAACGGATATTGACGCGGAGTAAGCTGCATACTTATCCAACGCAGTTCAGTAAATTCCTCCAGTGCAGCCTTGCCGCCGAACCGGCCCCAGCCGCTGTCCTTCACGCCGCCAAAGGGCACCTGAGGTTCATCATGAACCGTCTGATCGTTAATATGAACCATCCCGGATTCAATGCGCTCAGCAATGGCAAGACCTTTGGCTAAATCATTGGTAAAAACAGCGGCAGAAAGCCCGTACATGGTATCGTTCGCTGTTGCTATTGCCTCCTCAACATCTTCAACTTCAATTACCGAAACTACGGGACCGAAGGTTTCTTCACAGGAAAACGGCGTACTGAGTTTTGCATTAACTAATATTGTAGGATAGTAACATGGCCCCTCGGATTTGCCGCCTAAGAGGATTTTTGCGCCGTCGCGCACAGCAGCATCCACACTGTTTTTGACCTGATCGAGTTGATACTTGTTGATAAGGGGGCCAATGATTGTATCCATTTCTTTCGGATTTCCAACCTTGTAAGTTGAAACCTTTGCCACAAATTTTTCAGTGAATTCTTTTGCAACGGACTTTTCCACAATGATCCGGCGCGTTGACATGCAAATCTGCCCCTGATGGAGGAATCCGCCGAATGCAGCAGCGTTCACGGCAGCGTCAATGTCGGCATCACGGAGAATAATCATAGGATTCTGCCCACCCAGTTCCAGGGCAACACGCTTTAAATATCGCCCGGCCTTTTCAGCCAGTTGGCGCCCCACTGCAGTTGAACCTGTGAGATTTATACGGCGTACTTTCGGGTGTTCAATAAATTCGTCGCCTATCTCACTACTCCCGCCAGGCCCGTTGGTAACAAGATTGAAAACACCTTTCGGGAAACCAGCTTCATGAAAGACCTCCGCAAGCACAATGCCCCCTGCTGCTGCAGCCTCGGTAGAGGGTTTGAGAACCGTTGTGTTGCCATAGGCAATAGGCATACAGATTGAACGTAACGAGAGAATCAGCGGCGCGTTCCACGGCCCTATGCCTGCGACTACACCTACAGGCTGACGTATTGCCATATATAATGCACCGGGCAGATCAGCAGGGATTATTTCACCAATTGCTTGATGCGTCTGCGCCGCAGCTTCGCGAAGCAAACCGGGTGTAAACATGGTCTGAAACATGGCAAAACCGAAAGTACAACCTGTCTCCTCTGCAAGAATCCCGACAATTTCCATCTGTTTCTTTTCGAGAATGTCGGCAGCTTTCAGGAACAAAGCCTGACGTTCAGCAGGAAGCGTGTGCGACCATGTTGGAAATGCTGCTTGTGCCGCTTCAATAGCCCTCTTTGCGTCAGCCCTCTTTCCTGACGGTACTTTTGCGAAAGCCTCACCAGTATAAGGGTTTAGATCGTCATAAACCCCGCCATCAAGGGCACCTACCCACTCACCGTTAATGTACATCTTATATTCTCTTTGCATCCTGATCCCTCCTTAATAGATTTTTAAAAATAAATGCCGGTTAAACATTATTATCTTTATGCCATGCACCTCCTTGCTTGAGCATTTGATGTTTTGATCTTCGTTGTTTGTCAAACCCCTCATTAAAATAAAAAAGCCTCTTTTACCCTTCATCAGGCAAAAGAGGCATCATTACCTCCAACAGGACAGCACTTCTGCTATCGATATAAGTCTACATTTTTATACGTAATGCCTCTTGTTCATCACTTAAGCGAAGAAACAAAAAACCTCTTTTACCCTTCATCGGGTAAAAGAGGCGTCATTACCTTAAAAATAGTAGTACAATTTCTTAATATAAATTGTCAAGTTTAAATTTCCCGATTTAATTATTCCGGCCAAATGTACATCGGTAACTTTCATTCGTCAGGTGCTTCGGACGCGGCTCTGGTATCATAGCCATCGCGAGCTTTCAAAACATCTTCGATGTTGTTTTCCGACCACTCACGTATCGCCTCAAGTATACGCACCAGCGTACACCCAAGTTCGGTAAGGGAATACTCCACTTTCGGCGGCACCGAGGCATAAACCACACGGGCCACGAGGCCGTCCCTCTCAAGCCCTCGAAGCGTCTGGGTTAGCATCTTCTGCGACACACCGCCAATCTCCCGTCGCAACTCTCCAAACCTCTTCGTTTTATCCTCAAGCGCACCGACGATGAGCACTGCCCATTTATCGGCAATCCTATCCAGAACAATCCTTGTCGGACAATGTTCGTTATATACATCCCATTTCATAGAAAACCATCTCCTTCCGCACTATTTCCTGAATAGTTACCATATGGGTAGTATATCACAAAAAAGTGCCTACTTGCAAATAATAATATTAGCATCTAAAATTATCAGCAAGTCGTCGCGACGAAAAAAATAAAAGGAGGCCCGGTAATATAATGTTTCAAAAAAGATAGCATTGATAGCTGTCTTAATCTTTCCTTTAGGAGGTATGGCAATGGCAGAGAATTTGGCAGAAACCAACAAGAAGGTGATCGGAGCATTTGCGGAGTCGGTTTTCGTGAAAAAGGATCTATCTGCGGTGGATCAATATATGAAGACTGACTATATTCAACATAACCCTTTGGTAAATCAGGGTGCAAGCGGTTTCAAAGAGTTTTTCTCGACCTGGTTTGCCTCTGTCCCGGATTGGCAATATACACTCAAGAAGATTGTCGCCGAAGGCAACGAGGTATGGGCGTATGGAACATACGCAGGAACGCTCAAGAAAGAGTGGCTGGGAATACCCGCATCGGGACAAAAATATGCTTTCGAGGCAGTTGACATTTTTCGTATACAAGATAGCAAGCTTGTTGAGCACTGGGATGTAATGGACATCTATGGACTGTTTAAACAACTGGGAGCCATAAAATGATGTCTTAGAATAGAAAGGGCGGCTACAACCGCCCTTTCTTTCTTATACATCATACATCTCTTTTTTTAGGCAATTAGCTGTAAAAAAATACTTGACATGAAATTTGTTCTACATGTAGAATTGAAGAAATATTACATAGGAGAAATTCTCCAATATAACGGAGGTAATGAAGCCTCCTTTGCCCGACGAAGGGCAAAGGAGGCTTTTTCTTTTAAAAGGAGGGCACATGAGACTGAAAGGTAAAGTAGCAATTATAACAGGGGCTTCCCAGGGAATCGGGGCGGCATTTGCAGTAGGTTTTGCAAAAGAAGGTGCAAAGATCGTCATTGCCGATATTTCCGAGGGTAGCAAGACCGTTAAAAGCGTGGGCAAGGCTGGAAGCAAGGCGATTTTTGTCAAAACGGATGTAAGCAAGGAACAGGAATGCATGGCTATGGCTAAAGCTGCTTTCGACAGTTTTGGGGCTATCGACATTCTCATTAACAACGCTGCAATGTTCGGCAATATCGTACTGAAACCTTTTACAGAATTGAGCAGTGAGGAATTTAAGCGTGTGATAGAAGTCAACACCAGTGGAGCGTTTCACTGTATTAAGTCAGTTTTTCCCTATATGAAGGAGAAAGGCGGCAAGATTATCAACATATCTTCGGCATCCATTCTGGAGGGCGTACCGGGCATGCCACACTATGTCGCCTCGAAAGGGGCCGTGATGGCATTGACCCGCTGTATGGCGCGTGAACTTGGCGATTTTAATATAAATGTAAACACAATCGCCCCGGGCTTTACACACTCGGAAGGAGGAGATAAGTTCGATCACAGCAAGGCATTGCCTTTGCCTCCTCTTGATGAACTGCAGTTGCAGGGTCGGTGTCTCAAAAGGCCTGGAGTTCCGAATGACCTGGTAGGACTTGCGCTCTTTCTCGCGACTGATGACAGCGCTTTCATTACAGGCCAGATGATCGTGCACGATGGCGGTCTGTCGCTTTATTAAGGACATAATAATGGAATGGAGATTATTCTTCTTGAGTCTTGAAGGACTGATGAGGGGGTTACAGAATTATGCTTCTTGAGGTATCAAACCTGAACAAACATTTTGGCGGCCTCCGGGTACTTCAGGATGTCTCCTTTCAGTTGCATGAAGGAGAAATCCTGGGACTCATCGGACCGAACGGGGCAGGCAAAAGCACCATGTTTAACGTGATCACCGGCGTATACCGGCCTGATGGAGGAACCATCATATTCCAGGGGAAAAGTCTGGTAGGCCTTAAACCCCACCGCGTATGCAGGAGAGGCGTTGCCCGGACATTCCAACTTGTCAGAATCTGCCATACCATGACGGTTTTAGAAAATGTGCTTGTAGGCGCCGTGTACGGGAGAAGCAGCGGGAGGAAAAAGGCGCTGGATGAGGCCCTTGAGTGTCTGGAACTCCTCAATCTATCGGAAGCAAAGGATACTATAACAGCACATCTGACATACTCAGACCGTAAACTCATAGAGATAGCCAGAGCCATCGCTACAAGGCCCGGGCTTGCTCTTTTGGATGAGCCTCTGGCTGGCTTAAATCCCTCTGAAACGGAAAAGATCATGGGAGTCATTCAGAAAATACGAAAAACCCGCGGGGTATCCATTATCTGGATCGAACATAAAATGGACGCGGTCTTCAATCTCTGTGACCGTATTGTTGTACTGGATTACGGGAAGAAGATCGCGGAAGGCACGTCCAAAGAAATAGCAACAAATAAGAAAGTGGTGGAGGCATACCTTGGCGAACCCCTTACTTAAAGTAACCAATCTGAACACCTTTTACGGCGATGCACAGGCTTTGTGGGATGTCAGCTTCCAGGTTCATGAAGGCGAGGTCTTCTCTATAATAGGATCCAACGGCGCCGGAAAATCAACTATTCTTAAGGCTCTCTCCGGCTTGATACGTCCCTCTTCCGGACAGATAGAATTCTCAGGATCAAGCATCGGTGGAAAAAGCCCTATGGAAATGGTGGATATCGGTATCTCCCTGGTTCCTGAAGGCAGGGGATTGTTTTCTACTCTTACGGTCATGGAGAACCTGGAACTGGGGGCCTTCACCAGGCGTGCCCGCCCTCTGATGCAAGAAACCCTGGGACAGATGGCGAATATCTTTCCCATTATCAGGCAGCGGCCTAACCAGCTTGCCGGAAAAATGAGCGGAGGCGAACAACAAATGGTGGCCATAGCAAGGGCACTTATGTCTAAACCCAAGCTTCTCATGCTCGACGAACCTTCCCTTGGTTTAGCCCCTATTGTTGTAAAGGGCATGTTTGAGATCATTGAGGTTTTAAAGGCGCAAGGCGCAACTATCCTGCTTGTCGAACAAAATATCCATCAGGCGTTGAGGATTGCCGATCATGCCTGCGTAATTACGACGGGGAGGATTACAATGATAGGAACGGGACAGGAACTTCTGACTGACCCTGAGATACATAAAGCCTATATGGGTTCTCTCCAGTGAGGATAGACTATGCATATTGATATTTATTTACAGCTTTTAATCAACGGTATTCTCTTCGGCGCAATGTACGGCATCGCTGCCATCGGACTCAGCCTGATTTTCGGGACAATGCGGATCGTTTTCATTGCCCAGGGCACCATGATCATCCTGGCAGCATACGGCAGCTTCTGGCTATTCAATTTGTGGGGAATGGACCCGTACGTCTCCATCCTTTTCGTCGTTCCCGCTTCGCTGATTGTTGGAATCGGCTTCTATCAGGCGCTGTTTCGCAAGGTAGCCAAAGCGGGGCAATTCCCCACGCTCCTGATTGCTTTTGGCTTAATGGCGCTCCTGGAAAATCTCATGTTTGTAGTCTTTACCGGCAACTCGAGGGCGCTTCAGACAAGTTACTCGACTTACACATTAACCCTCCTGGGCATGAAGATCTCCTTTGTCCGCCTCATGGTATTTGTTATGGCCATCATAGGTACCGCAGGGGTAACCCTTTTTCTCAAGAAAACTCTGCTTGGAAAAGCAGTACGGGCAGCTTCGGAAAATCTGGAATATGCAATGCTGGTCGGCATTACCCCACACCAGGTCAATACCGTAACGTTTGCTTTAGGCATGGGGCTCGCAGGACTCGCCGGGGTTGCAACTGCAACAACCTATGCATTCGATCCTTTTTCAGGGTTCGTCTTTGGCCTCAAGGCAATGATTGCCCTTGCCTTAGGCGGCATGGGCAATGTGGCAGGAGCCCTTCTCGGGGGAATATTGTTGGGCGTAGTTGAAAGCTATAGCGCCTTCTTTCTCTCAGGAGGATGGGCTGACGTAATTTCCTATGCGGTCTTTCTCCTTGTACTGATGTTCAAGCCGGAAGGTCTCTTTTCTAAGGACACGAGTGCAAAATTATGAAAACGATTAATAAAAAACAATTTGTATTATCGATCATCATCCTGGCAGCATGCGTTGCTGTTCCCCTTATTTTTGATCCTGAGACTTCCTATGTGGTCTACTTTCTGTTCATGGCATTCATCTATGTCACACTCGCTCAGGCGTGGAATATCGTGGCGGGCTACACAGGGCAGGTCACCCTCGGGCTCCATGCCTTCTTCGGTCTGGGCGCATACGTTATCGCCATCGGGTGGTCCCGGGAAATGATCGGCTATCTTGACCCCCTTGGCATGTTTGCCGCCGGGTGCGCTGCTGCTTTTCTGGCCGTCCTCGTAGGTATTCCGCTGCTCTCAAAGCTGAAGGGGGACTATTTTGCCCTGGGAACCCTTGGGCTCGGAGAGATATTGAGGCTTGTTACAATCCAGGGAGGAGCTTTTACTGCAGGTCCCACAGGTATCCTGCTCCCCTCTTCCTCCTTCAACACCCTCACCCCCCACTATTTTATTGCCCTCTTCCTCGCACTGCTTGCCCTCGGCGTCACCTGCTATTTGACCAAATCCCATATAGGACTGGCGCTTGTGGCTGTGAGGGATGATGAGACTGCTGCCGCAGCGAGCGGTATCAATATACTGAAGTTTAAGGTCTTGGCCTTCGCAATAGCGGCCTTTCTCGCGGGACTCTGCGGGGCGCTCCAGGCCTATTATATTTTCCATGTGGAACCGCAAGGATTTTATAGTCTCAACTGGACTCTCTACCCTGTTCTAATGTGCGTCCTCGGCGGGGCAGGCACTCTATCCGGTCCTGTTATAGGGGCAATTTTTCTCACCGCTGTCTTCGAGCTCGCCAAATACGCTATGCCCGAGATTCACCCTATCTTCTCAGGGCTGCTTATCATTTTTTCGATTATGTTCCTGCCCAAAGGATTAATCGGCCTCAAGGCAGGCAGGATGTTTCAAAGGATAAAAAGGACTTCATAACGTGCAGTGCTTTATTGAATAATTGCTAAGAAAGGGGGTAATGAAAGCTCATTCTTTACAACAAAACAAAAAGGAGGATTTGAATATGGTGAAGTTAAGGGGTACATGGTATATCGGACTTTTTTTACTATTGGCGACAGCCTTCCTACTTTTGTCTTCCAATGGTCAGGCAGCGGAAAAGAAGGAGATCGTCGTAGGCACGCCTCTGCCTATGACCGGCATTCTGTCAATGGAGGCGAGCGAACAGAAATGGGCCTATGAACAGGCAATAAAGGATGTCAACGCCAAGGGGGGAGTTTTTGTCAAGCAGTACAAAAAGAAACTTCCTGTAAAGCTCGTCGTTGCCGATGCTGAGAGTGATCCGGGCAAGGCGGCAGCAGCCCTGGAAAGGCTGGTTAAGGTTGATAAAGTTGATTTATTGCTTTCAACGTTTACAACAAATTTGTCTTTGCCCACATGCGTTGCCGCTGATAAACTAAAAAAATACTACCACGTGACGACTCTCTTTCCCGAACTATGGCGGCCACAGAAGTTCAAATGGTCTACTCTTTATTTCTTTTCAGTGGTTGAAGGCGCTGAAGTGCCCTTTAAAGTACTCAATACAATCCCTGCTGCCGACAAACCAAAGCACATAGCTCTCCTGATGGAAGACACTACGGATGGAAGAGGCTTGGGGGGCGCCCTCCAGGAAGGCGCCAAGAAGTACAAATATGAGATTGCCCTGGCCGAGAACATGGCAGTCGGAGCAAAAGACTACTCATCCCAGATCCTGAAGTTGAAATCCAAGGGCATTGACGCAGTTATCATGTTTTCTGCCAGCCAGGATGCAATCACCTTCGTACGTCAGATGAAAGAGGCTGGACTGAATTTGAAGTACTTCCACGGGTACAAGGGAACTTGGACCTCGGACTTCGCGAATGCCCTGGGTAAGGACGCCCAGTATGTTCTTGCTGACGGTTTCTGGTCAGAAGACTTTCCATACCCTGGCGCGAAAGAGCTCGGTGAAAGGTACTTTAAGCAGTTCAAAAAACGGTCGGTCAGTATAGGACTCTACTATGCAATCTGCCAGACTCTCTGGACTGCCATAGAAAATGCCGGCACCCTTGACGGGGCCAAGATACGCCAGGCTGTCCTGACAACTCAGTTCAAGGGAACAACAATGGGCGATATAAAATACAACCCGGACGGAACGGCAATTTTCGATCTTGGCGCCTTTCAATGGTGGGATGGCCAGCTCAAGACAGTCTATCCTTTCAACATGAGTAAAGGATATAAAGTCAAAGTAGCGCCTCCGTGGGACAAACGGTAAGGTACAATATAGGCTGACTTTATACTTTCCAGACTCATACTATGCCCCCGGAAAGAGGCCTTGTTGACATGGAGATATTTTATGGAAACTTGGCCTCTTTCGATTTCAGATAGAGGAGGAATATTGTGAAAGAGTCAATTTTAAACAATAAAAGAATTCTTGCGGTAGATGATGAACCGGATATACTTGTAGTGCTGAAGGAAGAAATCCTGTTTGATGCGCCTAAATGCCAGATAGATACAGCCACATCATACGAGGAGGCTTCCGAACTTCTATCGTCCTGGACATACGACCTGGCTATTCTGGACATCATGGGAGTTCGCGGATTTGATCTTCTGCGCTTAGCCGCCTCCGGTCCATATCCGGTCCCCACAGTAATGCTCACTGCTCATTCTTTATCGCCTGAATCATTCAAACAATCGATTGAGATAGGAGCTCGGGCATATTTGCCAAAAGAAAAGCTTGGATCAGTAGTTCCTTTTCTTGAAGATGTTCTGACATACGAATACGGCCACGCCTGGAGACGAGTTTTAAAGCTTATTGAGGGTGTTTTCGTGAAACAATGGGGAGCATACTGGCGGACTTCCGATCCAGCATTCTGGGAAAAATTCGAACAAAAGATCACAGACAAAAAATAGGTTTCTCAAAACAAAACTACAATAAGAGTGTTTGTCCGCAGAAGTTTGATTTTTGTTATCGGGTTGTTATTTTAGCTCTTCCGGCTCCTGTATACTTTCCTTTATGCCTTTAATCCCCCTTCATGCTGTTTTTATTGTAGAAACTTAGAGAAAATGTGTCAAGATGTTTATGATTTTTCTATGAAGCTGCCCCAATCCTTGCGTCAATCATTTCAGAACAAAGTTCATTTTATTTGGAATTGGGTGGTACATCTACAAAATTGCGCACTACGTGGCTTCCTGGAACAAAATAATTTACTAATCCCGTATTGTGAAGTATGATTATAATATATCCTTTTTGGTTCCCGCTTGTTCGGGTGAGAGTTATGATCAATTACCAGAAAAGGGGGAAACACAGAAATTTGGAATATGTATGTTTGGCCATATCAGCCTTGATCATGGAGTTTATCGACAGCTTTCTGGGGATGATGTATGGAACAGTGCTCAGTCCGCTTTTAATCATCATGAATTACAATGCGAAGGACGTTGTGCCTTCCATTCTTATTTCACAAGCCATCGGCGGCTTCATCGCTTCCTACCGGCATCATCGTTTTAAAAACGCCGATTTCAATTCCGGCACTACCGATCAACGGATTGCAGTAACGATCATCTGGTTCGGCGTCTTTGCCAGTCTCATTGGTGTATTTGTATCCGTATCCATTTCCCCCAAAGTCCTTAATACCTATATTGGCCTGCTCGTAACTGTCATCGGCGCACTGATTCTGTGCGGCCGATCCTTAATTCTAACCAATGGAAAGGTTTATCTGCTCGGATTTGTCAGTGCCTTCAATAAGGCGTTGTCCGGGGGTGGATTCGGTCCTCTTGTTGCGGGGGGCCAGCTTGTTTTCCGTGACCGATCTGAAAAGGGCGCTATCGGGTCCACCGATTTTGCTGAGGCCCCGATCTGTCTCTTCAGCTTTTTGTTATGGGCATTTTTCAAGGGTCTTCCTCCCGCTGCTTTGTATTTGCCTCTCTGTGTGGGTTCAGCTATTGGCGGTTTCTTCGGCCCTGAGTATCTAAGTAAAATAAAATCTCCTGAGAAGTTAAAAAAATCACTGGGCGCTCTGGTTCTTCTGGAGGGAGTATGGATCCTTTACAAGGTTTGGGTCAAGTAAAATGCATTGGCAAGAAGAAATATGAACTCTTATAGGCTGTCGTATTTGAAAAATCTGGAGTCGGAATCCATACACATCATACGCGAGGTTGTGGCTGAGTTCAAGAATCCTGTCATGCTCTATTCCGTCGGTAAAGATTCCAGCGTAATGGTGCGATTGGCCCAAAAAGCCTTCTATCCGGGCAAATTTCCTTTTCCGCTGATGCATGTTGATACAGGATACAAATTCCCCGAGATGTACGTATTCCGGGAGGAGTTCTGCCGACAGATCGGGGCGAATCTGATCGTTGAGAGAAATGAGCACTGGATTGCCCAAGGCTGCCATCCGCTGAAGACCGGTGTAGATAAATGCTGCAGCTATCTGAAGACCGGCGCTTTGCTGGACGCGATTCGAAAGCACGGGTTTGATGCGGCATTCGGCGGCGCGAGAAGGGAAGAGGAGAAATCCCGCGCCAAAGAGCGGGTTTTCTCCGTCCGGGACGCCTTTGGTCAATGGGATCCGAAGCATCAACGGCCTGAACCCTGGGATCTCTACAACACCCGGATCAACGAAGGAGAAACAGTGCGGGTTTTCCCCTTGAGCAACTGGACGGAACAGGATATCTGGGAGTACATCAAAGTAGAAAATATCCCCATCGTGCCGATTTATTTCGCCTGCAAACGGGGTGTCGTCGTTCGCAACGGAATACTCATCCCCATTGCCGCCTGTTCCCACGGTGATCGTAAGGCCGGAATGGACGCCGCCGCGGAAGAAATCACGCGGGTTATGTGCCGTTTCCGTTCTCTGGGCTGTATTCCCTGTACGGGCGCTATTGCTTCAGCGGCTACCAC
>Ga0074199_1001799_pt1 | contig 16122 bp, 13 predicted proteins | sample EPASupsiteSAE347_FD_64528 | JGI IMG/M metagenome (GOLD analysis project Ga0074199, IMG submission 64528) | Bioremediated contaminated groundwater from EPA Superfund site, New Mexico - Sample SAE3-47 | ecosystem: Environmental > Aquatic > Deep subsurface > Groundwater > Contaminated ...
CTTGTGCTTCGCACCCGGGCAACAAGTTGCCCGGGCCACCCCTACCCGCATCTTCCCTTCCTTGACGCCCCTTGTGCCCTTCAGGTCCCTTGAATTAACGCCCGTGCGCGGGGGAGCGTGGGAACGGGGGGGGAACGAACTTACGACGCGAAGATCTAGCAGCTTGTCGGAGAATGAGAAAAGGACGCAGATGAACGCAGATGCGCGCTGATCTTCGCTGATAAAGATCTCATGGAAAAAGATCAGAAGAACGAATCAGCGTCCGATCAGCGTCCCATTCTTCACTCTCCGACAGGCTGCTAAAGGCGGAGGTTTTAACCTTGTGAGAGACTAATAAAACCTGTTCTACTGGCTTCACTAATAGTCGAGGACCAAACGCTCGCTATGACGGATGGAAGCTGACCCATGCTTAAGCCAAGCATTTGTAATCCGAGCTCCAGGGAGCTCGTGTTCATTCTCTCCAATTCAAAGCCTGTCATAAATCTGGAGGCGATCAGGTCGGCCAGATAAACAATGTGGACCAACGCAGAATCAACTGTTGCCCTCTCCGGAACATGATGATACAGGATCGTGTCCGAGAGCGTTTCCGAAAAAGACCATCGCTCCGCCAAACGATCACCTACATTTGTATGGTCGACCCCAAACAATTCTCGCTCGACAGAGAGCAGTTCATCGCCGTCCACCTGGATTCGCCGGTAAAACAGGGGATAGGAAAGACATACGTATTGATCCAATACCACTTTCCCAATATCATGCAGCAGTCCGGCGGTATATGCCAGGTCGGGAGAGGCTTTCCTTGTGATTGCCGCCAGCCTCCGGCTGATCAGTGCAGTCCCCACGGCATGTTTGAAGAGGCCGCCCTTGCAGAATGAATAGCCATTGGAATTTTGAGAAAGAAAATCCTCGACGCTCGTCGGCAGTATTAACTGAATAATCTCTTTATCTCCCAATTCTATCATAGCTCTGTCTATCGAGGATATCCTGGTTCTTTTCCCGAAGAATGCCGAGTTGCATAATCTGAGGATCTTGGCGCTGATAACTTGATCGAGCTTTATTTCATTGGCGAGGTCATCGATGTTGTAGGTGTCGTCTTGAATCATGCGGAGGATCTTTAGGGCTACCTGAGGGATAGGCAGCAGATTTTCAATTGCTTTGTTGAGCTGGGCCGGGCTCAAAACGGCGGAGCTTGCCTCCACAAGATTCAGCGTTGGGTATCCTATGGGATCGATGTTGGTTTCCCAGGTTTGGAGGTCCAGGACTAAGTCACAAGAAAAGTATCCACCAATTTCACTCCTGACGATGGGTATTCTCTCTCTGCTCAAGATCGTTTCAACAACATCGGCCGTGCGTCCGCCGATATCGAGAACCAGGTCCCTCCTCGTGAGGGGAGCGACCAGAGATCCGCCCGCAACACAGGCCTCCAGGCGTTCCTTGCTCGCCCCCGCGTTGCACACCGCCTCGATAAACAAGGGCAATCCGGTAGCCGCGTAAATCTCGGGCTTCCATGGATCGTCCATGTTCGTTGGCTCAGGCAGGAGCAAATGAGCCAATCCACCCACTTTGGCCTGACGGTCACATAGCGTCACTCCTACACAAGTGCCCAGATATGCCCCTAACGTTCCTCTTTTTGCCGTGCTAACTACGTAACTACCGGAAGTAACGGAGATCATTTAAAACCTGACATGGGTGTCGGGAATTGACGGAACAGAAAAACCGGGATATCGAGCTCCTCCTGATTACGGCTACTGAAAACCTCAGCCTCTCTGAACCAAAAATTCTGTTTAACTCTCCACAGCGTGCAAAATATAAAGCGCAATTCGCTCATCCCACCACACGCCCCAAATCGCGTCCTCCAAGGGCTTGAACAGTCCTGAGAGCCTATTTCCAACAACATCTATTATCCGCATCATAGAGCATTTTGCACAAAAAGGCCACATCGCACATTTGAGTGCAGATCAATCGGGAGGCTACCGGCATAAAACGGGACATGCTCGAGGGGGAGCTTGTGTATTCACCGCAGAGGCGCGGAGGACGCAAAGAAAGCGCAGAGAAACTTTAGAGATTTCCAAGAGCTTTTCTCTGCGTTTCCTCTGTGTTCTCCGCGCCTCTGCGGTGAAGAAAGCTCAGCCGCTATCCGCTCGGAGTATATTGAATCGATAGGTTGTTCCGGCTTATGTGGGTAGCCAAGTTTTCAATGGATACCGGAATCGATTGTTATCGAAACAGCCAGGGGGTTGGATTTTCGAGATGCTCCAACCTGTCCGGACAATTCTGTTTCATGTAGTCTTTCATACGAGCTTTGACGTTTTCGTACAAAAGGTTGTCCTTTATGTATTGAACGATCATTCCCCTGCTGACAAATACGTCTTCCGTGCAGGCTAGCTTGCTTCTGTAGTTGATGAACAGGTCAGGGTCCTTGTTCTCCGAGCTCGAGTCCATTTCGAAGCTGGCGGTTCTTGACTTGGCTTTGTATATGGCCTGCCTGAGCATTTCTCTTCTTGCATAAGATAGGTTTTCAAGAAAAGACATATCCATGGCTAGATCCTTGGTCCGATCCGACCCGATGGTATATATCTGGTCGTCTCCAGGCGATCTCACGAGGAAGATTTTCTTTTCGGGATGATTCTGATTGACTGAATTCAGAAGCTTTTCCCAATCCTTGTCGCTAACCATGATAATGCCTATTTTATCTATAACTTCGGAGACCTGAGCAGATCTAAGCCTGTCCAGCTCAAGCTGGAGGCTCTCCAGAAAGCCCTTCAGTTTGGCCGCGAAATGATGCTCGAAATCGAGCTCCTCGATCTCTTCGATACACTTTCCTAATTCGTTCGCCAGCTTGATACCTTCATTCTTTTGCTGATCCATCTTGTCTTTGCTTATGCCAGATCCGCCATCCTGCATCGTATCCGTCGTTTTCTCTCGATTAATTTTATCAATACAGGTCAGACATGATCTTGCCTCTTCCAAATGTTTCAACAATTTCTTCCTCGTTTTCTCATAACGGCTCTGAAATTTGCCATAAGATGCCGTCAGGACTTGACTGCTCTCCAATATCTTGTTCTTGATTTGAGCAGCTTCCTTGTCCGTGGAAAGATCGTATTGTTTTGGCGATTTCAAGCTCAGCGCACTATTGATTTTGCCGTTCATGAGTAACTTTCCGGATAGTACTGCCTTACGAAACCGAGCCCGTATGGATTCCTGGTCGCATGTCCCCTCCGTGACATCACCAGCCGGACTCGCCGCAGGCGACAATGGGGGAGGATCAGAGCGATGGCTGATATCGTCCCTGATTTTATCTATTTTATCAAGCACCTTACTGACGTCCCGGAGCAATTCGCGCATCTCGGCATCAGCGCCACTATCGGTCGGAGTCCTATTCACTTCAGGATGTACCTCTGTTGGAACGACAGCCCATGGAGGAGACCAGGGAACGGAAATGCGGGCAGACCAAGCGATTGCGGTCTCTCTGGATCGTCGGTCCAAAAAGTCCACACCCTTCGATTCATGTCCGCAGCTTGGAGCACATATTTTGCCCAGGATCTCTTTCAGTATCTTGCAGTCTCCTTTCAGGGAATTGAAATGGTTGAGAGTATTCCTGAGAGTATCCACGAGATCGTCAATTTTGCGAATGAGATCATAATACTTCAAGTCGTTGAGATTCAGCAGGTTATCGAGCTCCATGATCCTGTCCCGGGAGGAATGAATGCGGTCTTTTATCTGTTCGCATACCTTTAGGATCGCTTCCTGATGTTCAGTGGGGAAACTTTTCACTTCAATGGCCGGTTCAGCCCATTCTTTCTGTTCCGTCTCATTGGGCATGTCCCATTTAATGTCTTCGGCTATCATTTTATCCAGTATGGCCCCCCTCACGTCGACTGCCGCCAATCTGGCATGACTGAGGTATGATCCTTCAAGGTTGGCCTTGCGAAGATCAGCACCACAAAGGTTAGCGTCCGCAAGGTCGGCACCCTGCAGTTGGGTCTCCTGCATAATCGCTCCGATCAGATTGGCGCCGCGCAGGCTGGATCCCTTCAGCTTCGCTCCGCGCAGGTCCGCGTACCGCAGCTCAGCCCCCCATAGAATAGCTCCCTGTAGTTGGGCACCCGTCAACAAGGCAGCGTGGAGATTTGCCTTTGGCAAGTTGGCTCCCTTCAGGTTTGCGTTGAAAAGATTGGTCGCCCACAATGAGGCATGATCCAGATTGGCGTTCAACAGCCTGGCATCCATGAGATTTGCATGCCTCAGATCCGTTTCCTTGAGATCAGCTCCGTCTAGGAACGCCCCTTTCAGTTGTGCGTCGATCAAGTTGGCCTTTTGCAGATTTGCGCCCTTCAGTCGTGCACCGGCGAAGTCCGCATCACTCAAATTCTGCTCCGACAGATCGGCGAACCGCAGATCCCGGCCGCTCAGGATCAACTTGCCTTCCTTGAGCAGCCTGGTGGTCTCCGGAGTCTTGGGTAAGGTTATATGCGGAATGAGCGGACGCCAACCGGATATGAGATGATAGTATTTATCGGCATAGTGATCCAGAAAGAGCCAGATGAACAAGACCTGTGCACAAGAGGACAGCAAGGCAAAAATCAGAGGTCCAGTATTGAGAATTATGCTTGACATACTGAAGGCCTTATCTGTCTTGAGGATAGAATCGACTTTAATTCGATATCGAAAAAGGATGATAATATCACACAGCACTATGAAGAAGTGATAAAATGAAGCACGTGTATCATGGTTTTTGGAGTATTTCCATTGAATGAAAATCAGTACAAATAAAGGTGCTGCATACGTAATAAGCCAAAACAGTAATCTTGTTCCCCTGGCTGTCCCACTGGTATGCTTGAATTTTGAGCTTATCAGTCTGTTCAAAAGGTTTGGAGCTTCTCTATATATATCGAAATCATTGTTATGTTCCTTGACGCTCATTACTTCTTCCAGGTAGCCCTCGAGGCTGGAGAGCAGAATCGCATGTAAAATCAAAACCAACGGTGGCGCGAAGAAGAAAAAATACTTGATCGAAACGTCGATATTCAGCACGGGCAATCGGAGGCTACTGTCGGATATCAGCAATTTTATGTCGGTCGTGGTGGCTACTGAGATGAAGATATAGGCAATTGCGACAATAAACGAAACCAGAATTCTTGCGTTCAGCGAAGAATGTTTCTCGAGGGATTCGATTATACTCTTGGTCTCTTCAGAGCTCATGTTCTCCTCCTAATCAGGTGGGGACTTTCAAAGGCTCAGCCGGCCGGTTGGATGGGCATGCCGCCGGAAGAAAGAATGGCTCCTGTTGCCGGTGCACTGCCCCAGCCCCGGCACAACCGTCTGGACGTGAGGGGTGTAGCTTGCAGTGAAGCGATGCGCGTCCACTGTTCCTGCATGGAGAGCCATTTGATGAAAGTGAGCATCAGGTTCAATCGGTGAGAGATCCGTGCGCTGACGCCTCCAAGGCTTGCCAGTCGAAGGTACCTGGTCAGGACACCCTTGTCGACAATATCGAGGTCTTCGATGCAGGTCCGTTCGATCATCGATTCCAGCAGATGCAGGTTCTTGGACAATCCAAGGAAATATACCTCGTTGAATGCCGCTTTTCGCCTGCGGTTCCTGATCTTGTCCGGAAGCACATCACGCATAGCCTCGGCGAGGACGGGCTTCATCATGCCGGGCTCGGGGCTGAACCTGGCCACAATCCCCAGACCGAGGCGCAGCAGATGAATGTCAAGGAAGGGATGTGCAATCGTCAGGCCTCGACTGGACGCCAGATACCAGCGATCTACATCGCCCGCCCTCGATGCAAGAGAGCTGAGAGCCACGGATAAAGCGGTCGAGTCGCAGGAACGGTAGACTTTGCGCAAGTTCTCCGCTATCCGGTCTTCCAGGCAATGTCGCCTGGCGAACCGCGGTCGTATCCACGGCGGAACCGCGCCCATGGAGCAATCCGTCAAGGGGTTGGGGGCGTGGCCGGTCCACGGGATGATTCCCCCCCTGCGCCGGTGAGGGCAAACATTCGCCAGCCCGAAAAAGAAAAAGACTTCCCAAGGGCTGCAGTTGTCGGCCGCCGCCCATCTCACTGCCTCTTGCCATCCCTTCAACAGACGCCCTTTCCTCAGGATGTCCGAGATATAGAAGGGCTGTACGTCCATCAGTTCATCCGCTCCGATACCTGTCAGCATCGTTTCCGCACCCAGGTCGGCAGCATGATCGACAACAGCCCTGTCCAAAGTCAACCGTGGCAGACCCACAAAGGGCTCCTCATGGGGAGGAGGGCCGGCGAAGCATTCGAAATCGAGCAGGTCGTCCGCGGGAAGGCTATGTGCCACGATGGACTCGTTCTGCTGCAAAGCGCTCAGGATGTAGGGGGTCTCACGGGACAGCGCGGAGAGCCGCTGGTAGACAAGCGAGATCGTGTGCAGAGGGGGGGTGCCGGTTCCTGAAGCGATAAGCTCGGCGGCGATCAGAGACACCGCCGTTGAATCCATTCCCCCGGATAGATGGGAAACGGTCTTCCCGCGGATGCGTGCTTGAACTGCACGGCGAAGACACTCCCCGTATTGAAAGCTTGCTTCGTCACGGCGGTTGCTTTGAGGCTCGATGATCCTGTCCAGCCAGTTCCAGTATCTGTGCCGTTGAACATGTCCCGAGGAAAGGTCGAAGACAACTCTTGTTCCCGGCAGAATACGCCGTATGTCTCTATACGCCGTGATCTCGGCTCCGATTTCATTCACGGGGCCCGGCGTGATGAGATATTCGGCGGCATATTCAAGATCCGGACAACGAGTCGGGATCGATGCGAGCAGCTCATAAAGACTCGTGCTCAGAGCTATCCCGTTGGCAAGCTTCGTCCAGAACAAGGGATAGCCTCCCATTGGGTCTCGAATGCCGATGAGCCTGTTAGCTGGAGCATCCCACACGACCAGGGAGAAGTCTCCTTGAAGATGCTCCAGTCCATCCAGTCCCTGTTTTCCAAGCGTGAGAAAGGCGAATGCGGCGGGATTAGTTTCGCGGCCCGGAGACGAGCCCTCGACGTCCGGGTCGCTCACTGCGTCCCTTTGGGGATCGTGCGAGCGAAACTGGCCCATCAGGACTGCACAACCATCGACGGCTTCGAAAAAAGTCACCGGCGACCGCCCGCTTTGGGGCGACCCGAGAGAGCGGAATTCAACTCTGTCATCTTCAACCAGCACGGCAAAGCCCGGATTCACGGCAGTCCAATCAATGGTATGGGTTATTTATAGAAAAGGATCGGAATGTAGGTCTCACACCGATCGGGATCATCGCTCAGGATCGCGGAATCGTATTCACACCAGCAGTGACTCGAGAGAGGAAAGAGATTAATACCCAGTACCAGGTTGACGGGAATCCCCGATGAGCGCAGGAGCACCCAGCAGCACAGCGCGCGCTCCTTGCACCTGATCCCGAAGATATGCCTCGATGCAACGGAACGGACCACCTCGTCAATGGACCTGGCGGTCCTTTGCTCTTCAGACGGGCTACGAGGAGCCCGGGGGTATTCATAGAATCGCTGCCATGCATGGACTGAAGCACTCCATCCGAAAACCCGGAAAGAGATTCTGGCAATCGCCAAAAGGACCCAGCACTCGATAGTCAAACGGCGAGCGATGAACCGCACTATATGGAACAATGGAAACAGCAAGAAACGAGAGAGACACTCCCTTAGAGATGATATGCGCGAGCGTCCGGAAGTGCTTCGTACGAGTTGTAACGCCTGTAACCGGTGCAGGAAGACCTCGAGATCCCTCTCTATCTGACGTACACCTTTCCGATAGTGCCGGCTGATCCTTTCCGCCGCCTCGTGAAGCCCGAAGTCGAGTGATTCAGAAAGCATGCGGGCACCGGTGTCTGAAAGGCCATAGAAATTACCCCCCAGGTCAAGCAGTCGCCCCGTTCCGTCCTGTACCATAACAAACACGACGTCGGGTGAAAGAGTGATCCCGGCATCGAGGTTGGCCTGAGCTACCGTTTCCAAAGGGTGGAACACCCTTACTCCGGATGCAGTCGACATACCACCTCACGAAAGCCTACGCGCATTTGGACATGGACGGTCTCTGAAAAAGATATGATGAAAGAAAAAAGCTAACGCCCCTCATAGTACTGGCCCGTGTAGCCATCGTTGTTCTTTCCGAAATTATAGCCCTGGACCAGATCGAATGCCTTTCCGATGAAAAATACCTCTGGCGCCTGGTAAACAGGGCTGTCCTGGTTGTCATTGTTATGCATCTCTAGAGATTCGACGTTCTGATTTTCCATGGTTTCATACCTCCATTCGAGAAGAAATGGCTTCAGGGGTCCACGGCTTTGTTCCTTGGCCCATTCACGGATGAAATTTTTTTTTGGAGCATATCGAAGAGATGAAGAAGTCAAATTTCCGCTTCCGGAGACGGCAGGTTTGAAACATGCTTTCGCGGGAGCGAAAATACAACACATTCACTCTATGCCTATATCGCGTTGGTTTGTCAAGGGGATAATATGGACCATTTTGTAAGAGCGGTCCTTGACGCATCCGGCTCCAACGGATTTTGTAGTCACCTCTTCCCCCGGCTCGGAAGCCTGTTCAATCCTCTCGCCGTAGCGTTCTTTGCTCCGAAGGGAGCTGCGGCAAAAGGCCCCTCCTGACCCCACAATCCTCCACTGAGCCATACTTATTGGAATTTCGGCCACCAACATAAGCCGGGACAACCCGTCAATATACTCTGAACGGACAGCGGCTGAGCTTTCTTCACCGCAGAGGCGCAGAGGACACAGAGGAAACGCAGAGAAAAGCTCTTGGAAATCTCTAAAGTTTCTCTGCGCTTTCTTTGCGTCCTCTGCGCCCCTGCGGTGAACACACAAGCTCCGCCTTAGGCATGTCCCGTTTTATGCCGGTAGCCACGTCCTTGATTCTTTTTTCCCTTTGCTGCCCGGGGCTCGCCGGTGCATCTTTCCTATCAGGCGGGAGTCTTTTGGGGATGTTTGAAGCATGGAAGCTTCAGATGCTACCGATTCCATTTCAAGCTGACAAACGATATGAAGAAAGGGAGTGATCGCATCACCTCCCGAATCAGGGAGATCTTTGGGAAAATTGGAGCGGGAAAGGCCTTTTCGAGGTAGTTCGAGGTAGTTATGTCATGATCGATAACAGTGAAGTGATTGCATTCAAGTACAGCCGCCTTCAAGATATCCTGGGGCGCATGGGTAGCGTGGTCGTAGCCTTCTCGGGAGGGGTGGACAGTACCCTGCTCCTGGAGGTCGCGCGGGGAGTTCTTGCGGAAAATGTCCTGGCTGTGACCGCCCGCTCCGAGACCTCCGCCAGGCGTGAGATGGAGGATGCTCTGAAGCTCGGCCAGGCATTGGGCGCCAGTCATGTGGTTCTTCCATCCAATGAGATGGATCTCCCGGAATTTGTGAGAAACCCGGAAGACAAATGCTACATCTGCAAGAAAAGCCGATTCAGCGCCATGATCGCTCTGGCCAGAGAACGGGGGCTGGCCTGTGTGGCCGATGGCTCCAATCTGGATGATCAGGGCGACTATCGGCCCGGTATGAGAGCCCTTCGGGAGCTGGGAGTGAGAAGCCCCTTGTGCGAAGCCGGATTGTCCAAGCCGGAAATACGCCTCCTGTCGAAGAAGCTCGGGCTTTCCACCTGGGATAAGCCCGCCTACGCGTGCCTGGCTTCCCGTATTCCGTACGGGAGTCCCATCACGCGAGAAAAGCTCCGGCAGGTGGATGCCGGCGAAGAATTCATAAGAGGATTGGGACTGACCGAGCAGGTAAGGGTCAGGCACTACGGAGACACGGCCCGTATCGAAGTGGCGGAGGAAGCCATCGCAAAGCTGCTGGAGCCACCGGTGCGAAGCCGGATTGTGTCCCGCTTGAAGGAACTTGGATTCGAATACGTGACCCTTGACCTGGAAGGATATACTATGGGAAGCCTGAACCGGGTCATCAAGGAAGGAAGACAAGCGCATGGACAATGATCATCTCAAAAACCTGCTCCGGCTGGTTCAAAGCGGCGTGATGGACCTGGACTCGGCGATGCATCAATTGAAGAAGCTTCCTTTCGAGGATTTGGGCTACGCCAGGATCGACAATCACCGGTGCGTACGAACGGGCGTTCCCGAAGTCATCTATTGCGAGGGTAAAACCATCGCCCAAATTCAGGGAATTGTGCAGAGAATCTCGCAGCATCACGCAAACATCCTGGCAACGCGCGCAAGCCGGGAAGTCTACGAAGGCATTCGAGATGTAGTCGAGGAATGCCAATACCATGAATTGGCTCGAATTGTCGTGGTTAGACCGGAGCCGGTCGAAACGGCCGGCAATGTCACTCTGGTGAGTGCCGGCACGTCCGATATCCCGGTGGCCGAGGAGGCGGCAGTGACCGCCGAGGTGCTCGGGAGTACCGTCAAGCGCATCTACGACGTCGGAGTTGCCGGAATTCACCGTCTGCTGAATGTTTGCGACGATCTTTTCCAGGCCAACGTGGTCGTGGCTGTGGCGGGAATGGAGGGCGCCCTGGCCAGCGTGGTCGGCGGCCTCGTCTCCTGTCCCGTAATCGGAGTGCCTACCAGCGTAGGCTACGGAGCCAGCTTCGGCGGCGTGGCAGCCCTTCTCAGCATGCTGAACAGTTGCGCCTCCGGAGTGTCGGTGGTCAATATCGACAATGGCTTCGGCGCGGGCTACCAGGCCCACCTCATCAACAAAATGGCACTCAGGGGCACGCAGGCAACGTCTGCCTCCGATGATACGACAGAAGCAAAGCCCGAGATCTCACTCGCTTGCAGGCGATGAGTCGGTGAGGTACTGAATACATATCTCTCAAGGAGAGAAGAATGAAGATTGCCTATTTCGATTGTTTTTCTGGAGCCAGCGGTGACATGATTTTGGGGGCTCTTTTGGATGCCGGCTTGAGTCTGGAGCAGCTCACGCAAGATCTTGCAAAGCTGCATCTGTCCCACTACGAAGTGAAGGCGGAAAAAGTCCTCAAGAAGGGTATCGCAGGGAGCCATGCAATCGTTCTTGTGGACGACCATCACCATCACCGGCACCTCCAGCATATTCAGGAAATCATCGGAAACAGTGATTTGGGAGAGCGGGTAAAGGAGAAAAGCCTTCGGATCTTCCTGCGACTCGCCGAAGCTGAAGCCAGGGTTCATGGGACGACTATCGATCACATCCACTTCCATGAGGTCGGAGCCATGGACGCCATCATAGACGTGGTGGGCTCCGTCGCCGGAATGGAGGCTCTGGGGATCGAAAGAATATACTGCTCGCCGCTGCACGTGGGAAGCGGGACTGTCGAGTGTGCACACGGGACGCTACCGGTACCTGCTCCTGCCACCGCCGAGCTCCTGAAAGGAAAGCCCTTCTATTCCACGGGAGTCGTGGGAGAGCTGGTGACACCAACGGGGGCGGCCATCCTGACGACGCTCGCGGCGGATTTCGGGCCTATGCCGGCCATGACCCTGGATCAAATCGGGTATGGAGCCGGAACATCGGAGCCCGCCATTCCGAATTTGCTGAGAATCCTTATCGGAGAAGCTCAAGACGAGCTCCAGGGATACGAAAAAGAGCACGTGGCCGTCATCGAAACAAGCATAGACGATATGAATCCACAAATGTATGACTATCTTATGGGGAAACTGCTGGAGAAGGGGGCACTGGACGTTTTTCTCAGTCCCGTCCAGATGAAGAAGAACCGCCCCGGAACAGTGGTTACGGTGCTCTGCCAACCTCACCTGGTGGAAAGGTTTTCTGACTTCCTCCTTCGGGAGACGACCAGCATAGGGCTCAGATGGAGGCTCGACAATCGTCTGAAGGCGCGAAGAAGTATCAAGGAAATCGACACACAATACGGGATGATCCGATGCAAAGTGGCCGAAGGGGACAGCGGGGTTATCAATATGACGCCGGAATATGAGGACTGCAAGCGGGCGGCCCTGGAGCGAAATGTCCCTCTGAAGGAGGTCATGGATAGAGTCAGGGCTACGATGTGCGCGTGAGGAAGGCAGGGCCAGGTCATTCGACCACAATCCCAAAGAAAACAGAATTCAACAGAGCAGAACCAAACAAAACAGAATAGAAAGGAAAGGTGGCATGGAAAAGATTCTGCGGATTGACGTAGGAGCGGAAGGTGGTCCTGTAGCCCGCGAGGTTCCGGTCGGAGAGTACGCCGGGTTCGGTGGGAGAGCATTGACTTCGGCGATTGTGTCGAAAGAAGTCCCACCTCTCTGCCATGCTTTGGGAGCCGATAACAAGCTGGTCATCGCTCCCGGCTTGCTGAGCGGGACTTCGGCGGCCATGTCCGGGCGCCTGTCGGTGGGCTGCAAGAGTCCCCTTACTGGAACCATCAAGGAGGCCAATTCGGGGGGGCAGGCCGCGCAGGTTCTGGGTCGCCTCGGCTACAGCGCCATCGTGCTGGAAGGAAAGCCCAAAACGGATGATCTCTACAAGGTGATCATCAACAAGGACGGCGTCGAGATCAAGATCGATAACAGCCTCAAGATGCTTCCCAACTACGATCTCATCGAAAAGATGAAGGCCGAGCACGGGGACAAGATTGCCTGCATCTCCATCGGCCCCGCCGGTGAGATGAAGATGAGCGCCGCAACCATCGCCTGCACGGACATGGAGCTTCGCCCCACGCGTCATGCCGGGCGCGGCGGCGTTGGGGCCGTTATGGGCTCCAAAGGCATCAAAGTCATCGTGCTGGACGATACGGGCATGAAGATGCGCTCCCCCAAGGACCCCGAGAAGTTCAAGGAAGCAAACAAGAAATTCGTGGAAGGCCTAAAGAATCATCCGGTCACGGGACAGGCCCTGCCCGCTTACGGTACCAACGTTTTGACCAATATCCTCAGTGAAGCCGGCGGCTACCCCACCTACAACTTCAAGCAGGGTCGCTTCGAGCACGCTCACAAGATAAGCGGCGAGACTCTCGCGGAAACGGAAACGGCCCGAGGCGGACTCGCCACTCACGGCTGCCACCGTGGCTGCGTCATTCGCTGCTCCGGGGTGTACAACGATAAGGACGGCCATTTCCTGACCAAGCAGCCCGAATACGAAACCGTCTGGGCCCATGGCGGAAACTGCGGTATTTGTGATCTCGATGCCATCGCTCAACTGGATTTTCTGGACGATAACTTCGGCCTGGATACGATCGAAATGGGCGTCACCATCGGAGTGGCCATGGAAGCCGGCCTCCTCAAATTCGGAGACGCCGAGGGCGCCATCAACCTGATGAAGGAAGTAGGGAAGGGCACCCCCCTCGGCCGAATCATCGGGAACGGCGCCGCCGTCACGGGCAAGGTGTTCGGAGTCGAGAAAGTCCCCGTGGTCAAGGGTCAGGCATTCCCCGCCTATGATCCCCGCGCCGTTCAGGGCATCGGAGTAACCTATGCGACGAGCACTATGGGAGCCGACCACACGGCAGGATACGCAGTGGCAACCAATATCCTGAAAGTCGGCGGCGATGTCGATCCCCTCAAGCCTCAGGGCCAGGTCGAGCTTTCAAGAAATCTTCAAATCGCCACCGCCGCCGTCGACTCGACGGGCATGTGCCTCTTCATAGCCTTTGCCGTCCTGGATCAGCCCGAAACCTTCCAGGCCCTGATAGACCTTCTCAACTCCTTCTACGGCCTGGATCTCGATGGCAACGGCGTCGTGGCTCTGGGAAAACAAGTCCTCAAGATGGAAAGGGACTTCAATACCAGAGCAGGCTTCACGGCGGAGCACGACCGGTTGCCGGCGTATTTCAAGAACGAGCCGGTGCCCCCGCACAACGTCGTATTCGAAGTGACCGACCAGGAGCTGGATACCCTCTACAACTGGTAACAGGGACCATCTCGATTAGAGCATCCTTTCTCCATCCGGCAACGGTAGGGCGGGGAACAGCGTTCCCCTCCCTACCCGTTTTCCCCGCCCTGCCGTGGGAATCTTGATTGCAGAGGTTATACTTTGAACGGCTGCAATGTGGGCTCTTGTGTTCACCGCAGAGACGCCGAGATGCAGAGAGCTCACAATGATTGTAACACACCTCTGCATCTCTGCGCCTCTGCGGTGAAAACCTCAGCCCGCAACTCTACCAGGGAGTCTCCTCATGTTTGAAGCAAGAACGGTCACGTCCCACGCAAGATTCTCCCGCGAAACGGGACGCCGGGTGGGGAGCACCCTGGTCGATTCGCTGAATCAAATGCCTCAAGCCACCTGGCTCTTCTGCGCCGCCAAGGACGGCTTGGAGGACCTGATCGCCGGCATTCGCGATGTCACGGGCACTCAAGCCCTGATCGGATGCACCACCGATGGCGAGATCTCAAACGAAGGCTTCCACAGCGGCTCGGTTGTGCTCGGGGGAGTTGTAACCAACAAGATCCAGTTTCACGTCACCTCGGTCGATCATCTCGGCCATGACAGCGAGGAGGCCGGAAGAGAGCTGGCAAGGAAGCTCCCCGATTCAGTCCGCTACGTACAGCTCTTCTCTGATGGCCTCACTGGGAACGGCTGTGCGATTTTGCGCGGCATGAGATCCATTCTGGGAGATGATGTCCCCGTATGCGGGGGAGCGGCCGCGGACGGCGAGAGGTTTCATCGAACATGGCAGTTCTCGGGCTCTCGCATCCTTACTGACGCCGCCGTAGCCATCGGCTTTTGCGGCGACTTTCAGGTAAGCACCGGAGTGAGGAGCGGATGGTCACCCATCGGGATCGCCAAGAGAGTGACACGCGCTTCCGGCCACGTCCTCTACGAGCTCGACGGCCGTCCCGCTCTTGAGGTCTACGGGCAATTCCCGGGAAAGCACGCGGACAGGCTTCCCGCGGTGGGGGTGGAGTATCCTCTGGGCATCATGGAAGAATCGGACAATCTTCAGGATACGGATTACAACATGCTGCTTCGCGCCTCCATGTCCGTCGACAAATCCTCCAGTTCGAGCTGGAAGTCCTAAACCGCAAAGGTGAGCCGATACCCTTCGAGCTCCACGCCAGGCCCGTCATGTACAAAGGTCAGCCAATGGTGCTGAGCGTAGGCCGGGATCTGAGCGTTCGGAAGAAGCTCGAGCAAACGTTGATCTCGACCGAGCGTCTCACGGCCGTGGGCGAGATGGCAAGCGGAGTCGCCCATAACTTCAATAACCTCCTCCAGATGATCCTCGGAGCCGCCGATGCCGCGGCCGCCAAGCTAACCGACGGGAAAATGCGCGACGCCGGTGAAGCCATAAAAAGAATCCAGGACGCCTCTCAAAGAGCCGCCGAGGTTGTAAGACGCATCAAGGATTTCACCCACTGCCGGGATGATGAGCTGGGAGACCGTAACACCTCCTTTGATATAGGCGAGCTCATCCAGGAGTCGGTGGAGCTGACGCGCCCTCTGTGGAAAGATCTTCCCGATTCGAGAAAATATGAGCTAAACGTTACGACCGCGAGCAATTGCTTCGTGGACGGAAAACCGTCCGAAATCTACGAGGTAATTGTAAATCTCATAAAAAACGCCCTGGAAACCATGCCCCGCGGAGGCACCCTCACTATATCCTCCGATGCTGAAAACGATAAAGTCTATCTCAAAGTCTCGGACACCGGCCAGGGCATACAGGAAGAAAACCTGCAGCGAGTTTTCGAACCATTCTTTTCAACCAAAGGCTTCAGAAGCAGCGGCCTTGGCCTTTCCTCGAGCTACGGAATTATCAAGCGACATCACGGCGACATACTTGTAGAAAGCCGCCCCGGCCATGAGACGACATTCACCGTCATCCCCCCCCCGCTCGGAAGGCATCGCTCTGAAGAAAGCCACCGCCGTCGTCTCCCCGGAAAAAGCCGAAATCAAGTTCCTGATGATAGATGATGAGACCAATATCCTCAAAGCCATGGAAATGTTTTTCGAGGACACGGAAGTCGAGGTCGTAACATGCCTTTCCGCTGCCGAAGGGTGGGACGTGTATCTTCAGAGCCACTTCGATGTTGTTCTTTGCGATTTGGGTATGGACGATATGAACGGGTGGGACTTTGGAAAGCAGATTATAGTGGACCCCAGTTTCAAGACAATAGTTTAAGCTGTTATTCGCCCGCTATGGAATGCATTGGATGACACACCCCGCCCCACTGGGGTAGAAGGGAAAGGGTGATCCTGTGGAGAATGGAG
>Ga0074199_1001801_pt1 | contig 16114 bp, 21 predicted proteins | sample EPASupsiteSAE347_FD_64528 | JGI IMG/M metagenome (GOLD analysis project Ga0074199, IMG submission 64528) | Bioremediated contaminated groundwater from EPA Superfund site, New Mexico - Sample SAE3-47 | ecosystem: Environmental > Aquatic > Deep subsurface > Groundwater > Contaminated ...
TTCCTGATTTTGGCACGTTTTACGAGTCAGGCTGCATACTCTGTTACCACTTGATAATTACCGCGCCCCAAACCAAACCGCCGCCAAACGCGTCCAGAAGCACGATATCGCCTTTTTTGATCTTGCCTTCCTGGACCGCCTCGCAGAAAGCTATAGCCACGCAGGCGCTGGACATATTCCCGTATTTCTCGATATTAAGATAAACTTGGGCGTTAAGGAATCCCAGCCTTTTCGCGACAGCGTTGATGATCCTCAGATTCGCCTGATGCGGGATGATCCAGTTAACTTGCGCGCATTTAAGCCCTGCTTTTTCCAAAGCCTTTAACGCGGCGTCCGCCATACTGGTGACCGCGATCTTAAAAAGAGCGTTGCCGTCCATCTTAACATAATGCATCCGGTCTTGGACTGTTTGAGCGGTAGCGGGATGCCGCGAACCTCCGCCCGGCATATTCAAAAGTCCGGTGTTGGAGCCGTCCGCGCCCAAATAAGCCGAAAGTATCTCAGAGCCTTTGCTCTCTCCCAGGACCACCGCTCCGGCGCCGTCCCCGAAAAGAACGCAGGTATTCCGGTCCTGCCAGTCGGTTATCCGGGAAAGGGTCTCCGCGCCGATGACCAGCGCGTTCTTGACCGTCCCGCGCGCGATGAACTGCTGGGCAATGGTTATCCCGTAAATAAATCCCGCGCAAGCCGCGGAGATATCGAAACAAATGGCGTTCTTGGCGCCGAGGCTCGCCTGAACAAAAGTAGCGGTAGACGGAAACGGCATATCCGGAGTAATAGTGGCCACGATTATCATATCCAGTTCCGCGGCCTTGATCCCCGCATTCTTTAAAGCCTCTTTAGCGGCCTTTATCGCCAAATCGCTGGTAGCTTCTTCTTTGGCGGCTATATGGCGCTCTTTAATTCCAGTGCGGGTGGTTATCCATTCATCGGAAGTATCCACCATCTTTTCCAGGTCCGCGTTGGTCAGTATCTTCTCCGGGATATATTTCCCCAAGCCTAATACGCCTACTTTTTTCATTGAGCTCTTTCTTTTTAAAAATTACTTGTCTGAAGGCACAGCCTGCTGGTCAGCCGTTATGTTCTGGACCAGGCCCTCCGAATTTATAGCTTCCAGGATCTTTTCATTGAATTTGTTCTCTACTTCCTCCTTAGCCACCCGGATAGCGTTCTTGATCGCCTTGGCGTTGGACCTGCCGTGGCCGATGATCGACACTCCGTTCACACCTAAAAGAGGCGCTCCGCCGTATTCGGAATAATCTATCTCTTTCTTGAACGCCCGGAAACTCGAGTGCAGGAGCAAACCCCCGATGATCCCCAGAGGATTACTGAAAATATGTTTTTTAAGGGAGATCTGCATGGCCTCAGCCAGGCTTTCGGTGACCTTTAAGGCGACATTGCCCACGAACCCGTCGCAGACAATGATATCGCACTCGCCGGAGAAAAGATGTTTGCCTTCAACGTTGCCGATAAAATTCAAATGGGTCTTGGACAACGCTTCATGTATTTCCTTGATAAGATCGGTCCCCTTGCTTTCCTCTTCGCCCACGTTCAAAAGGCCTACCCTGGGATTGGGTTTATTAAGGATATACTTGGCATACGCGTCAGCCATGACAGCGTATTGCAGAAGATGAATGGGTTTAGGGTCGATATTCGCCCCCACGTCGATGATCAGGGAAACGCCTTTCAGGCTGGGCATTGCCGTGACAATACCGGGCCGCTCGATCCCGGGCAAAAGCCCCAGGGTCAGCGTGGACGCGCAAACGACAGCCCCGGTATTTCCGGCGCTGAAGAACGCGTCGCCCTGGCCGTCGCGCACAAGTTTCAAGCCGACCACGATGGAAGAATTGCGTTTCCTCCTGACGCTGGTCGCCGGGGAATCATGCATCTCGATGACTTCGGAAGCGGGATACACGGAAAGAAGATCCGAGCTGAACTTCGCTTTTTTAATAAGCGCGCGTATCTTCGCTTCATCGCCGACCAGAACAACCCCTACATGGTATTCCTTGACCGCGGCTATCGCGCCCTCGATCACCACATCCGGCGCGTAGTCGCCGCCCATAGCATCAACGATTATCTTCATATATTTTCAGTCCTGTTTTACGCGCGTTAAGCGGCCTTCTTTTTTTCTTTTTTTACTTTGATCGCCACTGCCTGCTTGCCGTCATAGTTGCCGCAAACCGGGCATACCCGGTGAGGCCTGGCTAACGATTTACATTGCGGGCAGGTTATAAGCTCAGCCGGGGTTACTTTCCAATGTGTCCTGCGCTGTTTGCCGCGCGTGTGCGAATGTCTCTGCTTTGGTAAAGGCATTTTAGTTCTCCTGAAATTTGATCCGCCTGAGGCGGAGAAAATTTGACCCTGAACCGGCTACAAGCCGGCGAAAGGTCCTCCACTTTTACTTCTTATCCCCACAACTGCATTTTGCTTCATTAAGATTGACCCCGCATCCGGGGCATAATCCCAGGCAATCCGGCTTACACAAAGGCTGCACAGGATACCAGAGGATTATATCTTCGCGGATATCCGGGTCCAGGTCCAGCTCATAAACACCCCGGTCCAAGGCAAAACTTAAGCGTAATTCCCTGGCCATGGCCTGATCGAATTCATTCAGGCAGCGGCCGCAAACCTGGGTGACGTCCGCGCTGATATCCAGGTCGGCTATGACCGCATTGGTTATCTTTTCCAGCCTGGCCGTGACATGCACCGGGCCTTTGAATTTTATTATATCCGTCCCCACCTCAAGCGCCTTTGCGGAGATATCCTCTTCAAAGACAGTTCCCTGCGGGAGGATCTGATTTACATTTATCTTCATTACTTGTTTTTTCGTCTGATCTTAGATTTCAATGCGGTTTCCACGAAATCAGGGAGGAACGGGGATAGATCCGCGCCTAAAAAAGCCCCTTCCTTCAGGAGCTTTGACGAAATATAGCTGTAAGACTCATGCGGCATCAAGAATATGGTTTCGATATCCGGGGCCAGCTTCCTGTTGGTCAAGGCCATCTGGAATTCGTATTCAAAATCCGAAAGCATCCTTAATCCCCGGATCAACACCGGCGATTTGTTCTTGCGGGCAAAATCCACTACAAGGCCCTTGAAATCGCAAACAGTGACGCCTTTCATGCCGGAAGTGGCTTTTTTAAGCAAAGCTACCCTTTCCGGAACGGTAAAAAACGGCGATTTCTGGGGATTATGCGCTACAGCGACAATAACCTCTGAGAATATCTCCTGAGCCCGCTTGATTATATCTATATGCCCAAAGGTTACCGGATCGAATGTCCCGGGATATATGGCTTTTTGACACATATTTTTAAGTTAAATCCCCTTCTTATAAAAAGAAAGCACGGAATCTCCGTACTTTGACTGCCTGAATCTGGACAAATCCCCCTGTTTCTCCGGCATAAGGTCTTTCTTAAAGTGCTGCATCCCTATATACCCGGAAGGCATCAATATATCACAATCGCCCAGGATTTGCAAGGCTTTTTCTGAAATACCCTTATAATATGGCGGATCCAGGTAGATCAAGTCGAATTTCTTCTTGCTGGCGTAAAGCTGCTTTATAGCCTCTAAGCTGTCTTTGGCTATTACCATAACCCTATCTTCTAAACCGAAAGCCCTGATATTATCCTGGATCGACTTTACGCAGGCCCGGCTGATCTCCACAAAAACCACAGACCCGGCGCCTAAAGACAACGCCTCCAGGCCCACAGAACCTGAACCGGCGAACAGTTCCAGGCAGGCTAAACCGGAAACATCTCCCATAATGTCGAAAAAAGCCTTTTTCACCCGGTCTTCTGTCGGCCTTATGCCTGCGGGGACCTGGATGATCCTGCTCTTATATTGCCCTGATATTATGCGCATATTTTCATCCCACCACCATCATCTTCTCGTATTCAGGAAAACGCTGCAAGAGTTTTTCTTTCAATAAAACGTTCTGCCGGGATCCCAGCCCCGGATCACGAGCCACTATATTGACCGCCTCTTCCCTGGCTGACTTCAAAAGCTGCAGCTGGGTCAAGGGATTGGCTATCCTCAGCCCGGTCAAACCGTGCTGCCTGCTGCCGAAATATTCTCCCGGGCCGCGGATCTTAAGGTCCTCTTCCGCGATCTGGAAACCGTCGCTGTAACTGGCCATGGCCTGCATCCTGGCCTGGCTGGTTTCCGTTACCGCGCCTGAAACCAGCACGCAAAAAGACTCTAAAGCGCCCCGGCCTACCCTGCCGCGCAGCTGGTGCAGCTGGCTAAGCCCGAAACGCTCGGCATGCTCGACTATCATGCAGGTAGCCGAAGGCACATCTATCCCGACCTCCAGAACAGTGGTCGACACCAAAGCGTCCAGTTCTTTATTCTTGAATTTAAGCATGGCCGCTTCCTGTTCATCATGCTTCATCCGGCCATGGATCAGCCCCAGCCGAAACTTCCGGAATTCCCCTCTTTTGAACTGCTCATACATTTTTTCCGCTCCGGCGATATCCAGGGCATAGGATTCCTCGATCACCGGATAAACTATATACGCCTGGTTTCCGGCAGCCATCTGCTCTTTGGCAATGGCGTAAGCCTGCGCTTGTTTATCCCGGGTAAAATAAAGAGTCTTGATCCTACCCCTGCCTGGAGGAAGATGCCTGATCACTGAAACATCCAGGTCGCCGTAAAGAGTGATCGCCAATGTCCGGGGAATAGGCGTGGCGGTCATGATCAGGATATCGGGATTTTTCCCTTTAGCCGGAAGCAATGCCCGCTGGCCCACGCCGAATTTATGCTGTTCATCGATCACCGCCAAACCGAGGTTCTTGAATTGCACGTTTTCTTCAAGCAAAGCATGCGTGCCGATAACCAGATCTATCTTTCCCTCTTTAATATCCCGGATCATCTTATCCTTATGCTTTTTCAATCCGGAGCTGGTAAGCAAACCGGCTTTTATTTTCTTCTGCTGAATACTTAAACCGGAAAGCTGTGAGCTTATTTTCTCAAAATGCTGCCTGGCCAGTATCTCCGTGGGAGCCATTATCGCGGCCTGAAAACCTCCCTGTATAGCGATCACGCAGGCGCTTGCCGCTACCACGGTCTTACCTGAGCCCACATCCCCCTGGAGCAGCCTTTGCATAGCTTCAGGTTTGGCCATGTCCGCCTTTATCTCCGCGATCACGGTTTTCTGGCTTTCAGTAAGATCAAAAGGAAGTTTTTCCAGGAAACTATCCAGCAGCCGGCCTTCCACTTTATGCGCGATCCCGGCCTTCTCTTTCCTCTTTTGTTTTCTCAGGATAAGCGGCAGTTGAAAGAACAGGAATTCCTCGAAAGCCAGCCTGGTATAAGCCTCTTTCTGCAGGCCGTCATTCTCCGGGAAATGGATGTTCAATATGCTCTGGGCCAGGTCCAGCAGCTTATGCTTTTGCCTTACGTCTAACGGCATGAAATCTGTGACCTGGCTGGAATATTTATCCAGGGCCATCCTGATCATCTTGCGGAAACTGCGCTGGCCCAGGCCTTCAGGAAGAGAATAGACCGGGACGATCCTTCCGGAATTAAGAGATTCCGCCGGCCCCTGGACGCCTGAGCCGGGTTCGTCATTTTCTTCGGAGACAACCTCGAATTCCGGGGCGTTCATCTGGAGCTTGCCGGAATAGCGCTCGACCTTGCCGTAAAGAATGACCCCTGTGCCCGGGCGCAAATAAGTCTTGAGATACGGCTGGTTGAACCAGACGCAGGAAAGCCTGCCTGTATCATCTTCCACCAAAGCCTCAGTGATACTGAAACCCCTGCGCCGGAAAGAACGCCTGTCCGCGCTGACCAGGACCCGGGCCTTTACAGTCTGTTCCCTGCCTTCTTCCAATCCTGATACAGGGGTGAATTTAGTCCGGTCTTCATAACGCCTGGGGAAATAATACAGCAGGTCTTCGATGCTGCAGACGCCCAGTTTGTTAAAAACCTTTTCCCGTTTCGGGCCTACGCCTTTTACGTACCGTATAGATATATCGCTTAATTTCTCCATATTGAATTCTATTATCCGCTCTCCCCTCCACAATAATTGGCGGGTCCGCCATTAACTGTGGCGGAAGCTTTCAGCTTTATAGTTTCCGGCCGTAAATATAGACCTGTACGTCGCGGCCGAGCAGATACCGGAAATAAGACCTCGGCTGTTGAAAAAGCAGGCTGAACCCGTTCTTCAGGAAGAAATCTTTTGCCTTGTCGGAAAAGGTGGCCAGCCGGACAGCCGGCACTTTGTTTTCTTTTAAATACCCCAGGTAAGCCGAGATCAGCCTTGAGCCTGCACCTTTGCCCCGGAAGCCGTCTTTAAGATTTATATGCATTACCGCCGGATAATCAGCGCTGAAATCCGGGCATTTAAATTCCCCGCGGATCAGGCTTATCAGGCTGTGGCAGATGAAAATCAGGTTCTTAAAGTTAAACAGCGTGCCCCGGAAAACCGCCTTCAGGAAAAGCCCGGCGCTGATCTTCCCGGAAATTATCCGCTCCATCTCCCGGCTGTCCCGGGAACCTATAAGATAACCGATAACCTTATCGCCGGACTGGGCCACAAAACCCGATCCCGGCTCATGGTCAGTAAAGTAAATGGTGAGAAAATCCGACAGGACCTCTTTATCCGAAAAGAATACCTCTGCGGGACTGCCCATGAACGCCGTATCCCAGGCGATCTGCCGCACAGCCGCCCGGTCAGCGCTTTGATATGGCCGGATAATTATATCATCCATCTTCTACTCTAATTTAATGATCCTCCAGGCGCCCTCATCCAGCGGGAACCGGAACATCCTGCGCCTGACCCGGGACATTATGTATTCGGGATTACCCAGGCTGGCTAAAGGGATCTTAACGATCAGATTTTTGCCTTCGTATTTTAACTGAGCCTGTTTGATGAACAATACATCCTTTTTATCTTTTATCCGCATACCCAATAAACCGATAGAGATATTCAGCTTGGGCATCTGGCTGAAGCTCTTCTTGCGGTTATATCCCATCAAATTAATGAACACTCCCATGTTCTTTGATATCCTGTTACGCAGAGCCAGCCGGATGAAAAGGAAATTATCCTTGCAAGAATATGATAAAAGCGGCGTCTCCTTTTTCTTTTTATCCGGGGCTGTCCTGCCGGGGACGACAACCTTTTTCTCGATATCCACGGACTGCCAGTTTGGCGCGGCGTCCGTCCCTTTGCTCACCAGGACCAAAGGGAGATCGCCGTAAAGTTCATTCTTGCGGGCAAAGGTAAAAAGATACGCCGGATTATATTCGATCTGGCTTTTATGGAAAGAAATGACTTTTTGTTTATTTTCCACCTCTTCCGCGGTAAGATCAAGCCTGGCCCACGGGATATCGACCAGTTCATTAGGCGGGTGAAGTTCCAGGTTAAGATGATGGCCGCGCGGCCTGGGCCAGCCCGCTACATGCACGATATACGGATAAACCTTGGGCGGCTCGATCAATCCTTCCAGGTCCCATAATGCCACCCTGGAGAAAAGGTATAATGCCTGATGGTCGCGGTTGCTGTCCGCCGGATGCGAAACAAATACCTTGGTCGGCCGGAACGCGCGCAATACGGTCTTAAGGTCCTCCAGGATGCTCTCGCCCACATAAGGCGCGCCTACGGAAAGCGACTCGGGATACGATACTTTGGTGATCCTGGTCAGCATGCTGCGGAAAAAAACCTTGGTCTGCCAGTATTTTGTCAGGATCTCCATAGTCCCGAAATCCGGATATCCCATGAATTTAACATTCCCGGCTTCCAACCCCAGGGATTTCATCCCGGCCAGGGTCTCTTTCCTGCGCACCTCTCCCATATGCAGGAACTCGCCTTTTTTAAAGGTAATGCGCTTCTCATATACGATAAAAGCGAATTCATTATTGTCGCCGTTGGTATAACATACCACCTGCACTTTTGCCCCGGACTTTAACGCCCGCTGGATCATCCCTGAGCAGGCTATTGCCTCATCATCAGGGTGCGGAGCTAAAACCAGGACCCGGTCGTCTTTGGTAAACCCCTCAAGTTCCGGGATATCCGAAGGATAAGCGGGCCTGGCCAGCAGAAAAACCGGGACAAGCAGGGTAAAAAGATATTTAAGGTATTTACTCATTTGTTCCTATCCAGTTCACTCCCACAAAAAAAGGGGGCAACCTCTTTGCGTTAAAGGCTGCCCCCCTTTCAATTTAAAGTTTAATCTCCGTAAACTGTGGTGGTGTATACACGAGCTACCTTTTCAACACCTGCTCCTGCAAGGTAACGATCTGCTTTCGCAGGTTGATGATCTCCGATTCCAGGCGCTGGTTGGAATTGATCAAAGCCTGGCTGGAATTCACAAAAGACTGGCTGCTCTCCCGGCTGCCTTCCATAAGTATGCCTAGTTGGAAAAGGCGGGCGGATATTGCTATGAGAAAAACCGCTATTACCGTAAGTATTACGTTCAAATATTTCATTTTTCCGGGTCAAGCACGAATGTCGTCCCGTTCCAGGAATAAGAACGGTCGATCTTATATCCGGTATTCTGGACCGCCTGGCAGAACAATATCGTGGGAGTCCCTTCGATAACTTCAAACCTGACTGCCGGGTCTTCAAAGATCTGCTCAAAGATTATCTGAGCCTGGCCGTTCACGTCCTTCAATACCTTGACCCCGCATACGTTGCTGTTGGTATCATAGATAGCCACGATCTCTTTCGAACCGTCATTATCCAGGTCGATCTGCCGCAAGGCGCGAAAGACCTTCACATCCTGGGTAACCTTAGGGCACTGCGCAGCAGCGGCCTCCGGCTTCCCGGCCTCAGGCTGAGTAACCGCCTTCCTGGGCGCGGTAGCGCATCCGCCGCATAATAACGCCGTTATGAAAAAACCGCCGACCACTAACGCGAGCAAGGATTTATTTCGCCTCATCTGGGCACCCCCATAAATTAACGGTCCATACAGCCATATCTAATTGTTTTATTTTATTACCAAATAGGCTTTTTGGCAACCAAATTTATCCCCCTAAAAAAACATCCCCCCTGCCCTTGACATTTACGGAATCCGTGGCATACTTCTACTGTACCAAGATGAAGCAGGTAGGTGAACAAGGAGGTCGTACCGATAGCGCAAGCTGTAAAGGCCTATCACCTGCAAAAAACCCCAAAGTTTTACGGTTTGGGGGTTTTTTGTTTTTACACACTTTAAAAGGAGCGTACATGAACCAGGCAAAACTCGGGGATAAAGTAAAGGTCCATTACACCGGAAAGCTTGAAGACGGAAGGATATTCGACGATTCCCTGAAGCGCGAACCTCTGGAGTTCAAGATCGGGGAAAAACAGCTTCTGGAGGATTTCGAACAGGCAGTCATCGGGATGAAAACCGGGGAATGGAAAACAATAAAGATACCCGCAGATAGGGCTTACGGCCAGCCGCGCCAGGAGATGTTCATGGCCCTGGAACGCGATCAACTGCCTAAGGACCTTAAGCTTTCCATAGGCCAGCAGTTACAGATCAGCCAGGATGAGAACATGCCGCCGTTACTGGTCACGGTAAACGAGATCTCCGGGACAAAAGTGGTAATCGACGCCAACCACCCTCTTGCCGGCAAAGACCTGATCTTCGATATAACCTTGCAAGAAATACTGCCCGGATGCTCCTGCTGCGATTAACCCGGGTCAGGACTTATTGAATCGCCGCTTTTAAGGCGACAGCCTCAACGGAATCGATAACTCCGTCTTTATTCGCGTCATATTCGGCTTCTATCGGCGAGTCCACCTTGGCCTTGCCGGAAGTTTCGATCAACGCCTGCTTATCTTTAAGCATCCGCCTCACTTCAGCCGGATCCAGCCAGCCGTCGCCGTCAGCGTCATAGCTTTTTTCAACAGAGGTGTTGACCTTATTCTTTTGCTTTGCCTCCCAGGCTTTTTCTACGCGCATTTCTTTCGCGGTCACCTTACCGTCGTCATTCCGGTCGGCGTGCTCGAATTTCTGATGCCTGGTAACCTGCCCGGCAAAAAGCCAGGGAACGCAAACAAAAAACAATACCACTGAGAACAAACCCGCCTTGCCGTATCTCATACGATCCTCCTTAAGCAATCCTGGCTAATTCCAGAACCAGCTTGCGCGAATCATCCCAACCCAAACACGGGTCGGTTATGGATTTCCCGAAAACCTTGGCGTTAATATCCTGGCTGCCTTCCTCCAGGTAGCTTTCGATCAAAAAACCCTTGAGCATCCTTTTCAATACCTTTGAATGCTTTACGCTGCGGATCACCTCCAGCGCGATCCTTGGCTGCTCTTCATATTTCTTACCGGAATTAGCGTGATTGGTATCCACGATGATCGCCGGGTTCAAAAGCCCGCGCTTCTGGTACATCTCGGACAATCTGACCATTTCCTCGTAATGATAATTGGGTATGCTTTGGCCGTGCTGGTTCATCGCTCCCCGCAGAATACTGTGAACGTAAGGATTGCCGGAGGTCTTTACCTCCCATCCGCGGTAAATGAAAACATGCGCCGACTGGCCAGCCTGAACGGAATTAAGCATCACGTTCAGGTCGCCGCTGGTGGGATTTTTCATGCCTACAGGGATATCCAGGCCGCTGACCGTCAAACGGTGCTGCTGGTTCTCCACCGACCTGGCGCCTATGGCCACGTAACTTAACAGGTCTTCGACGTACGGGTAATTCGCCGGATAAAGCATCTCATCAGCCGCGGTAAGGCCCGACTCTTTCAAAAGCCTTAAATGCATCTTCCTCAGCGCCTTGATCCCCTCCACGATATTCGGTTTGTCTTTGGGATTGGGCTGATGCATCATCCCTTTATACCCTTCCCCGGTAGTCCTGGGTTTATTGGTATAGACCCGCGGGACCAGGATCATCTTTTCCTCAACCTCGCCCTGAAGCTTCCTTAACCGGGCAACATACTCGCAGACCGCCTTTTCATCATCAGCGGAACACGGCCCGATAATGATCAGGAGCTTGTCGCTTTTTCCGGTGAATATATCGATTATCCGCCTGTCCCTTTCCTTCTTTACGGCGCGTAAAGCTTCGGGCACAGGCATCTGACTGATGATCTCGTTGGCGCTGGGTATCTTCCTTAAATATTCGAAACTCATTGCACACCTCTTTAAATTTGGCCGTTGTTGTTATTATCGCGCTGTTTTATCGGATCTCCAGTGCCACGGCTCAAAGGTTATCCCTGTAGGGTCGTTCCGGGGATAAGACAGGACAAAGCCGAACCGCGAAGCGTTATTCATAAGCCACTTATATTCTTCCAGAGCCTCGAATTGCTCCGGGTTATCCTCTCCGTTTATCCCTTCGGAATTGATAAAATCCAGCGCCTGGTGATCCGGGGAGCCGTGTTCGCTGTAACCGGCGATAGCCACAAACTTCGCGGTCTCATTGGCCGAATAATCGTGGTTCTTAAGATAATAAACGAACAGGTAAAGCTGGTAAGCCGCGGAGCGGTATCCGGATTCCACGTACAAGACTTTGCCGATGTCTTTTTTCATCGCCTTCATCATCCGGGTGTATTTTTTATATACATCCGCCGGAAGGAACTGCGTATCCAGCGTTTTCGGGTTGCCCTGAAGGTCCTTGATCTTCTGGCCTTTTAGCCCGACGAACTTCACTCCCTTAGCCGCGAAACCCCGGTAAGGCAGGGCGACTTTCGCCTTTTTGGCGTCCAGCTCCAGGAATAACTTCAGGAACTCCCGCTCTTCAGGGGTCAACGGGCCGTAAAGCTCTTCAAAACTCAACAACGGGACTATTCCCTTTTTTGCCCGTTCGCTCATCAAAGGAGCCAGCTTGGCGATGATCGCCTTGGCCTCACTGATCTCTTCGGGATTTAAAGGGTCCCCGCTTAATCCGGCGTTAACGCTTTGAGGCAGCCATAAAGCTAAAGCCGTTAATACCGCGATAAGGGCCGGCGTTACACGCTTATGAATATTCATATGCCTTCCGTTGTTATCAAGTTTTTAATGCTTTGTAAAGAACGCTACCGCGACCATAGCTAATGAGAATATGATCACCGCCGAAAATATCAAAACCAGGATAAGCTGCACGCGGTATAGCAGGGACAGATAACCCATAGCCTTCATCAGGTCATCGGATTCGCCTTTGACATTGGACTTATTCAGCTCTCCGGAGAACTTAACGGTATAAAACCCCATGACGCCGGATATTAACGCCTGCACCAGTAATTCCACTGTCTTCGCGATAACTTTATTCTGCGCCGACAGGCCGTCTTTGGCCGACCATATCAAGTTGATCCCCGCGACCAACGCCAGGAAACCGGCCATGGCGAACAAGAATATCCCGATTATCTTGGAGTTCCTCGCTAAAGCGACCAGTTGCTTCTTATCTTTTTCCGCCAATGTCATTTGCATGCGCTTCTCCTTTTTTTTACGGTTGATGGCTATTTCTTGCCTGCAGAAAACGCTCAATTACACCCTGCAACTGCATTTCTTGCCTTTTAAATTACGCACCTGGCTGGCGTAAGAATCGACAAGTTCATCCTGCCTGCGGCTGCCGGTAGCGGCCGCCTTATTAAGATCGCTGTGGTGCTTATATCCGCGGCTGCCGAATTCCTTGACCAGCTTTTCATGCCTGAGGTATAAAGCCTTTAACTTGCCTTTCCAGCGCAAAACTTCCGGATGCCGGGAATATCCTTTTTTGCCCTTAGTTAAAACAACCCATATCGCGTGAAGTTCCCGGTGTTCACCCAGCAGGTGCTGCCGGCACAACTTTTCCGGTCCGATATCCCAGATTCTCATTCGCCCTCACTTTGCTTATCGGCGAATGACATCGAGCACAGCGAGATGTTCAAGTTATCACCTCACTTTGCTTATCGGCGAATGACATCGAGCACAGCGAGATGTTCAAGTTATCACCTCACTTTGCTTATCGGCGAATGACATCGAGCACAGCGAGATGTTCAAATTATCACCCATTTTGCCCATCGACAAATGACTCCGGGCGCGGAGATAAGCGATGCTAATCCACGCCTACGGTCTGTGCTTATGCTTTTTTATCTTGGATTTAAACACCGGGCATAATACTTCCACATATGGAGATACATTATTGTCTTCATACGGGAACTCTTTGCAGGACTGCGGTTTCAGGTGGTAATCGATCTTATGGATCGAACAAAGTCCGTCACGGTCAAGGAACGTGCATGGCTCATCCTCATAACTGGTGCCGATGCAATATCCGGAGGGAAAACGCGCATCCTTCTCCAATTGAAAGAATTCTCCCTTTAATCCCAGGTCAACTATCTTTTTCGCCTCTTCCAGATCAGCCCACGCCCCGCGCTTACAGCATTCCGCCTGGCGCTTACATTCAACGCACACATTCTTCTTTATCTTTTTCCAGCCTTTTTTCGCGCTATCAGACATATAGAGCCTTTCATTTATTGGACGGGATGCCAATTATAAATAATTCCGCGGCGGATATTTATATACGCCGCCTATGAGGCCGGTGTTTTTTCGGGCGAACAAGGAATGGTAAAACCGAATGTGCTGCCTTTACCTACGCGGCTTTCCACCCAGATGCGCCCACCGTGCACCTCAACTATCTGTTTGGCTATGGAAAGCCCCAGCCCTGTGCTGGGCAGCGCGGCGTCCTGGCCGCCGGTTGTTTTATATTTTTCGAATATCGAGGTGATCCTGGATTCCTCGATCCCGATCCCGGTATCGCTGACCGATATCTCCACATGCTTGCGGTCGAACGGGATCGGCCCGTTATAGATCTTAGCCTGCACAATTATCGTTCCGGAAACCGGGGTAAACTTGATGGCGTTGCTCAAAAGATTAATGATGACCTGCACGATCCTGTCCTTATCCGCGTATATCCGCTCCAAAGACCCGGATAACTTCAATTGGATCTGAAGGTTCTTGGTCTGCTTCCATCTTTCCACGGAAACAGACGCTTCTTCAAGGATGGGCTTCACCTCCAGCTCTTCGCGCTTCAGCAAAAACATCCCCGCTTCCAGCTTGGACATATCCAGCAGTTCATTGATAAGCCGCATCAACCTGCGGGAATTCTCGTTGATTATCCTGATAAAATCTTTATGCTGCGAAGAGATATCCGAGTCCAGCAGCAAAAGCGAGCTCTTCTCTATATTTATCAAAGGGGTGCGCAATTCATGCGCCACCTGGGAGAGGAATTGCATTTTAAGCTCGCTCATCCGCTTGAGCTCCTGGTTGGAGCGTTCGATCAGGAGCGCTCGTTTCTCCAGCTCATCCGCCGACCCGCGCAGCTGGCGGCTGATCTGGTTGATCGAATCCGAGAATTGCGCCTCCACTCCCGAAGGCGCGGGCATCTCCGCCTGTTGGGTATAATTCCCTTTTGATATGGTGGCCAGGCTCGCGGCGATCTTCGACAGATAACGCACCAGGTTGGTCAAACCCAGTATCCCCAATGAAACCAGGACAGAGGTAATGAAGATCACCAGCTTTTTTTCCCCGGAATTGAACGCGGCGGGATAAAAGATCAGGTAAAGGCTGACCAAAAGCGGTATTATCGCGATCAGCCCGATATAAGAGAATATTTTTCTGGCTATGTTCATTTGTGTCCGGTAAAGTTAGTTTATTTAATTATACGGCAGATACCCAAAATATCAATAATTCTATTTCTCCGAGGTGCTGTCCCTGATGGATACAGCCACATATTTCCCCGGTTCAGGATTATAATAATGGACGATGACCGAGTCTTCCGGGTCGATCTCATCAAGTGCGATCTCGCCTTTATCCCGGCTTATAGTCGTATCATCCTTCACCTGGATGGTCACATAACCGAAATCACAGGTGACCACTATATAGGACATGACGAATTCCACTTTGGCGACTGTCCCGAAAAGCCGCTTTATTTCGTACGGCTCTTCCTTGGGCTGCTCTTTGCAATGGCCAGGGCTTATCATTGCCGGAAAGAACGCCAGGAAAGCCAGCATGATTATTTTATTCCAGGATATACGCGTAATAAACTCCTTTTTTATGCCGGTTTATCAACCCAATTCCCCATGCGTGTAAATGTTACCGTCTGCGTCCACAGCCAGGTCGCCGTAAACAAAAACCTTGATCGATCCGGGGAATTTAACATCCCTGACCTTGAACACGTTCAATTCAATGAAACCTTCCCTGATCCCGTTTATATCAGTATCCCGGCTGACCCCTGACCAGCTAAAGCCTGATAAGCATTGCTTGCAAGCCTTTTTGTCCGTTACGCCTTGCCCGCACTTATCATACAATATCCGCCACCCCGGATCAACCCCTCCGTCATAGATAACCCCCGGCTCCCCCGGCTTAAGTGGTTTCTGGCCGGCCTCGGTCATAAAGATATTGCGCACCTCATAATCCTGCTCGCATTTATTCTTGAAACACAGCGGAGCTGAAGGCGGGCATTCGCGCATGCATTTGCCGCAATCATCCGGCGCGTTAAGTTTCCAGTATTCCTCCAACGCCTGTTTTTCTTTGACATTCACATAGGTATCACAGCCAAAAGAGCACGGCAGCCAAAGATCCAGCCTGCCGCAATCGGAATCGGCTTCGCAGTAATTAGCCGGATCCGCCTTGGCGTGAAATTCCTCTTCCAGATTAGCGCAGCTCGGCTTTGCGCCCTCATCAGCGCCTGGCTTATCCGCGCTGTAATCAGCCAGATTTATATCTTTAAAACTTATAGTGACCGGTGTGCATGTCCCGCTTTTAATTATATTAACCCGGCAATCAAAAACCGATCCCGCGGCGATCTTGTATTTCCTGATAAACCCCTCCCCGGGATACCAGGAATTCGTCAAAAGCATGGTCCGCGGCCCGCGTAAACTGTATCCCGCCTGATTAGCCCGGTGTTCCACATAAGATATCCCGTCATTCGAGAGAACGAACTCGAACCTAACCTCAAACCCGGGATATCCCGGCCCGTAAGGATCTTTACCCTGCCGCGCAGACACCTCGCTCTTTTCTACCGAGAGTATTCTGCAAGCGCCTTCAAATTCATCGTATTCGCAAGGCCCGCCTACCATCCGGCCAGGCGGGTTACCATTCTCTGCCTGCGCATAAGCTGAATAAATAGTAAAAAGACAGAAACAAATAATTAAACCGTATCTGCGGCCGAACATTTACCCTCCTGTGATCACTAAATCGCCTTTTTCTTCTATTTTCTCGGTTG
>Ga0074199_1001803_pt1 | contig 16082 bp, 15 predicted proteins | sample EPASupsiteSAE347_FD_64528 | JGI IMG/M metagenome (GOLD analysis project Ga0074199, IMG submission 64528) | Bioremediated contaminated groundwater from EPA Superfund site, New Mexico - Sample SAE3-47 | ecosystem: Environmental > Aquatic > Deep subsurface > Groundwater > Contaminated ...
TTTCTCCTGTCTCGACAGCAAGTCAGAACGGAGTCAAAAGCGGTTTGTTTTTCGCGGAATAGCGCGGCCTGAATAAATTCTGTTTCCGGCTATTGCCCGCATATGCCGCCTGGTCACACTCTTTCAGGGGCGTTTTTTGTGAGAAATTTCCAGCTCAAATCAAGTCTATTCGCTCAGGCGGTTGAAAACAAGAGCAATGACCCATGGGGCGACGATGCAAGGGCTATTTTTCCCGCGTATACTTTTCCCCGGTTCTGGAATACAATGACGGGGTGAAGCTGTTCCGGCAGGCAACCCCAAGGCAGAGGCGGCAGGATACCACCATGGTTACTTTTTTCCCGGAATTGAATCCGGTTCTCCAGGCCCTGTTGGCCACCCTGTTTACCTGGGGCGTGACCGCCGCGGGCGCGGCCCTGGTTTTCATGCACAGGACCGTGAACCGGAAGGTCATGGATTCCATGCTCGGCTTTGCCGCGGGGGTGATGATCGCCGCAAGCTTCTGGTCGCTGCTCGCCCCCGGTATCGAAATGGCCGGGCAGATGGGTTTTGTTCCCTGGCGCACCGCCGCCATGGGTTTCCTGGCCGGCGGCTTGTTCATGCGGCTCATCGATCTCTTTTTGCCCCATCTCCATCCCGGCCTGGATATCAGCAAGAGCGAGGGGGTCAAGACCTCCTGGCAGCGCAGCACCCTGCTGGTCTTGGCCATTACCCTGCACAACATCCCCGAGGGGCTGGCGGTGGGCGTGGCCTTTGGCGCGGTGGCCGCCAATATCCCCTCGGCAAGCCTGGGCGGCGCCATTGCCCTGGCCATTGGTATCGGTTTGCAGAATTTCCCCGAAGGCGCGGCGGTGTCCATGCCCCTGCGCCGGGAGGGGATGAGCCGGGGAAAAAGTTTTATGCTCGGGCAGGCCTCCGGGCTGGTGGAGCCGGTGGCCGGGGTGCTGGGCGCTTATTTCGTCCTCAGCATGCAGTCCGTTTTGCCCTACGCCCTCTGTTTTGCCGCCGGGGCCATGATCTTTGTCGTGGTGGAAGAGCTTATCCCGGAGTCGCAGCAGAATCCCAAGCATATCGATATCGTCACCATGGCGACCCTGGTGGGTTTCGCGGTGATGATGGTGCTTGACGTGGCGCTGGGCTGATAACGGTTCAGCAGCACCGCATCTGCGTCGCAGTCTCGCTGCGCTCGCTTAGCTGTCATCGGCCTGCTCATGTGCAACAGCACATTTCGCAGACCTCTTCCTAGCATCTACGGCGCTGCTGAACCGTTATCGTTCAGGGAGCATTTTATTTCTCGGCATCGCGCTGAATAGTTACCTCACAATGAAGAACGAGGCTGGAGCATCATGAACCGTACGGTCGCGCCCCACGCGCATTCCGCCTTTCACCGCCTGACCCCGGACATGGTCCTCGGTCTGGTGGAAAAAGCTTTGGATATCCGCTGCACCAACCTCTGCCGGCCCTTGGCCAGCTATATCAACCGGGTTTACGAACTGGAAGGCGAAAACGGCGAAGGGCTGGTGGTCAAGTTTTACCGGCCCGGGCGCTGGAGCCATGCAGCGCTCCAAGACGAGCATGAGTTTCTGCTCGAACTTGCCGGACGGGAGATTCCGGTCATCGCCCCGCTTGTCTTGCAGGGCAACGGCAGCCTCGGCGAGCATGAGGGGATGTATTTTACCGTCTTCCCCAAGTGCGGCGGCCGCAGCCTGGATGAATACAGCGAGGAGCAGTGGCTGGAAATCGGCCGGTTGCTTGGCCGGATCCATGCCGTTGGCGTGGGGCGGACCCCGGAAGGAAGGATCACCATGACCCCGGACAAGTCCACCCGGCAGCAGGCGGACTATCTCCTGGCCGGGAAGTTTCTGCCCGCTGACCTTGCCAAGCAATTCGCCGGGCTGGTCAAGGTGCTCATCGCCGAGATCAGCCCGCGGTTTGCCAACACCGAGATGATCCGCATCCACGGCGACTGCCATTTCTCCAACCTTATCTACCGGCCGGGCGAATCCTTTTATCTCATCGATTTCGACGACATGGCCATTGGCCCGCCGGTGCAGGACTTCTGGATGCTGCTGCCCGGCTACCGGGAAGAGACCTTTGCCGAGATCGACCTCTTCCTCGAAGGCTACGAGACCTTCCGCGATTTCGACCGGCGCAGCCTGCGGCTGATCGAGCCGCTGAGGGCCATGCGCTTTATCCACTACATGGCCTGGTGCGGGTATCAGGTGGCCGAGGAGGGGTTGAGCCGGGTGGCCCCGGATTTCGGCACCCGCGAATACTGGCAGCGGGAGCTGCGCGATCTTGCCGACCAGCTGGAGCGGATTAGAACCGCGTCCGAGCCCCAGGGGAACTGGCTCTGAAGCGTGGCGGGTTGACGCGGAACAAATATAGCGTGTCCGGCCGGTTTTCTTTTTTTGGCAATTATTATCATTTACTCGCGGAAATTCTGTTGACCCTCTTCGTCTTTTTTTGAGAGTATGGAGTTGTGGACAGAGGAGATGCAGCTCCTCGCACAACGACACCGATGGCGGTCTTGCCAAGAAACCAATGAACCAGGAGGTATGCGATGAGGGTTTTCCTGAAACACACTGTTAAACCGATGCTGGCGCTGTTTGTCCTTGGGCTGGTAATGACAGGGGCGGTTACCGCCATGGCGGCAACGGAATCTTCCGCAAAGATCAAAACCGCCATGGCCGCCATGAAAGACGAGTCCGCAAAGCTCGGCGCGCCCAAGATTGACGGAGGTTCATTGGTCTTCGGCGCCACCAAAATAAACGACAACTATGCGCTGGTGGATTCCTTGAAAACCAAATTCGGCTGCACTGCCACCTTTTTCATGAAAAAAGGCGATGGATTCGTTCGTGTCAGCACCAATGTGATGAAGGACGGCAAACGCGCCGTCGGCACCCCCCTGGACCCAAGCGGTCCGGCAATCGCGGCCATCCGCCAGGGGAACGCATTTTACGGGATTGTTGACATTCTCGGCAAGCTGTATGACACCGGCTATGAGCCCATCAAGAACGCAGGCGGCGAAATCATCGGAGTCTACTACATCGGCTATATGATGGAATAACACGGCAAACAGCCTGCCCTCAACGAGAATCGAGGCAAACATGGACCGGCAAGGGAGACCCGCCACGTTTTTCGCCGGCTCTTTCTCCTTTGCCGGCAGTCATGCCGATCTTATCACAATATCACTGTGCAGAAAGGAAAGTCGATGTCCAGGCAACAGACAACCATAAGCAAAAAAATCGGGGGAGGATTCGGAGCGGTACTCCTGCTGGTCATGGTGCTCACCGGAATTTATCAGTTTGCGCTGACCTCCGCCACGACCAAGTTTACCCGGCTCATCGAGCAGGACATGGCCATCGCCCTGCGCGCCAGCGCCGCCAAAATCGTTTTGGTCCAGTGCCGGCAGAATGAAAAGATGTTGTTGTACGCCGACGATGCGCTTCTTGCCAAGGAAGCGGACGGCTACATTGCCTCCTTTCAGGATGAGCTGGGAACCATCGAGTCCTTGGCCAAGAACGCCGGGCAGCCAAAACTGATGGAGACCGCCCAACAGCTTTTGTCGCTGGCCGATGAGTATCAGAAAGCGTTTGGCGCCATGCTTGCAGCCCCCGTTGGCAATGAACGGATGGTCGCCACCCTGGCGGTGCGTAAAACCACCAAGGCTATTGACCCCCTGCTGGACCAATTGCTTACTGACGCCAAGGACGGCGCGGGAAAGCAAACCATGCTGGTCAAGGATTCCGCCACCACATTGGCCAGGATCGCCTTGGGGCTTGGGGCTGCGGTTCTGGTGGGTGGCGGGCTGCTGGCCTTTTTCCTCGGCCGGGGTATCTCGACCACCCTCAGGCAGATCAGTCTTGTCCTGAGCGAAGGCGCCAATCAGGTCGGCGCGGCCGCGGGGGAGGTCTCCTCCTCCAGTCAGACCCTGGCCGAAGGCGCCTCCCAGCAGGCGGCGGCGGTGGAAGAAACCTCCGCTTCCCTGGAGGAGGTCGGGGCCATGATCAAGCAGGATGCCGACAATGCCCGGCAAGCGGACGCGCTGATGAAGGAAGCGAATCAGGTGATCCAGAACGCCGACGAATCCATGAAAAAGCTCACCACCTCCATGCATGAGATCTCGGCGGCCAGCTCTCAAACCCAGAAGATCGTGAAAACCATCGATGAGATCGCCTTCCAGACCAACCTGCTGGCCTTGAATGCCGCGGTTGAGGCAGCCAGGGCCGGCGAGGCCGGGGCCGGATTCGCGGTGGTGGCCGACGAGGTCCGCAATCTGGCCATGCGGGCGGCGGAGGCGGCAAAGAACACCTCGAATCTCATCGAAGGCACGGTGCAGAAGATCACCACCGGCAATGCCCTGGTCAGCGAGACCAGCGAGTCCTTCTACGTTGCCTCCCAGTCCACCACCCGCATCGGCACGATCATCTCCGAGATTGCCGGAGCGGCAAGCCAGCAGGCCAACGCCATCAGTCAGGTTACCAAGGCCATCCACGAGATCGACACCGTGACCCAGGCAAACGCCGCGGCAGCGGAAGAATCCGCCTCCGCCTCGGAAGAACTGAGCGCCCAGGCGGAAATGATGAAGGGCTCGGTGGGCCACTTGCTGGAGATGGTGGGCGGCGCGGAAGCCGCGGCAAAAGTTCAGCCGGAGAGCAAAAGGCTGAAACGCCCCCCCACCCCGTCGCGGACCAGCGCAAAAAAAATCGCCCCTCCGGCCAGAAAGGCCCTGCCGCCCGCGGCAAAAACCTCCCCGGCAAAGGGGGCAACGCCCGAGGAAATCATTCCCATGGGGGATGATTTCGAGGATTTTTGATTCGCACAAAAAAAAGGGAACTTTTACGGAAAGGGGAATGTCTTGATATTATAAACAACGTGAAAAACCGGAAATCTTCTCCCCTTGGTTTCTTTTTTCACCCTGTTTCCTCTCCCTCTCCTCCTCGCCGCCACAAGCGGCACGCAGAGGCCATTTCCATCCCTCGGAAATGGCCTCTGTTTTTTTCACCAGCAAGCTTTTTTCTCTTGATAAGCCTTATCAAATAATCATATCCTGATCGAAGCAACGGCCTGTCGTCAGGCCTGACAGCCGCAGGACACACACAAAAAAGAATCCCGAATTTTCAAGGAGAACGAGGATGGACCTCAAGCAGTGGTCGTTGCGGGGAAAAATTGTTCTGGTGGGCGTGTTGCTGCCCACCCTGCTTATTGTTGGATTGTTCCGTCTCTATTCCGGAGAATCGCGGGAGAAAACCCTTGCCGCTTATGCGGACAAGGCCAGAGCCATCTGTCTGACCGCCGAGTCCACCCGGGACGAGATGGAAAAGAATTGGCAGATGGGGTTGTTCACCTCACAACGCCTGCGGGAATTGGCCGAGGCCGGAGAGAAAGAAAAGGTCCTGGCCATGGTGCCGGTGGTTTCCGCCTGGAATGCAGCCATGCGCAAGGCGCAGGAAGGCGGCTACACATTCAAGGTGCCGAAACACTCACCCAGGGATCCAAAAAACGAGCCGGACGATCTGGAGGCAAAGGCTCTCAAGCTGATGGACGACCAGCAACTTGACGAATATTACGAGATCGACCCCGCGATGAATGCGGTTCGTTATTTCCGGGCGGTCCGGCTCTCGGAAACCTGCCTGCTCTGCCACGGCGACCCCAAAACCTCCCAGACGCTCTGGGGCAACGACACCGGGACCGATCCAACCGGCGGCCCCATGGAAAACTGGAAGACCGGCGAGATGCACGGCGCCTTCGAGGTGATCCAATCCCTCGAACAGGCGGACAAACAGTTGGGCGCCTCCATTGCCAAGGCCACCTACTTGGTGGTGGCGGGCTTGGCAATCATGGCGGTGCTCTTCGCCACCCTGGTGATCCGCATCGTCTCCAATTCGGTGATCAAGCCGGTCACCCGGATCATCGCCGACCTGACCCGGGGCGCGGATAATCTGCTTGACGCCGCCAACCAGGTATCTTCCGCCAGCCACGAACTGGCGGACGGCGCAACCCGCCAGGCCGCTAGCCTTGAAGAGACTTCGGCCTCGTTGGAAGAGATGTCCTCCATGACCAAACAGAACGCCGAGAACGTGAGCCAGACCAGTCTGATGGCGGAAAACGCCAGAAGCTCGGCCGAGGTCGCCCAGCAGAGCATGGAGAAAATGACCGAGGCCATCGGCTCCATCAAGAAATCCGCCGACCAAACCGCGGTGATCATGAAAACCATCGACGAGATCGCCTTCCAGACCAACCTGCTGGCCCTGAACGCGGCGGTTGAGGCGGCACGGGCCGGAGAGGCGGGCGCGGGCTTTGCCGTGGTCGCGGAAGAAGTTCGCTCACTGGCTCTGCGCAGCGCGGATGCGGCCAAAAATACGGCGCAGCTCATCGAAGAATCGCAGAAAAACGCGGACAACGGTGTCAAATCCGCCTCGGAAGTGAAGGAAATTCTGACCAAGATCGTTGACGGGGTCAAGAAGGTCAGTCAGTTGGCCAGGGAAATCACCGTGGCCAGCGACGAGCAGGCCCTGGGCGTCAACCAGATCAACAGCGCCGTCTCCGATGTGGACAAGGTAACCCAGGGCAACGCCGCCATTTCCGAAGAGGCTGCCTCGGCAAGCGAGGAGCTTTCCGGCCAGGCCAAGGAACTGAGCGAACTGGTCCATTCCCTGGCCGAGGTCGTGGGCGCCCGGCAGACCAGCGCGCCGGAGCGGCAGAAAAGCATCGAAAGAAGAGCCCCGCCGCAGGGCCGGAAACGCGCATCCGTGCCCAGCCCGGCAAAAGCGGTAAAAAAACTTGCCTCCCCTGCGGCCGCAAAGCCCAAGGCGGCAAAGGCGCGGGATGTCATCCCCTTTGACGACGATGAGTTTGAAAACTTTTAACAATAACACAGGAGAAAGAGCATGGCATTATTGACCTGGCAGGACAAGTATTCCGTAGGCATCAAACAGATTGACGACCAGCACAAGCAGCTGATCAACATGATCAACGAACTCAACGACGCCATGCTGGCCGGCAAGGGCAAGGAGGCCCTGATGCCGGTGCTGACCAAGCTGGCCAACTACTGCGTGAGCCATTTCGGAGTCGAGGAAAAGCTGTTCGACACCCATGGCTACCCGGAAACCGCCGATCACAAAGACAAACACAACAAGATGACCACCAAGGTCAAGGCGCTCATCGGCGAGGTGCAAAGCGGCAAAAGCACGATCAGCATCGAGGTGATGAACTTCCTGAAAAACTGGCTGGACAAGCACATCATGGAAACGGACAAGAAATACGGGCCCTACCTGAACAGCAAGGGCGTCATGTAAACAAATTTTCCGGGCCGGAGGAGCCGCCAATTCCGCTCCTCCGCCTTTCCCGCCAAACCTCCCAGGCCTCCCCATGAACTGCCGGGTAAACATCGACACCTACCGCTGCAACAGTTGCGAAACCTGCGTGGTCATCTGCCCCGAGGTCTTCCGCATGAACCCGGCGCTGGAAAAAGCAGAGCCCATCTCCGATACCGCCACATGCAGCGAGGCCCTCGAACGGGCCGTTGCCATGTGTCCGGAAAAATGCATCGAACTCGAACGGGTGTGATTCCAATCCCACCCCCGCAATCCACCCCACGGACATCACCCCCGTTGCCCAAACAGAAAAGGCCCTCCGTTTCCGGAAGGCCTTTTGTTCATCATCAAGCGAACGCATCCGAGCGGATCAGATGCCCCGCACTTCAATCCTGCGCGGCTTGGCAGGCGCAATCTTGGGCAACACCAGGGTAAGCACTCCATCGGCCATGGTGGCCTGGATCCTTTCCTGATCAATGGTTTCGGCCACCGTGAACTTGCGCAGGTAGCTGCCTGGCTCAAATTCACGCAGGAGAACGGTTTCCCCCACGTGCTCTTCCGGGACCACGGTACCGCGAATGGTCAGGGTTTCATTCTCCAACTCGATCTCAACCCCTTCCTTGGCAACCCCGGGCATCTCCGCCAGCACGTTGACCGCCTCGGCGGTTTCAAAGATATCCACCGCGGGCACGTACTGCTTTTCCGGCTTGGTGGGTTCACCCGCCTGCCGCACTTCCTGCTTCTGTTGGATTTGCATTTCTTTTTCCGTCATGGGTGTACTCCTTAAAAAAGCATGAACGCACTGCGCCACAACCGTCTCAGCCGACATTCACCTTGATCTGCCGGGGCTTAACCGCTTCCGCCTTGGGCAAAATGATAGTGACAATCCCGTCCGCGGCCTTCGCCTCGATCCTGTCCACCTGAACCTTGGTCGGCAGGGTGACGGCCCGGCTGAATCTGCCGCATTCGATCTCGCGGCGGTGATAGGAATATTTTTCATCCGTTGTACAGATTTTCCGTTCTCCCCGGATGGTCAGGGTGTCGCCCTCGATGGAGATCTCGACCTCGCCGGCCGGCACCCCGGGAATCTCGGCTCGAACATAGATATTGGCGCTGTCCTCCGAGATGTTCAAGGCCGGAAAAACCGTGCCCCTTCCGCCGGACTCCGGACCTGTTCCCTGGAAAAGCGCGTCCAGCTCCCGCCGCATCCTTTCAAAATCGGCCCAGGGATTTCTGAACAATTTCTGATCGGCAAATCGCACTATCGCCATACGCACCTCCTTGAATAATCATGTGTAACATCCCGATTTAATAGGCCTTATATGCTCTACACACAAAATAAGAATCTTTGCCCGCCTGTCAAGACCGGACAAAAGCTTTCGATGGGCTGCCACGACTCAAGCTCGACAACCCCATCATACCACGAAGAAAATCATCTTTGCGAAACAGCGATGATTACGCTACCCTCCAAAACAAAAATCGGGTATAGTTGCGACCCGGATTCATACCGGAGCCAACGCCGCTAAAAGCAGTGCGCGCGGCGCCGCCGGCGCCCCGGATTCCGTCCCCCTTGCGGCCCCATGCCGTCTGTTGCGGGCATACATTCATCACTAGAAAACAGGAGAAACAACATCATGAAACTTATTCTTTTGGGCGCACCAGGCGCTGGCAAAGGCACGGTGGCAAAGCTGCTCACCGCCATCGACGGCTCGGTACAGATTTCCACCGGCGACATCCTGCGCGGCGCGGTTCAGGCCGGCACCCCGCTGGGCAAGGAAGCGGAAGGCTACATGAATCGCGGCGATCTGGTTCCCGACTCGCTGATCATGGGCATCATGGAAAATCGGCTCCAGGAGCCCGATTGCGCCAAGGGCTTTTTGCTGGACGGCTTCCCCCGCACCATTCCCCAGGCCGAAGCCCTGACCGCACTCTTGCAAAAACTCAACATCAAATTGGACATGGTCGCCTCCATCGACGTGCCCCGTGACGTGATCTTCGACCGGCTCTGCACGAGAAGAACCTGCTCCAACCCCTCCTGCCAGGCGATCTACAACATCAAGAGCAACCCGACCAAGGTCGAAGGCATCTGCGACAAGTGCGGCAGCCCGGCGATCCAACGCGAGGACGAAACCCAGGAAGCCATCGCCCACCGGCTGGACACCTACAACGAGAAAACCGCTCCCCTGGCCGGTTTTTATGAGAAGGCAGGGTTGCTGAAATCCATCGTCGGCACCTCCAGCGATGTGGTGGTTGACGCCATCAAGAAACAGCTTGGCCTCTAATCCCCCGGAGATCACCATCATCGGCGGCGGCCTCGCGGGATGCGAGGCCGCCTGGCAAGCCGCCCAGCGCGGCTGCCGGGTGACGCTCCACGAGATGAAGCCGATCCGGTTCAGCCCGGCGCACGAATCGGTGCTGCTGGCTGAACTGGTCTGCAGCAACTCCCTGCGCGCCGCCGATGTCTCTTCCGCCGTGGGACTTCTCAAGGAAGAGATGCGGCGCTTGGGTTCCCTGATCATGGCGGCGGCCGACCATACCCAGGTTCCGGCCGGCCGGGCCCTGGCCGTTGACCGCACTCTCTTCGCCCAGTTCATCACCGAAAAAATCGAGAGCCACCCTGCCATCACCGTGATCCGGGAGGAGGTCACCCAACTTCCCCCCCCAGGACAATGGCCGGTTATCATGGCCTCCGGCCCGCTCACCTCAAGCCCGCTTGCCGCCTCCCTGGCCCAACTCACCGGGGAAGAGCACCTGGCCTTTTACGACGCCATCGCCCCCATCGTCACCGCCGAGTCCCTGGACATGTCAATAGTCTACCGGGCCTCCCGCTACGACGACGGGCCGGGCGACTACCTGAACTGCCCCATGAATCGCGATGAATACGCAGCCTTTATCGAGGCCATGCGTTCCGCCGACAAGGTGCCGCTCAAGGAATTCGAGGAACAAAAATACTTCGAGGGGTGTCTCCCCATCGAGGTCATGATGGAGCGGGGCGAAAACACCCTGCGCTTCGGGCCCATGAAACCGGTGGGGCTGCCCGACCCGAGAACCGGCCGCGACCCGTACGGTGTGGTCCAGCTCCGCATGGAAAAAAAAGACGGCCTGCTCTACAATATGGTGGGCTTCCAGACCAAGCTGACCTATAAGGCCCAACAGGAAGTGTTCCGTCTGATTCCAGGCATGGCCCAGGCGGAGTTCGCCCGGCTCGGCAGCATCCACCGCAACACCTTTGTCTGCGGACCCAAGGTTCTGCTCCCCAGCCTGCAGGTGAAAAACCGGCCCGACCTCCTGCTGGCCGGGCAGATTACCGGAGTGGAGGGATATGTGGAATCCACGGCCATGGGGTTGCTGGCCGGGATCAACGCGGTGCGCTTGACCAATGGCCAAGCAGGCCTTGAGCTGCCCAACGACACCGCCCTGGGCGCGCTGGTCGGCCATCTGACCCAGACCGAGCCCAAACATTTCCAGCCCTCCAACATCAACTTTGGCCTGTTCCCGGTCTGGGAGACGAAACTTCCTAAAAAACTGCGAGGACAACACCGTGCCCAAACAGCCCTGGCTTCCCTCAAACAGTTCTGCAACGCGGAAAACCTGGAGTCGGCTCAAGTATGAGCGGCCCTTTTTTTCTTTTTTCCTGTTCATCACCGGTCTGCTGATCTGCTCCGTGGCCCAGTCCTCCGCCGCCACCCCACGCCAGGCCCAGCCCCAGCCCCTGCACCAGCTCGACATCGCCTTTGACCTTGACAGCCACCGGCTCACCGGCAACTCACGCATCACCATCCCCGCCCAGACCGCGGCCACCATCTTTCTTGAGGGGCTGGAGATCACGACCCTGCACCTGAACGGCTCTCCCCTCCAGGCCGCCGGACAGGTGGCCATTCCACCGGCGCCGCAAGACCAGCAGGTGGCCATTGCCTTTCAGAAAACATACGCCGAGGGCCGGGCGGACGGGCTTAACGGAATCATCGACCCCAGCGGCATCTCCCTCACCGGAACCTGGCATCCGCGCCTGGACGCCGACTGCCGCCACGAATTGACCGCCGCCATCCCCACGCAATTTGAAGCGGTCTCCGAGGCCGAGGAGATCAGCAGCACGGTGGCCGGAAATGTCCGCACCGTCCGCTTCCGGTTCAGTCATCCCCTGTCCGGCCTCGATTTCGTGGCCGGCCCCTATGTGGTGGAACAGGAAGCCATCGGACCCGGCCAGACCCTCTATTCCTATTTTTTCCCGGAAGACCGGCAACTGGCGGCGGAATACCGCAAAAAAACGCTCAACTACCTCACGCGGTACCGGGAACTGATCGGCCCTTATCCCTATAAGCGTTTCAGCATCGTGGAAAACCGGCTTCCCACCGGCTACGCCATGCGCACCTTCACCCTGCTCGGTCAGGCCGTGGTCCGGCTGCCCTTCATCACCGAGACTTCGCTGGGTCACGAGGTGCTGCACAGCTGGTTCGGCAACGCCGTCAGCGTGGACAGCGCCCAGGGCAACTGGTGCGAGGGGCTGACCTCCTACCTGGCGGATCAGGCCTTTGCCGCCGAGGCCAAAAACGATGTTGCCTTCAGAAAGCAGCAGCTCCTCAGCTACCAGAGCTACGTGCCCCCCGACAACACCCTTCCCCTCAAGGATTTCAGCGGGGCGGGCAGCCATCTTCTTTCCGGCAACAAGGCAGCGCGGGCGGTGGGCTACGACAAGGCTAGCATGGTCTTCCACATGCTGCGCCGGGAGATCGGCGATGCGCCCTTCTATGCCGGGCTCCGGGACTTTTATCAGCGTTTTCGCCATCAGCAGGCAAGCTGGCAGGATCTGGCAGCGAGTTTTTCCAGAAGCGCAGGCAAGGATCTTGGGCCGTTTTTCGAGCAATGGCTCACCCGCGCCGATCTTCCCCAACTTTCGATCACCAGGGGCAGGGTTGCGGAAAAAGACGATCGGATTGAACTTGCTCTCACCATCAGGCAGCTCCAGAAAACCCCCTACCACCTGACCTTGCCCCTGGACATCGTCACCGCCAAGGGCAAGGAGCGCCGCGAGATACCCATCACCGAAACCGAGACCAAACTGTCCCTGAGCCTCACGGATTACCCCTCGCTGGTGGTTGGTGATCCGGACTACGACCTGATGCGGACCCTTGAGGCAAAGGAGCTGCCAGCCACCTGGTCGCGCTTCCTCGGCGCCCGTGAGAGACTGGCTATTGTGCCGGAGACGGAAGACCAGCACCCCTATGCCCCGCTCATCGAACTCCTTGCCGCCATGGACTGCCCGGTCAAAACCGCAGGCTCGGCCACAAACGCGGATCTGGCGGGCAAGTCCGTGCTTTTTCTGGGCACGAACAGCCGTCTGGCCCGTTCCATCCTTGCCACCCCGCCCCAACCCGCCACGGGCTTTACCCTGGAGGTACGGGAAAACCCCCTGGCGCCCGGCCAGGTCGCGGTGCTGATCGATTCGGCCAATGCGGCGGAAACAGCGGCGGCCGCGCCCAAGCTCGCCCATTACGGCAAATACAGCGCGCTGCATTTCAACCTGGGCCGGATTGACCGGAAAACCATCGCGGAGACCGGGCAGGGAGTGCGCCTGACCGTTGATGCCCCGCCCATGGGCATCGCCCTGCCCCAGGCCCTCTCCTTTGCCGCGATCATGGAGCAGATCAGCGACAAACAGGTGGTGCATGTGGGGGAGAATCATACCCGCCTTGAAGACCATCAGCTGCAGCTCCGGGTGATCCGAGCCCTCTTTGCCCAGAACCCCAACCTTGCCGTGGGCATGGAGATGTTCAGCCGCGAGGCGCAGCCCGTTCTCGACCGGTACGTGGCCGGAGAGCTGGACGAGCGTGAATTTCTGAAGCAATCAAAATATTTTTCCAAATGGGGCTATGATTACCGCTTCTACCGGGAGATCATCAACTTTGCCCGCCGCCACAAGCTGCCCATCGTTGCCCTCAACCTGGAAAAGGAGATTGTCAGCAAGGTCTTCAAGCAAGGCGCTGCCGCCCTGACCGACGAGGAACTCGCCAAGGTTCCACCGGACCGCGACCTTGCCATCCCGGGCTATCGCCAGCGGATCACCGGGGTCTTTACCATGCACGGCCAGCACGGCACCCCGGAGCAGTTCAACGGCTTTTTCCAGGCCCAGGCTCTTTGGGATGAAACCATGGCCGAGTCCGTGGCCTCCTACCTCACCGCCTACCCGGAAAGGAGAATGGTGGTGCTGGCCGGTCAGGGGCATACCGACAAGGCTACCGCCATCCCGCCCCGGGTTGCCCGCCGTCTGCCGAAGATCCGCCAGGCTGTCATCCTGAACAGCGAGCACGAGGAGCTTGAACAAACCGAGGCGGATTACCTGATTTTTTCCAAACCCGACGAACTGCCTCCGGCAGCGCTTCTCGGGGTGATGCTCGCCAACACCGCCGGAGGCCCCCTGGTGGAAGGGTTGTCCGAAGGGAGCAAGGCAGGAGCGGCAGGGATTAAGAAAAAAGATATCATCCTTGCCCTGGATGACGAGCCGGTAACCACCATCGATGACCTGAAGATATTCCTGCTCGACAAGGAAACCGGCAAGCAGGTGACGGTGCGGATCAAACGGGAAACCGGCTTCCTGTTCAAACAGGAGTCGATTCTTTCCATCCCGGTGATGCTGTAGAAAGGCTCGCCAACAAATCGATCAAGACCATACCGTTCGGGCTGAGCCTGTCGAAGACCAGTAGTTGCAAGGTAATTGCGGTTCGACAGGCTCACCGCGAACGGACTGATGCAATTCCCTCTTCACCCATCTTTTCTTTTGGCCTTCCCCCTGCTCCGGGCTATAATGGGCAAAAATCAAGGATTGCCCATGACCATACCCGACGAGAACTACGCCGCAGCCCCACCGATCCCAGCCCAGGATGCCCTGGAATTTCTCCACGATGTCAGGCGACTTGTCGCCTTCCAGCAGGCAATCGGCATCGAGGGCTACCCCCGCACCCCGGAGCTTGAACGGTTTCTTGCCGGGCCGCGGCAACCGGCGGCGCCCCCCAAACCGCCGACCGTAGCCGCCTCCGGCTCGAAGACGCCACCGAGCCCAACAACCCAACGACAGACTGCACCCGCGGTCGCCATGCCGGACACCACCCTGGCCGAGCTGTATGCAGAGATACAAGGCTGCCAACGCTGCCGGCGGCGCCAGAGTCGCAATACAACTATTGCAGGAGAGGGCACGACCGGGGTCAAGCTCCTGATCATCACCGATGCGCCCTCTGTTGAGGACGATCTCTCCGGCCTGGTCATGAACGGAGAACCGGGCCAACTCCTCGACAAGATGCTGGGAGCCATCGGCCTGAGCCGGGACGCGGTCCACCTGAGCCTGCTCACCAGATGTTATGCCCCGGAGCCGCCGGGCAAGGAGGACGTGGACGCCTGCCTGCCCTTTCTGCTCAAGGAAATCATGCTCGTCGCACCCAAGGTCATCTGCGCCATGGGGGTGCTCGCAGCCCAGAAGCTGCTCCACACCAGCAAGCCCTTGAGCCAGTTGCGCGGCAGGTTCCACGATTTTCAGGGCATCCCGCTCATTCCCACCTTTTCGCCGGAATTTCTTTTGAAGAATCCGGAGATGAAAAAGGCGACCTGGCTGGACCTGCAGATGATTCAGAAGAAGATTCAGGCCGTTTAGGCCCACATCCAAGGCAAGAAATTTCGAGAAAAAAATCTATCGGGATCCAACTTCTCCGCGCACTACGGGGATAACCGCCGCTGCATACAAAAACAAATGTATGATCCGGAGAATATCAACTTCGGCAGGAGACAAATATGACAACCAAGAAAAGTTACGGGTGGTACGTTCCCATTGTTCTCGTCATGCTCCTTGGATACGGACTCGGCGGCAGCCTTGTCTTCGGCATCCATTTCCTTGGCTGGTTTCCGACACTGACAGACAGCACAGCCCGACTTACACTCAAGCTTTTTGGAATGGGAATGCTTGGCTCCACGATGCACTGCACCAAATACTGGGCAGAAGACATTGAGGAAGCAATCGCAAAACCAGAATTCCTACCTCATGCTTTCGACTGTTTTGGTTACGCCACAACAGTGGTTGGTGGAGGCATTACAGGAACAGTGCTTTACATGGCTTTCAGGTCTGGGGCATTATTGACATTCGCCGCCCCATCGAACGCTGGCGGGATGCGTATCTCGTTCGCACTTTTCGTTGCATTCTGCGGCGGTCTGTTTCATTTCAAAATTAGAGAATGGCTCGAATCCACCATCGAAAAAATGATAAAGAAGAAAAGTATAGACACAAGCAGAACGTAGAGGAAACCAGGGACATCCCCTAGTTAACTTTAGGGCTTGACACGGCACCATATAAATCGCCACATAAAAGTATGGCTATTTATATGGTGCCGTGCTAGGATCATCCATGAAAACCCGATTTGAGTGGGACGCAAACAAGGACGCTGAAAATCAGGAGAAACATGGCATCCCGTTTTCCTTGGCACAGTATGCCTTCGCTGACCCCAGTCGTGTCATAGCCGAGGATCTCACCCACAGTGAAACTGAAAAACGCTATTTCTGTTTCGGCGAGGTAGAGGGCGGCATTCTCACCGTCCGTTTTACCTATCGTGGCGGGGTAATTCGAATATTTGGCGCCGGTTACTGGCGAAAGGGCAAGGCAATTTATGAGCGCGAAAATCCGATACACCGATGAACCCATTGGGGCCAAGGTCATTCAAGACTTTCTTCCTCCGCCCGAAGAACTTGCATTCCGGGAAGAAGGGGTGAAGGTTACCATCGCTCTCA
>Ga0074199_1001805_pt1 | contig 16071 bp, 18 predicted proteins | sample EPASupsiteSAE347_FD_64528 | JGI IMG/M metagenome (GOLD analysis project Ga0074199, IMG submission 64528) | Bioremediated contaminated groundwater from EPA Superfund site, New Mexico - Sample SAE3-47 | ecosystem: Environmental > Aquatic > Deep subsurface > Groundwater > Contaminated ...
AATATCACTTTCATGATTATTGGCTTAACAATTCTTTAGCTTTATCTAATTGCGGATCTAAATCTTTGTTGTAATCATCGCTGGTCATATCTACCTCAATATCAGGCTTGATCCCCTCACCTTCAATGGTTCGGCCTTTAGGCGTTAGCCAGCGAGCCACTGTTAACTTTATAGATGAATCATCTTTAAGCGGTATCAGCTGTTGGACTGAGCCTTTGCCAAAAGTAGTTTTACCAACAATCTGAGCTTGGTCATAGTCTTGAAGGGCACCAGACAAAATCTCCGAAGCAGAGGCTGAACCCTCATTGACTAAAACTATAGTCTTAATATGAGCTAAGCTTACCTTTTTAGTAGCCTTATATTCATTATCATTGCTCTTATCACTAAAAGTCTCTCTAACTATCACTTGGCCTGGCTCCAGCCAATAGCTGGTCAAATCTACAGCTGTATCTAAAAATCCACCAGGGTTATTGCGCAAGTCCAAAATAATGCCATTAGGATTGTCGTTTAATGCCTTTTGGGCAATTTTGGCAAAAAGCTCGCTAGTGTCATTATTAAAACTGCTAATTTTTATTATGGCTAATTTATTTTCTAATTTGTAAGTGACGCTAGGCACGCTTATTTTGTCACGAGTTATCTTGACATCTTTAGTTGACTGATCGCCTTCAGAATATACTGTTAGCGTTACAATAGTACCTTTATCACCCCTAATCAGGCTGACGGCTTCATCGGCTGACATATCAGTAGCATCAGCCTTATTAATTGCCAAAATCTTGTCCCCGGATTTAAGACCAGCTTTCTCGGCTGGTGTATCTGGCAAAGAAGCTACTATTACTAAAAATCCGTCCTTGCGGCTAATCTCAGCCCCAATGCCATAAAAAGTGCCATCTAATTCCTGTGTAAAATCTTTGGTAAGCTTTGGAGTCAAAAATACTGAATGAGGATCGCCCAAAGCCTTAACTATGCCGCCAATGGCTCCATAAAACAAATCCTGATCATTAATTTTATTTTTATCCAAATAATCACTATGAATCACATCCCAAACTTGGGCAAATAAATCAGGATCAACATTATCGCTACTGCCAAAAATATCAATCAATTTATCGGCCGAATATTTAACTGGCCTCTCATTAGAGCTTTTTTTAGTCCCCAAAATAAAACCCGCCAAAAAAACAACAAAAATAATAAAAACAACTAGGCCGGCTTTAGTAAGTTTAAGCCACCAAGGTTTGGATTTTTTTATATCTGAATCACTAGTTTTAAACTGACCCATCATCTTGCCTCTTTATCTTAGCTCCCAAATTAGATAGACGCTCATCAAGCATTTCATAGCCGCGGTCAACCTGATAAATATTGGTAACCGTGCTGGTGCCTGAAGCGCCCAAAGCGGCAATAATTAGTGTTGCCCCCGCCCGCAAATCAAAACTGGTTATCTCTTTACCAAACAATGGCGCTGGGCCAATTACCACAATGCGATGGGGATCAGACACGACAATATTAGCACCCATTTTTTTGAGCTCAGCTACATACTTGAGACGACCATCATACATCCAATCATGAACAAGGGTTGTGCCCTCAGCTTGAGTCATAAGCACCGTAAAAGGCTGAACCAAGTCCGCGGCAAAGCCCGGATACGGCATATCATGAAGTTTTTTAATAGCCTGCAAATCTACTTTGCCATCAACTTCAATATTGGCCAAGCGGTAATTAGGATTGGGACTTTTATCTAAATATTGGATATCTAACTTGAGGCCAACTTCCTTATACTTTTCTATTTCCATATACAAGAAGTTAGGCGCTGTATTTTCAATCATAAACTTTGATCGTGTCACGCCAGCTAAACAGATAAAGGTACCGGTTTCAATAGGATCGGGCATAATATGATAATCTACGCCATGTAAAGATTTAGCACCCTTAATGCGAAGGCTATGAGTGCCAATGCCTTCTATTTCTGCCCCCATTTTTTGCAAAAACCAACACAAATCTTGAACCGAAGAATCAGCCGCCGCGATTTTAACAGATACACCCCCTTGATTAAGGGCGGAAGCCAGCAAAATATTTTCTGTACCCGTTACAGAAAATTCACTCATCACAATCTCGGCATCTGCCGGCCGCTTTTTTTCTAAAATATAAAAATTATCATCTTTGGCTACATCTATACCCAATTTGGCAAAAGCATCAAAATGAGTGTCCATAGACCGTGAACCAATTTGACAGCCACCCGGCTCCTTGGTGCGCAGATGCCCAAAACGAGCTAGGAGCGAACCCATAAGCAGTATAGAAGAGCGCATAGTGCTGACCAGCTTCATATCCATCTTGGCTGGATCAACATCAGCACAGTTGATTTTGACACTATTTTTGTCAGTCCAGACCACTTTGGCACCCATTGACACCAAAATCTGCAACATCCTTTTGACATCTTCAATCAAAGGCACATTGTGGAGATTGACGTCCTCTTTGGTGAGGAGTGTAGCGGCAATAATCGGCGTAGCCGCATTCTTAAAACCAGCTACTCTGATTGAGCCGTGTAGATTGTGACCACCTTGAATAATAAAATTAGACATAGTATTATAGCTTATAGCAAATAGCTTATAGCTTATAGCCACTAACTCCTATAAATTCTATAAGCCATACGCCATATGCCATACGCCATATGCCATACGCTATCTGCTATATCATACCTCAAATTTAAATTTCTAACAAGCATGAATAAAACCTCAAGTCGCCTTACTTACAGCCTATTTTTTCTGCTGTTTTTCATTATGACCCCCCTTTTAACTTTTTACGCTTTAGGCTATAGATATGACTTTAAAACCGGACATGTAGAAAAGGATGGCGCTCTTTATATCAAATCTTACCCACGAGGCGCTGAAATATATCTTGATGGCAAAAAAATCAATAAAAAAACACCTACCCAGATAATCAATATCCAAGCGGCTATTCATTCTGTCCAAGTTCAAAAAGATTCTTATGTACCCTGGACCAAAAAATTAGAAGTAAAACCGGGAGATACTACCTTTGCTGAAGACATTGTTTTATTTTTAGAAAATAGGCCAAAAACCTATTTAGGATCGGGCAGTAGCAAATATCTAGTCAATGAACTAAAAGATAAGTATGTTTATCTAACTTCAGACTATCATTTAATGATCACTGATGTTGAAGAAGCCAAAAACTTTGACATTTTTACATTAGACAAAAATTATGACCTACTGGCTTGGTCAAAAGATAATCAAAAACTACTTTTAAAAAATACCAGCGTCTATTATATTTTTGATATAAACCAAAAAACATTAGCTAAATTAAGCCTGGATTCTATTGACAAAATAGTTTGGGGCGATGATAACCAAACTCTATTTTATCTTAAAAATAGCCAGCTCTTCAAATACAACCTAATGTTACCCGAAAAGCCAACTAACAAGCAGATTGAACTTAGTCAACCAATTAGCGATTTTGCGTTTTATAAAGATTATCTGCTAATCCTCTACTCTGTGGGTAAAAATAATTACGTTGAACAGCTCAATAAGGATGATTTCAAAAATCTACAAACCATTAATAATGTTAATCTGGGTCAGTTGGAAATACTAGCCGCTAGCAATGATCAAGCTATTTTTACTATCGGCTCTCAGCTATATATAAAAAATAAAGAAAAAGATTTAATCAGTCTGCCTGTGACCTTGGCCAAGATACACGATCAAAGACTGCTTATATCCAGTGGTCATGAAATAATTCTCTATAACTATCAAACTGATTGGCAGGATTTAATTGACCGCTCTTCACAGATTGTAGTAGATGTAACTTGGCATCCCAATGGTAGCTATTTTATTGATGAGATAAACAACAAAACTTACTTAACAGAAATTGATGGCCGCTACATCAGAAATACTATTGAACTGCTAGACAATCCCCTTACTAAAACTTATGTTTTTAATAAAAAAGGCGATCGCTTATTTATACTCACTCCCCAAGAAAATTTTTATCTAACTATACAATAGTCAATATCTATAAAAAAAGAACGAGGACCCGGCGGCGACAAACCGCTAGGCCCTCTTCGACTGGGTCAGATCCACGACTTTGAAGTCGGGAAAGAGTCTCTCCACCTTTTCTCGGGTGATACGATAGTGAAAGATCCAGGCTATAGGCAAGCCGCGACGCTGTCTCCGACTCAAAGCCGGATAAATAGCCTCACAGGCCGTCTGCCCAGAATATGTCTTTTCGCCGTTAACACCATCCCAGACATAGCAGACAAACCCCTGGCCTTCAGGCCGACGTACAACCTTAATTGGGCTGTAAAGACAACTGCCTGACATGGCCCAGGTTTGCCAACGAAGTGTCTGGCCGTCTTTGATGATTATAAGTCCCTCAATGCCGGCGCTGTGCCCCCTACGATGTGTGGACAATTCTTGGCCTCCTTCACCTAAGTCCAATATGACCCTGAAATGAACGTGGGTTTATTTTAAAACTATTTCAAATTTTGTCAAATAAAAAAGAGCGGCCGCCAGCGTAAAACGCCGACGGCCGCGGGCAGGCGATGTTGCAGCCGGAGCTATGAGGCCACGAACGGCTGCTCCATCTTGGCCAGAAACACGACCTCGCCCAGCGATCCCTTGGGCAGGGAATGGGGCGAGAAGGCGAGCCGAGCCGGCATGAAGTCGCCCACGCCGTTATCGTGCATGAACCTGACGTAGAGGTCGTTGAGGCTCGCGTAAACCTCGTCGACAGCGATGTCGCGGCAGATGCCGCTCTCGGGATCGTCCGCCACCAGAACCTGCGCGAAGATCACATCGTCGCAGGAGCATCCGGACAGAGCCAAACGCTCCTCGCCGAGCTTCAGAGCCTTGAGGAACTGCTCCTCCATGGTGCCACCGGGCGAAATGGCGCCCGACAACTGGACCAGAGGCGAAACCATGATCGCCCCCAACGAAAAAGGCTGTCCACGAGACGCTTCTCGCAGACCAACAGGCACGTAGCACTCCTTCATGGCCAGTTTCTCCTTTGGCTAACATCCCCGCATCTTGGCCTTGTTTTTTGGGCAAGACCGCTTCCCGACAGAGAGCTATACGGCTATAGATTAATGATTTGTTATATTTTTGTCAACCCAGCTCCTCGCCCAGCCTTTCGCGAAAAGCTGGGTCGCCGAAAGGCTGGGTCAATAATTTCATCAATATCAAAGGGGGCCCGGTCAGCCGAGTCCCCCTGGAAGCAACGTTGGCGCCGCTAGGAGCGGCAGTACACTTCGCGCTTGAGCACCCCGATGAATGGCAAGTGGCGATAGCCTTCTTTATAGTCAAGGCCAAAGCCAACTACGAACTCATTCGGGATTTCAAAGCCCCAATAGTGGATCGGAACTACGACGTCCCTATCCACGCACTTCTTCAAGAGGGTACAAACCCTCATGGACTTGGGGTTGCGTGTACGAAGCATAGTCAAGAGGGCATCCATGGTGTGCCCAGTATCCACTATGTCCTCAACAATGATGACATCGCGGCCAGCGATGTTGGTATGCAAGTCAGTCACGATCTTGACCACACCGCTTGACTGAGTACCCCCGTGATAGCTGGTAATGAGCATAAAGTCTTCTTCGAGCTGTATCCGAGGGCCGATTGCGCTAGCCAGCTTCACAGAGAAAGGTTTTGCTCCTTTCATAATACAGACTACAACTGGCGGCTGAGCCGACTTTCGGTAATCATGAAAGATCTGATCGGCCAGTTCTACAACTCTGCCATGGATCCGTTCTGGTGTTATCAAGACGCGCTCGATATCACCTTCTATTGGCCCTGCTCTTAGCATGACTGGCCTCCTCTCTGCAATTCAGGTGGACAACTCACAGGACTATTTGCCTATAAAAATATAAGATATACCATCTTTTGTCAATAAAAAGAACGGGGACGGCACTTGACGTACCGCCCCCTCAAAACCTCCGCCTGCTGGCGGCAATGGAAGATCACGCTCCTTGGGCAACCTGGTTTCGATCCAGCTTCTCGCAGATCTTGGCCAGATCCCTGGTGATCAGGATGTTGCTCTGCAAGGCCGCACGTCCCTGCTCCATGAAGTCCTCAGCCAGACGGTAGAGAGTCAAGCCATGATCTTCACAGATGATGATGGGACGACCAGCATCTACACACCCCTTATCCATCATGTGGAGAAGGGCCTGGAGCTGCATCCGAGTGCCTTGGTTGCCGGGGAAGAAGACGTAGGCTTCGGGTTGCATGACAATCGCCTGCAGGTTGACGAAGTAGCCGTCCTCCCGAACCTCTTCTTCGTAGAAATGACAGGTCTGGACCTGACCGACGTCGAGAAGCACGTTGGGCACCTGACCGACGCTACGTGCGCCAGCAGCTACTGCCGAGGCAATGCCAGCGAAGCCAGCGGTCATGATCTGATGTCCAGCTCGAGCCAGACAGGTAGCCAGACGGAAAGCCAGCTCATAGTCATCAGACTCCACCACCACGCCACTTCCGCCAAGGATTGCGACCTTCTTCATACTAGGCTCCTTCCAGAGCTAGGGGTGATCTAGTGACAGGGAACGCTACTCAACTATTTAACAGTAAATTAGCTAATAACTTTTGTCAAATTATGTTTTATCTATTTTTATTGATCAAATTTGTATATCTAAAACTTATCCACACCGTACAGTCGCTTTGCTCCTTACGGTGCAAGCAGAATATACTTTTCACTGATTAAATTGAACATTTATCACTTATCCACAGCTATGCTCTTGACGTTCGGTTTTTGTTCGGTATATAATTAACATATAGCAAATAGCGTATAGCTTATGGTTATAAACTTCCATAAAATCTATATGCCATAAACCATTAGCCATAAACGTATGCCAAACTTAACTAAAAAGCAAAAAGAAATTTTGGACTTTATCACCCAATTTATACAAAGCTATGAATATGCTCCTAGCTACCGAGAAATTGCCGAACACTTTGGCCTCTCCTCTACTGCCACTGTCCATGAGCATGTAAAATCTTTGGAAGACAAGGGGCTTATAAGTTCCAGCTACAATGTTGCCCGATCACTGGAAATCACTAACTATAGATTTGGCAAAGCTATTGAATTGCCGCTGGCTGGCATCATCACTGCTGGTGAGCCTATTGAAGCCATAGAGACCCCTGAGACTATTGCTGTGCCGCAGAACTTGGTTCGTGATGAAAATAGTTTTGTGCTCAAGGTGCGAGGAGAATCTATGATTGATGAGGGCATTTTGGATGGTGACTATGTAATAGTACAAAGGAATTATTATCCCAAAAATGGTGATGTGGTTGTCGCTCTCTTAGATAATACCTATGCCACTTTAAAAAAATATTATCGGGAAAAAGATAGGATACGCCTCCAGCCAGCTAATAAAACCATGAAACCAATTTATGCCAAAAATCCGGCTATACAGGGCATAGTCAGGGGTATTATGAGAACTTTTATATAAAAAATATGTTCAAAAAAATCAACAAAAAATTAAATATAAAACTCATGGCCAGTTCTGAAGAACGCTTTGTAAACCGTTTTTTCAAAAAATTAGACCGCCAAAAGTATATCTATCCACCACTTAGAAAGACCACAGTTAAAATGTTTTAGTCATTATCCCTGCCCTTTGGCCTGTCCCTAAAGAGCAGGGTTGACATATAATCAATTTTGGGGTATTATTCACCCTGTTAAATAACCAAAAGGCTCCCGCTACGCGGGATTTGACGGGGTAAATCCCGTAAAAAATAAATTGATATTAAAGACATATGGCCCATAAAAAAGCAGGCGGTTCTACTAGTCTAGGACGAGATTCACAGGCTCAGCGCTTAGGTGTTAAACTTTTTGCTGGTCAAAAAGCCAAAGCTGGCTCAATTTTGGTAAGGCAAAGAGGCACTAAATATAAAGCTGGCTTAAATGTCAAACGTGGTAGCGATGACACTCTATTTGCCAAAACACCCGGCACTGTCAAATTTAGAAAGCTCAAAAGAGTGAGATTTGATGGAGCCGTAAAACTGGCTAGCTATATTGATGTTATTCCTGAGTAATTAAATGATTTAAAAATCCCTGTACCATGACGGTGCAGGGATTTTTTATTTGAAATTATGTTTAAACTTTGAGATATTTTCTGACTGCTAAAGTTGTGCTAACAATATTAAGTATAGCCAAGACAATAAACTGATAAACAAAAATCTCTACAAAATTTTTCCTAAAATAACCGAGCAAATCTATAACCTGTAAACCTTGGAAATAATTATTAAGACCGGGCTGAACAAAATTAACCAAAGGATAAATCACCAAGATTACAATTAACATGGCCGCCAAAGCGTACAAGACACTCTCAATTATAAAAGGCATGCGCACAAACCAATTGCCAGCTCCTACCAATTTCATGATCATAATCTCTTCGCGACGAGTATAAATGCTGATACGAATAGTATTAAAAATTACCACAATAGAAATCAGAACAAAAATGCCAGCTAAATACCAGCTATAACGATTAACAAAATTGGATATATTATTTATTTTGTCAATGAAATCCTGATGAGTGTTGGCATTACTGCCTTCCACAAGCGTCAAATACTTATCCTGGCCCACAAACTCCAAAATTTTGGGATACTGCTCCAGATTGTAGGCCTTGATGGCTAGAAAATAAGAAAAGGGATTTTCATCTTCCCCGTATATATCTAAGGCTTCTTTAACCTTACTGTTTAGATTATATTGCCTAAATAATTCTTTGTTTTCTTCTGGAGTAATAACTTTAACATCTTTTATCTCAGACAATCTCTCCAAATCAATCACAAATGTGTCAACTTGTTCTTGAGTCACCTTGGGTTTAAGCTCTACCAAAATATCTACCTTATTTTCCACACCGCTAATAGTCGCCTCTTTGATATAGTTCATACTCACCAGCAATGTAACAGAAATAACCGCCATTAGCATCATAGTGATGGTGACCAGTGACAGCCAAAAATTCCTAAAAAATCCTTGGACAGCAAATTTTAAAACGCGTAAGAAGCTAAGCATAATGTTTGACCCTGTTAAATATTTTATCTTTATAATAAATACCGGCCTTCAGCTTGATCGCTGATAATCTGGCCATTATCCAAAGTAATAACCCGGCTTTTTAAGCTATTGACCACATCTTTGTTGTGCGTAACCAAAACCACAGTTGTGCCCATGCTGTTTATTTTTTTGAGTAAATCTATAATCTCTCTAGTATTGATAGAATCTAGGTTTCCCGTCGGCTCATCAGCAATTAGTAACTTTGGCTTATGCACTAGACTGCGAGCAATGGCTACACGTTGCTGTTCACCACCAGACAATTGATGAGGATAGCGATCCTCTTTGCCTTTTAACCCTACCAAAGCAATCATCTGCCGAACAGTTTTATCAATTTCTTTGCTAGAAAAACCACACACTTCCATAGCAAAAGCAATATTTTCAAAAACAGTCTTTTTGAGCAAGAGTTTAAAATCTTGAAAAATAACACCGACTTGGCGGCGCAAAGTAGGAATCTCTCTATTTTTAATACCAATGATATCCCAGCCACCAACAATGATTTTACCGCTATCTGGCCGCTCTTCGGCAATAATAAGTTTAACCATAGTTGATTTACCTGAGCCGCTCTGTCCGACAATTGAGACAAACTCACCCGGCTTAATATGCAAGTTAACATCAGTCAAAGCTTTGATAGTCTTGTTGTAGGTTTTGGATAAATTGATAATTTTTATCATAGTTCTTCTACTTTTACATAAATTATACCAGCACTCTTTGGGCCTATTTTCTTAAAAGCAGACACATCCAAGTCAATCAAACGGCCAGTTGACTGGGCCGGACCATAATCATTAACCACAACATCAACTGACTGGCCAGTTAAAAGGCGCGTCACTCTAAGCTTAGTGCCCTTGGGATAATCCCGAGAAGCGGCAAAGTCTCCATTTTTACGACCAAAAGCGCGATATCTGCTTTGATCATAAAAACTAGCCTCGCCATCGCGAGCTATTTGATTTTCAAATATAGCTACAATCAAAGGCTGGGTTTGTCCTACCACATCCGTACTAACCATTTTTTTGCTAAAATCATGATATGACGCCATGGGTTGCCACTTATCTAAATCCTTATTATAGCTATAGATCACACGCGAGTATTGGCTGGGATGGTTATAAAAAAACTTTATCTTAAAATCTGATACCGGACTGTCTATCTGATAAAATTCGGAAATAAGCTGTAGATCACCATTAACTACTGGTGCAAAAACTTTTTTGATACCGACTGGCTGACTAGCCTCCACCACTAACAATTTGTCTTTGTAAGCGCTAGTGACCTTGGTGACTTGAGCTTGGCTTGGACCAGCTATCAGTATCATTCCTAATAGCGTTGCTCCTAAAAATATTTTTAATACCCTAAACATTATTGTATAATCTTTTAATTTTAGCATCTTTTAAATAATCCTGTAAGAAATTATCCAAACTCTTAGTGGCTATAAATATCTCATTTATTTCCCGAGCCGTCTGATTATCTTCGGCTGTAATAGATTTTAATTTCCAAATTACATAACCAACCGGCACTTTAACAATTTTACTGAATTCCCCTATTTCCAAATCCTTTATAGGCGCATAGAAATCTACCAGTTGATCTTCTGTCAACCACAAACTATTTTCTAGATAGGTCTGATTATCAGAAAATTCACGACCTACTTCAACAAAATCGCGCCCGCTCTCTAGAGCGGCGTAAGCGGTTTGAGCTTTCTGAGCGCTCGCTTCATCATTATAATTTTCCAAAAGCCCCTGATAAACCTTGGCTTCCAAAATATACGGTTTAATAATAAGCGCTTGGTATCTGTCAAAAGACAAATTATATTCCTTGCTAGTAATATCTTTGATATAGTCAGCTCCACCAATATTATCCAAGTGTTCTTTGATTTCAGCTTCAGTCACTGCTATTTCTTTTTCTTTGGCGATCTTGCTAAGCCAAGCTTCTTTGACTAATTTATCCCAAACCAGCTTATCTATTTCTTCTGGCTTCAGATTATTAAGGCCAGTATCAAACTGCTCGCTATTTTGATCTTGACTAGAATTCTTAGCAATATATTTATCTAACAAGCTCTTATTTTCCAAATAGTCTGTTAAATATACATTGAGCTGACCGTCACCAGTCTTAATTGCGCCAGCTTTTAAGTTATAAAATCTGGCTATGGATAAAGTAAGGTTTGGGCTTAGCTTATGAGCATAAGCCAAACGCACCAACACCCACTGCGACAACACTATTATTATCAATAAAATACCAACTGCTAAACTCCATTTTATTCTCTTAGTCATAAAATTACTGAAAAAAATAATTATACCATTTAATAATATTAGATCCCTTATCCGTCTCCACTATTTGTTCACTCGTCTCATCATCGCTAAGCAAATTTATTTGTTTTTCTCCAGCTTTGAGCAAATTAAGCTTAGTCCTGGCCTGTTTTTCTATATATTCATCAGTTTTTAAATAAGCAACCAGCTTATCCATTTTATCCGTTTTGCTATTTAGATTATTAAGCTGGGCCTCTAAATGTTTTATTTCTTGATTAATCTCATAGCGCAATATAATCTCCTTGGTCACTTTCACAAAAGACAAAACTAACAAAATCAGCAGGAAAAAAGAAAATAGATTAGAATTCCAAATACGGCTTCGCCAGCTAAGGTTGGCTTGGGAACGGACAGTGCCAGCCCCCGATGACGACAAAACTTTTTTGGGACGATATAAATATTTCATTAAATATTCTAAGTTAGGTTAGCATTTACCCTATAGAATAACCTTCGCCTACTATTTGCAAAGATTAACATTCGGTGGTATTCCACAGAGTAAATTATAACACAAAGCTTTGTTTTTTCCAAAATTTTTTGCTTAGTTTTCAAAAAAGTATTATAATAGTATATAGATTTAATTGCCCTATGGCTACAAACAAAATAAAAACAAAAAGACTAGAATGGATACACATTGAAAGACCAGATACCGAACAGATAGAATACCTCAAAAAAGAATTTGATTTTCATCCTTTAGATCTAGAAGACTGCCTCAATGATGTGCAAAGACCGCAAATTAGTGAATACTCGCACTATGTCTTTTTTATTTTGACTTTTCCGGTCTATAACCGCAAAACTAGAGAAATAGAAGCCAGCGAAGTAGATTTTTTTATTGGTTCTCGCTATCTAGTGACTATTAGCGATGGCGGTGTTGATACTGTTAAAAACTTTTTTAACGAAGTTAAAAATAATGAATACTCCCAAGAAAAATACATGCAAGCCTCCCACCCAGTATTTATACTATACGAAATACTCCATCGCCTGCAAAACTACACCTTCCCCATGCTAGATCATGTAAGCCAAGATATCACCGATATTGAAAAAAAGATATTTTCTGGCCAAGAAAAAAAATTAGTTGAGGAAATACTTCACATCAAACGAAACATTGTCGACTTCAGGCGCATCATGCAAGCTCACAAAAACATCATTAAAAAGCTGATGGCTACTCATACTAAATTTTTCATGCCTGACAAAACCAATATTTATTTCTCCAATATTTTGGATAGAACCAAAGATATCTGGGATATATTAGAAACGCAAAAAGAAAATATCACAGCCTTTCAAGAAACCAATGAATCGCTGATTTCCTACAAACTCAATGATATAATGAAGACCTTGACCACTGTTTCTGTTATCCTAGTACCAGCCACCTTGGTAGCCTCTATCTTTGGCATGAATGTCCGCCATATGCCTTTTATTGGCCATCCCTCGGATTTCTATATTATATTAGCGATAATTCTGATAGTTATATTATCATTTGTCATGTACTTCCGTAAAAAAAATTGGCTCTAATTTGAAAAAAACCAATATTTCTGCTATAAATAACCCGCCGCGTCCGACGCGGCGGGATTTTATATAATATTATGGATAATTTCTGGCAAAAACTAAAAAAACCCATACTTAGCACTACGCCTATGGCTGGCATTACTGATTCAGCTTGGCGGCAAATCTGCAAAGAGTGGGGTGCCGATGTCGTGCATACTGAATTTGTATCAGTGGATGCCCTGTATTATGATAGCAAAAAAAGTCTAAGGCTCTTAGAATATAAGGCTAGTGAACAGCCCGTAGTTGTTCAAATTTTTGGCAAACGAGCTGAGCTCTACCCCAAAACTGCCAAAGTAGTGGCCGCTACTGGCGTAGCTGGCTTAGATATAAACTTTGGCTGTCCAGCCAGAAAAGTAGCTGGCCATGGCGGCGGCATCTGCCTACTCAGAGATATAGCCACTGTCCGGCAAATTGTGGAAAATACTATCAACTCTGTAAATATTCCAGTATCAGTCAAAAGCCGCACTAGCATTTACAAAATTCCCGGCCAAGCCAGTGGCGGACAAATCACGGCTCTGGATTTAATTGAGGCTCTAGCTGATTTGCCAATAGCCGCCATGATTATTCATGGCCGCAGTTATGAAACGCCATTTACTGGACCAGTGGATTTGGATATGCTTAAAAGCTGTAAAAATAAATTTAAAACCGGGCCATTCCTTATCAATGGATCCTTTCAAACTATAGAATCAGTAGTTGATGATCTGAAATACACTGGTGCTGACGGCATTGCCTTATCGCGATCACTTTATGGACGGCCTTGGCTATTTAAGCAAATCAGAGATTATTTAAACACTGGTAAATATCAGGAAATCACCTGGCCGGAAATAAAAAAAACAGCCATTCTTCATGCCCATCTGCTCTATGAAAACAAAGGTCCAAAAGGCTTTGAATGTATGCGCAAACACCTATTATTTTACGTCAAAGGCCGGCCTGACGCTTCAGATTTACGAAAAGAATTAGTGGCTGTCAAAAACCCCAAAGACGTAGAAAAAATATTTAATAGCTTATAATTTAGTAGGAATTGGGCTTGGAGTTGGAGGCGGGTCGCTTCTTAAAATCTCTTCTATTTTTTGTTCAAACTCTCTATAAGTAGCCTCCAATTGAACAATATCAGCGTTATACAAATTTTCTTGTCCGCCAGTTTCTTGCCACTCTTTTTTTAAAGTGGCCACCCAAGCTGACAATTCAGCCAATCTTTTGTTGGCCAAAGAACGATACAGATCGGCGGATGATGGCGGAGCAAATGGTCGGATAGTATCTAACATATTTTATAAATTTTTTATTTTAGCTAAAACTCGCTCAATCTCTTGAGCATCCTTGGCTTGACGCCGGCTAGTAATACTAGTGTCAACCCGAGCTTTAATAGCCGAGACTTTTTGCCAAGCTTCTTGATAAGCAGTTTCAATCTGTTCTTTTTTGTTTGCTTTTGGTTCCATAATAATGATAGTTTTGTGTCTGCCCAGCTCCTCGCGAGGGGCTGGGCAGCATTATATATACTTTAGCTACTCTACGAAGTGAATTATAACATATTTTAAGATAAAAAAAGAGACCGCCGGGTGCTCGCAAGCGTTGCACGCTCGCAGAGCACCCGGACGGGTCATGTGAAGCAGCCGTTTAGGCCGCTCCTCTTACTTGGCAGTAGTGGTACCTCCCATGAGAGTCTGAATCTTGCGGGCCAGACCGAACATGATGCCAGCGTTTTCGGCGCCGACGTAGTCGATCATGGTCTGCATGGCCGCGACGTTATCAGGGTTGTCCTTCAACTTATCGCCAACTGCCTGGATCTCGGCCGCACGCTGAGCAGCGCGACGCGCACCTTCAGCTTCGCCTTCGACCAGAGCACGAGCCTTGTCAACCTCAGCGGTTGCCAGCTTGCGCAAGCTGATAGCGTAGTTCTGCTCAGCCGCTTCGATCTCCTTGTTGGTAGCGTCGAGCATGTCGACGCCTACAGCCGCGCAACCGAGCATGGTTCGAAGCACCCAATCCATGTGCTCCAAGTAAGTAGCCGGGATAAAGACGCCTTCTTGGTCCTCCCGAACATACTCACCAGCCTCGATCACGTACTCGCCGCTGCCACTAGGGACAGGAGCGTAGATCGCCGAAGCAACTTTGCATCTCATCAGAGCATGCTTAAGGTACTCGTCGATCAGCTTCTCCTTTCTGGCGGCGTCAGGCTCTGTCTGCAGGTCACGCCAGCGAACAGGATACTCATAGTAGTCCCTGGTCTTCGCCTGGTTGTAGGTCAGCATACCGGTAAGAGCCTTCCAACCAGCCAGGACATAACGAATGATGACCGGCTTGATGTTGGCCCGGTCTTCTTCGCTGACCTGGGTCAGCCAGACGAACGGGTCATACCGTAGTGTCGTGATCTTGCCCAGGAGGCTGATTGTCGGGCCAGCAAACTCCTTTTTGCTGACACCGCCCTTGATGCCCATTGAAGCGGCATCTTCCATGGCCGTCGGCACATCCGCACTTTGGATGTCTTCAACTTCCAGAAGCTCCCTCGGTACGACCTGCATGTCCAGACCCGGCAACCAAGACGCCCACCAGGTAAGGCACGGACCAGAGATGAACCGGTCGACCTTGCTCATGAGCATGGTCCGATTACCCATGATCTTCCTGAAGAAGCGGGGTACATACATCGTCCGCAAAGACGGATAGTAGTACCCACCCAACAGGTAGAGACCGGGCAAGGACACAAGCGTGAAGACGCCGACAGGGACCTTGGCCACGGTCATGAGTTTCCAGATGACCACGGCCAGAAGAACCGTGATGAGGAGCCGCACCAGCAAGGTGAAGAACAGTCCCCAACTCCGTCCCTTCTTGAACAAGGAACCCCAGCTTCTGAGCTCATCAAGCCAGTGCTGGCCGAACGCCTTGAGGCTGTCCAGATGGCTAGTCTTGATCCGACCGAGGCGGAGTGCCACAGCATAGATCTCAACAGCCAGGATGATCAGCACCAGGAGGATGGGCACACGCCAGGCATGTCGCACACCTTCGGTCCATCTGTCCGGCCACGACGTCCACAGAGACGCCCGCCAGAAGATGATCGTGAAGGGTATGAACAGCCCGAGGAGACCAGCACTCCAGACACCCCACCAGTGTGGCGAGGGTCCTCGCTTATCAGGTTGAGCGTCATTGTCCACGTTCCAGGTCTTCGGCTTGCGGGCTTCAATAAACCTCCAGTAGAAGAACAATAGGACGACGACACCCC
>Ga0074199_1001807_pt1 | contig 16047 bp, 11 predicted proteins | sample EPASupsiteSAE347_FD_64528 | JGI IMG/M metagenome (GOLD analysis project Ga0074199, IMG submission 64528) | Bioremediated contaminated groundwater from EPA Superfund site, New Mexico - Sample SAE3-47 | ecosystem: Environmental > Aquatic > Deep subsurface > Groundwater > Contaminated ...
CGTAAGAAACGACTGGGCGCTGGCCTTCTTGTCGCCGGACATATTGGCCTCAACAAAAAAATACTCAGGCCTGACCGGGGTCTGCGCCATGATCATGGCACAGGCCGCCTCGGTGGCAATAGTGGCCATATTCTGGCCGGAGGCATCGCCGGTTCGAAACTCCAGCAGCAGATAGACATGGTTTCCTTCGATGGTAATACGCAGATCCTCAAGCGTGCCATGTCTGGTTGTTGACTGGGCCGCCGCCCTGATTTCATCCAGCTGTTCCATCAGCCAGGCAGCAAAAAGCCCGGCACGCCGGGCAGTATCAAACGCAAAACCGGGAGAACGACTGACTCCTTCAGCCAGCAACATCACACTGCATCCCCCCGCCTGGGAAAGCAGACAGGCACCCCTATGGTATGAAGCCACCAGCGCTGCTTCAGTGGTTGCCAACGGCAGGTAGTAATCCCCCTGGGCAAACAGCCCGTTCACCCGCAACGGCCCTGCCAAGCCCAAGGGTAATCGCGCCATGCCGATAAAATTCTCAATATTACGGCTGTAGCAGGCCATTTGCTCGATATCCAGACCGTTCAGCAATGTCTCGCGCAGTCCCGGTGGGCTAACAATACGCCGCCAGCGCCGCTCAACAATTTCAGCAGTAATGTGAGCCCCTCCCGGCACATGTGGAGCCTGATCAACAGCGCAAGGTTCAAGACGCTGGAGCAGTTCTTCCTTGCTTTGTCCTTTAAACAGACGCTCCAGAAAGTTTTTTGCATGGAATGAGTCACTGGGCATGTTTTCACCTTTTGGTTACTGCAGTGCGGTTATCTGTAGCTGCTGATTTACAGATGTCGTGCCAAAATAATTTGACAGCTATACGGCTGTTATAGCTGACATTTTACACATCCCCCAAAGTAAAGAAACAAGATTAACAGGCACTAAATGCAATAGCACCATACATAAATTGCACAACAACCCCATCACGCTCACCTGTCCAGCCCTCCCCTACCCCAGATACAGTTCATCCAGTGACAGACGGTAGCCCGGCAGGAAGTGATCCAGGAAATAGATCACCTCCGGCAAGGGACTCTTGCGCAGGCTTTCCAGATGCTCCTGCCCTGCCCGCTTAAACTCCAGATTGCCGGATTTTTCCTCTTCCAGGCATTTGATCAGGGCTGCAATCTTGTCGGCCGCCTTGATAAGCGGCTTGTACTGCGCATCCTGCTCCTCAAAAAAGAAGAGCGGCTCATAGACCTGTGACAGCTCCGGCGGCAGCATGGCCAAAAGCTTCCTGCGGGCACGATCCTCAAGCTGATGGAATGACTTCTTGAAGTTGGGATTAAAATGTTTCACCGGCGTCGGCATGTCGCCGGTAAAGATCTCGCTGGCATCGTGGAAGATACCGTACATGGCTGCCTGGTTAGGGTCCAGCGTACCGCCATAAAAGGTATTGCGGATCACCACCAGGGCGTGGGCCAGCATGGCCACATCCAGGGAATGCTCCTTGATGTTCTCCGGCTGGGTATTACGCATCAGGCCCCAGCGGTTGATGTACTGCATCCGTGCCAGAAAGGCGAAAAAGTCGTGGCGATCTGCTGGTGCGGTTGGTTTCATGGTATCTGCTTTCATACATTACATGCGATATTGAGGACGGTGGACCGGCTTCCCCGCTCCACACGATGCTTGCTGCTACTCCTTGCAGGGCAGGATACAGTCAATATGATGAAGAGCCGTGGGATGTCCACTGTAAAAAATCCCTTTCGGGAGTGAATAGCTGTCGAACTGCACCTAAGGGTTATAAAATGGTGTGGTGGCTCTTGATTTTTGACGCTTCGTTATGATCGACACCTGTTTCGCGGGCGAATTCCATCCAGTTTGAAACCGCCTCACCTACTTCATGGATTACCTTTTTGGCAGTCCCAATACCAAATCTGTTGGCAACGGCAAGCAAGTCCTCTCGGGTGATCCCCTTGAATTTACCGTTCACGGACATCAGATGCTGATGTGTCCACTCGCTTGCAGGGCTGTAGGCATGTGTCACGTCATAAGCCGGGGCAAGTTGCCATGATCCGAACTCTTCCATAATGAAGGAATGGTTTTTGGTGTGATCGTCACAGTTGGCAGCCATGACATTGAACGTCATACGACGGAATGCCTCCTCCATAGCCAGGTATCCAAGTCCCAGCTTGCTGATCACCATAAAATACTGAGCATAATCATGTGTTGCCTTCTGTTTGTAGTCGAGATGGGCCATAGCGCAGAGGGTACTCATCTGGATTTTCTTGTTGCCGTCGCGGTCGAAGCGTTTGGTCATGAAGTGCGCCCGACCATTCTCTTCAATAAGCCTGCACGGTGACATGGTGATCCCTGCATTTGTGGCCATACGATAATAGGCCATCTCGATCCGGCCATAGTCCTGTGAACTGCCCAGCGCGAGATCTGTGCCCACACCATCGAATTTAAGCAGCCAGTGCTCAAAGCCCGGTGCAACGTCAAACTGGCCGGCGCGAATTTCGTTAGTATCCGGATTCCATGCTATTGCCGCCTTGGCGCGAGCACCTCCGGCTGATGTCCCCACCTGGATGATTTGGTTAAGAGCAGCTTCTGCCATGGCATCAGTTTGAAAACCACCGGATACAGATTGCCGGGCCACTTCAACAAGTTTAGACAGATCAATGGCCGTGCGACTGGAAGTCACTCTAGTTCTGGACGGTTTGAATTCCAGAGCGCCCATACTCCTTTTGCCCATATAGCCCAGACGGTCAAGGGCCGTGATTGACTCCTTGCTGACACCTTTTTGCGCCATCCAGGCATCGACCAGACTATTGCCGAAATCATCCGGCAACGCATCCGACAGTAACGCCGGCAGACGTTTATAGGTACGTTCCGGCAGGAACGGGAACACATAGGGCTCAACACTAAGTGGCATCATAATCGGCGCCAGTTCAATGCCAAGCTTCACGAAATGTGGATAGTACGCGAAAACATAATAACCACTGCCCGGGTCAAGAACGACCGCCCCTACCCGCTTGCCCCATATTTCCACTTCTATTTTATCAATCGGTATGTAAGCGGCCATGGCCACCTCTATTCAGAATGATCCGGCAACAGCAGTTCGTTCTTGGGTTTCAGCTTACGGGTTCTCGGCTTAAATACTTTTTGTCGTGGGGATTTCTGCGGAGTCATGTGCAGGGGGTTTACCGAGACTTTTGGCGCAAGTGTTTCCAGCCATTCTACCCGATTCAAGACCCGCAAAATTTTGATCAGGGATTTGGTCGTAGACGTTTTTCCGGATTCGATTCGCTTTACAACATTCAGGGCGACTCCGGCTTGTTCAGAAAGAGCTTGCTGATCCATATTGCGAAGGATTCTGAGGTTGCGAATTTGCTGCCCCAAAACCTCTTCCCATTCTTCGGGCGTCCTGTAATCAACCATAATAGCCTCTATATGATCCAATATAGCAAAATGTACTTAATATAGCCTAAATATAGTCTACATTACTTCGCTTATCATACAAAGTCCACCAAGAATGCAGCCAAACCACCATAACAGACCATATATAGTCTATTCTAATCATTTTTATGTATTTTATACCATATAAGAGCCATTAAAACCAAATGCCAATTCCATCCAAACCATCAAGGTCTTGATGCGGGTTGAGAAGCGGCCAACGGGGATGAGGGTGGGCCGGCTTCCCCGCTCCACACGATGCTTGCTGCTACTCCTTGCAGGGCAGGATAACGTCAATATGATGAAGAGCCGTGGGATGTCCACTGTAAAAATTTCCTTCCGGGGTGAATAGAGTCGGTCGGAGCCAAAACGTCGTGGAAGATGCACCTGACGTTTTGGGGTTAGGTGCATCTATTCTTGTTATGCGTTCTTTGCAATGTGTTCTTCAGCTACTTCCCACAACGGTTTGCCTGCCGCATTTACCCAATGCCAACTGCCATTTACCCCGCCTGGATCTTTATTTTCAGGATGGAGTTCTTTGAAAATTTTCCATGCTAAAGCAGAAACTGAATATTCTTGATTGTCGTTCTCCCACACAACAGTGTTGCTCTGACCAAGCTTTCCTGTGACTGTAGCGATGAAAACAGGGTTGTCCTTTTCGTATTTAACGTAGCTCGGAAGGGCATTCTTTAAGAATATTTTGTCGCCTTCATGAATAAGGTCGTTTTCGATTAATATCTTCATTGTCGTCGGACGCTTGTTCCTGACAGCCTGTTCTCTTTCTTCTTCCTTACGTTTAATATCAATTAAATACTGTTTTGCTTCTTCAAGCGGAATTACTACTTTTGGAACCACTACAATTTTGTCGTCAACCTTATAAGGTGTTATTTTAACGCAACTAATATCGATATTATAATCCCTCAGCCAGAGTACAGTAGCAGTTATTTCTTGAGAAAAGCCTTCTGAACACAAAATTATTCTTGGTTTGTTTGATAATTCAGCAAATACGTCAGATTCAACAAATCCTACCAGTTGATCTTTTGCTTGGCCTTCTGAAAGTTGATCTCTGTAATATTTTTTACGGTATGCTATGTAATACGGAATGAGAACATCAATCGTCATGGAGGAGACCATCGCGGCATAACGTATGGCTTGCAGGTCTGCATAGCCGGCGGCAGAATCACGCTTTAGCTCGACGACTACTAGATTCCCTGACCTGTCCAATGCTAATACATCAAGCCTGTCGCTGCTATTTGTAAATTTGTCGAATTCAATACTGACAACAAGCAAATCTTCGCCAAGCATTTCTGGATTTGTACGCACCCATTCTTCTATGTGCTGTCGTTCCCAAATATTCAGACCATTAAAACTACTTTCAGAAATTTTTGTTGCCTTTTCTAGATTGCCAGAGATTGAAAATATCATTTTGCCTCCTTACTCTATAACGGTGCAAGGCGCAGCGGCAAGCGAAGCGCAGACCGTCTGCCGCCGTTTGTTAGCAGCTTTATACAGGTTTTATTTTTAGTTCGGGGAATCCAATGACTGAAGGCTTAGCTTTAAGTTTATAATAAATATCCTCAGCACCAAGTCTGTAAGAGAGTAAAGCGTCTGGCAGGCTAAACTTTGAGTCGCTAGGACCACTTGATAAGGTTGTCGCTATTGCATCGAAGCATGCACTAGCATAATCAAACAAATGGTTCACAAGTTGCGGCCTAATATCACTATAATGTCCACGGTGAGCAATTTTATTTCTTACGAGATAAATCCTCTTTAACTGACGTTCTACATCTTTTGCAGTTTTATCTACCCTGTTGAGCAAAGCTTCTGGATTTTTTATCTCTTGAAACGTATGCAATAATCTGAATTTAAGGTGTTCCCGATCTCCACAATTATTGAAAATCTCTATAGAAGCTTTCTCGTCTTGAAGTATTTTAAAGAATGTTGCAATGTCCAAAGAGTCATCAAAAACGCCTATTGTCAATTTGTAATTTTGTATTATTGAGTATGGAATTGAAATTCGATTCTTTATCAGTAAATAATTTAAATACTCTATTCGATCTGACAAACCATTTATCGCATAGACAAGTGGCACATAATGAGTCAGATTACCTATGATTGTATTGTCATTTTTACCGAATAGAGACTCTAGCGCAATCCAGATGTTTAGAAATTTCTTTTCAAGGGACGGTGTTTCTTTTCCAAGTCTCAAGTATCGGAGCGACCTAGCAACACAATCAAGGCCCGCTTCCGTTAGTGATGAAGTGAGATCTGAGTTAAACGTTAATGGTAGAGGGGACTTGCTGTAAGGTTTGTAATTAGATGTTAGAAAGTCTATTAACAGTGATATGTTCACGTTCCTTTTGTGGGTAATATCAGATACTCTATACAAAGAAATGCAACTACTTAAAACATTGAATGATACGGTTGAATATCCGTAAAGAATGAAGTCGCAAGCTTTGGCAACCAACTCTTTAGCTTTCCATGCAGCATTTATATAATCGGTAGCCTCAACTTCTACGGTTGCAAATAAATCAGTCGCACTTTTTTTATTTTGAGCACTAATTTCCTCGCCAGTTATCCCTTCAGGAGGTAATTCTGAGAACATAACAGAAAAAATGCCTGATTCTTTTATAAAAGGGCGCTTATCAGACACAACGAGACCAAAGCACAAAAGATACCTTTTTTGTTGCCCTTGGATACCATCGATAATATTTATAAATTGATCCTCAAAGGTCCTACCCTTATAGTTGTTGGGACGCGTAAAGTATTCCATTCTATTAAATAAGTATGTCGGAGAATATCCCTTATTCAATAGATACGTTATATATAGGCTTATGGTAGTATGTAATTCAGAAGTGATGCGCTCCTTATGCTTAATATCTTGACTAGACAACACTGTATGTTTGATTTTGTTGACAACTGCCTGTAAATAATCTTTTTCTCTAGATAAAACGTGTAAACATATAAACCTTATTCTTTGGCAAATATCACTTGAAATTTTCTCGCTAATAAATTGCTTAACTACCCTCGGAACGCTTGTTACAATACCTTTATAGACCTCATTTGCAACCAAGTCCTTGACCCAGCACTCGTTGAACTCATCAACAGCATTCTTTAAACCACTGAGGCTTCTTTCATCAATCTCATACTCTTCTAGTGCCTCAAGGACTTCACTTGCACACGACAAGACGTTCATCAGTCTTGCTTGATAGAAATGAGGTGAGTTTTTGCTTAATAGCTCCCAGAATGTTTCTACAAAGAAGCGGGCACGAAAATCAGGCAATGGCAATGTATTCCAATGGGTGTCACTAAAAAATTTCATAACTATCCTTGTTATGTTGTAGAGGAATATGAGTGGTCAAAATTGTTATACTTCTTAGTCATCAGGATATCTTTTAGCTTTTAAGAGTTCGACAATCTGTACAACATCCATCCCGTTATGTAGTGATGCTTGCATCTGATGAAAGAGACTGTACATCCGCCTATAGGCTTCAACCAGTGGGCAGTGAGAGTTCAGATCGCGACCTTTGAAGTCCGTGAATCTTTCTAGATCGTCGATTAAAAACCTCGCTACCCCTAGATATTCAGATTCGTTGTTTCCATCAAACCCAGGGAACTTGACATGTTTCCCGAATGGCTCGGCTTCAATCTCAACTCGATTTTTCTCCTCTTGAGTCAGCCTTTCATAGGAAATCTCTATAAAAGTCCACATATCCAAGTAATTTACTACTTCAGTGACAATTTCTGGGCTCGTCTCGGAGTCATGAAATATTCCAGGATATTTCCATTCCAATCCCCAAGTGTTTCCACTACAAATCGCGGACTGCACAAATTTCGGGTCGATTTCGTTCTCGATACCAATATGCTGATAAATTTCACAGAGCATAGCCAAGATTAATTTTTCACCATTGCTTAGGTTCATTGTTTTTCCTTTTTTTGGATTTAGTTATTTGCCCAACTCCTTCTTGAGCAGTTCACGCGCATACCCACGTGAACCGCTCATCCCCCCAAATGGAACAGTTCTCCTACGCCTTTATCTCCGGCGTAGCACCCGGCTTCTTCAGCATGGCATTCAGATCAACCCCCGGCAGCAGCCGGGCCAGTTGCCCCATCAGGCCATCACCAGCGGTGCCGCCGCCTGAGACCAGCACATCCGGCACAATCTTGATCTTGCCGTTTTCTATGGCGGTGGCAATCAGCTCCACAATCTTGATCTGCTTGATCGCCTCTTCGCCAATCGCCTCTTGCTGCTTGCTGTAGGCCTGGGCAGTGGCTTCACCGATGGCGGCAATCTTGGAGGCTTCACCATCACCAATCGCCTTCAGCCGCTTGCCTTCACCGGTACCTTCCAGCGCCTTGGCCTCTGCTGAACCTTCCGCCAGGGTAATCATCTCGGTCTTTTTCTGGGTTGCCACCTTTACGGCGATCTCTGAAGCAACCAGGGTGGGCTGTTGGTCGGCAGTGGCGCGCATCTTCTCCATCTCGGTCCGCTCTGCCTGAGAGCGTTGCTCCATCTTGTACATTTCCTGCTGCTGCTCGGCAATGATCCGCTTGGTCTGGGTCTGCATCAGGTCTTCCGGCAGCTTGATCTGGCAGATCAGCACCGATACGCATTCCACATGGTACTTTTCAAGATCTACCCGGGCGCGGGTTTCCGCCTTGGCCTGCTCTTCAGAACGGCTCTGCAGGAAGTTCATGGCCGAAGCGGTGGAGGCCTGGTTTCTGAAGGACGAATCGATCATCGGGTGGATAACATGCTGGATCAGGTTGTCAATGGAGCCGACCTTGGCCACCATGTAGGGGGCCTGATCCGGACGGACCCGGATAACCACCTTGACCGCAACCTGGATCGGGAAACCATCCTTGGAGATAACCGTTAACTGGTCAAAGCGGGTATCCTCCTGATCATCCCAATCAATGGTGATGTTGGTGGTATCAATGATGTAGACCATAAAGGCCCGGCGGTTCAGGTAATAACGTCCCGGACCGGCAACTTCCTCCTGAATGCCGCGGAACCCCTTGGGCACCACATACTTTTCTTTTCCTTCTTCAGCTGATGCCCCGCTCTGGGATGAACCGAGACGCTTCTTCATCTCTTCCGTGGGATCTTCCCCCACGTTGGAGACGATCACCCCCACCTGGCCGCGCTCGATCACCGCCACATCATCAATGGCCACGCTGAACATAAACGGGTTGATGTAGTAGGTACCGGGGCGCAGCACATCAAGCTGCGGACCACGCTGGCCCTGCTTGGTCAAAAAGGCGGAGCCGTCCTGATAATCGTTATGTCCCGCAACAGGGCAGGCAACGTATTCCCGTTCCGGCAGCGGAATGCCGTCCAGAGCGGTAACCAGACCGATTTTATTGGCCTCTACAACAGCAGCCGGCGCAATCTGGATATTGAACAGGTTCAGGTTGATCCGGTAGGTACCGGGCAGCAGCACATCGATCTGCGGCCCTTTCTGGCCACCGTTTTTCAGGAATGCCTCGCCATTTTCATAATTGGAATGTCCGGCCACACTCTGCGCCAAGAGCCGTCCCATCGGGATCGGAGCGCCATCCTGGGCAGTCACCATCCCAACCTCGCCCTTGGCAATTACCACCGCAGCGGCCTTGGTCACCTTAAAGAGGTTGGGATGAATCCGGTAGACACCCGGTGGCAGGATCTCGGTCTGCGGCCCTTTCTGGCCGCCGTTGGTGATAAAATCCTGGCCGGACTGGAAGGAGTTGTGCCCGGGCACCACCGTCGCAAAGATCCGCCCGGCAGGGATGGCCGAACCATCGGCAGACTCAACCAGACCGATCTCACCTTCACTGATCTTGGTGGCCATGCTTTTGGTCACCTTGAACAGGTAGGGGTTGATCCGGTAGTTACCGGGCGGAATGATCTCAATCTGCGGCCCTTTCTGGCCACCGTTCTTGATAAAGGCATCGCCGTTCTGAAAGGATTCATGCCCTTCCACAGCCTGGGCGAAAATACGGCCTTCCTGAATCGGTGCGCCATCAACCGACTCCACAATGCCGATCTCGAAATCCTTGATCTCGATCACGCTGCCCTTGGTCAGCTTGAACAGATAGGGGTTAATCCGGTATTTACCCGGCGGCAGGATCTCAATCTGCGGCCCCTTCTGGCCGCCGTTTCTGATAAAGGCCTCGCCATCCTGAAAGGAGTTGTGACCGGCCACCACCGTCGCAAAGATCCGGCCTGCCGGGATGGAGGAGCCATCCACCGACTCAATCAGGCCGATCTCGTTTTCCAGGATCTCGGTGAACATACTTTTGGTGGCCACATAGATAAACGGAATCAGAAAATGCAGCCCCGGGCCCAGGGTGCGGGCCTGGATACCGACCTCATTCCCCAAGGCCACAACCCGTCCCTGGGGCATCTTGCTGCCAAACCAGCGGCGCTCGATCAGGGCGATCTCATTACCGCCAACAATCACAACCGATTGATAAATAAGGATAGCCACCGGGATCAACAGGATCAGGTAGCCTCCATTTTTAAGGGCAAGATCAAGCAACGGCATACAGACTCCTTTCAGGCGCAACAGGGGGGATGGAGTGTTTTGCACACAATCTGGCAGTATACCAGCAAATGGATCTATTGCTATTTGGCGGGGTGATTTTTATGGTGCCGCACTTCAAAACAGCAGGAGAGTGGCTGAAACTGGCGGTTCAGCCAGGCCGACAGGACGCCGTTGTTCAGGCTTACCGCGCCATATCGATCAACAGCGCCAGGTTAAGGCCGATAACAATCAGGCCGGTAATCCAGAGCACGGCGGCACCGTAGGGTTTGTTGGCATAGCTCCCCATGACCGTTTTTGACGAGGTCAGCAGGATCAGCGGGATGATGGTAAGCGGAAGCTGTAGCGAGAGGGCGATCTGGCTCCAGAGGATTCCCTTGAACGGGTCAGCCAACAGCATGATGACCACCAGCGCTCCGACCAGCGTGATACCCAGGCCGACCCGGGAATGGGGATCATTGATATCGAACGGCTCACTAAAGATACCGGCAAAGACGCTGCCGCCTGCCATGGCAGCGGTGACAGACGAAGAAAGCCCGGCAAAGAGCAGGCCCAGTGCAAAGACCACGGCAGAAGCCTTGCCGAAGACCGGCGCCAGGGTCACGGTGACCTGGGGGAGTTCGTTGACCACGATGCCCCCTTTGAAGAATACGGCGGCGGCCATGATAATCATGGCGCTGTTGATGGCCCAGCCGGCCCCCATGCCGGTCAGCGTGTCCAGAAACTCGTATTTCAGCTGTTTCCTGATCACGTCATCGCCATGCACGTTCCACTGACGGCTCTGAATCACCTCTGAATGCAGGAAAATATTGTGGGGCATGACCACCGCCCCCAGGACCCCCATGATCACCGGCAGCGCCCCGACGGGAAAGCTCGGCGTCACCCAGCCGGTAAAGGTCTGGACCCAGGAGACGTCGGCCAGCCAGATTTCAAAGACAAAGGCCAGGCCGATCAGAGAGACAAACCCCATGATCCATTTTTCAAGCCGTTGATAGTTTTTGGAGAAGAGCATCCAGGCCGAGAACAGTGCCGAACAGAGCGCGCCAAGCAGCAACGGCAGGCCGGTCAGCATATTCAGTCCGATGGCTGCCCCCAGCAGCTCTGCCAGCGCGGTGGCGACACAGGCGACCATGGCACTTCCCAGCATCAGCACCCGTAACCAGGGTTTGAAGAACTTTGAGGCTGCCTCAGAAAGGCAGAGACCGGTGACAATCCCCAGGTGGGCGGCGTTGTGCTGAACAACGATCAGGATAATCGTGGAAAGAGTCACCACCCAGAGCAGCTTGTAGCCGAACTGCGAACCTGCAGCCACATTGGTGACCCAGTTGCCGGGATCGATGAAGCCGACCGTGACAAAGAAACCGGGACCGATGTAGCGGAACAGCTCCAGTGAAGCCAGACGCGAGGCATGTTTGCCGATGTGGGAAAGCCAGTTCATTATCATAATCCGCCAGTTGTCAGTTCGGCACTCGTATTAATCAACATTCGGTAACTCCTGCAGCTTTGCCTTAAACGTTTTAAAGAGAGCTAACTAGACTGAACAGCAGCTTTTGAACTGGATTGAGGCACCACCGGCTTGACCGGTGGTGCCGCGATACGGTTAAACTCTGAAAGGTTCTTAGACCTCAAAAAGTTCGCGAAGAGAACCAGCCTTTAGCAACCGGTCCAACGTTGTGTATCGTATGCTCTGCATGGAGCCTTGTTTAGCGTCACCGAATGGAATAGGCCCAATTGTCTTTGCTGGTTCAGAAAAGAACAGACGGTATTTCTGTGTCCCTTCGATACGTTCAATCCGATCAACAGGCGCATAGTGAGTAATTGCTGAGATCGGAGCAGTTTGATATGCCGCAACATATTTAATACAACTGAGCATTTCTGAGCCAATTCGAATCGCATACCAGCAATTCTCTCCAACAAAGACCTCCTTGAATCCGTCCTCATTAGCTGGCACGACAATAGTATCGAGGCAACTTGTTTTTGCTGATGTAGGCGAGGAAAGCGGTACTGTCTTATTTGTTAGAGCGGTAGCGTCGAAGACGGTTACTCCTAATAGTGGTAAAATTTCCAAAATCTTTTTGTAGAACCCTTTAGTCTCTACCAAGTCCCACTCAGCAAGCGGAGGTTGTTTGGGATTGTTCCCGTTATTGAGATGGCAGTTACCAAGTTCTTTCGCCCTGTCTACTAGCACATGCTCAATCCACCTTGCCTGAGCAGAATTCAGGGGAGTACCTTCCGCCACAACTGCAACGCCAAAGTCCCAGAAATCCTTTTGAGAGTGGTGCAAACTTATGCGATCACCAACTGCATCTCCTTGACCGACATAAACAGTAGGGACACCGTCATCTGAATCCTCTGTTGGCCCAATAAGCACATATACTCCGGTCTTTCGAAACTCGGGACGTTTCTGGATACGTGGCCATTCAGTGCGAGGGAACGCAACGGCCTTACCATTCCAATTCTGCCTTGTGGCGGTGCGCACACCATCAGGGTCGCCATCCTCAACTAGCAGGCGAATTACGTATGGTTCTCCCATCTGATTGTTCCTCCTTTGCTTCTATACGCTTAACGGGGCCGAGGGTGTGCGGGCTTCACCGCACCACCCGATTGTTGGCCGTTTATCCTTGTTTCGGAGCATTACTTTCAGACAAAACTGTAATGAGATTATTTCGCTGCCAGGATCCTTCATAAGTTTGTGTTGTTAAAACGAGCTCTTCTGAAGCCCCAACTATCAAATTCCCAAGTGCAGCTGTATAACCATCATCGGAGGGGTGGTTGTGAATATGAGCTATAAGGCCATCGAAATAAAAGCGAAATACAGGCATCTCTATTGTAGGCTCACCGGGTTTAAGACTCGGTATCTCTTTTATCTGAGCAATGGGAGCGTGGTTTTGAATGGTTCCAATGGTAGAAAGTTGGGTCATCGTTGCGGGGTAAAAAGAAATGGAGCCAGGTTGTCTAGTAAGCAGCAATAACCTTAAGGTTTCCAAGTCCTCTTGTGGCAGTTGAACCTCTGCAAACTCAGGTAAATTCGTTGATGCTGCTCTCCAAAGCAAGCTCAGGAAAAACAATCTAAGCTTCGCTGGATCAACATTTTCAATCTTACGAATTCCCCATGGCGTACCACTAGCGGCAGAATGTAGTGGTCCGAGAGTTTTTTTCTTTCCCCAACTGCTCCAGATCAGCTTTTGTTTCCGTAGCTCCGTGATAGCCCAAGTATCAAATTCAGTGAGTATGTCTTCCCCGTCTTGTGTGACTAAGTTCTGGTCATACCAACTACTCCATCGCCTTTTCGGTGTTGCTCCTGACTTCCATTGAAAGAATGGCATACCTTTTTGAGCAGGGGTAGTGAGCGCCTTGGGTATCAAATGTGCTTTGACGAAGTTACCGTCTTTGAGGGTAAGCTTGCAGGTACCAGTCCGGCTATTTTCATTCTTACTTGGTGTCATCAATTCATTCTTCCTCGGACAACTCCTAGTTGACCGGTTCACGCGCGCACGCGCGTGAACCGGTGATCCTCCCTAATGGAACATTTATCCCATTACTCAGCAAAGCGGCAACAGATTCGGGATGAGACCAAGGCGACAAGGAGGGGGCGACGCAGGCGTACTCTTAGTACGTCGAGGAGACACCGACGAGGCAACGCCGGTATCGCCCGAAGCTGTCGTCGCACCCTACAGCGCCCTACACCCGCTCAAAGGTCTCAAACAACGTCTTGTAATCATCCAACGCATAGCGGTCGGTCATGCCGGCCAGATAATCCGCCACGGTCCGTTCCACCCCGTTCTGCTCAATCCGGCGGTGGTACTTGGGTGGCAGCAGGTTGGGCCGCTTCAGGTAGGTTTCAAACAGCTTGCTTAAGACATGTTCGGCCTTGACCCGCATCTTGTCCACCTTGTGGTGACGGTAGAGCTTCTCTTTCAGAAACTTCTTCAGCGCCATGTTCTCCTGCTCCACCCGGGGGCTGAAATGCACCAGCACCCGGTTGACCCGGCGCAGGTCATCCAGACTGTTGATGCCGTACTGCTGGATGTTGGCCCAGGTGGTCTCGCAGATATCAGTGATCTGCATGCCGATTAAAGCGCTGACCGTGCGGGCCACCAGCCGCTTGTCATCAATGGCCGGATAGCGTTCCCGTACCCGGCTGATCATCCGCTGCCACAACTCAACCTCTTTCAGCTGATCCAGGGTCAGGTAGCCGGATTTGATACCGTCATCAATATCATGGTTGTTGTAGGCGATCTCGTCGGCATAGTTGATCAACTGCCCTTCAATGGAGGGGACCACGCCGGGCAGGAACTCATCCAGGATCCTGATGGGCACATCATGGGGCGAGGAATGTTTCAGGATCCCTTCCCGCACCTCCCAGGAAAGGTTCAGGCCGTCAAATTCGGCATAGCGTTCTTCCAGTTCATTCACCACCCGGAAGGACTGATAGTTGTGTTCAAATCCCCCATAGCCCTGCATCAGCTGGTTCAACACCTCTTCACCGGTATGGCCGAAAGGGGTATGCCCCAGGTCATGGGCTAGGGCCAGCGCCTCGGTCAGGTCGCTATTCAGACGCAGCCGCAGGGCAACCGCCTTGCCGATCTGGGCCACCTCCAGTGAGTGGGTCAGGCGGGTGCGGTAGTAATCTCCTTCATGGTTCAGGAAGACCTGGGTCTTGTACTCCAAACGGCGAAAAGCGGCACAGTGGATGACCCGGTCACGGTCGCGCTCGAACATGGGGCGGGGATCAGAGGATTCTTCAGGATACTTGCGCCCTTTGGAGGCAGCGCTGGTGCAGGCAAAAGGGGCAAGATCAGGACGTTCGCTATAATCAAACATTGAAGACTCCCTTGCAGTTGCAGGATGGGAAAGAGTACTATCCAGACAGGTGTTGAGCAAGTTTTTTCATAGGATTGGATCCCCCATGACCAACCACGAACTGCAGACCCTGCTGGCCCTGGACCGCTCTGCCCTGCCTGAAGACGGCAGGCCGGAGTTCAACCGCCTGATCTTTTCCCGTTCGCCCTACCTGCTGCAGCACAGCCGCAACCCGGTGGACTGGCGGGAATGGGGACCGGACGCACAAAAGGAGGCACAGGAGCGCAACCTGCCGCTGTTTGTCTCCATCGGCTATGCCACCTGCCACTGGTGCCATGTCATGGCCCATGAATCCTTTGAGGATGAGGAGGTGGCCGATATCCTTAACCATGCCTTTGTGCCGGTTAAGGTGGACCGGGAGGAACGGCCTGACCTGGACGAGTTCTGCATGGCTGCCTGCCAGACCATGACGGGCAGCGGCGGCTGGCCCCTGAACTGTTTTCTGAAGCCGGACGGCACCCCGTTTTATGCACTTACCTATCTGCCTAAAGAGCCACGCCACGGCATGCCCGGCTTTCTGGAACTTCTGGAGAATATTGCCAAGGTCTGGCAGCACAAGCAGGATGCGGTTGAACGTAATGCCAGCTCACTGATGGAGGCACTGGCGCAGATGGCACAGCCGCAGCAGCCAATCGCGCAACTCAACCCGGCTGTCCTGGCAGATCAGGCAAACGCCACCCTGCGCAAGATGTATGACCCTCAGTACCACGGTTTTGGTAAGGCCCCCAAGTTTCCGATGCCTCCCTACCTGCTATTTCTATTGCATCGGCCTGATGCTGCGGAACAACAAATGGCGCTTGCGACGCTCAGGGCAATGCGGCAGGGTGGGATATGGGACCAGCTGGGTGGCGGCATCCACCGCTACAGCACTGACCAGCAGTGGCTGGTGCCCCACTTTGAAAAGATGCTCTATGATCAGGCCCTGGTGGCCTATACCGCACTGGAGGCCTATGCCCTGACCAAAGAAAGCAGCTATCTTGAAATGGCTGATAACCTGCTGGAGTTTGTGCTGTCTGAGTTGACCTCACCGGAAGGTGGCTTTTACTGTGGACTGGATGCCGATTCCGAAGGCCGTGAAGGGGCCTGCTATGTCTGGAAGAAACAGGAGATTGAACAGATTCTGGGAGATCAGGCGGCCTTCTTTTGCCAGTATTACGGGGTAACCGAGCAGGGTAATTTTGAAGAACCAGGGGAGAATGTGCTGTTTCAGGCAAACACCCACCAGGCA
>Ga0074199_1001809_pt1 | contig 16025 bp, 13 predicted proteins | sample EPASupsiteSAE347_FD_64528 | JGI IMG/M metagenome (GOLD analysis project Ga0074199, IMG submission 64528) | Bioremediated contaminated groundwater from EPA Superfund site, New Mexico - Sample SAE3-47 | ecosystem: Environmental > Aquatic > Deep subsurface > Groundwater > Contaminated ...
CGATGCCCCCGGAACCCATTATGGCGCCCGCATCCTGAAGGGAATCGAAGGTCACGGGCAGATGGAGTTCATCTTCCGTGAGGCACCCCCCTGCCGGGCCGCCCAACTGGACGGCCTTGAATTTGGCGTTTCCCCGGATGCCGCCGCCGATCGCGAAGATGATCGTCCGCAAATCGGTACCCATGGGCACTTCGACGAGACCGACGTTTTTTACGGCTCCCGTAAGGGAAAACACCTTGGTGCCCGTGCTGTCTTCCGCACCGATCTTTCGGAACCAGTCGCCGCCGTTGATGATGATCCGGGGGATGTTGGCAAAGGTCTCCACGTTGTTGAGACAGGTGGGCTTCCCCCAGAGCCCGGATTCCGTGGAGCGGGGCGGTTTGGTCCGGGGCATGCCTCGCTTTCCCTCGACGGAAAACATCAGGGCCGTGGATTCGCCGCAAACGAAAGCCCCGGCGCCGGGATAGATATCGATATCGAAATCGAAACCCGTACCCATGATATTCCGTCCCAGAAACCCCTTTTCCCGGGCCTTGGCAATCGCCGTCCCCAGCATTTTTAAAGCGAGGGGATATTCGGCACGCACGTAGACATAGCCTTGATTGGCGCCGGTGGCGTAGCCGCAGATGATCATCCCCTCCAGGACGGCATGGGGGTCCGATTCCATCACGCTCCGGTCCATGAACGCCCCGGGATCGCCTTCGTCGCCGTTGCAGATGACGTACTTGGGATAACGCTTGTATCTCCGCGCTTCCTCCCATTTCCTTCCCGTCGGGAAACCCGCCCCGCCTCGCCCCCGGAGCCCCGAGGTTTTGACCTCGCCGATGACCTCCTCCGGCGTCAAGGCCGTCATGGCTTTGTAGAGGCCTAAATAGCCGTCATGGGCGATGTATTCTTCGATGTTCTCCGCATCGATGTGGCCACGGTTGCGAAGGACAATCAGCTTCTGTTTGGCAAAGAAATCGACATGCTCGATGCCCGGGATTTCCTTGGTTGTTCTGGGTTCGCTCAGAAGGGGGGAGGTCGGATGCTGAAGAGATGAAAACAGGCCCTTCAGGGTCTCGGTGAAGTTTTCCTCGGTGAGGACCTGGAAAACCTTGCCGCCGGGCAGAAACATGATGGACGGTCCCTGATGGCAGGAGATGAGGCACTCCGTCTCCACCAGGGGAATCCGCTCCCCGTAGCCCAGCTCTTGAAGCGACTTCTTCAGGAGTGCTTTCATGTCGATGTGCTTGCGGAATTTGCATTTACTGCTCGCGCAGTAAGCAATCCTGCTGACCGATGCTATCATTTGATTCCCACTCGCTTCTGCGGACTTTCCAGGCCGTGGCCGATGGCGTATTCAACCTTGGGATGTCCTCCCAGGATATGGCTGTAAAAGATCTCCCTTATTTTCTTGTCGTCGAGTTTCCCGTATTTTACCGGCGAGGCGCCGGGAATCGATACGGTGATCATGGGCTCCATGCTGCATAGGCCCGCACAGCCCGTTATCTTGAGCTTCACGTTCGTGACCGCCGCTTTCCCCATCTCCTCCAGGAGGGCGTTATGGATGTTTTTTCCCCCCGCGGCGATGCCGCAGGTTCCCATATGCACATCGACGGAGATGTATCCTTCCTCGATTTCCTTGCGTCTTTCGTCGATGTAGTTCTCCTTGATCTGCTTTAGCTCGTCCATGGTCATGATGATACTTTCTCCAGTATTTCTTCGACATTTTCCGGATCGATGAGTCCGAAGGTTTCTTCTCCGACGACGACCACCGGCGCCAGACCGCAGGCGCCGAGACAACGCACTTCTTCAATGGAGAATTCTCCGTCGGCGGAAACCTCTCCCTCGGCCACGCCGAGTTTCTGTTTCAACCTTTCCTTGATCTCTTCGGCACGCTTGACGTAACAGGCGGTGCCGCTGCAGACCTTGACAACCTTCCTCCCCCGGGGAACCAGGCTGAAGTAGGAATAGAAGGTGGCCACGCCATAAACCCTGCTGGCCGGTATCCCCAGGTGCCAGGCAAGGTAGCGTTGCAGCTCGACGGGAAGGTAGCGGGCGATATCCTGTACTTTCTCAAGGATGATCAGCAGCGCCCCCGGGATTGCCCGGTACTCCTCGATGACCGCGTCCATCAGCGCCATTTTCTCTTCCGTAAATTGCTCGACCAGTTTGCGTCTCATTAATAAACCTTTATTCTTTAAGTATTAAACTACCGGTCCACTTCCGCCAGGACGATGTCGATGGCGCCGATCACGGCCACGGCGTCGGACAGCAATTTCCCCCGAATCATCCTGACCAGGCCCTGGAGATTTACAAAAGACGGGGGACGCACCTTTACCCGCAGCGGCTTGGCGCCGCCGTCACTGACGACGTAAAAACCCAGTTCGCCCCGGGGAGATTCGATGGAGTGATAGACCTCGCCGGGAGGAACCTGGAATCCTTCCATGACCAGACCGAAATGGCGGATCAGGGCGGCAATATTGGTATTTAACTCCTTCTTCTCCGGAAACACGGTCCGGGCATCCCTGGCGAGCCAGGGACCCGCGGGCAGGCCCTCGACGACTTGCCGAATGATTTTTGCGCTTTGCCGCATCTCCCCGATCCGGACCAGGTACCGGTCATAAACGTCGCCGGTCTTGCCGGTGGGTATTTCAAAATGAAATTCCTCATAGGATGAGTAGGGATGGGATTTGCGTATATCCCAATCGATCCCGGCGCTTCTGAGCATGGGACCGGTAACGCCCAGGTTGATGCATGCCTCGGCGTCAAGGACGCCCACCCCCTTCGTCCGGGATTTCCAGATCGGATTGGCGGTGAGAAGGGTCTCGTACTCCCCTACCCGGTCGGCAAAGGTATCGGTAAATGATTTTACCGCCCCGATGAAGTCTCCGTCGATATCCGCGGCCAGACCGCCGATACGCATAAAACTCGGCGTGAGCCGCGAGCCGGTGAGAGATTCAAAAATATCCATGACGGCCTCCCGCTCGCGGAGCATGTAAAACAGCGGCGTCATGGCCCCCAGATCATGGGCATGGGTGCCCAGCCAGAAGAGATGACTGGCGATCCGCTGGAGTTCGGCCAGGGCGACCCGGATATAGCGGGCTCTTCTGGGGATATCTATCTCCATGAGCTTTTCGATGGTCGTCACATAGGCCAGGTTATTGCTCATGGCCGCGAGATAATCCAGGCGGTCCGACAGGACGATAAACTGATGATAACTGCGGTGCTCGGCAAGCTTTTCAATGCCCCGGTGGAGAAAGCCGATATCGGGATGGGCGTCCACGACCGTCTCGCCATCCAATTCGAGGACCACCCGGAGCACCCCGTGGGTGCTGGGGTGATGGGGTCCCAGGTTTATCTTCATCGTTCTTTCGTTCATGGCTCTTTAAAACCCTCTAAGGGGAAATCCTTCCGGAGTGGATGTCCCACAAAGTCCGGCGGCAGGAGAAGCCGTTGCAAATTCGGATGGCCTTTGAATATAATGCCGAAAAGATCGAAGCATTCCCTTTCGTGCCAATCCGCCCCGGCCCATAGCGAAGTGCATGAATCTACTACGGGATCGCTTTCCTCAAGGGCAACCTTGACCCGTAAGCGGTGCTGGTGCTTCAGGGAATAGAGATGGTAAACAATCCTAAACCGCGGCGATTCAGGCAGATAATCGACCCCGCAAAGATCGGTCAGGAAGTCGCAGGCGAATTCTTCATCCTCCTTGAGGAAACGCAAAAGCGGGATCACGATATCCCGCCTCGCCGTCACCGTGATTTCATCATGAACCGTCGTCACCGAGGCGATTCCCCCACCGAACTTATCCGTCATGAGCTCAACATTCATGACGCTCACCACCGCCGATTTTATCCTGAAGCCTCATCAGGCCGTCAAGGAGCGCCTCCGGCTTAACGGGGCAGCCCGGGATGTAAACATCGACGGGCAATATCTCGTCGACACCCTGAACAACGGCATAGGTAGGGAAAAGCCCCCCCGAACAGGCGCAGGCCCCCATGGCGATTACCCACTTGGGATCGGCCATCTGGTCGTAAAGGCGCCGGACCGCCGGGGCCATCTTCTTCGTTACCGTTCCGGCGACGATCATGACGTCGGCCTGGCGCGGCGACGGCCGGAAAACCTCCATGCCGAAGCGGGCGATATCATAACGGGAAGCCGCTGCGGAGATCATTTCGATGGCGCAGCAGGCCAGCCCGAAGGTCAAAGGCCAGAGGGAGTTTTTGCGCGCCCATCGCACCACCCGGTCCAGATTACTCGTGATAACGGTCGCACCGTCGATCCTGGTTATTCCCAATTCAGATCCCCCTTCCACCATGCAAAGAAAAACGCCGCCATAAGAATGGCAATAAACACGAATATTTCGACAAGCCCAAAGAATCCAAGTTCGCGTACGATGGACGCCCAAAGGTAAAGAAACACGATTTCAATGTCGAAGACGACAAACAAGAGGGCCACTTTGTAGAAGCGGACGGAAAAGAGGGTGTTGGGCTTCTCTGCGGGCGGCATTCCGCATTCATAGGGGACGTCTTTTGCCGCCGTAAGGGGCTTGCCGCCGAGAACACGGGATATGGCCACCATCGCTACTGCCGATCCCGCCACTAAAGCCATAAAGATAATAACCGCCAGGGTTGTCATAAATCCGCCTCCACGCAGGTAGGACTCTATGAGCAATAGCCATGCCGCCAGGGGAAAAAATCCGACGAAACCCGTGGCCAGGGGACAGTTATCACGGCAAAGTGATATTATTGTTCAAGATTTGTTAATTGAAGAAAATGTGATTACAAGGTATCGGCAAGCAGGGGCGGGATATAAAAAGCGGACGAAGGTCCCGGTCCGGTTTCAAAATGAAATAGGTTGTGCGGATATCGAACGTTATTACGGAGCGGTGGTGTAATCTTTTTCGGATAGCTTCAGCTTTCTCCAGAGGGTGGTGTAGCCGATACCCAGCTTCCGGGCCACGAGTTTTTGATTATAATTGTATTTTTTCATCACTTTCAGGAGATAGCGGCGCTCCATTTCCTGAAGGGTGATGGTCTCGTCATCGAGATGCCCCGCTTCGATCTTACGATAATGCTCATATGCCAGGGGAAAGTCTTCCGGTTGGAGGACCCTGTGCCCGGAGAGGACGACCGCTCTTTCGAGGCTGTTTCTAAGCTCCCGGACGTTCCCGGGCCAAGCGTAAGCCATGAGAATCGTCATGGCCTCATCGGAGACGGCTTCCACATTTTTCTTCAGACGCTCATTCATTTCCTGCAGAAAAAAGTCGACCATCGTCGTAATATCTTCCTTACGCTCCCGCAGGGGGGGAATAAAAATATCGACCACGCTTAGCCGGTAGAAAAGGTCTTCCCGGAATGATCCGTCCTGAACCAACTGCCTGAGGTCCCTGTTGGTGGCGGCAACAATACGGATATCAACGGAACGATTAGTGTTTTCCCCAACCCGGCGGACTTCCTTCTCCTGAATCACCCGGAGGATTTTTGCTTGAAACTGGGGCGTCGTATCGCCGATCTCATCCATGAAAAGGGTCCCGCCGTTCGCCTCTTCAATGAGCCCTTTGCGATTCTGGCCGGCCCCGGTAAAGGCCCCGCGGGCATATCCGAAAAGCTCGCTCTCCAATATTTCGTTCGGGATGGCTGCACAGTTTATCGCCACAAACTCCTTGTTTTTTCTGGTTTTACTGTAGTCATGGATAATTCTGGCGACGAGTTCCTTGCCGGTCCCGCTTTCTCCCCGAATCATGATCCCCGTGTCGAAATCCGTTACCTTAAAGGCCATCTGCAGGACCTTTTCCATGCTCTTGGAAACCCCCACTACCTTATCCACACGGTAACAGTAAGGCTCGTTCACCCGGCGGAGGGACTTGGTTTCGAGTTCGCGCCGATGGGTGGCCTCCTGGACGATATCGAGGAAAGCCTTGTTCGTCACCGGTTTCATGACATAGTTGCGCGCCCCCATCCGGATGGTCTTCACGACGCAGTCGATCGCCCCGAACGAGGTGGCAACAACAACGTTGACCTCGGGATAATGGACCTTTATCCAATGCAGAATCCCCGTGCACATGCAATCCGGTGCGCACAGATCGGTAACGACCAGATCGTAGGAATTGGCCTCCATCAGTTTCATGGCTTCAACCTCGGTGGACGCCTCGTCGATCTGGTACCCTTCCTTACCGAGAAACTCGACCAGAGATGAGCGTTGCTCTTCATGATTATCGATAATAAGTATTTTTTTCAAATGATAAGCTTTCCTTTTCAAACCACGCCCCCTTTCCTTCCCCGGCGGCGCAGAGGGTCAGTAAACCTCATAAGGGGCATGCTGTCAAGTCCCAGGTGGAAACCGGCACCGCCGCCGCAATCCCGCCCGGGAAAGCGGAAATCTTCACTCCCCCAAAGAATTCCCTTGATATTCCAAGCATGGGCGAGTAAATCCTTCCGGCAAGATATGAGTCAAAAGGAGGGTCGATGATGAGAATATTCAAGATAGTTTATCTGATGGTGGTTTTCCTTCTGCTTTTTTCCGTCCCTTCCTTTGCCGGGGGTAAGCTGCCGCGCGTAGTGATCCTGGCCACGGGGGGAACTATTGCCGGCGCGGGAGCCAGCACCACCACAACTGTAGATTACACACCGGCCAAGGTCGGCGTGGAAGCCCTGATCGCCGCCGTTCCGGAACTGGCAGGTATTGCCAGGATAAACGGGGAGCAGATTCTGCGGATTGGCAGCCAAAACATGGCGCCGAAAGACTGGCTGGCTTTGGCGGGGAGAGTCAATCAGCTCCTGGCCCGTGCCGATGTAGACGGTATCGTGATTACCCACGGGACGGATACGCTGGAGGAGACGGCCTATTTTCTTAATCTTACCGTCAAGAGCGGCAAGCCTGTCGTCCTCACCGGGGCGATGAGACCTGCCACGGCCATCAGCGCCGACGGTCCCATGAATCTCTATAATGCCGTCCTCCTGGCGGGTGCTAAGGCCGCCGCCGGCAAAGGCGTCCTCGTCCTCCTCAATGACCAGATCAGCGCCGCCCGGGAGGTGACCAAGACGAACACCAGTTCCCCGGATACGTTCAAGACCCCGGATTTAGGTTTTCTCGGATATGTGATCGCCGGGGAACCGCAATTTTACCGGATTTCTACGAAGCGCCATACCGTGGACAGCGAATTCGACGTTACCAATCTCTCTGTCCTCCCGGAGGTGGGCATTTTCTATGGATATGCGGGAGAAAACCGCAACGTTCTCGACGCCATGGTCGCAAAGGGAGTTTCCGGGGTGGTAAATGCCGGTACCGGTGACGGGAGCATGTCCGACGGGATGAAAAACGCCTACCGCGAGGCGCGGCGCCAGGGCGTGATTGTCGTGAGGTCCTCCCGGACGGGAAGCGGCTTCATAGCCCGCACGAAGGAAGCCAAAGATGACGCGTATGACTTTGTCGTCGCCGGTAATCTCAACCCCCAAAAGGCCCGCATCCTCCTGATGCTGGCCCTCACAAAAACCAGAGACACCAAGGAAATTCAGCGGATGTTCATGACATATTGACGGATCGGGCTACTCTTCTATCCCTTGATGCAACCGACGGCCCGGAGGCGGGCCACCTTCCGGGCAAGTCCCGCCCGGTGGACGACGGCGACGACCTCGTCGAGATTTTTATAGGCTGCGGGGATCTCTTCACTGAGGGTACCCCGGCCGCTGGCCATGACCGTCACGCCCAGATCGGCCATCTCCCGGTGAATGGACCTCCCCTTGCTGGCCTTCATGGCCTGGGTGCGGCTCATGACTCGGCCCGCCCCGTGGCAGGCGCTGCCGAAGGTATCCGTATAGGCCTTCTCCGTACCGACCAGGACATACGATCCCGTTCCCATATTCCCCGGAATCAGGACCGGCTGACCGATCCTCAGATATGTAGGCGGCAGGGCGACGTGGCCGGGGGGGAGGGCCCGGGTGGCCCCTTTCCGGTGGACACATAGCCGCATCTCTTTACCCTCGACGGGGAAAGTTTCAATCTTGGCGATATTGTGGCAGACATCGTAGAGGAGCCTCATGCCTATTTCCCGGGGGCCTTTGCGCAGGGTCTTTTCAAAGGTCTCCCGGGTCCAGTGCATGAGCATCTGGCGGTTGGCCCAGGCGTAGTTGGCCGCCGCGGCCATGGCGGCGTAATAATCCTGGCCCCGGCGGTCCTGGAGAAAAGCACAGGCCAGTTGCCGGTCCGGCAGGGGAAAGCCCAGCTCGCCGCTATGCTTGACCATGCGGGCCAGATAATCGTCGCAGACCTGATAGCCCAAGCCCCGGGAGCCGCTGTGAATCATCACGACGACCTGCCCCGGCTCCAGGCCGAAGGCCGCCGCGGCAATGGGATCGAAGATCTCTTCCACGACTTCGATTTCCAGGAAATGGTTTCCGGAACCGAGGGTGCCGAGCTGTTCCCGTCCCCGTTCCAGGGCCCGGTCGCTGACCCGTTCCGGATCGGCCCCCTCCATTCGGCCGCCGTCTTCGGTGGTTTCCAGGTCTTCCGGCGTCCCAAAGCCCTGGCGGACTGCCCAGGCGGACCCCTCTTCCAGGACCTTTTTTTCTTCTTTTACGGATAGTTTCAGGTCCCCTTTCGAGCCGACGCCGGAGGGAATATTCTGAAAAAGGGCGGTGACCAGTTCCCTGATGCTGCCCCGGATCTCGTCGTAGGCCAGGCGGGTGGTCATAAGACGGCAGCCGCAATTGATGTCGTAACCGACGCCGCCGGGGGAAATGATCCCGGAATCCATATCGAAGGCCGCTACGCCGCCGATGGGAAAGCCGTAACCCCAGTGGACATCGGGCATAGCCAGGGAATACTTTACGATTCCCGGCAAATGGGCGACATTGGCGACCTGCTTTTGACTCTCATCGCTGCCCATGTCTTTCAGGAGGCGTTCGCTGGTGTAGATAATGCCGGGAACTTTCATTCCCCCGATCATGGGCACTTCCCAACGGCAATCGTCAATCTTTTTAAGCATTTAATTATCCTCAGACGTCCACGATGAATACGCCCCACCAGCCGTCCGGCGTTTGTTTTACTTCGGCCCGGTGGTAGGTGACGGCCTTGATTTCGGTTTTGATGGCATGGCGGCGGGGATTATATGAGGCTCCCAGGAGAGACGCCTCCAAGCTTAATTCTGAAAACTTGATCCCCGGGATATCTTTGAGAAGAAAGTTCTCTCCATTAAAAAGATAAAGAATTTCACGAAGATAATTTATCCACAGGTCTTCCAGGTCGGCGCCCGCCACGCGGATAATTCTTTCCGCCTCCCCGGTGAGCATGGCGCGGTCCGTCAGGAGATCGACAAGAGCGAAGGCAGCCTGAGAAAAAAGATCCGTCAGGGTTGCACCGTGGACCTCGATGCCGATGTCGGCGGTATGATCAAGGATTCGATAGCCCATCACCACCCTAACCCTCGATAATGCTCAGGTCCCTTCTTCAAAGAGGTCGGTTTCCTGAGGAGAACCATCCGTTTCCTCAACACCGTTTTCCAGGATTTCCTCTATTTCTTCTTCCCGTTCCACTCGGGCAATGCCGACGAGGCGTTCATTTTCATCAAGATCGATCAACCTGACCCCCTGGGTGCTGCGGTGGATCAGGGAAACCTCTTCCACGCGAACCCGGATGATCTTGCCGGCGTCGCTGATGAGCATCAGATCTTCATCGCCCGTCACCTGGCAGATGCCGGTAACATTGCCCACCCGGGGCGCCGTCTTAAGGTTGATCGTCCCCTTGCCTCCCCGGGTCTGGAGACGGTATTCGCTGACCGTCGTCCGTTTGCCGTATCCCTTTTCCGTAATAGTGGCCATGGCGCTTCCTTCCGAAGGTATTTCCATGCCCACTACCGCGTCCTCAGGGGCGAGCATGATCCCCCGGACCCCCCGGGCGCCCCGGCCCATCTCCCGGACATCTTCTTCATGGAACCTTATGGCCATGCCCTTGCGGGTTCCCAGGAAAATATCCTGATTCCCGAAAGTCAACTGGACATCCATGAGTTCATCCCCCTCATCGATACCGATGGCGATGATCCCGGTGCTCCGGGGATTGGAAAAGGCCGCCAGGTTGGTCTTTTTGATGACCCCCTGTCTGGTCACCATGACCACATTCCGATCCGCCACAAACTCTTTGACGGGGAGAATCGCGGCCACCCGTTCTCCCTGGGTCAGGCTGATCAGATTGACGATGGCCTTGCCTTTCGCGGCTCGGCCGGCTTGGGGAATCTGGTACACCTTGAGCCAGTAAACCTTGCCGAAACTGGAAAAGATCAAAATGTACTGATGGGTCGAGGCAACGAAGAGCTTTTCAACGAAATCCTCTTCTTTGGTCCCCATGCCCATCTTGCCCCTCCCGCCCCGCCGCTGGTTCCGGTAGAGACTGACAGGGTTGCGTTTGACATACCCGGAATGGGAAACCGTCACCACCATGTCTTCCTCGACAATCAGGTCTTCAATATCGATTTCATCGGTGCTGACGACGATCTCCGTCCGCCGTTCATCGCCGTAGCGGGTCCGGATGTCCTCCAGTTCCGCGATGATGACCTCCAGTACCCGGTGGGGATTTTCGAGAATGTCCTTCAGAAAGGCGATTTGTTTCATCAATTCCGCATATTCGGCGTCGATTTTATCCCGTTCAAGACCGGTCAGACGCTGGAGGCGCATCTCCAGTATCGCCCGGGCCTGGGGATCCGTAAGGCCGAAATTATCGCAGAGGGCGACGGCGGCCTCCTGGGGATTGGCCGAGGCTTTGATGACGGCAACAATAGCGTCGATGTTGGTCAGGGCGATGATCAGCCCTTCCAGGATATGGGCGCGATCTGTGGCCTTTGCCAGGTCGAACCTGGTCCGCCGGACGACTACTTGTTTACGAAAATCAACGAAACTCCTAAGGATTTCTTTAAGATTGAAGACCCGGGGCTGCTTGTTGTCAATGGCCAACATGGTGACGCCGAAGGTCGTTTCCATTTGAGTATGCTTATAGAGCTGGTTGAGGATGACGCCGGAGACCTCGTCACGCTTCAAATCCAGGACCACGCGGATACCGTCCCGGTCCGATTCGTCCCGCAGGTCGGCAATGCCCTCGATCTTTTTTTCCTTCACCAATTCCGATATCTTTTCAATGAGATTGGCTTTGTTGACCTGATAGGGAAGTTCGGTCACCACAATACTTTCCCGGTCGTTCCGGGCGTTTCTTTCGATCATGGCCCGGGCGCGGACACGAATGCTGCCCCTCCCCGTCCGGTAGGCCGACAGGATCCCCTCTCTGCCGTTGATAAACCCTGCCGTCGGGAAGTCCGGACCCTTAATATAGTCAATGAGCTCATCGATACTGATGTCGGGGTTACGGATGAGGGCTATCGTCCCATCGATAACCTCCCGGAGATTATGGGGGGGAATATTCGTTGCCACCCCGACCGCGATTCCGGAGGTGCCGTTCAGGAGGATCGTGGGGATCTTCGACGGCATGACCACGGGTTCTGCAAGGGTCTCGTCATAATTGGGAATAAAGTCCACCGTGTCCTTTTCCAGGTCGGCCAGGATTTCCTCGGCAATCCTCGACATGCGGATTTCCGTATACCTCATGGCCGCCGGGGGGTCCCCGTCCACGGAACCAAAGTTACCCTGGCCATCGACAAGGAGATAACGCATGCTGAAATCCTGGGCCATACGGACAATAGTGTCGTAGGCCGCCTGATCGCCGTGGGGGTGGTATTTACCGATAATATCACCGACGATACGGGCCGATTTCTTGTAGGGCCGGTTCCAGCGATTGCCCATTTCGTGCATGGCAAAGAGGGCCCGGCGATGGACCGGTTTCAGGCCGTCCCGGACGTCGGGAACGGCCCGGCCGATGATGACGGTCATGGCATAGGCCATATAGGACTTCTTCATCTCGTCTTCGATATTGACGGGAAGGTTTTTTTGAAAAAGATCATCCATAATTATTGGGGCTCCTGAGAAATATTAAATAACGGATATATTCGGATTACAGATCCAGATTCGTTACATAAAGGGCGTTTTTGTATATGAATTCCTTCCGGGGTTCCACCTGGTCGCCCATGAGGGTGGTAAAGATCTCATCGGCAATGACGGCGTCATCTACCCGCACCTGGAGAAGCGTTCTCTTCTCCGGATCCATCGTTGTTTCCCAGAGCTGGCCGGGGTTCATTTCTCCAAGACCTTTATATCTCTGGACGGAAAGGGATTTCTTGCCGGCGTTCGTGACAAAATCGATGAGTTCGGTCAGAGAGAAAAGTTCCTGTACAGCGGCTCCTTCTTCCAAGCGAATCTGATAGGGAGGTTCGCCGATCACGGACAAGCCGCTCAGCAAGACCCTGATTTCCGTGAATTTCGGGTTGTGAATGAGATCGCGGTCGACACAAGAAACCGTCTCGATACCATCCCGGGTAACGGTGAAGGTCATTTTCATACCCCCCCGGTCCGGGTCAACTACCACCTCGCCGGAGATGACCTTTTCTCCCACCGCCAGGGCCGTTCTTTTCACTACCCGCTGCAGGGCCTCTTCGGACCGAAAGTCATGATCAGCGAAAAAAGAATCGGCAGCAAGGGCACTTACAATATCCCGGTCTTTGTCTTCTTTGGCAAACTTGTCCAGAACGCTTTCTATCCGTATGGCTTTCTTGATCAGGTTGAGGAGGCGGTTGCCCGTAATGGGGACGCCGGCACCCCCGTTGTTCCGGATTATGAGGCTGGTCTTTCCGACGCCGTTGTCCAGAATGTACTCCCGCATCTTCTCCTCGTTATGGATATAAACCTCCTTTTTTTTGTCGGCAATGCGGAAGAGCGGCGGTTGGGCGATATAGAGATAACCCCGTTCGATCACCTCCCGCATGTGACGGAAGAAGAAAGTCAAAAGGAGGGTCCGGATATGGAGACCGTCCACATCGGCATCAGACATAATGATGACCTTATGGTAGCGGACCTTGCTGATGTCATAATCTTCCTCGCCGATCCCCGCTCCCAGGGCCGTAATGATAACCCGGATTTCTTCACTCTGGAGCATCTTGTCGAAACGGGCCTTCTCGACATTGAGAATCTTCCCCCGGAGGGGCAGAATAGCCTGAAACTTTCGATCCCGTCCCTGCTTGGCCGAGCCGCCGGCGGAATCTCCTTCGACAAGGTATATCTCGCTCCGGGCCGGGTCTTTTTCCTGGCAGTCCGCCAATTTTCCCGGCAGGGAACCTACTTCCAGAGCGCTTTTTCGTCGTGTCAGCTCCCGGGCCCGGCGGGCTGCGTCTCTGGCCCGGGAAGCTTCAAGACACTTGGAGATAAGCTGCTTGGCTACCAGGGGGTTCTCTTCGAGGTAAGTGCCGATCTTTTCATAGATAATGCCTTCGACGAGACCCTTTACTTCGCTGTTGCCGAGCTTCGTTTTGGTCTGCCCCTCAAACTGGGGATTCTTCAGCTTGACGCTGATGACACAGGCCAGCCCTTCCCGCAGATCATCACCTTTCAGGCTTTCCTTTCCTTTCAACATTTTGCTGTTGTCACCGTAATTATTGAAGACCCTGGTCAGGGCGGATCGGAAGCCGATGAGGTGGGTGCCCCCTTCGGTGGTATTGATGCTGTTGGCAAAGGAAAAAATATTTTCAATATAAGTCTCATTATATTGGAGGGCTACCTCGACAAAACAGTCCTCCCGGGAGCCGCTTACATAGATGGGATTTTTATGGAGCACCCGCTTATTCCGATTTATGTACTCGACAAAAGATACAATTCCGCCCACATAAAAGAACTCGCTCTGCTTATCGGTACGCTCATCACTAAGTAAAATCCTGACACCGGAATTGAGAAAGGCCAACTCCCGGAGGCGGTTGGAGAGGATATCAAAACTAAATTCCGTTTCTTCGAATATTTCCTCGTTGGGTTTGAAGGTAACCTTGGTTCCCCGTCCCCTGGTCTTGCCGACCATTTCCAAAGGGGCGATAGGGACGCCGTTCTGGTAGGACTGGGTATAAACATGGCCGTCCCGGCGCACCTCGAGATCAAGTTGCGTCGAGAGGGCATTGACCACGGAAACGCCGACGCCATGGAGGCCTCCCGATATTTTGTAACTGTCATTGGAGAATTTTGCCCCGGCGTGGAGCTTGGTCATAACGACCTCGGCCGCCGAAACGCCTTCCCCCTTGTGCATCTCCACAGGAATTCCCCGGCCGTTGTCCTCGACCATGACGCTGTTGTCGAGACGTATTTTCACCGAAATAGTATCACAAAAGCCTCCGGCTGCCTCATCAATACTGTTATCCACAACTTCATAAACAAGGTGATGCAATCCTTCCTTGCCGGTGCTGCCGATGTACATGGCCGGGCGCATCCGAACCGCATCCATACCTTCCAGCACCCTGATGCTGTCCGCATCATAATCATCGGGCGTTTCTCCCACGATTATATCTTTATCTATCTTCTCTTTCTCTTCCATTTTTCCTTTAGTATCCTATAATTACAGTTTTAGGGGCATCACGATGCAAAGGTAGTCATCGTTACCTACCCCCCTGATTATACCCGGCTTCATACCAACATTCATCTCAAAGGAAACCTCTTTTTCAGCGATCACCTCGATTGCGTCGATAAGATAATTTACATTATAGCTCACCCGCATTTCCTGATCAGCGTAAGACACTTCTATTTCATCATTTGCCTCCCCCACATCGGGGTTATTGGAATCAAGAATCATGCGGTTATTTTCCAAAACAATGATCACCCCGGCATACCGCTCACTGGAAATGACACTCATTCTTCTCAAGGCGTGAAGGACCGTATCGCGGCTAAAATGCAGCAGTACACCCTTTTCCGAAGGTATTACGCGGTGGTAATCAGGGTATTCTCCATCGATCAAACTTACTTTTATCGTAAGGTTTTTTGTTTTTAAAATGAACATGCCATGATCGAAACCGATATCGACATCGCTTTCATCTTCAACAATTTTACGGACCTCCATCAGTCCCTTTCTCGGAATAATGACACCCTTTTCCATGACCAGTCCCCCGGTGGCGCCCGCCGGACCCCGGGCCACCGATAAGCGATGCCCGTCCGTGGCTACCATCTTCAACCTGACCTCTCCTCCCGTCCCTTCCGTCTCAAAAAAGACGCCGTTCAAATGGACTCGGATCTCATCCGTGGAAACGGCAAAGGCGGTTTTTCTGATCAGATCTGCAAGTAACGCCCCAGAAACTTTATAAAGGGGGACATCCTCCACATCGACGACATTGGGATACTCATCCGCCGGCAGACCCGGTATGCGGTAAATGGCCTTATTACAGGTCAATGTCACCTGATGCTGGGCATTTTTTACGAAGTGGATAGTTTCTCCCTCGGTCTCACGAACCATTTCGTATATTTTTTTTGCAGAAAGGGTAATGTCTCCAGGAACGGCAATATTTGCATCATACCTGGAGATCAGCCCGATTTCCCTGTCTGTGGCCACAATCTTTATCTGATTGTCCTGTGTCCTGATGAGGATATTGTTCAGAATCGGGATGGTGGTCTTGCGTTCGACAACACCCAATGTTCTCTGAATGCCATCCAGGAAGACGTTTCTATTGATGCTGAATTCCATAATTCCTCCCTTTATTTTTTAAAAGTTTTTCTTATTTAAATATAATTAGAATCAGTAAATAGCGTTGTTTATAAACGGACAAATAACTTAAATAATTGTTTATAAAAGAATATTTAATATATTATCTGTTCATAACCTCTTGGCGTAATTGTTATGCCATGTTGGTAATTGCCTCCTCAAGGTCGGCGATGATCTTTTTCGTTTTCATATCCGTTTCAATATTTTTTTCGACTTTGTTGCATGCATAAATTACAGTGGAATGATCTCTGCCGCCAATCTTATCACCAATATCGGGAAAAGAGGAATTTGTGAACTTCCTTGCCAGGTACATACATATCTGCCGGGCGGCGACGATGTTTTTGTTCTTTTTACGAGATTTTATATCCGAGATTTTGACATCGAGTTTTGCGCCGACGACCTTGATAATTTCGTCTATAGAGACTTCATGTTTGGAATTA
>Ga0074199_1001811_pt1 | contig 15982 bp, 16 predicted proteins | sample EPASupsiteSAE347_FD_64528 | JGI IMG/M metagenome (GOLD analysis project Ga0074199, IMG submission 64528) | Bioremediated contaminated groundwater from EPA Superfund site, New Mexico - Sample SAE3-47 | ecosystem: Environmental > Aquatic > Deep subsurface > Groundwater > Contaminated ...
ATCTCTTCTTCCGAAAACCTAGTTCTCATGTTCTTTTGTTAATGATTAAACATATCTTAACAAAAGAAAACTGGACAATGTGTCCACTTTATGGGGTACAGATCAGATGTCCGAGGAGAGGGATTCGAACCCCCGTAGGGACGAGCCCGGCAGATTTACAGTCTGCTGCGATTGACCGCTCCGCCATCCTCGGAAAATCAAATAATAGCTGTTTTATTCAGCGTATGTTTATACTAACAGAGAGAAAAAATATAATCAATGACGGATACTTTATATTTACCATTGATCATTAAACATTTATCATTAATTTTTCATTTAACATTTGTCAGAAAAATTCAGCTAAATGAAAAATTTGTTAGACTATATCAGGTTTAGTTAAGCGTTTATGGAGAAAAACCACAATTAACCCTCCAAAAAGCGTCGTCACTAACTGCGGCCAGCTCATCATGAAGGTCACTACCGATGGTAAGCTTAGCAATAGCCAAGCGGGAAGAAAAATAACCAGTGTTTTGATTACAGAAGCAAAAATTACTTGTAGGAACGCGGCATACTTGCCCACCGAAACCCGCCTGAATGACAAAGTCGGGCAGGCCTTGGCAAAAGAGGGTCGCACTCTGAACACGCCATGGCGTGTTCCTATAAATGCAAATGTCAAAATCATCGCGCAATTACCCAGAATAATAAACGGTACCATTACTGCCGCCTGGGGCGGAAGCAGACCGCGGAAGAGCGCGATTAAGGAAGGAATGACCGCGATAAACAAAGCATTCGCTACGCCCACCCGCAAAACCACCCAAAATAAAACCGCGTTGACAATCGGACCAACGACAAACTGGCTTTGAGGCGTGTGTGCCATAATGGCGGGTACAATAACTGCAATTATCGTAGCGACGGCGGTTTCAATAATCGCGCGAGAATTTATGTCTATCCAAGTTTTCTTTATCGCTAATGCTTTTATTTTTATTTCCATCTGGGAAGCTAAAATTTGGATTATCTCTCAATCTCCTTTCTCACCACTTTTTCGGGTTTAAATACTTCTAAGGCTAAATATTCAAATATCAAGCGGGCCTTTTCGGTATTGTCTCTTTGATAGTTGCACACAAAAACATCCAGGCTGGTATAATTTCTCTCGCCCCATGTGTGAAAACTAATGTGAGATTCGGACAGACAAATCACCGCCGTTACCGAATAGGGCCCGAAATAATGATAAAAATTGCCAAGTTCCGTAAGCTCCACCTCTTTGATTTTCTCAGTAATAATCCCTTTCAACTTCTCAATCCCCTTCTTGTTTTTTAGATAAGAAGAAAATTTACAATCATGGAGGTCACCGATAAGGTGAATACCAGTCTTCATCACTTCGGTTTTTATAACTAAATTAATTCACTAATAAAGTATATTCAAAAGTATCGTGTTGGCAAATTTATAGGGTTCATCAAGCTAGTCAAGAAATTCAAATTATTTTTGATGAACTTATTTTACCCCCATATCACTCTCGACTGGAATCGCCGAAGCGGCATTGCCGGAAGTTTCTTTCAACCGCGAAAGGATTTCACCTTCAATTTCTTCGCGGGGCCGACCGTATTTGTTTCGCGAATAATCTTTGACCAGAGCGGCTATAGATTTATCTCCCTCTTCCAAAGGAAAAGGCATTAGGCTGAAAGGCATCGCCACCTGACCGTTTATGATAAGTTTCAAATAGACATTGAAGTTATCCAGATTGATGAGATCGTAGGAACTAAACACCGGCTCAAACTGCTTGACGATAAATTCCGCGTCTTCCGGTCCCACCCGGAAAGCCGCCATCGATCCGACATTTCCGAAAACCCCGTCCCGGATTTTTTCAGTGAGCTGTTTTAAGAATTGATGAGCGATAATTAAGTTAAGCCGGTATTTGCGGGCTTCGGATAAAATCGAAACGATCGAGTCGGTGGTAAAATTGTGAAATTCGTCAATGTATAAGTAAAAATCTTTTCTGTCCTCTTCGGGCATGTCCACCCGACTCATAGCGGAAATTAGGATTTTACCCACCATAACCATGCCCAGGAGGTAAGCGTTAAGTTCACCGATATTCCCTTTGCTTAGATTCATGAGAACTATTTTCTGCCGGTCCATAATTTCGCGCAAATTAAACGACGAGTTTTGTTGAGCAATGATGGGACGCATAATATCATTGGCAATAAAGGAGGTAAGCTTGCTGGTAATATAGGGCACCATATTGGCCAAAGCTGCTTCCCCTCCGGCTTTCTCAGCTTCTTTCACCCAGAAATTAACTACGATAGGATCGGGACAATGATCAAGCTTGAAGCGGCGAAAATCAGGATCAGAAAGCACCCGGGAAATTTCCAGCAGGGTCGAGCCGGATTCCGGATGGGCCATAACGAGAAGCATAGCGTTTCGCATATATTGTTCGAACATGGGTCCTCCCACCTGACGCATGTCATAAAGCTTATCGAAAATATCAATCATTTCGTTAATAACAAAAGTTTTTTGCTCCGGCCGGCTATATTCCAAAAGATTAAGCCCCATAGGGCGCGCAACGTCAGCCGGATCAAATAAAATTACGTCTTCCATCCTTTCTTTAGGAATATAGGTAAGCACCCGAGAAACCAGCTCACCGTGAGGATCAATAACACACACCCCTCTCCCGCTTTGAATATCCTGTTTAATCATCGCCGCGAGCAGGGTGGACTTGCCGGTGCCCGTTTGCCCTATGGTATAGAAATGGCGGCGGCGGTCATCTTCTTTAATTCGAACGGTAGTCGCTTGGTCGCGGTACACATTCTTGCCTAAAACAAGGCCGTCGGAAGCCATATTGGGAGGACAGGGAGCCCTTTTGGACTTGGCCGAAACAATGCGGGGAGCCGCTCTTAAAACATTAATCCCAAAATGAAACAAACTGGCTAGCTCTTCCTTACAAAGCAGAGCAGCTTGTTTTTTCTTGAAGACCCGAAAAGTATAATTATAAATAAATTTTTTGAGATTTTTGGGATTGATGGTTCTAAAATTATTACCGTTTATGTTTTCAAATTGGGCGAAAGAGTTATTGATGTGCGAAATAATGGCGTCGGCCCGTTCTTTTTTGGGAGCCGAGGCGATTAACCTTATATCAACCTTAAAACTGTTTTTCCGAGCTTTATTTTCTATAGCTTCGATTACTTGTTCTTCCCCGGGCGTCAGCACGTGGTGTTCTTTGTCGGAAGCCGTTTTTTCACTTCCCGGCATGGACTTTGGCTTAAGAGGTTCACTGAATATTCCTTTTAGAAATTTTTTAAAGGGATGATTAACCGTTTCTTCTGCCTGAACTAAAGTCTTCCCCTGTTTCATCTCCCGCGCGACCTCCACCGCGCCGAAATTTTTCCCGGAACCGAGAGGGCTTACAATTATTTGTATAGCGGCTCCTTCTTCTTTGGGGTCAAGCTTGGTAAATGCGTTGGTTATACTGTTTAAAGGATCACTTTCCAACTCGCGGTAGGTTTTGACAGGAAGATATTTTTCTTCCGCCAATTTCAAGTAGCTCGCGGAAACTTCTCCCTTGGGAACAAAAACATTGTAATTATTCACTTCTTCCACCGACACTAAGGGGAAAAAGCTGTGGATTTGTTTCTCCACCAAGTCAACAGCGTCACGAGGAACCGCCATAAAAAAGGCTATTCCTTCCTGGTTATAGGGAACGGCGATTTCTAAAGTGAAGTAGGGAAACTGGACAAAGCTTTGCCAGAAAGTTTTTGGCCGAATACTTGAAAGTGTCGAATAAAGCTGCTCCATAACCGCTATTTTTTCCCGAGTGAACTCCATAGACTCACTCTTTGCTTGAGGAGAGTGAGGATCGGCCGAATTAGACTCGATGACCGGAACGGCCACCCGCAAAAGAGCCAGTTTAAAAGAATGCACGAATCTGTTGCGGCGGCGAGAGAGATAGAATAAACCTGCAGCTAGTAAAATCAGAATAAATAGAAGGATAATCAATGACACAGAAAAAACCCCCTGCGGAATCGTAGAAGTTGCAAAAAAATTATTTTGGGAAGAAGTCTGAACTGTTCTTACTGTACTGGAAGGAGTCATTTATTTCTATTTGTATGCGTTTTTAAATTACCAATGCTCATTAATACTCATAAACCTCCCCGCTAAGCTCGTTCCTCGCTTAGCGTCCCCTTGGTAAGCCTGGCCCCCATGCTTTGACGCGGAGGAGGAGACAAAGAGGGGCGGTTAAATGAAAATTAATAAGTATTGAAAAGTATTGAAAATTATCCCAGCTATTTCCCCATCCCAAATATTCCTATCACTAGTCCAGTAACTCCCGTGACTCCCGCCAAAATCCAAAGCCTCATCACAACCTTTGATTCCGGCCAACCAATTGCCTGCAAATGATGATGGAAAGGAGCGGAAAGAAAAACTTTTTTACCGAACAGCTTTTTGGAGGTTAGTTGAATGGCAGCTGATAACGACTCAATCACGTAAACAAAACAGATAATCGGTAAAATGAGAGCCGAATTGGTAATAAGCGCTACCACTCCGAGAGCCGTACCCAAAGATATGGCGCCGGTGTCACCCATGAAAAAGCGGGCGGGATGAACGTTAAACCAAAGAAACGCCAGCAAACCTCCCGCTACCACCCCGCAAAAAGCAGCCAAGTCAATTCGATGTTGAACAAAAGCAATAACACCATAGACCGAAAAAGCCATCAACAGCACGCCGCCGTTTAGACCGTCCAGACCATCGGTTTCATTGGAAGAAATGGCAGTAGCCAAAATAACCAGCACAAAGAAGGGTATATACCACCAACCAATTTCGAAATCCCCGAGCCCTGGCACGTGGATAGCGGTAAAATCTAATTTAAAATAAAACCACATCCCTCCTAGAACCGCTATTAAAAGGAGCCACCAAAAACGATAGAGGAAGCGCATTCCGCCACCTTTGTTGGTACCGGTGCCTCGAGCGCTTTTGATATCATCAATGGCTCCCAATATTCCAGTGCTTACCAGAGCAAAAATGGGCAGCCACGTCTGAGAACGCCTAAAAAAATCTAAAATTTTGACATAGCCGTCCAGCCAATTGCCCAAAATATTAAACAGCACAGCCAAAACTAAAACAGTGACCCAGACCAGCAAACCCCCCATAAGTGGTGTCCCCGCCTTTCCTTTGTGCAAGCTATGGAAAATGGGAGCGCTCTTGCCATCCACCGACTTTTCCTTGATCTTGGCCTTTACTCCATACTTGTAAAGAAAATTAGTAAGAAGAGGCGTCCAAGCCATAGCCGTGACAAAAGCGATCAGAGTTAGGAGAAAGACTCTAATAACATTTAAATAAAGGGGAACGGTATAAATTTCCGCGAAACTCATCGTCTTATATTTTTTTTACTTTGATTAAGTTATCTTTTTTTTGGGGTATTTCTTTAATTAGCCCTTCTGTGTTATCGAATGGCTCGATGACGTCTTCCGCCAAGGCATTCCTTTTTTGAATTTGGGGAAATTCTCTCTCTGCGAAACCAGCTTTCCCTTCTACGGAAACTTTGCCCTTCTCTTCGGCTTTTTTTATTATCTGAACAAAACCTAAAATTTTCTCGAGGTCCGCGAGCAGTGTTTTTTTTTCTTCCGGCGCCAGTTTGAGGTGAGCCAATTTAATTGATTTATTAAGCTGGCCTTCAAGATTGTTCATATCCCATTTATCATTTATCATTTTACACTTATTTCTATTTAAATTTATGATAATTCTTTAAAAAAGCAATTAATTTCCGCTGGAAATGTTTGAAAAATAAAAAAATGGGAATAAACTAATTATCAATAATAGAACTTCCTGAAATTTAAGATTCTAACTATTATCAATTATCAATGTTTGAAAAAATTTATCTCTCAATAGTAGTCCCTGTGTTCAACGAACAAGACAATGTGAGAAAACTCCACGCGGAGATTACTGCGGTCTTGGAGAAATTAGAAAAATCCTATGAAATTATCTTTGTTAACGATGGCAGCGTTGACAAAACATTGGAAAACTGTAAAGGGCTGCGTCCGCTCAAAATCATTAATTTCCGCCGCAACTTCGGCCAGACAGCTTCGCTGGACGCAGGTTTCAAAGAAGCGAAAGGAAATATTATCATCGCGATGGACGGCGATCTGCAGGACGATCCCACGAATATACCGAAACTGCTCAAAAAAATGAAAGAAGGGAATTTCGACATAGTAGCCAGCTGGCGGAAGATTAGAAGGGATTCTTTCAGCAAAAAATTGCTTTCGAAAGGAGCTGACACATTAAGAAAATTTCTTCTAAACGACGGGATTCATGATTCCGGTTGTATGTTGAGAGCTTACAAAAGAGAATGTTTGGCAAATCTTGATTTGATGGGTGAAATGCACCGTTTCATACCGGCGACCCTTGGAATGCGCGGGTTTAAGATCGGCGAGGTCGAAGTGAACCACCGGCCGAGGATCCACGGGGTGACTAAATACAACTATAAAAGGCTTCTGAAGGGATTTTTGGATGCGCTTGGGGTTTGGTTTTGGATGAAATACGCCAGTCGGCCATTGCATTTGTTCGGCGGCGTAGGACTTTTCAGTTTTATTTTAGGAGGATTGTTCCTTCTCACACTATTCGTAGCCAGAATATTTTACGCCTATTCACTATCCGATAAAGTTTGGCCTCTTCTAGCGATCTTTCTTATGATGGTCGGGGTTCAACTTTTCGTTTCCGGGCTTATGGCTGATGTCTTGGTTAAGAGCCGGTACAAAGGGAAGAAAATGAATTATACGATAAGGGAGATAATCGAGAACAAGAATTAGCATACCATTATAAATATACTGTGTTATATTCCGATAAACGTCTTATCTTCGCTGGCGGCACCGACTGGTCCGCTGAGTTTCTGGATCTTCTTCATAAAGAAGGTTTTAATTTGGCAGGCGTTCTGGCGCCGCCGGATTCAAAAAAGGATAGAGGGCAAAAGGTTAACATTCCTAGTCTGAAAACTGAAGCCAACAGACTACATATTCCTATTTGGCAACCGCAAAAGCTAAATGATAAAAAGTTTTTAACTGAATTTCGCGAAGCTAACCCAGATGTTGTGGTAGCCGTTGCCTATGGTAAAATATTCCCCAAGAAAATGTTGACCATACCACCATTGGGATTTATTAATTTTCATCCTTCTTTACTGCCCAAATTGCGCGGACCTTCGCCGATTCAAAGCGCGATTCTGGAAGACCATAAAAAAACGGGTGTGAGCATAATAAGACTGGGGGAAGGCATGGATGACGGGCCGATTTTGGCGCAGGAAAAAGCAAAAGTTGATCCGCGGGAAACCGTCGGAACGTTGACGCACAAATTGGTCGATCTAGGAAAAGAAATATTACTGGAAACATTGAAAAAATATCTAAATGCGAGGACGCAAAATTTTGCGTCCTCGCAAAAACAAAACGACAATGATGCCACTTATTGTAAAATTATCAAAAAAGAAGACGGTCGAATTGACTGGCAAAAAGAAACCGCCGGGCAAATTGACCGCAAGGTGCGGGCCCTGAATCCGCAAATCAAAACATTCACTTTTATCGAAAAAAATAATCAAAAAAGACGGGTGAACATTTTGGAATCCATAGGAACACGCCCTGGCGTGTTCCTGCCTGGTCAATATAAATTGTCTAATGTAGGGGCAATTCCCGCCTCCACCGAGGTCTGCCCGGCTTTGTCATTCAGGCGGGCTTCGGTGGGCAAGCATGAATTGCCCCTACAAATTGGTACAAAGAAAGGCATTCTTTTGATAGCTAAGCTTCAAATTGAAGGCAAAAAACCGATTTCAGCCAAAGAATTTTTTATCGGTTACCGAGGAGTTGCTTTCTTATCCCGTCCTTAGCAAAGAGAGAGCTGAGGGAAGTTTATTTTTATTATTACACAATTCCACTAGCCAATATCTTTCTTTTGGTATAGGGTTATCTTTACTCAGTAAGGAGGAAAAGCACATTAATCCTATACGAAACTAAAAAGGAGGTAAAGCGATGGGAGCCACGAACCGCGAAAGTCCCCCAAACACCAGCAAGATGTGTTGGAATTGTGGAATGGAAAGCACAGTGCTGGAGCTGGTTACATGTCCTTTGGACGGAACAGAGATGGAGCTGCGAGCCAATCTTAACCCTGACCAGGTGCTGGTTTTGCAAAATAAATTCAAAAAGGTGAGAACCACCATCACCCAAAGAATGATACTTGATCAAGTGAACCCGATACTTGCGAAAATGTGCCTGCCCGAGATCGAACAGATAAGGATTATAGAAAGCCTCGATGGCCCCGGAGTGAGATTGAGTCTTTGGGTTAGGGATATTGCCAACGAATTCCATGTTGTATTTTATCGCTCCGCTGCCTCCAGAGACCTTACCCTGCCCAACGGGATGTCCTCTTGGATGAAAAAATCCATTGAGGGCTCTCTCGAAATCCTCTGTGAATTTTGGTGTGACTTTTGGTATCAAAGCGAGCTCACCGGCTGGAATGAAATTCCTAAGAAACAGGAGGTCCAAGATGAATAATCAGGAATCCCCTTGTGCCTACTCCTACGCAAACGGCAAACACTTCAGTAGGGAAGACATCGAAATGATAGGGATGTTTGAGGGCGGGATGTGTCTCGAGTGCTACCGGCAATTTTTCGACATGGAAGAAGAAACTTTAGGCAGCCCCACAAACGGTGGGACTTTTCCCGGTCATTGCCCGGGAGACGGTTGCTAACCAAATTTAGGCGGACTTATCGAATTATGCCTGAACTACACTCAACGCGGACCTTCTAGGACCGCGTTTTTCATTTGTCCGTAAAACCCCGTACCGAGAGCTTACGTCCGTGGTATTAAAATGACTTTCCGGACAGGCTCTAAGCGATTTTACGAATCGCTTTTTTTATCCTCTCGACAGTTTCTTTTTTTCCCAGCATCCACGCGCATTCAAATGGGCTGGGGCTTTTCTGTTGTCCGGAAAGCGCGACGCGGAGAGGCCACAAGAGCGGGCCGCGATCGGCTCCCGCGGTTTTCATAAGCAGCCTCTCTAGATTGGTTAAATCGAATTTCCCGGTAGGAATCTTTTCTATTGTTTGCAGGGATTTTCTCAGATATTCCACTATAATCTTGTCTTCCATATCTTTCCAGCGCAACAGCTTCTTGGGATAATTGGATAGCTTGAATATAAACTCAACATCCTGATTTACCTGGCTCAAAGCATGCATCCGCGGCTGCTGCACGGTAACAATCTTTTTTATGAGATCGTCGTCTTTTGTGAACGAGCTGAGATGGGGCGCGCTTAATCTAGCCAGTTCTGAAACGGGTTCTTGGCGAATATAATGTCCGCCAAACCACTCCAATCTTTTTTGGTCAAATCTAGGCGCCGCTTTATTGAGTTTCTTAACATCGAATTCTTTTGTCAGCTCCTGCAAAGAAAAAAATTCTCGAGTAGTCTTAGGATTCCAGCCCAGCAAGGCGACAAAGTTAATAACCGCTTCCGGCAAATAGCCTTTTTTTTGAAAATCAGAGACTGAAACATCGCCATCCCGTTTGCTCAACTTTCCACCTTTCATGTTGAGAATATTTGTCAAATGGCCAATCAATGGAACGTCCCAATCGAAAGCTTTATAAATTAAAATGTGTTTTGGGGTGCTGGGAATCCATTCTTCGCCACGAAAAATATGAGAAATACGCATTAGGTGGTCATCCACCACCACGGCAAAGTGGTAAGTCGGGAAGCCGTCCGATTTAATTAAAATTTGATCGTCAAGTATTTTGTTTTCCACTTCAATCCTTCCGCGTATTAGATCGCTAAATATGGTTTTACCGGCACCGGGCACTTTCAGTCGAATCACAAACGGCTCTTTAGCCATCCTTTTCTCTGCTTCAGCGGGAGACAGCTCCAAACAATGCCGATCATATTTGGGCGGCAGTCCCTTGGACAAAAAATCTTCCCTGACTTTTTCCAGCCTATCCGGACCGCAAAAGCAAGGATAGGCGGCTTTTTTACGCAACAGTTCACCCGCGTAACGCCTATAGATGTCCAACCGTTCCGATTGAATATACGGTCCGAAATTCCCTTTCTGAATCACTGATTTTTTAATTTTTTCATATATTTTTTTCTGTGGTTTGTGATTTGGAATTTCATTGGAAATTGGGATTTGGAATTTGGACATTCCAGTCACTCCTTCATCAATATTAATTCCGCTCCACGCTAAACTAGCGAGCATGTCCGGTATCGCCTCTGGTACCAATCTTGACTGGTCGGTATCTTCAACGCGAACGATAAAAACCCCCCGCTCTTTGCGAGCAAACAAATAATTAGTGAGAGCGGTACGCAGGCTCCCCAGATGGAATAGACCCGTAGGAGAAGGAGCGATTCTAACGCGAACTTTAGACATGGGTCATGTAACTTACAACGTGTAACGTATAACCCAAGATAGGGTTGAGAATTCAATTATTCAGAAATTATTCTTGCGTTCCAAGTTACAAGTTACTTTTTGGGACTTTTCTCTTTCTCGGGCTTTTCTTTTGTCTCCTCGCCGGGTTCCTTTTTGCTTTCAGCGGGAAGGGGTTGCGTCTCCACATTATTATCTGTCTTTTCTTGCGTTTTCTCTGTTTTTATTTCTTCTACCGCTTCGTTGCTTTTTGCCCCGGCGTCTTTCATTTCCTCTTCAGCCGCCTCTCCTGTTTTTTTACTCCTTTTAACTTTCTTGATTATTTTAGGCCCTTTGACAACATTTTTGGAGACTAGAATATTATGCACCCTGTCGGAAGGCTGGGCGCCAACCCCGATCCAATGCAGAATACGTTCATTTTTAAGATTGATTTCTTTGGTGTGAGGATTTACCGAACCCAGCACTTCAATAGCTCTGCCTTTAGCGGATTTTCTTTTGTCCATGACGACAACCCTGAAAAAAGCGGAGTTTTTTTTGCCAATACGGGATAATCGAATAGCTAGCATGCGAATAGTTAATAATGAAGATAGAAAAGTGAAGAAAAAACAAGCAAAAAAACTAGGAGTTCCGAGACTCTTATTTTTACATTGTTTATCTTAATTCTTCCTTCTAAATTCTTAACTATTTTTTATAATCCTGTAAAATTTTCTAAATACTAAAAACTGAATATAATCGGAAGGTATTTTCTAAAAATTAATAAAATCTCATGGAAAAACTCCAAACGGTTTTCGACCGGATGCAAAAAAGAAGAAAAGAGCTTAAAGAAATAAAAAAAGTGTATAAGGATGGCCTTGACAATGATACTAGATATAACAACATTATCGAAGATATCAATAATCTAAGAGCGAAAAAGAAACAAATCGAACTCGAAGTCCAAGAGCACCTTGGAGAAACTTATATGAAAATTGAGGAGCTGCGCGACGATATCGCGACCGACCAACAAATGATGAGCGACATCGCGATGAATCTGCTGATGGATGGTAAAACTGTCGAAGCAACTGACGAATACAACAATCGCTATGAGCCAGAGTTCCGGGTGATGCTTCGAAAAACAAATGAAATAAGGAAAAACTAAACACGGAGTCCTGCACCGCCATGTACCATACGGCTCATGGTAGCACCGTATGGTACGGGATACTACCCTGTATCGTATGGTACAGAGCGAAGTGGGAACGTATTTAACTCTTTATCAGTGAGGCTATAATTAGAACAATTCCAGCACCTAACAAGCATCCGGCCATTTTACCAACTGCCGAACTCAAAATTGTTCTTCTCTCGCTTATTTTTTTAGACCTTAATTTTTCTGCAGACCGTCCTTCAAAAATCCCTGCTATTCCGTCAGTTACAGTATTTCCTACCACGCCTCCAATAACAGCTCCGGCTACTCCGGCGATTTCTGCTCCAGCTACAGCCATTACGGCTAATATACCGTTATCTATCATTCCAAAAACTATATCCGGCTTTACTGATTTAATTTTTATTTTGAATGGAACTAGGGATAGTAGACATAGAATTGAAAGAGCTACAAGGACATAGCCGATTAATTTCGTGTCATAGACAAAGAAAAGTCCGACAGCAAAAATGACTGTGCAGAGTGTCAAGACGCTTATCACCGATGCCCAACCTTTATTTTTCATTTAATTATTTATTTTTATGCAATTTTACTATAATAATATATTTTGCGGGAAAACCTCTCTGCCTGCCGGTAGGCAGGAAACAGCCAGAATACCGCTTAACCATGCGGAAAGAGGGTCGGTCACTCGATACCGAAAATATTGTGCGGGCAACCTCCCTGCCCGTCCGTAGCTTCCTAGCGCAGGCGGGGGTCTAGAACTTTCAGATAGTGAGCATTATAGGGCGTTTTTAGGGTTCCGGCAAGTGCAGAAATTTGAGGAGATTAGGTCAATGCTTGCCTTTAATCTTTTGGGTAATTATATCGAAAGATTTTATCGGTCTCAAATAAGGAACGTATTTACTGATGCTGTCTCCTTGTTTAATATCGACATTTTTAAAACCTGATTCTTCCAATAATTTTTTCACAAAAACCAAAGAGTGGGGATATTTATCAATATCAATATCTTCCTTAAATATTCCTCCTTGTTCTGTATAGCAAGACACAAACATCCCTCCCTCTTTAAGCGATAAATAAACTGATTGGATTAGCGTTTTCAGCTCATCTGGAGACAGGTATTGAAAAAGTCTTGCCGCAATTATTAAATCATAATAATCAAGGTTGTACTTTCCGACTGCTGTTTCCTGTGTAAAATTAATCCTGCTTCTTATCTCATTCGGTTGATTGTGGAGAATCTTTATATCAGCGATATCTACCGCATCAATTGAAAATCCTTTTTTTGCTAAAAAAATCGTATTCCTTCCCTCTCCGCAGCCCAAATCGAGAGCCTTTGAACCAGGCTTAAGCTTGGCTACAACAGCTTGAACTACCCAACTTGGTTTTTGGGTTTTTATAGAAAACCTTTTCTCAGTATAAGCTTTTTCCCAATTATTCATTAGACAAGATTCTTTAAAGAAGCCAGTCGCTCGATACTGAAAATATGATGCGGAGAGTGTGGGACGAAGTTTGTATAATGATCTTGATAAAAGGAATTTGAAACGAAGTTGAGAGGCGGTAGAATAAATACCGGAGAGCCACCAGGACGAAGTTTGGGTACGGCCTACTGTTCCAGCGTGTGGCATTTCTCCGGTATTCAAGCGATCTATTGCTGGTTGGGAGGTAGCTAAAGCTATTCGTCCCCGATAACCAACAAGCCTATTGTCATTATACCGAAAGAAATGCCTAAGGCAATCTCTTTTCTTTCTTCTCTTTTTCTCTTCTTTCTTTAACAATCAAAGGCAACCCTTAAAACAAAACCATGCAAATCATCGGCTTTGACGTTTCCAAGGAGGAACTGCTAGGCGTAAGGATCAACAGGAGAAGCGAGATCAAAGAAAAATACCTGGTAATCAACCGCCCGCGATCCGTCCAAAAATTTCTAGATAAGTTATCGGCCTGCCGTCCTAAAGCGGTTATCGGCAGCGAGGCTACTTCCGAGTACCACAATATTCTAGCCAAGCTCTGCGTCGAGAAAGAAATTCCCTTTTACCTCCTAAACCCTATCGTAACCAAACGTTTTACTAAAGCGACTATTAGAAAAAAGAAGACAGACCTGACCGATGCCCACGTTATCGCCCAATGCGTCTTAATGGGCGAAGGCGAGCTGGTATGTTCCTCGTATTTCTCACCGCTGAAGCCGATGCTGCGTACCTGCTCGCGCCTTTCAGAAATGGAAAGTGTTTTTTCTCTAATGAGACGGGGGTTCCAAGAACATTTCCAACATGAAGTATCGGTCCAAAAAGAATTGGCAATGCTGGAGAAAGAAACCGCTGCCAGCATCAAAAGAATCAAGGAATATTCAAGAAAGTATACTGACAGCCGGGCTGAAAAACTCCTCCTTTCCATCCCGGGCATCGGAAAAACCCTGGCTCCGCTTTTCCTTTCGGAAATCGGCGACATCGAAAGATTCAAAAACGCCAAATCGCTCATCGCTTTTTCCGGCCTAGATCCGAAGATCAGGCAGAGCGGGAGCAGCCTGAAAAGAAGCACCAAATTAACAAAGAGAGGTTCGCCCTATTTGAGAAAAGCGGCTTTTTTAGCCGCTTCCATCGCCCAACGGCACGATCCGGAGTTCAAGGAATATTTTGAGAAAAAGAAAAACGAGGGAAAACGCTATACCGAAGCTACTGTCGCTAACGCCAGGCACATACTTTCAAGGATTTATGCTGTTTGGAAAAGGGGTACGCCCTACATTCCCAAAACTTGACATCTGATTACTGGTCTGGAACGTATTTAGTTAGGGTAACTTGTTAGAGTTTTATTTTCTTGTATGATAGCATTTAAATAATTCTATGAAACCCTATTACGATAAACCCAGATTTACCCTTTATAAAGGCGATTGCCTTGATGTCTTAAATCAACTGAAAGAAAGTTCGGTTGATATGATTTTTGCCGATCCTCCTTATTTTTTATCAAGTGGAAGTTTCACTTGTAAAAACGGCAAAATGGTAAGTGTTAAAAAGGGTGATTGGGATTTGAGTAATGGGACAAAAAAGAATTTTGAATTTCATATTGATTGGACAAAGGCGTGCAGACGAGTATTAAAACCGGGTGGAACGATTTGGATTAGTGGAACTTATCACTCAATATATCAATGTGGTTTTGCTTTGGAAATAAATAAATTCCACATTTTAAATGACATTGCTTGGTTTAAACCAAATGCTTCTCCAAATTTAAGTTGTCGCTTTTTCACCGCTAGCCACGAAACTTTGGTTTGGGCTAGAAAGGAGAAAAAAGCAAAACACACTTTCAATTATGAGTTAATGAAAAACGGCGATTGGAAAGAGGATTTTATTAAAAAACCGAATAATCAAATGCGATCTGTATGGGCGATTGGAACTCCCAAGCCGATTGAAAAAAAGTTTGGCAAACATCCCACTCAAAAACCGTCAGAATTGCTTAAAAGGATTGTTCTAGCAAGCACCAACAAAGGAGCTTTAGTCCTTGATCCATTTACCGGAAGTTCTACGACTGGTTTAGCGTCTTACTTGTATGGTAGGAACTTTATTGGAATTGATACCGAAAAACAGTATTTGGATTTATCAATAAAAAGATTTGAAGAGTTAGATAAAAATATCAGGAATAAACATAAAGTTTAATTATGAAAATAATTACCAGAGCAACCGCTATCAAGAATTTAAAAAAGTATATTGGGAAAGACTTAAGGAATCTTGCTTTAGAATACGGAATTACGACTTATGAAACGGGTAAACAAAATAAGGGTTGGAAAGGGCTGATTCTTGAAAGATTGGCAGGTTTAGAAAATAACGTTTCAAAAGCACCAAACGGCTTGTCTTACGAGTTAAAATCTGTCAGTTTCCGCTACGTAAAAGACAAACTTGTCCCGAAAGAAACAATGGCGATAACTATGATTAATCCGAATGAGCTAAAAGCTCACTCTTTCTATGAAAGCCATTGTTGGGCGAAATTAAAATCTATTGTTTTTTGTGCTGTTATGTGGCACGGTCAGAATTCCGAATCAGCCGAGCTGTTAAAAGTAGCAAGTTTGGATTTTGCGGAAGATGACGAGCTTATTTTAGAGATAAAGGCAGATTATGATTTTATTAGAAATAAACTTATAACAAAAGGGTTTAAAAGTCTTACAGGCAAAGACGGTAAATGGATACAAGCAAGGACTAAAGGTGTTGGTCACGGCTCAACTAGCCGTGCTTTTTATGCTAGAACTTGCCTAGTAAAAAAGATTTTTGAAACTGCTTCTTAGACTAGATTTTATTGGTAATTGACGAAAAAGATATTTTTTCGTCTTACTAGCAATTAAGCAAATCGTTCCGCCTGTTGTCAAGGTGGAGATTCCACAATTAATTATAATTCTAGGTTTAATGGCAAAAATGTACGGCTACTTTTTCCTCAAGAGTTCTTCAATCAGTTTCTTTTTTCTATCAATTCTCAGTCCCCTGTGGATTCTGACTTTGTCTTTCAAATGAGAAAAAGTTCCA
>Ga0074199_1001813_pt1 | contig 15970 bp, 11 predicted proteins | sample EPASupsiteSAE347_FD_64528 | JGI IMG/M metagenome (GOLD analysis project Ga0074199, IMG submission 64528) | Bioremediated contaminated groundwater from EPA Superfund site, New Mexico - Sample SAE3-47 | ecosystem: Environmental > Aquatic > Deep subsurface > Groundwater > Contaminated ...
CGGCATCGGCGGTAATCGGGAACTTGCCGCCGGGGGCGGCCGGATGTTCCGCAGCGCCAACTACTGACTGGTCTACTGACCGGTCCCCTTCCCTCGCTACTTCCGGAAGTACGGGCTTTTCGAAATCGGTAAAGGAACCGTCTTCGATCGTATCGCGCTCTGGCGAATCGGCCACTTCCTCGATCTTCTCGTAGAAAGCCGACCTGCGTTTGGCCAGCTCGCCGTTGAGCAATTTCTGATACTCGAGGATTTCCTGGAAAATGATGTCCGAAAGCGTCAGGTTGGCATTGAGAGCGGCCAGCTTGCGCTTCATGGGTTCGTCGAAAGGCGTGAATTCAGCCTTATACACGAGTTCGTGCTCGACTTCGGCCCAGGCTTCCTGGAGAATCGTGCGTAATTGTATTTCAAAGAGATCCCGCTCGAGCCCCGGGCAGGATTTCGCCAGGGAGTCGGGTATCCGCGCGAGCAGATGGATGGATTCGTAGCCGAATTCGCGGAAAGACCGCTCCGCTCCCTTGCGCTCGATTTCGACCACATCGAAAACCTTGCAAAGGGCGCGTTCCGCCGTCGCGAGATCGCCCATGAAAGGGCATACCGCGCGTACCGCGATCACATCGTTCACGGGAATCGGGCTGATGCCCTCGTTGCGCGCCTTGCGGAGAAGCCTGAGCTTCTTTTCGTAGTATGAATCGAAGTCCTTGACCCGGCCCTTCAGCGTCGGCCGTATGCCGACATTCCGCAACGCGGTCGCGACGCCGCTCAGAAGGTCCCCCAGCGCCTTGTCGAAACCGGGGCGAGAGACTGCATATGAGGCCTGCAAGGCGGCGCGGTCGGGGATTTCGTCGAGTCGCTGTTCTTTCATTGCAGTTAATGTACAACCGGATGGGGAATCGGCCAACGAAAAATCGCAGCGAACGGAAAAATTCCCGCAGATGCGGGGCCGGACGGAGGGCTCAGCGGGCTATTGTGGGCTCTCCGTCTATCGTGAGGACAAGCTTTCCCGAGCCGGGAATCGAATCGCGCAGACTGTAGTGGATCGCCTTGACCGCCAGGGGAAAAGAAACTTTCGATGCTTCGAGCGCCTCGGAGCTGATATCGACATACAGAATGCCCGAGCGTTCCATTACGGCAAGCAGTCGAACATCGCCCGAAAACAGAGGAAGTCTGCCGCGTTCGCCGGAACCGATCAGAAGTTCGGAAACAACGGCTTCGGCCCGCTGCTCGATCGTACCGGTCGGCACGGGCTTACGGCGTTCGGAGAGCAGGCGTGTGCCGGTCGAGTCGGGGAAATGAAGAGTAAGGGCCCTTTCCGGAAAGAAAGTGCCGGCCAAAAGAGCGATCACGGCGAGAAGAGTCAGCGTCACCGCCCATGAAGGACCGTGGTTGTGTCTGCTTGAATCGGAAAGCTCGCTCAAAGTCGGTTTACCCCTCGAAATGTCCGACAAAATCCACGATTCCATTGTAGATCGCATCGGCGATGCGCCTCAAGTACGCATCGTCGGCCAGGAGCGCGGCTTCGTCGGGATTGGTCACGAAACCCATTTCGATGAGGATGGACGGCATTTTCGCGTTCCGGACGACAAACCACTCCTCGGCTCTGATGCCGCGCGAAACACTTTCCCTGCCGATAGCCGAACCGAGGCGGTCCATGACTTTGCGCGCGAGAATGATGCTTTCGGTAGTGAACTCCTCTTCGAGCATCGCATTGAGAATGGGCGCGATCTCGTGCCCCTTGTCCTTGACCGTATCGGCATCGACCACAGTCCTCCGGTATTCGGGATTGAGATACCAGACCTCATAGCCCTTGGCGTCCTTGTTGAACGAGGCGTTGGCGTGGATCGATACGTAGATTATCGCTTCGTTGTCTTCGAGTTTCGCCCGGTTCGCCATCTCGACGCGCTCTTCGAGCGTAGGATAACTGTCGCCTTCCCGGGTGAGCATAATGCGCCGGTCGGGGAAACGGAGAGTCAGAAGTTCGGCCACGCGGTGCGCCGCCTTGAGGGTTATGTCTTTTTCGGCCAGACGGAGAGTCCCGTGTTCGCCCACGGCGCCCGTGTCCTTGCCTCCGTGACCCGGATCGATGAGGATGGCGGCCACTCTATACTTGTCGGCTCCGGCGGCGCGGATGGCCTCATAGCGGCGCGCCGCCTCCGCAACGAAGGCCGCGTCGAAAAAAATGCCGTTCCCCGTGTCCCGCGGCGCAGGTACGGCGACGGCTTCTTTCCAGTTCCAGAGAAGACAGGCCTGATCGAGGGCGAAACCGCCGTATACTCCGTTTTTTTCGAACCCTCCAGTACCGGTAAGCGGGTCATACCATACGGAAGCCCCGAGCTTTTCTCCGAGCTGGACGAGGTTTACGGATCCGGAAACCTTCTGCGCGGCCGCGGGTGCGACAGGCGCGACAAGAACCGCAAGCGCGAGAACGGGCAAAAGGGCCGAAAGCCGGAAAGGATGGATCAATCACTGCCCCCGGAGTCCGATCTGCGGCGGAAGCGTTCAAACCGTTCGAACGCCTCCTCCATGGAGACACCCGAAGCGTTCCTTCGCCACGACAGGAGTTTCCTGTATTCGCGCAGGCCTTCGCCGGCTGGGCCTCGCCTTGCAAGAAGGTATGGAATAATGTTCGCCACCGACGGACACGCGCCCGGGTCCCGGGCGCGTAGCCGCTTGAGCCAGAGGCGGGTCCATGCGGCGCCAGGAACTTTGCCGGCAACAGGGCCGGCCGCAGGCTCTGGGCCCTCGTAGCGGAGTTCGACCGAAGGCATATGGACGACGGATTCGCCTGCGGCCCATGCGCCCAGGCCAAAGTCGACGACCTGCCACCATGGATCGGAAATCGATTCATCGAAGCCGCCCGAAGCCAGGAAAAGTTCGGCGTCGTATATACCGCAATAATCTCTCGGAAAAAGATTGGGAGAGGCTTCGGCGGCTTCTCCGCGGCCTTCGACGGGCAGAATTCCCGAGGAAACGGCGATTCGCGGTTTTATCCGCGCATCCCTGGCGGCCGGAGAAAAAACCGCTTCGAGGCGGGCCCCGTCCGCAGCCGCCAGAACCGGCGTAACGCAGAGTGCGCTCGATCCGCAGATCTTCCGGCGCAAACGAAAGGAAATGGCGGACGTGGCGAGCCGCATGTCGCTCCAGAGCACAAGCACTTTGCCGGTGCCCATTTCTCGCATTCCCAGGTTCAGCAGAGCTCCCGGGTTGGGACTGCCCGAGCTGAGCAGGAAGCGGACGCCGGGGAAACGCCGGCTCATCCTCTCGCCCTGAGCTCTGTCCGCACCGGAGGCTGCATGCACGATCCGGGTAAAACCGGCCGCATAGAGCGACTCGAAGAGCATGTCCCTGTAGAAACCCTCGCCTCGGGCGAGCACGAGGACAGCCAGATCATCGTCGCTTGGCCATTCAGGATCGCCCGACCGCAGGACCGTATAGCTCTGTGTATGCCGCACTTTGCGCGCGGCTTTTATTTCCGTCGCTTTCATCCCTTCCAGTATCGGCCCCATAGCGCAAGGCATGAAGCCTTGGCAATAGCCTGAACGAAAATAATTGTAGATTTTTTTGGTCGGCAGCTCTTGCATGTGCAGGTTCCTTGGATTATACATAGGCCTGAATGAAGACGACACCACAACCTGTGGTGTATATTGGCGTTCCGGTATTCAGCTATTGTATATAAGACAACTATTGTTGCATCGACGGGCGCAAGGGTCGTTTCGTCGCGGAGGATTCACGTGAAATTTGAACGTAAGTTTACCAAAGCCGGTTCGGGCCCCTACGAAGGAATACAGTGGGAAACCCGCACCAGTGAAATACGCGATCCGAACGGCAAGGCCGTGTTCAAGATGGATGGCGCCATTGTTCCTTCCACATGGAGTCAAATCGCCACCGATATTCTGGCGCAGAAGTACTTCAGGAAAGCGGGCCTCAAGGTGGGCACCGCCAGGGGCTGGGAATCGATGCTGCCCAAATCGCAGCGCCACCTGGCGGGAGAGGGAGCCAAAACCGACGCCGAACACGACTGCCGGCAGGTATTTCACCGACTGGCCTGGACCTGGTGCGTCTGGGGACGTGAAGCGGGTTATTTCGACAGCCCCGAGGACGAACGCGCGTTCTACGACGAAGTGCTGTACATGCTCGCCAGGCAGATGGCCGCGCCCAACAGCCCGCAGTGGTTCAACACGGGGCTTCACGCCGTCTACGGAATAGAGGGGCCGGCGCAGGGCCACTACTATGTCGACCCGGCCTCGGGCGAAGTGCGCAAATCCGAATCCGCATACCAGCGGCCGCAGCCTCATGCCTGCTTTATCCTCGACATACAGGACGACCTCGTGAACGAGGGCGGCATCATGGATCTCGTCACACGCGAGGCGAGGCTCTTCAAATACGGTTCGGGCACGGGCTCCAATTTTTCCAAAATCAGGGGTTTGAACGAAAACCTTTCGGGCGGCGGCGTTTCTTCCGGCCTTCTGTCCTTCCTGAAAATCGCCGACCGGTCCGCGAGCGCCGTCAAATCCGGCGGCACTACGCGCCGCGCCGCCAAGATGGTCATCCTGGACGCCGACCATCCGGATATCGAATCCTACATCAACTGGAAATCCGAAGAGGAATACAAAGTCGCCTGTCTCGCCGCGGGAAGTGCCCTGCTCAATTCGAAAGCGGATTCACTCCGCAAGGCAGTCGACGAGGGTTTGGCCTCGGGCGGCGGCATCGCCCGGGCCCTTTCCTTCGACGACAACCCCGCATTGCGCAAGACGGTCCGGAACTGCCTGCGCGAGGGCGTACCCTCGCCGTGGATACATCAGATCCTGTCCATGTATCGCCAGGGCGACAGCGTACCCGCCCTGCCCCGCTACGACACGGGCTGGGAATCCGAAGCCTACAACACCGTGTCCGGCCAGTCTTCCAACAATTCCATACGCGTCGACAACCGCTTCATGAAAGCCGTCGTAGAGGACGGCGACTGGGAACTCACCGCGCGCACTACGGGCAAGGTGATGAAAACAGTCAAAGCCCGCGCCCTGTGGGACAAAGTGGCCCGCGCCGCCTGGAGCTGCGCCGATCCCGGCATCCAGTTCCACGGTACGGTGAACGAGTGGCATACCTGTCCGGCCGACGGCGAGATCAGGGGCTCGAATCCCTGCTCCGAGTATATGTTCCTCGACGATACGGCCTGCAATCTCGCCTCGCTCAACCTGATGGCCTTCTACGATACTGAATCGGGGGTTTTCGACGACGACTCCTACCGCCACGCGATCCGTATCTGGACCACGGTACTCGAAATTTCCGTGGTCATGGCGCAATTTCCCTCCAGGGAAATCGCGCGCAGATCCTACGACTATCGCACCCTGGGCCTCGGATACGCCAATCTGGGAAGCCTCCTCATGGTCATGGGCCTCGCCTACGATTCGGACGAAGGCCGGGCCGTGGCCGCTTCCCTCTCCGCCATCCTGACCGGCGAAGCCTATGCCCAGTCGGCTCGCATGGCCGAAGCCTGGGGTCCCTTCGCCCGCTTCGAAGCCAACCGCGAGCCCATGCTCCGCGTAATCCGCAACCATCGCCGGGCCGCCTACGACGCACCGGTTTCCGAGTACGAAAACCTTACCGTCGCCCCTTCCGGCCTCAAGGAATGGGCCTGCCCCGCCAATCTCGTCGCCGCCGCCCGCGAATCCTGGGACGAAGCCCTCGCCCTTGGAACCAGGCACGGCTACCGCAACGCCCAGGTCACCGCCATCGCCCCCACGGGTACGATCGGCCTCCTTATGGACTGCGACACCACCGGCGTCGAGCCCGATTTCGCCCTGGTCAAGTTCAAGAAGCTTGCGGGCGGCGGCTACTTTAAAATCATCAACTCGAGCGTGCCGCCGGCCCTGCGCGCCCTCGGTTACGACGATGCCGCCGTCGAGCGCATCGGCCGCTATGCCCTGGGTACGGGCACCCTGAAAGACGCTCCGGGCGTCTCGGCCGAATCCCTCGCCGCCAAAGGCTTATCCGAAAAAGCGCTCGAAAAGGCCACAAAGGCCCTGGTCGGCGCGATCAGTCTGGAAAGCTGCTTTGCGTCGTACGTGGTGGGCGAGGAAACGTACCGCGACCTCGGCATCGATCCCACCGACGCATCCGATCCTTCTTTCAGTCTTCTGGCGCATCTGGGTTATTCGCCCTCCGAGATCGAGGAGGCCGAGCTCTTTGCCTGCGGCGCGATGGGTCTGGAAGGCTCGACCGACCTCAAGGCGGAAGATCTGCCGGTGTTCGACACGGCAACACCCTCCGGCAAGAAGGGCACGCGCAGCATCCAGTGGAAGGCGCACATCGCCATGATGGCGGCTGCCCAGCCTTTCATCTCGGGCGCCATTTCCAAGACCATAAACATGCCCAACACAGTGGGTTACGAAGACGTCAAGGGTGCCTATATGGTGGCCTGGCGTTCCATGCTCAAGTCCATCGCCCTGTACCGCGACGGTTCCAAGCTCTCCCAGCCCCTCTCCGCCCTGGCGCCCGGCGTCGACCAGATCGCCGACTCTATCGTCGCCCTTCAGACGGAAGGCCTGGACTCGCCCGATCCCGACGAAACCGGCATGGCGCAGCCTTCGCGCGGATCCGCCCCGTTCTCCGATTCCTCGGCGCGTCCGGCGCCGGAATTGCCCGGAATCCCCGTTTCGCCGCGCGGCTTGCGCCGATCCCTGCCCAACCGGCGCGCAGGCTACACGCAAAAAGCCAAGATCGCCGGCCATTCCGTGTTCGTCCGCACGGGTGAATACGACGACGGCGGCCTGGGCGAGATTTTCCTCGATATGCACAAGGAAGGCGCGGCGTTCCGCTCCATCCTGAATTCCTTTGCCATCGCCGTTTCCCTCGGGCTCCAGTACGGCGTGCCTCTGGAAGAATACATCGATGCCTTTACGTTCACCCGCTTCGAGCCGAACGGCATCGTGCAGGGTCATGATTACATCAAAATGTCGACCAGCGTTCTCGATTTCATCTTCCGCGACCTGGCGATTTCCTATCTCGACCGGCACGAACTGGGACAGATAAAGCCGGAGGACCTGGATACCACCGGAATGCAATCCAAGGCGGGACTTCTCCAGGGACGCCATCATGCCTTCGAAAACGGCAAATCCAGCCATCCGGCCAAACCCGTCCAGTCGCCCAGCGCCCACATTCCCGCAGGCATTCAGTTTGATCCCGTGCCGCCTGCGGGCTCCGGCACCGCACAGGCCGGGTCCGGGGAAGCTCCGGCGCCCGCGGCGCTTGCGCCGCCGGCGAATCTGTCCGATGGCGCCAAGCTGATCCTCAAGGCAAGAGAAAATGCCCGTTTCGCCAAAATAAAAGGCTATGAAGGAGATCCCTGCCCGGTCTGCGGCCATCTGACGCTTGTGCGCAACGGCACCTGCCTCAAATGCGAAACCTGCGGTTCGACCACCGGTTGCAGCTGAAGGGCAACGGACTGCCGCACAAATGATAAAACAGCCGGAGCGAACGCTCCGGCTGTTTTATCATACAATACGAAGTAACCTACTAGAGAGGCTCTCGTTCCACAGGCAGAGTCATGCAGCGCGCACCGCCGCCGCCGCGCGCCAACTCTATTCCGTCGAAACTGACCGCAAGCCGCTTGTAGGAGGTGGCGTCCGCATTGCCTGAAATGAATTCCCCGGCGGGAACCACGGAAAAACCGGCGCTGTCGAGCGCGTCCAGAGTACGGCTGTTGCAGGAATACGTCAGAATCTTGCCGGGCGCGAAGGCGAAGGAGTTGGAGCCGGAAAGCCATTGTTCGCGTTCCTGGTACAGCGGCATTCCGCCGCCGCACGCCACGGGTTCGAGATCCAGACCCGAATCCTTCAGCCCTTCCAGCAGGGAAGCCGCTTCCGAATGAACCAGCCGGCCTTCGGGATCGGCGTCGATGCGTATCACTCTTTTCCGCAACTCCCCCTGAATGATAGGAGCGTATACCAGGGCGGCATCCCGGTCGATCATGGTAAAGACCATGTCCAGGTGGATCGTCGCGCGTTCGCGCGGCAGTTCGACCGCAAAGACGGTGATGCTCTCGCCTTTCAGCCTGGCAGTGTTGCGGGCAATTGTCTCGACTGCGGCGGGCGTCGTTCGTTCGGACACGCCTATGGCCATGGTACGGGGGCCAAGGACCAGAATATCCCCGCCTTCGGCGGTGACGTAGCGGTTGCGCTCGGCCGGTCCGTCGAAGATCATGGCGCGGGCTTTGAAATCGGGATGCCGCGTAAAAATGAATCGCGTGATAATTGATTCGACGAGCCGCACGTCGTAGGCCGTGGCGGCGGACATGAGGCAATCGCCGATTATCGCGGCGCTGTCGCGCATGAAATATGCGTTGGGAAGCGGCCTGGATGAAAAACTGTGCGTCTTGAGGATCGACGAAAGAGAGCCTTCGGGAGCGGGAATGCCGCGAATCATCAACCTGGCCAGGTCGGCAGGTTTGAGCGCCATGAGCTTGTCCAGCCTGCTCCGGATGGGGCAGTGCCGCGCCACATCGGACAGAAAGTCGAAACGGTCGCCTGCGTCGGCGAGTGTCTCGGTCAGAAGGTCGACGAGTTCGTAGGTCTTCGTTACAAGATCCAGGAAGGCATGCAGGCGGTCGTATTCTTTCCGGACGGCGCCGAGGGGAATGATATCGTTGTACAGGTCCTGTTCGGCCTCGGCGGGAGTCATCGCCTCGATTTCAGGTCCCGGAGTGTGCAGAACAAGTCTTTTCAGGACTCCGATTTCGCTTTCTATGCCCAAGGTCGCCATAATGGAAAGTATGCACGATATTTTTAAAAAAATCTCCCTCACTCGCGCCGGTGCCGTTTTGTATATTGATCGAAGCTATTCCCCGGCTTTCTGCATGAAGCACCGAAACTTGTCCTTTACACATGTATTTTAATGCGTTTTTCTGCAGTTCACCGCAACGGGGTAATTTTTTCGCATTCTTGACGGCAGGTCATGGCGCCCCTATCCTGAATTCCTGACGACCTCAATCGGCCGCCCGAGAGACTCTTCGCTAAAAAGGATGGTTTACGATGTCTCGAAGGAAAGTCATTATCATCGGCGCCGCTGGAAGGGATTTCCACAACTTCAACACGCGGTACAGAAACGATGCGTCGGTGGAAGTGCTCGCGTTCACCGCGGCCCAGATTCCCGACATTTACGGCCGCAAGTATCCGGCGGCCCTGGCCGGGGCCATGTATCCGCAGGGTATTCCCATTTTCGCCGAATCGGAACTGCCCCGCCTCATCAAGGAACTCGGCATCGACGAGTGCGTATTCTCCTATTCCGACGTCCCCTACCAGCATGTCATGAGTCTTTCCGCCCTGGTGAATGCGGCCGGCGCCTCCTTCACCCTTCTCGGCCCCAAGGACACGCAAGTCAGGTCGACCAAGCCCGTCATCGCGGTATGTGCCGTTCGCACCGGCTCGGGCAAGAGCCAGACTTCGCGAAAGATCGCGCAAATGCTCATGGCCCGCGGTCTCAAAGTCGTCGCGATCCGCCATCCCATGCCCTACGGCGACCTCGAGGCGCAGAAAGTGCAGCGTTTCGCTACTGTGGCCGATCTCGCCCGCCACAAGTGCACGATCGAAGAAATGGAAGAATACGAGCCCCATATCGTTCGCGGCAATGTAATCTACGCCGGCGTCGATTACGAAGCCATCCTTCGGGAAGCCGAGAAGGAAGCCGATGTGATCCTCTGGGACGGCGGCAACAACGATTTCTGCTTCTACAAGCCCGATCTCATGATCACCGTCGCCGATCCCCTGCGTCCCGGCAACGAAGTGTCCTTCTATCCCGGCGAGGCGTCCCTGCGCATGGCCGATGTCGTCGTCATCAACAAGATCGACACAGCCTCGCCCGAAGCGATACAGACGGTGCGCGAAAACATCGCCCGCGTGAATCCGAATGCCGTTGTGGTGGATGCGGCCAGCCCCATCACCGTCGACAAGCCTGAACTCATCAAAGGCAAACGCGTCCTCTGCGTCGAAGACGGCCCTACCCTCACGCACGGCATGATGAAGATCGGCGCCGGTGTCGTCGCCGCCCGCAAGTTCGGCGCCGCCGAACTCGTGGACCCGCGGCCTTTTGTAGTCGGCAAGCTTGCCGAAACATTCAGGATCTACCCGAACATCGGCACTCTCCTGCCGGCCATGGGTTACGGTGATGAACAGGTCCGCGACCTCGAAGCCACCATCGAGGCCTGCGACTGTGATTCCGTGCTGATCGCCACGCCGATCGACCTCAACCGCATCATTAAAATCCGCAAACCTACGGTAAAAGTGGGCTACGATCTCCAGGAAATCGGAAAGCCCGACCTCACCCAGGTGCTGGACGATTTCTGCGCCAAATTCAAACTCTGACCCGTTCCGCTAAACGCTTGTTTACGAGAAGGCCGCCCCGGAGCACTAAAGCTCCGGGGCGGCCTTCTCGCCAGCAGGACAGCAGCATGATTCCCATGCTGCTGAAGCTTTTTCAAAAGTCGGAAGACTTTTGAAATTGGCTCTACTGTCCTGATAAAACTCAGGGAGCCTGGATGGCGTCCGTCGGGCAGGCGGAAACGCAGGCGCCGCAGTCGATGCAGACGGCCGGGTCGATCCAGCGGGCGTCGTTCTTTTCGCTGATGGCGCCGCTCGGACACTCGCTCTCGCAAGCTCCGCAATTTACGCAGGCGTCGGTGATCTTGTGAGCCATGGCAACACCTCTCCACAGGGATATTACTTACCCGGCAATTGAAAAACTTTCGAAGCGTCCGGAATGGGCCGCTACGGCCAAGCCTGTTCCGGACGAAGCGGTTTCTTTTCAATTGCCGGGTAAGTAAGCCATGATACCTGCTTCCATGCGACGCTTCAAGCCTTCATTTCGTTGACTGCCGCCCGGTTGCGCTATATTTTGAATACGATGAAAACCCGTACAGCAGGACTCTTCGTCGACGCCTATACTCCCATCATGGACGGCGTGACCCTTACCGTCCGCAACTACGCCTACTGGCTTTCCAGGTATTTCGGCCACGCCTCGGTGGTCACGCCCGAAGTACCCTATTCAATCGTCGACGAACCTTTCCCGGTCTTCCGTTTTCTGTCCATTTCCACGGTGGTCAGGCCGCCGTACCGGATCGGTTTGCCCGATCTGGATGTGCGTCTGCAGAAATATCTGAAAAACAAGAACTATTCCATCATCCATTCGCATTCGCCTTTTTCCACGGGGCTCGTCGCCCTCAAGACCGCCCGCGAAAAAGGCGTTCCCATCGTCACGACCTTCCATTCAAAATACAGGGACGATCTGTCGCGCGCCATCAAGGTAAAGTCGATCGTGAACGAGCAGATCAAGCGCATCATCGATTATTACTACAATGTCGATCATGTATGGGTTCCGCAGGAATCGGTCGCCAAGACGCTCAGGCTGTACGGCTATAAGGGGCCCTATGATGTAGTCGAGAACGGGATCGACATGACGGTTCCCGACGATATCGCTCCGTACCGCGCTCACGGGGCGGAGTACCTGGGCATTCCGGACGGCACGCCGATGGGTCTTTTCGTCGGTCAGCAGATACTCGAGAAGAATCTCGAGCTGATCGTCAGGAGCCTTCCGGCCATAGTCGACAGTTTTCCCGATTTCAAGATGATGTTCGTCGGCCAGGGCTACGCCAAGGATCAGTTGCGAAGGTTGGCGGACTCGCTGGGGGTCGGTGCGAATGCCGTGTTCCACGATGTCGTGTACGACCGTGAATTGCTCAAGGCGATATATGCCCGTTCCGACCTTTTCCTGTTTCCGTCGATCTATGATACGTCAGGATTGGTGTACCGCGAAGCCGCCGCGTTCAAGGTGCCCGCTGTCCTGGTCCGGGGCAGCGACGCCGCCGAGGCGGTAACGGACGGCGATAATGGGTTTCTCTGCGAAAACAGTATCGACTCCTTCGCCGGAACTGTCGTGTCCGTCCTCGGAGATGACGATCGCAGGATACGGGTCGGCTCCCGTGCGCGCATGACGCTCTGCCGCACCTGGGAAGACGTCGTCAAGGAAGTGGCGGAGCGTTACAGGACTATTCTTTCCCGCTGGTCGGAATGACCGGCCCCACCGGCCTGGTCGGTTCGCTCCAGCGGCCCCGTCGGTTCCACCAGCTCCGCCAACTCCGCCTGCCCCGCACAGGGTTCGCGACACTATATCCGGAACGCTCCGCAGGCCGCCGCCATCCTGGTGAAGTTTGCGGCGCCCTGCCGTCGGTATGAGCCCAGCCGGACATCGCACCGGGTGCATATGGTGACATCCTTTACGCGCCGAAGGCCGATGCGGGCCGCCAGTTTCAGATTGGCTCTCCGGAGATCGAGGCTGAACGATTCCGTTCCATCGCTCCCGTCCGATCTGACTACGCAATCTTCGCCGAATTCCAGGGCGAATACGTGCGCCCGTTCGGGAGGAACCCTATAGCAGCAGGCGCCTATCGCAGGGCCCAGGATGACGGAAATATCCTCCGGGCGAGTGTCGAACCTGCTCTCCAGCAGAGAGACGGCCTCCCCCAATATACCCGTGCCTTTCCATCCCGAATGAAGGACTCCGAAACTTCCGCTATGTTCGTCGTACAGCCAGATGGGCATGCAGTCGGCGACGGTGACCGAAACCGCAAGGTTGGAATCCCCGCAAAGGATGCCGTCCACCCCGCCCGAGGACTCGGTTTCTTCGATCGCGCGAACATAGTCCGCCCTGTTCGAGATGTGGACAACACGTCGCGTATGATGCAATTCGATGCCGCAAGTCCTGTCGGGAGATGAGCCGAGCGAAGCGAAAAACCTGTCGCGGTTTGGATTGGGTTCTCCATAGCGGAACTTCATGTCGCCGGCCGAAGCCAGACTTAAGACGGCGCGGGGAGCGCCCGCTTGAGCTCCGGGAAACGACCATGTCAAATGATCGATCGCCGTTTCGGCATTCGTATCTTTATCGGTACAAATCGACAACGCGTATTTCCCCATTATTATTTGTGTACTCTATGTTGTATGCTTCGAGATACAGCCTGTCGGCATCGCAACCACCGTAGACTGCGTCGCCGCAAATAGGCCACCCTATCCAGGCCATATGAGCGCGGATCTGGTGCCTGAAACCGGCGCCTATGCGGACATCGAGTTCGATTCCTTCTCCGGAAACGCTGTTTTCAAGAATTTCGGTGCGGTGCAGCGCAGGCGACAACATACGGCGCGCAAGATCTTCCATACCGGGAGCGATACAGGCCACCCTGGCTCCCCTGGGGCCGTAGGATCTGAACCGGCTTTCAATGACTCGGCCGGACAGGGGCACTATGCCGGAACGAAGCGGCAGGGAGCCGGGAAGTTCCCTCGGCGACGCTACCGCCCGCAGGCGGTAGCGCTTGAGGATTCCGCCCGAGGCCTGGAGCCCGAGGAAATATGCCCGGCCCGCGGGATTCCTCGCGAAAAGCACCAAACCCGAAGTCTCCATGTCGAGGCGGGAAAGCATGCCCGATTCCGGCATTTTCTCATCACCGGCCTTTCCCAGGTTTCTGTCCGCCCATTCCGCCAGGCTTGGCAGGCTTTCTGCCGAGGCATCAGCGCCGGTCTGGATACGGGAAACGGCGCGTTTCCCCGCGGAAACGCTGTGCATGCCCGCCGGTTTGTAGACGACGAAAGCGTCGTCGAATTCAGCGACGAGAAACGGTTCCCTGCCGCCGGAAAAAGGCTGAATCGGAAGCACGGACATCAAACTTCACCGCCATACTGGAGCTTGTACAGATTCCAATATAGACCCTGTTTTGCGATGAGTTCGTCGTGGGTTCCCGATTCCGCCACCCTGCCCTGCGCCAGTACAAGAATCCTGTCGGCATGCCGGATAGTGGAAAGCCGGTGCGCTATGACAAGACTCGTGCGCCCGGCCAGCAGGCCGTCGAGGCCGCGCTGGATCTGGCGTTCGGTTTCCGTATCGACGGACGATGTCGCTTCGTCCAGGATGATGACAGCCGGATCGTGCGCAAGCACCCGTGCAAAGGAAAGGATTTGACGCTGCCCCTGCGAAAGGTTCGTGGCGCCCTCGGAGAGCTGGGTTTCGTAACCTTGCGGCAGAAGGTCTATGAATTCGTCGGCATGGACGGCTCCGGCGGCGATTTTCATCCGCTCTTCCGTCACTTCCGTCCCCATTCTGAGGTTGTCGGCGATGCTGCCCGAAAAAAGGAACACGTCCTGCGGCACGGGCTGGATGGCTTTTCGCAAGCCTCCCAGCGGCATGTCGCGCACCGGGATACCGTCGACCCGTATCTCGCCCTTTTGCACGTCCCAGAATCGGGTTACGAGGTTGGCGATAGTCGTTTTGCCGGCGCCCGTGTAACCGACGATCGCGACCATTTGCCCGGGATCGATCCGGAAGGAAATATCGCGCAGGACCCATTCCTCGTCCTTGTACGCAAACCAGACGTGCTCGAATTCGATGTGTCCCCGCACAGTCGCCGGCATGGGCCGGGTCGCTTCGTCGGGGATAGTGTCTTTCGCATCCAGGAGAGTGAAAATACGCTCCCCTCCCGCCATGGCGCTCTGGAGCAGTGTATATTTTTCGGCCATGTCCTTGATCGGAGAATAGAACATGCCGATCAGGTTGACGAAAGCGATCAATGTGCCCAGGGATACACTGTGGTTCAGGAACAGAACGGCCCCCACGACGAGGGCGATGCCGTTGGTGAGTGTGGCGAGGAAATCGACTACGGGCCTGAAAGTGGCGAAAACATACATTTCGCCCAGATTGGCCTTCATGAGCTGCCTGTCGTGTGCCTCGAATTCCTTGTTCGACGCTTTTTCCCGGCCGAAAAGTTTGACCACATTGATGCCCGAAAGCCTTTCGGCGATGTAGGCGTTGACCTTGCTCGTCCATTGCCTCTGGTTGCGGAATGCGTCGCGCGCTTTCTTGCGCGCCACGTTCGCGACAATGAGGACGAAGGGCACGGTAGCCAGGACCGACAGGGCGAGCCTCGCGTCGAGCGCGAAAAGCACCGCCAGCGATCCGGCCATGATGGAAAAATCCTTGGTGAAGGCAATGAGCACGTCCGTAAAAAACTGATTGATGGTTTCGACGTCGCTGGTCATGCGCGTCACAAGCCTTCCCACGGGTTGCTTCGAAAGGAATGAAAGCGAGCGGGAAGAAACATGGGCGAAGAGCTGCATCCGCAGGTCTTTCATCACCTTGAGACCGATGAGATTGGTCAGATAGGTCATGAGGAAAGTGGACACGAGGACCGTGACCAGAATTCCCAGAAGCAGGATTACGTTGGATGCGATCCTGGATCTGTCATTTTTCCTCAAGGCCGAGGCCGCCTCGCCCGGAAGCGCCTTGAGATCCGCAAGGCGCATCACGGCCCTGCTTCCGTCGACCGTGAACAGCTCAGGATGAGCGGCCAGCGCTTCGGCCTGCGGAGCATCCGAGGCGTCGATTTCGACCAGATACATTTCCTGGGGTGAAAAAAGTCCCCGCGCTTCCAGGTCGCGCCGTTCGGCGCCGCTCAAGCCCGAGAGACGGGAGGCGCGAAGATAGACTTTGCCGGCGACAAGGGGGTCTTCCGGCGTGATCTTGAGCGTGGCCTGCATGGCTTCTTCGCCTGCTACCGCCTGATCGAATCCGAACCAGGAAACAATGAGGGCTTCATCGATGCTCTTCCGGATGATGATCGGGCTGAACAGCTCGCCCGCCGTACTCACGATGAGAGCGATGAGGGCGAGCACGGTGAGGAGACGATAGGGTTTGACATAGCCCAGGATGCGCGAAGCGATGCGGGAGTCATAACCTTTGGTGATTTCGTCGTGTTCAAAATAGTCGGACATATACCTTCAGGCTCCCTTGCCGTTGGCCGTTATGGCCGCCTCGGCTTCCAGTTCCTGGAGCCGCGCTATTTCCGCGTAGAATCCCTCGGTCTGGGCGAGAAGTTCCTCATGGCTTCCCGACTGCCCGATCCTGCCTGAGTCCAAGACGATCACAAGCCCGGTATGGCGCAAGG